>Ga0213872_10000438_pt1 | contig 34149 bp, 30 predicted proteins | sample VelepicomBERX_R2_FD_160071 | JGI IMG/M metagenome (GOLD analysis project Ga0213872, IMG submission 160071) | Rhizosphere microbial communities from Vellozia epidendroides in rupestrian grasslands, the National Park of Serra do Cipo, Brazil - RX_R2 | ecosystem: Host-associated > Plants > Roots >... | reverse complement strand
TCGTCAACACCCTTTTTTGCGTTTCGCTTCGCAGCGTCTGCAGCCTGGGTCTCGGCGGCGGGAGGCGGGTTCTACTCCGCCTCAGCCCCTCCGTCAACACCCTTTTTTGCGTTTCGCTTCGCAGCGTTTGCAGCCTGGGTCTCGGCGGCGGGAGGCGGGGTTATAAGCGCCCCACCCACCCTCGTCAACACCTAATTTCATCTTCGCCTTTTTTGGCGAGACGACCGCCCAAATGCCTGAACTTGTTCAGGTTTCCGAGGGTTAGGTAGTCAGGAGGGTTGCCCGAAATCGGGCAAGGCAAGGACTATACCCAGAAGCCGATTCAGGCGCAAGGGGCCAAACGAATTTTTGTCAGAAATTCGTCACTTTCAACGGCTTTTGCCACCCCTGGCGATGGCGAAGTCGGTCGGGTCCAGCCAACGCTGAAGCGGCGCCACATAGGCGGCCCATCCTTCCGGCCGTTCGAGATAGGAATCGATCCTGGCCAGCGCCGCTTTCCCGGCCGGTCCGGACGAGCAGGCGATATAGCCGTCATTATAAGCCGGGCTGCCTTTGACACGGACCGAGACGAATTCCTCCTTCAAATGAAGGCTCTCCTTGTAGAACGCCACCTCGACCGGAGTGGCGAAGATGAAATCGACCCTGCCGGCGCGCAGCTGCTCGACCATTTGCCCGGTATTCATCGCCTTTTCCAGGCGCGCGCCGCGATCCTCGGACTTGATGAAGCCGTTGATGGCGGCGAGATAGTTGCGCGCGTCCATATAGCCGCCCGTCAGGGCTTCATTGCGTCCCAAGAGATCGAGATCCACCTCTCCGGTCGTGCCGTAGGGCAGCACCTCGGTCAACCGGCTGCTCTTCACCACCAGGCGATAGCCGGGATTGGGAACGGGATGCTTGCTGAAGGCGGCGGACCAATGCATGCCGGATTCGCGCGACACCCAGTTGATGCAGAGCCCGTCGCGGGTCTCCAGCTCGTGCCAGGCGCGGGCGATGGTGCCGCGGACGATCTGATGGTCGTAGTCGGGAAGAGCGGCGAACAGGATCCGCAATTGCTGTTCGGCGAAGCCGCTGCCGGCCAGGGCGCCGTCATAGATGGTCGCCGGCGGCAGATCGACCGACATCCAGGTCAGGCTCTCCTTCGCCTGAACGCCAACCGTCGTCAGCGCGGCCAGCAGGACCGCGCCCGATTTGGTGATTCCCATGGTTCTCCCCACCCCAGGATTCCGCCAATTGTAGCGGATCTTCAGCGCAGCGTCTTCATCGCCGCTTCCAGCCCGGCCAGGGTCAGCGGAAACATCCTTCCGGCCATCAGCGTCTCGATCATACCGATCGATCTTGTATAGCGCCAATGCTCGGGCGGGGTCGGGTTGAGCCACACGGCGTTGGCGAAGCGGTCGAGAAAGCGCTCCATCCAGACGGCGCCGGCTTCCTTGTTCCAATATTCGACGCTGCCGCCCGGCTCGACGATTTCGTAAGGGCTCATCGCCGCATCGCCGACGAAGACCAGCTTGTAGTCGGCGGGATAGAGGCGCAGCACGTTCCAGCTCTCCACCGAATCCTGGCGCCGCACATTGTCCTTCCACAGCCGGTCATAGGGACAGTTGTGGAAGTAATAATGCTCGAGATGCTTGAATTCGCTGCGCGCCGCCGAGAACAGCTCGTCGCAGACGCGGATATGATCGTCCATCGAGCCGCCGACATCGAGGCACAGCAGCACTTTCACCTTGTTGTGCCGCTCGGGCACCATTTTGAGATCGAGCGAGCCGGCATTGCGCGCCGTGGCGGCGATGGTGCCCGACAGATCGAGCTCGGTCGCCGCCCCTTCCCTCGCCCAGCGCCGCAGCCGCCGCAGCGCGATCTTGATGTTGCGGGTGCCGAGTTCGACCTTGTCGTCGTAATTCCTGAATTCGCGCCGGTCCCACACCTTGACGGCGCGGCGGTGGCGGCTTTCCTCCTGGCCGATGCGCACCCCTTCCGGATTGTAGCCCATGGCGCCGAAGGGCGAAGTGCCGGCGGTGCCGACCCATTTCGAGCCGCCCTCGTGACGGCCTTTCTGCTCCTCGATGCGCTTTTTCAGCGTTTCCATCAGCTTGTCCCAGCCGCCCAGCGCCTCGATCGCCGCCCTCTCCTCCTCGGACAGCACGCGCTCGCGCAGCGCCTTCAGCCACTCCACGGGAATTTCTCCGCCGATGGCGGCGAACAGATCCTCCACCCCTTGGAAGAACACGCCGAACACCCGGTCGAACTTGTCGAAATTGCGCTCGTCCTTCACCAGGCAGGCGCGCGACAAATGGTAGAACCGCTCGACATCGAGACCGGCCAGTCCCTGCTTCATCGCCTCCATCAAGGTGAGATATTCGGTGATCGAAACCGGCAGCTTGGCGTCCTTCAGGGCCAAGAAGAACCGGATGAACATCGCCGCCTATCCCCGCTCGCGCCGCGACAGGAAGACCAGCCGCTCGAACAGGTGGATGTCCTGCTCGTTCTTCAGCAGCGCACCATAGAGCGGCGGGATCGCCTTCTGCCCGTCCTTGCTCTTCAGCGCCTCGACCGGGATGTCCTCGGCCAGCAGCAGCTTCAGCCAATCGAGCATTTCCGAGGTCGAAGGCTTCTTCTTCAGGCCGGGCACCTCGCGCAGCTCGAAGAAGGTGGTCAGCGCCGCGTTCAGCACGTCTCGCTTCAATTTCGGGAAATGCACCTCGACGATGCGCTCCATCGTCTCGCGGTCGGGGAAGCGGATGTAATGGAAGAAACAGCGGCGCAGGAAGGCGTCGGGCAGGTCCTTCTCATTGTTCGAGGTGATCACCACCACCGGCCGCTGGCGCGCCGTCACCGTCTGCTTGGTCTCGTAGACATGGAATTCCATGCGGTCGAGCTCCAGCAGCAGATCGTTGGGAAATTCGATGTCGGCCTTGTCGATCTCGTCGATCAGCAGGACCGGCGCGGTTTCCGCCTCGAACGCCTCCCACAGCTTGCCCTTGACGATATAGTTCGAGATGTCGCCCACGCGCGGATCGCCCAGCTGAGAGTCCCTGAGGCGCGACACCGCGTCATATTCATAGAGTCCCTGCTGCGCCTTGGTGGTGGATTTGACGTGCCATTGCAACAGCGGCCGGCCGAGGGCGCGGGCGATCTCGACCGCCAGCACGGTCTTGCCGGTGCCGGGCTCGCCCTTCACCAGCAGAGGCCGCTGCAGGGTGATCGCGGCATTGACCGCGATCTTCAGATCGTCGGTGGCGATATAGCTGTCGGTGCCTTCGAACCGGGCCATGCTCAATATCCTTCCGCCGATCCGGCCGGACGCCGCGAATCGCTGGCGCCATAGAGCCAGCCCGGCCTCAATCTACCCGCTAAGGATTGATCGCTGACCGAGGTTCCCGGCCCGCTGCTGGACGCGTCGGGGGCGCGCTCGATGAGCCCCACCGCGCCCGAGCTCGGCTGGTCCGACAGGGTGTAGCCCATGTCCTTGAGGATCCTCGCCGTGTCGGCCGACAAGGCGAAGGGCTCGGCATAGAGCGTGTCCGGCTGGAACTGATGATGCAGGCGCGGCGCGTCCACCGCCTCCTGCGGTTTCATGCCGTAATCGACCACATTGAGGACGACCTGCAGCACATGGGTCGAGATGCGCGATCCGCCCGGGCTGCCCAGCACCAGCAGCACCTTGCCGTCCTTGGTGACGATGGTCGGCGCCATCGAGGACAGCGGCCGCTTGCCGGGAGCGATGGCGTTGCGCACCCCCTGCTCGAGCCCGAACATGTTGGCGGTGCCCGGCTTGACGGTGAAATCGTCCATCTCGTTATTGAGGAAGAACCCGGTACCCGGCGCCATCACGCCCGAGCCCATATAGCCGTTCAGGGTGAAGGTCACCGCCACCGCGTTGCCCTGCTGGTCGACCACCGAATAATGGGTGGTTTCCGGCTTCTCGCGCTGCAGGCTGCCGAGGTCGAGTTGCTCGGACGGAGTCGCCTTGTCGGCGATGATGCGCCCGCGCACCTCGGCGGCGTAGGCGTCCGACAGCAGCTTGGCGGTTGGATTGTCGATGAAGTCCGGATCGCCCAGCAGCGTATTGCGGTCGCGGAAGGTGTTGCGCATCGCCTCGGCCATGTCGTGCACCGCCTGCGCCGAGTGGAAGCCGGCGCGGGTCAGGTCGTAGCCCGACAGCACGTTCAGCATCTCGCACACGCCGATCCCGCCCGAGCTGGGCGGCGCCGCCGTGCTGACCTGGGTGCCGCGATAGGCGCAGTGCAACGGCTCGCGCAATACCGCCTTATAGCCGGCCAGATCGGACGCGGTGATCAGCCCGCCCCCGGCGGCGCTGGCCTTGGCCATCGCCTCGGCGATCGGCCCCTTATAGAATCCGTCGCGCCCCTGCTTGGCGATGCGCTCAAGCGTCGCGGCGAGATCGGCCTGTCGCAGGGTGTCGCCCGGCTTCCAGGCCGAGCCGTCGGGCTTGACGAAAATCTTCGCCGCCACCGGATCGGCGGCCAGGCGCCGCGCCACCAGGTCGAGAATGTCGGTGTCGCCGCGGCTCAGCACATAGCCGTCGCGCGCCAGCTTGATGGCCGGGGCCATGACCTTCTGGCGCCCGAGCTTGCCGAAACTTTCCTCGGCCAGTTCGAAGCCGGCCACCGAGCCCGGCACCGCCGAGGCCTTCCAGCCGCGCAGGCTGGCCTCGCGCACCGCATTGCCGGCGGCGTCGAGATACATGTCCTTGCTGGCCGCCGCCGGAGCGGTCTCGCGGAAATCGACGAATTTCTCGGTGCCGTCGGCCATATGGATCAGCATGAAGCCGCCGCCGCCGATATTGCCGCAGCAGGGATGGGTGACGGCCAGGGCATAGCCCACCGCCACCGCCGCGTCGACAGCGTTGCCGCCCTGGCGCAGCACCTCGAGCCCGGCCTCGGTGGCGTAATGCTGTTCCGAGACGATCATGGCGTGCTCGGCTTCCACCGCCGGGCGCGAGGCGGCGTCCGCCGCCCCCGCCAGCAGCCCGAGCCCCAGCAGAGACGCGGCGACCTGCCTCATTTGGCCGTCCCGGCGCCGGCCGAAAGAGCGCGGAAATCGACGTCGCCATCCGCCGTCAGCCAGGCGAACGAGGCCCACACCGCGATGTTCTGCGCCAGTTCGGCGGGATCGACCTTGTCGAGCGTGTCGTCGGCGGTGTGGTGGATGTCGAAATAATGCGTGCCGTCCTGGCCGAAATCGACGATCGGCACGCCGCCCTGCTCGTGCAGGAATTCGAGATCGGCGCCGCCTTCATGCGACGGCTTGTTCAGCATGTCGACGCCCAGCGGCAGCAGCGCCGCTGCGAGCTGCCTGGCATAGGCGCCGTCCAGCGCGCCGGCCGGCAGTTCGGCATTGAAGATCTTGCCGGCGCCGAAATCGCTCTCGCCGGCGACGACGATGCTGCCGGCCTCGCCCCGGTGGGCGGTGTAATAGGCTTCGGCCGCCTTGTCGATCTCCTCGGCACCGAACATCACCACGCGGATGGTGCGCTTCGGCCGCTGCGGCAGGTCGGCGATCAATTTGGCGGCGCCCGCCATGATGGCGACGCCGGCGCCGTCGTCGATGGCGCCGGTGCCCAGTTCCCAGCTGTCGAGATGGCCGCCCAGCAGCACCACCTGGTCGGGGCGCTCGCGGCCGCGCAGCTCGCCCACCACCGTAAAGGTATCGGTGTTCTCGGTCGCCTTGTTCTCCAGTTTCAGATGCAGCTTGACCGGGCCCTTGGCGGCCATGCGCTCGATCAGATCGGCGTCGGGGTTGGAGATGGCCGCCGCCGGGATCTTCGGCGCGTCCTTGGCGTAGATCGTCAGGCCGGTATGGGCGATGCGGTGATTGTCGGTGCCAACCGAGCGGATCACCAGCGCCAGAGCGCCCCGCTTGGCGGCTTCGGACGGGCCTTCGACGCGGGCCCGCACGGCGACGCCGTAGCCTTCGCCGTTCTGCGCCCGCACCATGCGCTGGCTGACCAGGGCGATCTTGCCCTTCAGCGACCCCGCGGGCGCGTCGAGCAGAGCCTGATAGCTCTTGAAGAGAACGATCTCGGCGTCGATGCCGCCGGCCGGCGTCGCCACCGAATGCCCCAGCGCCGCCACCGCCAGAGGCTGGGTCCGGGGCGCGGTCACCGAAGCCTCCTCGGCGCCGCGCGCCCAGTAGGTGACGGGGAATTTCTCGATATGGACCTCGTCGAAGCCGGCCTGCCGCAGGCGCAGCGCCGCCCAATCGGCGGCGGCATGCTCGGCCGGAGAACCGGCCATGCGCGGACCGATATCGGTGGTCAGATCGGCGAGAAAATCATAGCCCCAGGTCGAACTTTTCGCCTTGGCCGCCAGATCGGCAACGGTGTCCGCCGTCGCGGCGCCCCCGCACAACACCATCAGCGCGGGCAGCGCGCACGACAACCGACGAAACACCTTCATGACCCGGACTCCTGCTCTCACTCAAACTTATGAGAGCAGGATATGGGAATCGGGGCGTTTGGCAACGCCCCCTTACTTGATGAATTCCTCGACCGCGGCATAGACCGCCGTGGCGTCCTGGTTCGAGGCGGCGCCGCTGCAGCCCAGCGCGCCGATCATCTTGCCGCCCTTGACCACCGGGAAGGCGCCTTCGACGGCGATCACCCCGGGCAGGCTCAGCACGCCGGTATTGCCGGCCTTGATGGCGTCGACGAAGCCCTTGAGCGAGCGGCGATACATCACCGCCGCCTTGGCCTTCTCGATCGAGATCTCGACCGAGGCGTATTGGGTGTCGTCCATCTTTTCATAGGCGACCAGCATGCCGGTCGGCTCGACCACGGCGCAGGCCAGGTGCCAGTCATGCTTCTTGGCCTCGGCCTGGGCCGAAGCGATCAGCTTCCTGGCGTCGGCCAGGCCGATCGGCATGCCATAGGGGACGAAATTCGGCGCCGCCTCGGGCACCGGCTGGGTGATCGCCTCCTGCTGCGGCGGCAGCTGGGCGCTGGCGAGGGTGGACATCGCGACGAACGCCGTACCGGCCAAGAAAAGTTTCCGCACCATCACTGCCTTCTCCTCTTATGCGCCAAGGAGTTGACCATCCTTGACGGTTATGACGCGGTCCATGCGCCGCGCCAGATCGGGATTATGGGTCGCGATCAAGGCGGCAAGCCCCTGTTCGCGCACCAGCGACACCAGCTGGTCGAAGACGATATCGGCGGTGTGGGGATCGAGATTGCCGGTCGGCTCGTCGGCCAGCAGCAGGGCCGGCTCGTTGGCCAGCGCGCGGGCGATCGCCACGCGCTGCTGCTCGCCGCCCGATAATTGGCCGGGGCGATGCTCCTCGCGCCCCGACAGACCCAATTTCGCCAACAGCTCCTTCGCCCGGATCGTCGCCCGCGCCGAGGAGGCGCCGGCGATCATCTGAGGCAGTATGACGTTCTCGATGGCGGAAAATTCCGGCAGCAGATGATGATATTGATAGACGAAGCCGATATCGCGCCGGCGAAGCTGCGTGCGGCGGTCGTCGGACAGCGTGCCGCAGGCCTGGCCGGAGAGGAAGACCTCGCCCTTATCGGGAAATTCCAGCAGCCCGGCGATATGCAACAGGGTCGATTTGCCGGCGCCCGACGGACCGACCAGGGCGACGATCTCGCCCCTGGCCAGCGACAGGCTGGCGCCGTTCAGCACATGCAGTTCCTCGCGGCCTTGCGAGAAACCGCGCCGCAGGCCTTCCAGGCGGAGAATAGGCTCATTCATAGCGCAGCGCCTCCACCGGATCGAGCTTGGCTGCCCGCCACGACGGATAGATCGTCGCCAGGAACGACAGGGCCAGGGCGATGCCCGCCACCAGGATCACCTCGTCGGCTTCGACCTTGGCCGGAAGCTGGCTGAGGAAATAGATCTCGGCATTGAACAGGTCGGTGCCGGTGAAGCGCTGCAGGAACTGGCGGATGCTCTCGATATTGAGGGCGAAGGCCAAGCCCAGCCCGACCCCGGCGGTGGTGCCGATCACCCCGACCGAGGCGCCCGACAGGAAGAAGATCCGCATGATCATGCCCCGGGTCGCCCCCATGGTGCGCAGGATGGCGATGTCGCGCGCCTTGTCCTTGACCAGCATGATCAGGCTGGAGATGACGTTGAACGCCGCCACCAGGATGATCAGGGTCAGGATCAGGAACATCACGTTGCGCTCGGTGGTCACGGCGTTGAGATAGGCGGCGTTCTGGCGCTGCCAGTCATAGATCAGCACCTCCGGCCCGGCGACCTTGCGGATCATCTGCGCCACCGACGAGATCTGGTCCGGGTTGGACAGCATGACCTGCAGGTCGCTGACCCGGTTCTCCAGGCGGAAATGGATCTGCGCCGCATGCAGCGGCATGAAGATCATCGAGCTGTCGACTAAATACATGCCGACATCGAAGGTTGCCACCACGCGATAAGCGCGGATCCGGGGCATGTTGCCGAAGGCGGTGGCGTTGCCGACCGGCGACACCACGGTCAGCATCTCGCCCACCCCGATATGCAGCTTCTGCGCCAGGCGGTCGCCGATCACCACCGTGTCGTCGGCGCCGAAATCGGCCGGATTGCCGGTGCGGAAGCCGTGCGACACCGGGCCCTTGGTCAACAGATCCTCGGGGCGGATGCCGCGCACTTCGGCGCCGGTAGCGCCGCCGGCCGGCGAGGTGACGAAGACGGTATTGTCGGTGATCGGGGTAACGCCGGTCACGCCGGGGATGGCCCGCACCTTGTCGGCCAGGGCGTCGAAATCGGCCAGCCCTTCGATGGGCGCCGCCACGCTGACATGGCCATTGACGCCGAGGATCTGGGCGAGGAACTCGGCGCGATAGCCGTTCATCACCGACATCACCACGATCAGCGTCCCCACCCCCAGCGCGATGCCGAGCAGCGAGAACCAGGCGATGATCGAGATGAAGCCCTCGCGGCGGCGAGCGCGCAGATAACGCCCCGCCACCATCCGCTCGAAGGGGCCGAAGATCATCCGCTTACTCCGCGAAACGCTTCAGGGCTTCCTCGAAGGGCAGCTCCGAGCGCTCGCCGGTGGCGCGGTTCTTCAGCTCGACGATGCCGGCGGCGACGCCCTTCGGCCCCACCACCACCTGCCAGGGCAGGCCGATCAGGTCCATGTCGGCGAACTTCACCCCGGCCCGCTCCTCGCGGTCGTCATAGAGCACTTCCGAACCGAAGGCGCGGTAAAGCTTCTCGCAGGCTTCGTCGCAGGCGGCGTCGCCTTTCTTGAGATTGATCAGGCCGACGCGGAACGGCGCCACCGGCTCGGGCCAGATGATGCCGTTGTCGTCGTGATGCGCCTCGATCAGGGCGCCCACCAGGCGCGACACGCCGATGCCGTAGGATCCCATCTCGACCGGCACGTCGCCATTGGGGCCGGCGACGATGGCGTTCATCGGTTTGGAATATTTGGTGCCGAAATAGAAGATGTGGCCGACTTCGATGCCGCGCGCGCTGACCAGATTGTCGCCCAAGGTCGCCTCGACGGACAGGTCGCGCTTCTCGTCGGTGACGGCGTATTTGCCGGTCAGCTCGTCGACCAGCGGCTGCAGGTCGGCGCTGTAATCGACCTCGCGCCGGCTCCAATCCATGCCGATGAAATCCTTGTGCACGAACACCTCGGATTCGCCGGTCTCGGCCAGCACATGGAATTCGTGCGACAGATCGCCGCCGATCGGGCCGGTGTCGGCCTTCATCGGGATCGCCTTCAGGCCCATCCGGGCATAGGTGCGCATATAGGCGATGAACATGCGGTTATAGGAGCGGCGCGCCGCCGCGGCGTCGATGTCGAAGGAATAGGCGTCCTTCATCAGGAATTCGCGGCCGCGCATCACGCCGAAGCGCGGACGCACCTCGTCGCGGAACTTCCACTGGATGTGATAGAGCATCTGCGGCAGGGCCTTGTAGCTCTTGACCGCGTCGCGGAACAGCACGGTGACCAGCTCCTCATTGGTCGGGCCGTACAGCATCTCGCGCTCGTGGCGGTCCTTGATGCGCAGCATCTCCTTGCCGTAATCGTCGTAGCGGCCGCTTTCCTTCCAAACCTCGGCGGGCTGGATGGTCGGCATCAGGATTTCCTGGGCGCCGGCGCGGTTCTGCTCCTCGCGCACGATGTCCGCCACCTTGTCCAGCACCCGCAGCCCCAGCGGCAGCCAGCTATAGATGCCGGCGGCGGACTGACGGATCATGCCGGCCCGGAGCATCAGCCGATGCGAGGCGATCTGCGCTTCGGACGGGGTTTCCTTCAAGGTCGGCAAGAAATAGGCGGACAGACGCATAGGTTCCTCTGAATCCCTCTGAACATAAGGCCGCCGACTGTATAGCAGTTGTTCCTGAGCGTCATCGGCTGTCTTTTCCGCTTGCGGCTGTTACCGCTATCAGGAAGATGGGGGATAACCAACGGAGGAAACCACCGATGAAACTGCGCCGCCTCGCCCCATTGCTGATGGTGCTGACCCTCGCCGCCCCGCCCGCGCCGGCCGAGGAACACGCCTATCCCGACCTGTTCGCCGAACTGGGCCACGCGCCGGCCGAGTCGCGGAGCAAGATCGAGACCGCCTTCCAGCAATTGTTCCACGGCGACGGGCAGGAGCAGCGGCTCTATTTCGAGACCGGCGCCAATCAGGACGGACCGCTGGCCTACATCACCGACTGGGCCAATAACGACGCCCGCTCGGAGGGCATGAGCTACGGCATGATGATCGCCGTGCAGCTCGGCAAGAAGCGCGAGTTCGACGCGCTGTGGAACTGGTCGCACACTTACATGCTGATCACCGATCCGGCCAACCCGTCGGTCGGCTATTTCGATTGGTCGTTCTCGACCGACGGGACGCCGCGCGCCATGGGCGCCGCCCCGGACGGCGAGGAATATTTCGTCATGGCGCTCTATTTCGCCGCCCATCGCTGGGGCAATGGCGGCGGCATCTACGACTACCAGGCCGAGGCCGACAAGATCCTGCGCGGCATGCGCCACCATCCGGTGCTGACCGCCACCGGGCCGTTCCGAGTCCATCCCGGCGATGCTCCGTTCGTCCTGCCGGATCATCCCTGGCCCAGCCCGAACAACCGCAGCGATCCGCCGCCTGATTGGCCCTCCTCCCCGGCGCCGCGCGCCGAGCGGATCGGCCCGATGGTCGACGAGGACTCCGCGATGATCCGCTTCGTGCCCGATGTCGGCAATCGCACCACCGACGCCTCCTATCACCTGCCGGCGTTCTACGAGCTGTGGGCGCAATGGGGTCCCGAGGAGGATCGCGCCTTCTGGGCCCGCGCGGCGCAGGTCAGCCGCGACTTCTTCGCCAAGGCGGCCGGGCCGGAAACCGCCCTCACCCCCGACCGCAGCAATTTCGACGGGTCGCAAGCCAAGGACTGGGACGGCAAGGGGCTGGTTCCGTTCAGCTATGATTCCTGGCGCAGCGTCTCCAACTGGTCGGTGGATTACAGCTGGTGGCACAAGAACCCGCGCGCGACCGGACTTTCAGACCGGCTTCAGGCCTTTCTGGTGACGGAAGGCATCGACAGCTTCGTCGACCGCTACACTCTCGAGGGACGGAAGCTGTCGACCCGCCACTCGCCCGGCATGGTCGCCACGGCGGCGGTCGGCAGCCTGGCGGCGAGCCCGGGACCGAACCGCACCGCCTTCATCGAGAAGCTGTGGTCGATGCCGGTTCCCTCGGGCGAGCAGCGCTATTACGACGGCATGCTCTATCTGATGAGCCTGATGCACTGCTCGGGTAATTTCCGCATTATCGATAGCCCGCCTTCCGGCACGCCTCGGTGACGATGCGGGTCTGCTCGCCGTCGAGCGCCTGCCCGTTGAATTTGGCGGCGCCGGTGGCGAGATCGACCTCGACATGGCCGAGATTGGTCGTGGTGTTGGAGAAGGCGCCCGACGGTGCCGCGGTCTGCGGCGCATAGGTCAGAGGGTTGAGCCTGAGGTCGAAGGTCACCTTGTCGGGCAATCCCAGCGCGGGACCGCCGGGAAGGTCGGCAGGTGCGACATATTTGCCATGGACATCGACCCCCGGTTGGTACTCCACGCCGGGGTCGGGATGGTGCGCCACCAATTGCCGACAATCCTGGCGGGTCACGTAAAGAGACTGTGAATCCTGGGCCGATACGGCCGTGAAGCCTAGGAAAAGTGCCAGAATGACCGTATATTGCTGTGGCCTGTTCAATCTTGCCTCCACCAACAATTCAGCCCTTGCTTAATTTTGATCGATTGCTGAGCAACTGTGACACCGGTTAGCCACAATAATGTGCAAATTTTATGATGACTCTTTTGAGAAATGTCTGTAGCTTCGTGCCCATAAAGAAGGCAAGGACCCCGGGAAGAGGGCGGCCTGAGTTTAGGGAGTTAAACCTGTCGCAACGCAACCGCCTCCTGGAAACAGGGGCGGTTTTGCTATTTAAGGGCCTGTATTTTCAACGCTACCGGGCAGTCCGGACGATGCGCGCCGGGTAGTTTTCCTATGCTCATCAGGAATTCGTTGACGATCTCGCCGCCGGTGAACTTGAAAGTCTTTTTGAAGATCTTCAACCATTCCGCGCGATCGGAGGCTTTCTGCGCGTCGAGCCAGGCGGCGAAGCTGCCGAAATCCCGCTGAAGCCCTTGAATTTTCTTGGCATTTTCGATGATGGCGACAATCTTGCCACGGTGCCGGACGACACCAGCATTGCCTAATAATTGTTCAATTTTGGTTTCGTCGTAAGAAGAGACTATTTTTAAGGCAAATCCATCGAACGCCCTGCGCATTTCTTCACGTTTCTTCAGAACGATCAGCCAGGACAGGCCGGCCTGGAAGATCTCCAGGCACAGGCGTTCGAACAAAGCATCGTCGTCGCGCAGGGGAAAGCCGTATTCAGTCTCGTGATATGGGCCGTGATAAGGATGGCCCGGGGCGATGTCACAATATCCACTCATGCGGCGCAGCCTTTAAAAATATTAGACCACCACAGAGACACCGAGAACACAGAGGAGGAAGGAAAAGCGCTGTCTTTTCTCTGTGTTCCCTGTGTCTCTGTGGTGAATTTAATTTCTATACCTCTAAACCTGCTCGAGCTCCACCAGCGTCCCGAGAAAGTCCTTGGGGTGAAGGAAAAGCACCGGCTTGTCATGCGCCCCGATCTTCGGTTCGCCGTCGCCCAGCACCCTCGCCCCCTCGGCCTTCAATTTGTCACGGGCGGCATAGATGTCTTCGACCTCGTAGCAGACGTGGTGGATCCCGCCCGCCGCGTTGCGCTCCAGGAACGCCTTGATCGGCGAATTGTCCCCCAGCGGATGCAGCAATTCGATCTTGGTGTTCTCCAGCGCCACGAACACCACCGTTACCCCGTGGGCCGGCTGGTCGAGCGGCGCCGAGACCTTGGCGCCCAGCACGTCGCGATAGAGCGCGGTGGCCGCGGCCAGGTCGGGAACGGCGATGGCGACGTGGTTGAGTTTTCCAAGCATGCCTAAACCCTCACCAAATGGACATCCGTCAGCGGCTTCTTGCCGTGGCTCTTCTTCAGGTGCCGGCGCACCGCCACCCGCACCGCCTCACGCGCTACTTCATCGTCGCGCCGCGCCGCCGCCGGCAATTCGTCCAGCGCCTCGCGCACCGCTTCGACCACCGCCTCGTGCTCCTCGGCCTCGTGCTCGGGGTCGAGCAGCCCGACGGCGGTGACCTGCGGGTCGCCCAGCAGCTTGCCCGTACGGTCCAGCACCACGGTGATCACGGCGCTGCCATTGTACATCATGCGATTGCGGTCGCGCAGGACCACGCTGTCGGCCGGCACGAGGCGCGAGCCGTCCATCGCCAGACGGCCGGTCTGCACCTGGCCGACGATCTCGGGCTCGCCCGGCGCCAGTTTCAGCATGTCGCCATTGCCGATCACCATTTGCGCCGGCACCTGGCACAGGCGGGCCAGCTCGGCATGTTCCATCAGATGGCGCAGCTCGCCATGCACCGGCACGGCGATCGCGGGTCGCACCAGCGAATAAAGCCGCGTCATGTCCTCGCGCCCGGGATGGCCGGAGACATGGACGAAATGGTCCTTCTCGGTCACCACCTCGACGCCGGCGCGGACGAACTGGTTCTGCAGCTTGTAGATTTCCTTCTCGTTGCCGGGAATGACGCGCGAGGAAAAAATCACCACGTCGCCGCCGCGCAGCACTACATGGGGATGCTGGTCCGACGCGATGCGGGCCAGCGCCGCACGCGGCTCGCCCTGGCTGCCGGTGCAGATATAGACCACCTTTTCCTCGGGCAGATGGGCGGCGTCATGCTCGTCGAGGAAGGGCGGGATGCCGGCCAGATAGCCGTTCTCGCGCGCCGCCTTGTCGATCTTCCACAAGGACCGCCCGGCCAGGGCGACATGGCGGCCATGGGCGGCGGCGGCCACGGCGATGCTTTCCACGCGGGCGACGTTGGTGGCGAAGCAGGCCACCGCGATGCGCTTCTTATAGTGCCCGAACAACTCGATCAGGCTTTCCCGCACCGCCGCCTCGGAACCGGTGGTGCCCTTGTTGAAGACATTGGTGGAATCGCCCACCACCGCCAGCACGCCGGCATCGCCCAGGGATTCCAGCCGCGCGGTGTCGGCCGCGCCGCCGACCAGCGGCTTGGGATCGAACTTCCAGTCGCCGGTGTGCAGCACGGTGCCGAGCGGCGTCTTGATGGCCAGGGAATTGGGTTCGGGGATCGAGTGGGTCTGGCGCACCCATTCGACGCTGAACGGGCCGATCTTGACGGTCTCGCCCTGGTCCACCGAATGGATCAGCACCTCGTTGTGCAGCCCGGCCTCGTGCAGCTTGCCCTTCAGCAGCGAGGTCGAGAACGGTGTCGCATAGACCGGACAGCGGAGCTGCGGCCAGAGATGGGCGACCGCGCCGAGGTGATCCTCGTGGCCATGGGTCAGGACGATGCCGACCAGATCCTTGCGCCGCTCAACGATGAAGGCCGGGTCGGGCATGAAGACCTCGATGCCGGGCGTCGTCTCGTCGCCGAAGGTGATGCCGAGGTCGACCATCAGCCATTTGCCATCATAGCCGTAGAGGCCGAGATTCATGCCGATCTCGCCGACGCCTCCGAGGGGGAGGAAAACCAGTTCCGGTGCTTCGCTCATATCTTCGTCCACCCCCGTCATCCCCGCGAAGGCGGGGATCCATGTCGAGGCCGGAATCGGTCCCCCCCTGGATGCCCGCCTGCGCGGGCATGACGGAAAAAAGGTTATGCTTTGTTACGCCTGTGAATTTCCAGCAGCCCGCGCAACGTCAGGTCGCCCTGCAGATGATCGATCACCGGCGTCGCCTCGGCGAATAACGGCGCCAGGCCGCCAGTGGCGACCACGGTCATCTTCTGGCCGAATTCCTTGACGATGCGGCTGACCAGACCCTCGATCAGCCCGACATAGCCCCAATAAATGCCTGAGCGCATGGCCGGCACCGTCGCCTTGCCGATCACCGTGCGCGGACGGCCGATGGCTACGCGCGGCAGCTTGGCGGCGGCCGCGTGCAGCGCCTCCAGCGACAGGTTGATACCGGGCGAGATGGCGCCGCCGCAGTAATTGCCGTTGCCATCCACCACGTCGAAGGTCGTTGCGGTACCGAAATCGATGACGATCAGCGGGCCCTTGTAGAATTTATGCGCCGCCACCGCGTTGACCAGGCGATCGGCGCCCACCTCTTCCGGCCGGTCGAGCAGGACGTTGAGGCCGAGATCGACCCCCTCCTCGCCCACCACCAGCGCCTCGCAGCCGAAATAGCGGCGGCAGAGCTGCTTCAGATTGAACATCACCGCGGGCACGACCGAGGCAATGATGCAGGCATCGACCTGCTTGCGGTCGATCCCTTCCATCGCCATCAGTTGGGTCAGCCACACGCCGAATTCGTCGGCGGTACGGTCGGTGGTGGTCGAGGAGCGCCACTCGCCGCGGATCGCCTCGCCGTCGAACAGGGCGAAAACGATGTTGGTGTTTCCCGAATCAATCGCCAGCAGCATCTCGTCCGCCCGTTGCGTTGAAGAAGACGTCCCCCGCCAGGATGCGGCGGACATGATTATTGTCGTCGGCCAGTTCCAGCGCGCCATCCTCGGCCAGGCCGGCGAAGCGGCCGGTCAGTTCGCTGCCGTCGGCCAGACGCGCCGTCACCGGCATGCCGATGCCGACCGCCACTTCCAGCCAGGCGCGGCGGATCGGGGCGAAGCCGTGGTCGCGCCACACCGTGTACCAATGGCTCAGCCGATCGCAAAACCCCGCCAGCACGTCGTTGACGTCGGCGCCGCTGCCGGTCCGGGCGAGCGAGGTCGCAGGATAGAGCGCCATCTCGGGATGCGCCACGACATTGACGCCGACGCCGAGAATGATCATTTCGCCGGCCTGCTCCAGCAGCATGCCGGCGATCTTGGCGCCGGCGCACAGCACGTCATTGGGCCATTTGACCCGGAAATCGCTGGTCAGCGCCAGATCGGCCAGGGCGTCCCTCAGGGCGACGGCGGCGACGAAGGTCAATTGCGGCGCGGCGGCCGGATCGGGGCCGCGGTCGAGCAGGATCGAACAGTGCAGATTGCCGGGCGGCGACATCCAGGCCCGGCCGCGGCGGCCGCGCCCGGCACTCTGTTCGCGGGCGACGACGACCGTACCATGGCCGAAGCCCGCCGCTGCAAGGCGACGGGCTTCGTCATTGGTACTGTCGATCTTGTCGCGCTGCTCCAGTCTGAAGGGAGCAGGCAGCATCATCCGCCGAACAGGCTGGCCGCCGCCGTCGAGGCGCTGGAGAACAGGCCCGACGGCACCAGGTTGAACAGCAGCACCGCCAGGGTGGCCAGGCCCATCACCAACCCGACCGGGGCGGCGACGGCGCGGTCCAGCCCTTCGGCCGGCTCGTCGAAATACATCACCTTGATGACGCGCAGATAATAGAAGGCGCTCACCACCGAGGTCAGCACGCCGATCACCGATAAAGCGATCATGCCCTTGTCGATGGCGACGCTGAACACCATCCACTTGCTCCAGAACCCGGCGAAGGGCGGAATGCCGGCCATCGACCACATCAGGATGGCCAGCGACAGGGCCATCAGCGGATGGGTCTTGGACAGGCCGGCCAGATCGTCGATGCCTTCCAGGGCGCGGCCCTTCTGGCGCATCGAGAGGATGATGGCGAAGGCGCCGGCATTCATCGCCAGATAGATCGACAGGTAGATCAGCACCGAGCCGACACCGTTGGCGCCGCCGGCGGCGAGGCCGATCAGGGCGTAGCCGACATGGCCGATCGAGCTGTAGGCCATCAGACGCTTGATGTTGGTCTGCACGATGGCGGCAAAGCCGCCGACCAGCATCGAGGCGATCGAGACGAACACCACCACCTGTTCCCACTGATCGGCCATGCTGCCGAACGGACCGGTCAGCACGCGCATCAACAGGGCGAAGGCGGCGATCTTCGGCGCCACGGCGAAGAAGGCGGTGACCGGGGTCGGAGCACCCTCATAGACGTCCGGCGCCCACATGTGGAACGGCGCCGCCGAGATCTTGAAGGCGAGGCCGGCCAGGATGAACACCATGCCGACGATCACGCCGACCGGAGCGTCCACCGCCAGGGCCTTGGCCAGGGCGTCGAAACCGGTGGTGCCGGCGAAGCCGTACACCAAGGACGCGCCATAGAGCAGCATGCCCGAGGCCAGCGAGCCGAGGACGAAATACTTCAACCCGGCTTCGGTGGCCCGACCGCTGTCGCGCTGCGAGGCGGCCAGCACATAGAGCGCCAGCGATTGCAGCTCGAGGCCGAGATAGAGGGCCATGAAATTATTGGCCGAGATCATCAGCATCATGCCCAGCGTGGCGAACAGCACCAGCACCGGATATTCCGCGTGGTCGAGCCCTTCCGCCCGCAGCCAGCTGCGCGACATGGCCAGCGTCGCCGCCGAGGCCAGCAGCACCAGCAGCTTGGAGTAAACGCCGAAGGCGTCGACGACGAACATGCCGCCGAAGGTTTCGGTGCGCTCGCCCGGGCCGCTGACCACCAGGAGGGCGGTCAGGCCGAGGGCGATGATGGCCAGGGCGGTGATGCCGCCGCCGGCATTGTCCTTGCGGATGACGCCCAGCATCAGCAGCACGATGGCTGACAGGACGATCAGCAGCTCCGGCAGGGCGGGAATGAGATTGGGCAGTTCCATGGTCCGGTTCCCGTTACTGAGCGGAGGACGGGGCCTGATCGGCGGCCGTCTTCACCAGCTGATAGTCGTTGATCAGTTTCGCCACCGAGGCATGCATCGGGCCGAGGAAGGACGAGGGATAGATCCCCATCCACAGCACCACCAGCACCAGCGGGACGAACAGGGCGATTTCGCGCGGGGACAGATCGAGGATCGACTTCAGATCCTCGTGCACCAGCTTGCCGAACACCACCCGGCGATAGAGATAGAGCGCATAGGCCGGCCCGAGGATCAGGCCGAAGGCGGCGAAGAACGCCACCCAGCTGCTGATCTGGAACGCGCCCATCAGCACCAGGAACTCGCCGACGAAGCCCGAGGTGCCGGGCAGGCCGACGCTGGCCAGGGTGAACAGCATGAACATGAAGGCATAGACCGGCATGCGGCTGTTCAGCCCGCCGTAGCGGGCGATCTCACGGGTGTGCATGCGGTCATAGATCACGCCGACGCAGAGGAACAGCGCGCCCGAGACGACGCCATGCGACAGCATCTGGAAGATCGCGCCTTCGACACCCTGCACCTGGACGGTGAAGATGCCGATGGTGACGAACCCCATATGGGCGACCGAGCTGTAGGCGATCAGCTTCTTCATGTCCTTCTGCACCAGCGCCACCAGCGAGGTGTAGATCACCGCGACGATGGACAGGGTGAAGATCAGCGGCATGAAGTCGTGGGTCGCCAGCGGGAACATCGGCAAGCTGAAGCGCAGGAAGCCGTATCCGCCCATCTTCAGCAGCACGCCGGCCAGGATCACCGATCCGGCGGTCGGCGCCTCGACGTGGGCGTCCGGCAGCCAGGTGTGCACCGGCCACATCGGCACCTTCACGGCGAAGGAGGCGAAGAAGGCCAGCCACAGCCAGGGCTGCATCGCCGCCGGGAAGGCATGGCCAAGCAGAACCTGGATGTCGGTGGTGTGGGCGTCGAAATACATCGCCAGCACCGCCAGCAGCATCAGCACCGAGCCCAGCAGGGTGTAGAGGAAGAACTTGAACGCCGCATAAACGCGCCGCGCCCCGCCCCACACGCCGATGATGATGAACATCGGGATCAGCACGCCTTCGAAGAAGGTGTAGAACAGCACCAGATCGAGAGCGCAGAACATGCCCACCATCATGGTTTCCAGCACCAGGAAGGCGATCATGTATTCCTTGACGCGGGTCTGCACCGCTTCCCAGGCGGACAGGATGCAGATCGGGGTCAGGAAGGTGGACAGCAGCACGAAGAACAGCGAGATGCCGTCGACGCCCATCTTGTAGACGATCGAATAGCCCGGCAGCCAGCGCGCCTGGTCGATCATCTGGAAGTCGGCGCTGTTGGAGTCGAAATTGACCCACACCAGCAGCGACACCAGGAAGGTCGCCACCGAGGTCAGCAGCGCCACGTTGCGGGCGTTGCGCGCCACGATGGCGGCTTCGCCGCGGATGGACAGGACGAACAGCGCCCCCAGCAGGGGCAGGAACGTCACGATGGAAAGGAGCGGCCAGTTATTGGTCATGGTCTTCAGCCCACCTTGACGATGTACCAGGTTACGAAAGCCGCTACGCCGATCAGCATGGCGAACGCGTAGTGGTAGAGGTAGCCGCTCTGCAGCGCGCCGACCCGCTTGGCGATGTCCTTGGTGGCGGAAGCCACGCCGTCCGGACCCACGCCGTCGATCAGGGCGCCGTCGCCGCCTTGCCAGAAGGCGCGGCCGATCTTGAAGGACGGGCGGACGAACAGGAAGTCGTACAGCTCGTCGAAATACCACTTGTTGAGCAGGAACCGGTGCACGCCGGGCAGCAGCTTGGCCAAAGTGGCCGGGATGCCGGGAGCGAACATGTACATGACATAGGCCAGACCGATGCCCAGCACGCCGGCCACCGTCGGCAGCAGGCTGATCAGCGTCGGCACATGCTCGGCGCCGTGCATCGCCTCGTGCTTGTCGAGGATCACGATCGACTTCGACCAGAAGGCGCCGAATTCCTCGCCGACGAAGCTGCTGTGACCCAGCACGCCCGAGAAGATCGCGCCGGCGGCCAGCACCATCAGCGGAATGGTCATCACCAGCGGGCTTTCATGGACATGGGCCATGACATGCTCGTCCGCCCGCGGCTTGCCGTGGAAGGTGAGGATCAAGAGACGCCAGGAATAGAAGGCGGTCAGGAAAGCGGCGGTGACGCCGATGACGTAGGAGAACTCGCCCACCCAGGTCCCGGCACCCCACGAGGCTTCGAGGATCATGTCCTTCGACCAGTAGCCGGCGAAGGGCGGGATGCCGGCCAGCGCCAGGGAGCCGACGAACATCAGCGCATAGGTCAGCGGCACATGCTTCCAGATGCCGCCCATGCGGCGGATGTCCTGCTCGTCCGACATGGCGTGGATCACCGAGCCGGCGCCGAGGAACAGCAACGCCTTGAAGAAGGCGTGGGTGAACAGGTGGAAGATCGCGGCCGGATAGGCCGAGACGCCCAGCGCGAAGAACATGTAGCCGAGCTGCGAGCAGGTCGAATAGGCGATCACGCGCTTGATGTCGTTCTGCACGCAGCCGATGGTGGCGGCGAAGATCGCGGTGCAGGCGCCGACGATGGTCACCACGGTCAGCGCGGTATCCGAATATTCGAACAAAGGCGACATGCGGGCGACCATGAACACGCCGGCGGTCACCATGGTGGCGGCATGGATCAGCGCCGACACCGGGGTCGGGCCTTCCATGGCGTCGGGCAGCCAGGTGTGCAGGCCGAGCTGGGCCGACTTGCCCATGGCGCCGATGAACAGCAGCAGGCAGCAGATGGTGATGGCGTTCCAGTCGCGGCCGAACAGGTGCAGCACGGTGTGCGCCTTGCTGCCGGCGGCGGCGAAGATCGGGTCGAACTGCACGGTGCCGAACAGCATGAAGACGCCGAAGATGCCCAGCGCGAAGCCGAAATCGCCGACGCGGTTGACGACGAAGGCCTTGATGGCGGCGGCGCAGGCCGACGGCTTCTCGTACCAGAAGCCGATCAGCAGATAGGAGGCCACGCCCACCCCTTCCCAGCCGAAGAACAGCTGCACCAGATTATCGGCGGTGATCAGCATCAGCATGGCGAAGGTGAACAGCGACAGATAGGACTGGAAGCGCGGCACCGAGGTGTCGTGATGCATGTACCCGATCGAGTAGACATGCACCATGAACGAGACCCAGTTGACGACGATCAGCATGACCGCGGTCAGGCTGTCGAAGCGCAGGCTCCAGGACACGTTGAAGTCGCCCGAGACGATCCAGTCCAGCACCGGCACGGTCATCGGATGGCCGGCCTCGATCACGTCGATGAAGACCATGACCGACAGCAGGGCCGAGATCCCGACCAGGATCGAGGTGACCAGCTGGGCGGCGCGGTCGCCGATCTGGCGACCGAACAATCCGGCGATGGCCGAGCCGAGCAGCGGCAGGAAGACGATTGCGGCGTGCATCGGATCAGCCCTTCATCCGGTTGATTTCTTCGACTTCGATGGTGCCGCGGTTGCGGAAGAACACCACGACGATGGCGAGACCGATCGCCGCCTCGGCGGCGGCCACGGTCAGGACGAACATGGTGAAGATCTGTCCGACCAGATCGCCCAGGAAGTGCGAAAAAGCGACGAAATTGATGTTGACCGCCAGCAGGATCAGTTCGATCGACATCATGATGATGATCACGTTCTTCCGGTTGAGGAAGATGCCGAACACGCCCAGCGTGAACAGGATGGCGGCGACAGTGAGGTAATGCGACAGACCGATGGTCAGCATCTCAGATCCCTCCCCCGCTCGTCACTTTGCGGATTTCCACGGAAGTCTCCTTGGTGCGGGCGTTCTGCTTGGCGATCACCTGCTTGCGCACGCCCGTCCGGGTACGGTGGGTCAGCATGATGGTGCCGATCATGGCGACCAGCAGCACGAGCCCGGCGGCCTGGAACAGATAGACATAGTCGGTGTAGAGCAGCCGCCCCAGCGCGTCGGTGTTGGTCACGGCGCTTGGATCCGGGGTGCGCGAGCCGACCGACAGCGGTGCTGCGTCGGCGAACTTCCAGCCGCCATAGACCATCAGCAGCTCGACCACCAGGATCGCGCCGATCAGCCCGCCGGTGGGCAGATACATCATGAAGCCTTCGCGCAGCCGCAGGTAATTGATGTCCAGCAGCATGACGACGAACAGGAACAGCACGGCCACCGCGCCGACATAGACGATCACCAGCACCATGGCGAGGAATTCCGCGCCCAGCAGCAGGAACAGTCCGGCGGCGTTGAAGAAAGCAAGGATCAGCCACAACACCGAGTGAACCGGGTTGCGCGACGAGACCACCATCACGCCGGATGCGACGGTGATGGCGGCGAAGAGGTAGAAGACCAGCCCCTCGATCATTTTACGCTCCCCGCGCCGTCATTCCCGCGAAGGCGGGAATCCAGCGGATAGCCGCGTCTGCGGCGATAAGAATCATGTCCGCGCCATGCGCGTAACGCTGGATGCCCGCCTTCGCGGGCATGACGAAGAAGTTGGTAGAACTCACCATGCCCCCTAAATCAACGGTACGGCGCGTCGGCTTCGATGCGGGCGGCCAGTTCGACCTCCCAGCGGTCGCCGTTGGCCAGCAATTTGTCTTTGTCGTACATCAGCTCGGCGCGGGTTTCCGTGGCGAACTCGAAGTTCGGACCCTCGACGATGGCATCCACCGGGCAGGCTTCCTGGCAGAAGCCGCAATAGATGCACTTGGTCATGTCGATGTCGTAGCGCGTGGTGCGGCGCGACCCGTCGTCACGCGGCTCCGCTTCGATGGTGATGGCCTGGGCCGGGCAGATCGCTTCGCACAGCTTGCAGGCGATGCAGCGCTCTTCGCCGTTGGGATAGCGGCGCAGCGCGTGCTCGCCGCGGAAGCGAGGGGATAGCGGGCCCTTCTCGAAGGGATAGTTGATGGTGACGCGCGGCTTGAACATGTAGCGGAAAGTCAGCGCCATGCCCGAGAACAGCTCGGTCAGCAGCCAGTCGCGCGCCGTGCGGTTGAAAAAGGACATTGCTTATCTCCTCAGTGGACCATCCAACCGGTGTATTCCAGCACACCGGCGGTCAGGACCAGCCAAAACAGCGAGAACGGCAGGAACACCTTCCACCCCAGGCGCATCAGCTGATCGTAGCGATAGCGCGGGAAGGTGGCGCGAACCCACAGGAAACCGAACAGCATCGCGGCGACCTTCAGCAGGAACCAGATGATGCCGGGAATGAAGGTCAGGCCGAACGGCGCCAGCCAGCCACCCAGGAACAGGGTGGTGATCATGCCGCTCATCAGGATCATGTTGGCGTATTCGCCCAGGAAGAACAGGGCGAAGGTCATCGCCGAATATTCCACCATGTAGCCGGCCACCAGCTCCGACTCGCCTTCCGGCAGGTCGAACGGCGAACGGTTGGTTTCCGCCAGGCCCGAGACGTAGAAGATGATGAACAGCGGCAGGTGCGGAATGACGAACCACACCTTCGACTGGGCATGCACCACATCGTTCAGGTTCAGCGAGCCGACGCACAGCAGGATGGCCACCAGCACGAAGCCGATCGAGACTTCATACGACACCATCTGCGCCGCGGAGCGCAAGCTGCCGAGGAAGGCGTATTTCGAGTTCGACGCCCAGCCGGCCATGATGATGCCGTACACGCCCAAAGACGAGATGGCAAACAGATAGAGGATGCCGACATTGATGTTGGCCAGCGCGCCGCCGTCGAAGAACGGGATCACCGCCCAGGCCACCAGGGCCAGGATGAAGGTCAGGCACGGCGCCATCACGAAGACGAACTTGTTGGCGTCCGTCGGGATGATGGTTTCCTTGAAGAACAGCTTGGCGCCGTCGGCCAAAGGCTGCAGCAGGCCGAAGGGGCCGACCACGTTCGGGCCGCGGCGGAGCTGCATGGCGCCCAGGACCTTGCGCTCGGCATAGGTCAGATAGGCGACGCCCAGCAGCAGCGGCACGACGATGGCCAGGATCTTGATGACGATCCAGATGACCGGCCAAACCAGGGTCCACAACTCAGCCATGGGTGCCGGTCCTCTCGCTGGCGGTATTGACGTACTCGGCCGTGCATTCCGCCATGGTCTTGGAGGCGCGGCTGATCGGGTCCGTCATGTAGTAATTGGCGATGGTGTTGCCGAACTTGGCGTCGCCGGCGACGTTGCCCTCGGCGCCGAAGGCTTCCCAGGTGGCGGGCGACAGCTCGCCGATGCGGCCGAACACCGGATTGACCTCGGCCAGGCGATCGCGCACCTCGGCCAGCGTGCCATAGGCCGGGGTGTGGCCGCAGGCATCGGCCAAAGCGCGCAGGATCTTCCAGTCCTCCTTGGCGTCGCCCGGCGGGAAGGCGGCCAGCGCGGTGGTCTGCACGCGGCCCTCGGTATTGACGTAGGTGGCGTCCTTCTCGGTATAGGCGGCACCCGGCAGCACCACGTCGGCGCGGTGCGCGCCGGCGTCGCCGTGATGGCCCTGATAGACCACGAAGGCCTTGCCCAGGCGCGACATGTCGATCTCGTCGGCGCCCAGCAAATAGACCACCTCGATCTCGCCCTTGCCGGCGCCGTCGAGGATGCCTTCCACGTCGCGGCCGCCGACGCCCGGCAGGAAGCCGAGATCGAGACCGCCGACGCGGGAAGCCGCCTGATGCAGCATGTTGAAGCCGTTCCAGCCCCCTTCTTCCGCGCTTTTCACGACGCCGGTCGCTTCGGCGATCTTGCGGGCCAGGCCGAGGATGACGTCGCCATCGGCGCGGGCCACCGCGCCCTGCCCGATGATGATCATCGGACGCCTGGCGTTCTTCAGCACTTCGGCGAAGGCATGGCTGCCCGAGGCGATGGCTTCCAGCACCTTCGGCTCGTCGCCGAAATGCTGATGCTTGTAGGTCAGGTTGGCGGCCGGGCCGACCGAACCGATCTTGAAGCCGCCGCGCAGATAGCGCTTGCGGATGCGGGCGTTCAGCACCGGCGCCTCGACGCGCGGATTGGTGCCGATCAGCAGCAGGGCGTCGGCCTCTTCGATGCCGGCGATGCCGCTGTTGAAGATGTAGGAAGCGCGCGGGCCGCCGATCTTGGCACCGTCCTGGCGGCAATCGAGATTGACCGAGCCCAGGCGACCCATCAGATCCTTGAGGACGACCATGGCTTCGGCGTCGGCGAGGTCGCCGGCGATGGCGGCGATCTTGTTGCCGCCGGCCTTGGTCAGCTTGGCGGCGACCGCCTGCAGCGCCTCGGCCCAGGTGGCGGCTTCCAGCTTGCCCTGCTTGTTGCGGACATAGGGACGGTCGAGGCGCTGGCGGATCAGCCCGTCGCAGCTGTTGCGGCTCTTGTCGCCCAGCCACTCCTCGTTGATGTCGTCATTGGTGCCGGGTAGGATGCGCATCACCTGATTGCCGCGGCAATCGATGCGGATGGCCGAGCCCAGGGCGTCGAGCACGTCGATGCTCTCGGTCTTCCGCAGCTCCCAGGAACGCGCGGTATAGGCATAGGGACGGTTGGTCAGCGCACCGACCGGGCACAGATCGACGATGTTGCCCGACAGCTCGGACGTCAGGGCCTTCTCGACATAGGTGCCGACTTCCATGTGCTCGCCGCGGCCGGTGGCGCCCAGTTCGGGCACGCCGGCGACGTCGGTGATGAAGCGGATGCAGCGCGTGCAATGGATGCAGCGGGTCATCGTGCCCTTCACCAGCGGGCCGAAATCCTTGTCCTCGACGGCGCGCTTGTTCTCGTGGAAGCGCGAGCGGCCTTTGCCATAGGCCATCGTCTCGTCCTGCAGGTCGCACTCGCCACCCTGATCGCAGATCGGGCAGTCTAGCGGATGGTTGATCAGCAGGAATTCCAGCACGCCCTCGCGCGCCTTTTTCACCATCGGCGTGCTGGTTTTGACCACCATGCCTTCGGCAATCGGCATGGCACAGCTGGCCACCGGCTTGGGCGACTTCTCGACTTCCACCAGGCACATGCGGCAATTGCCGGCCACGGCAAGGCGCTCGTGATAGCAGAAGCGCGGAATCTCGATGCCCATATAGTCGGCGACCTGCAGGATCGAAGAACCCGCCTCGGCTTCGACTTCCTGGCCATCGATGGTCAGTTTAACCATGTCCCAAACTCCTCAGGCGGCGCTCAAATTGGCGCGCGCTTCCTTGATGCGGCGTTCCATTTCCGGGCGGAAGCTGCGGATCAGGCCCTGGATCGGCCAAGCGGCCGCATCGCCCAACGCGCAGATGGTGTGACCCTCGACCTGGCGGGTCACCTCTTCCAGCATGTCGATCTCTTCGATCTCGGCATTGCCGGCGACCATGCGCTGCATGACGCGGGCCATCCAGCCGGTGCCTTCGCGGCACGGGGTGCACTGGCCGCAGCTCTCATGCTTGTAGAATTTCGACAGGCGGGCGATCTGGGCGACGATGTCGGTCGACTTGTCCATCACCATCACCGCGGCGGTGCCGAGGCCGGAGCGGACTTCGCGCAACGAGTCGAAATCCATCAGGACGGTGTCGCAGATCTCCTTGGTCAGCACCGGAACCGAGGCGCCGCCGGGGATCACCGCCAGCAGATTGTCCCAGCCGCCGCGCACGCCGCCGGCATGCTTCTCGATCAGTTCCTTGAGCGGAATGCCCATTTCCTCTTCCACATTGCACGGCCGTTCGACATGGCCGGAGATGCAGAAGATCTTGGTGCCGGAATTCTTCGGACGGCCCAAACCGGCGAACCAGGCGCCGCCACGGCGCAAGATGGTCGGGGCGACGGCGATCGATTCCACGTTGTTGACGGTGGTCGGGCAGCCATAGAGGCCCATGCCGGCCGGGAATGGCGGCTTCAGGCGCGGCTGGCCCTTCTTGCCTTCCAGCGACTGGATCAGCGCGGTTTCCTCGCCGCAGATATAGGCGCCGCCGCCGCGATGCACGTAGACGTCGAACGGCCAGCCGGAACCGGCGGCGTCCTTGCCGAGCAGGCCGGCGTCATAGCATTCGTCGATGGCGGTCTGCAGGTTCTCCGCCTCGCGGATGAACTCGCCGCGGATATAGATGTAGGCCGCCTTGGCGCCCATGGCGAAACCGGCGATGACGCAGCCCTCGACCAGCTTGTGCGGGTCATGGCGCAGAATGTCGCGGTCCTTGCAGGTGCCCGGCTCGCCCTCGTCGGCATTGACGACGAGATAATGCGGACGGGCGCCGATCTCCTTCGGCATGAACGACCATTTGAGGCCGGTCGGGAAGCCGGCGCCGCCACGGCCGCGCAGGCCCGAGGTCTTCATCTCCTCGATGATCCAGTCGCGGCCCTTGGCGATGATGTCCTTGGTGCCGTCCCAATCGCCACGGGCCCGCGCCCCGGCCAGGCGGAAATCGTGGATGCCGTAGAGATTGGTAAAGATGCGATCCTTATCGCTCAGCATCTCAGGCTTCTCCAGAAGTCAAAGTGGTGGGACCGCCGGCCGGCGCCGAGGTCTGGCGCCCGGTCTGCGAACCGGCCTTGGGCGTCTCGCCGCGCTTGAAGGCCTCGATCATCTTCCTGGTGCTTTCCGCGTCGAGATCTTCGTAGAAATCGTCGCCGATCCAGATCACCGGCGCGTTGACGCAGGCGCCCAGGCATTCCACCTCGGCCAGCGAAAACTTGCCGTCCTCGGTGGTTTCGCCGAGGCCGATCCCGAGTTCCTTCTTGCAGGCATGGACCACATCGTCCGAGCCGCGCAGCTGGCAGGGAACGTTGGTGCAAACCTGCACATGGACCTTACCGACCGGCTTCAGGTGGAACATGGTGTAGAAGGTGGCGACCTCGTAGACGCGCATCGGCGCCATGTCGAGCATGTCGGCCACGACATTCATCGCCGCCATCGACACCCAGCCTTCCTGGCGCTGGACGATGTCGAGAATCGGCATCACCGCGCTCTGCTGCCGGCCTTCCGGATAGCGCTTGATGATCTTTTCGGCCTGGGCCCGGCTCGCTTCGGTGAACGCGAAGCTCTCGGGCTGCCAGGGCTCGTCTTGCGGGCGGACAATGGTCATCGATCGATCTCACCAAATACGATGTCGATGGAGCCGATATTGGCCACGGCGTCGGCCAGCATGTGGCCCTTCGACATGAAATCGGTTCCCTGCAGATGGGCGAAGGCCGGCGCGCGGATCTTGCAGCGATAGGCCTTGTTGGTGCCGTCGGACACCAGATAGACGCCGAATTCCCCCTTCGGGGTCTCCACCACGCTGTAGGTCTCGCCGGCGGGAACGTGGAACCCCTCGGTGAACAGCTTGAAGTGATGGATCAGCGCCTCCATCGAGCGCTTCATCTCGGCGCGCGGCGGGGCGGCGACTTTGCGCTGCTCGGTGCGAACCGGGCCTTTCGGCATCTTTTCAATGGCTTGCTGAATGATCTTCAGAGACTCGTACATCTCGAGGATGCGGACCATGTAGCGATCGTAGCAATCGCCGTTCTTGCCGACCGGAACGTCGAAATCCATCTGGTCGTAGACGGCGTAGGGCTGGCTCTTGCGCAGATCCCAGGCGACGCCCGAGGCGCGGAGCGTCGGGCCGGAGAAGCCCCAATCCATCGCCTGCTCGGCCGAGACCACGCCGATATCGACCGAGCGCTGCTTGAAGATGCGGTTATTGTTCAGCAGCTTCTCGATGTCGGCCAGCAGGCCAGGGAAGGTCTTGCACCAGGCCAGGATGTCGTCGGTCAGCCCTTCCGGCAGGTCTTCCGCCACGCCGCCGACGCGGTAATAGGCGGCGTGCAGGCGGGCACCCGAGACGCGCTCGTAGAATTCCATCAGCTTCTCGCGCTCCTCGAAGCCGTACAGCATCGGCGTGATGGCGCCGACGTCCATGGCATAGGAGGTCACGTTGAGAAGATGGTTGAGGATGCGGCCGATCTCGTCATACAGCACGCGGATATACTGCGCGCGCGGCGGCGCCTCGATGCCGAGCAGCTTTTCCACCGCGCGGACGAAGGCGTGCTCCTGATTCATCGGGCACACATAGTCCAGGCGGTCGAAATAGGGCACCGCCTGCATGTAGGTCTTGTACTCGATCAGCTTCTCGGTGCCGCGATGCAACAGGCCGATATGCGGATCGGCACGCTCGACGATCTCGCCGCTCATCTCGAGGATGAGGCGCAGCACGCCATGCGCCGCCGGATGCTGCGGGCCGAAATTGATGTTGAACGTCTTGATCTGGGCTTCAGCCATGATCTCAGGCCTTCCCTGCTTTTTCGTCACCCGGAAGGACGGGCGGAGCGCCTTGCGTCATGCCTTCCCACGGGCTGAGGAAGTCGAAGTTGCGGAAATCCTGGGTCAGCTTGACGGGTTCGTAGACGACGCGCTTCTGGTCGTCGTCGTAGCGCACCTCGACATAGCCGGTCAGCGGGAAATCCTTGCGCAGCGGATGGCCCTGGAAGCCATAATCGGTGAGGATGCGGCGCAGATCGGGATTGCCGTCGAAGATGACGCCGAACATGTCCCACACCTCGCGCTCGTACCAGCCGGCCGAAGAGAACAGCGAGACGATCGAGGGGACCGAGGTCTCCTCGTCGGTGTCGAGCTTCACGCGGATGCGCTGGTTATGCTTCAAGGACAGCATGTTGTAGACCACCTGGAAGCGCTGCTCGCGCCCGGGATAGTCGACGCCGCAGATGTCCATCACCTGCTTGAACTGACAATTGCTGTCGTCGCGCAGAAAGGTCATCACCTTGACGATGGCGCCGGCGCGCACGGTGAGCATCAGCTCGCCCTTGGCGACCTCCCAGGACAGCACGTCCTGAGCCAGGGCCGAGGAGAGATAATCGCCAAGGTCTTGCAAGGCTTGGGTCATGGGATGGATTACCTCGCGATCGTGCCGGTACGGCGGATCTTCTTCTGAAGCTGCAATACGCCATAGACGAGCGCCTCGGCCGATGGCGGGCAGCCCGGAACATAGATGTCGACGGGAACCACGCGGTCGCAGCCGCGCACCACCGAGTAGGAATAGTGATAATAGCCGCCGCCATTGGCGCAGCTGCCCATCGAGATCACCCAGCGCGGCTCGGCCATCTGGTCGTAGACCTTGCGCAGCGCGGGCGCCATCTTGTTGGTCAGCGTGCCGGCGACGATCATCACGTCGGAAGCGCGCGGGCTGGGCCGCGGCACCACGCCGAAGCGGTCGAGATCGTACCGCGCCGTGTAGGCGTGGATCATCTCGACGGCGCAGCAGGCCAGGCCGAAGGTCATCGGCCACAGCGAGCCGGTGCGGGCCCAATTGACCAGCTTGTCGAGATTGGCCAGCACGAAACCCTTATCGCCCAGCTCTTCCGCGACGGCGGCGATCACCTGGTCCTGACGGGGACCCGGGCCGATCGGCGCCAAAGAAGATTGACCGGTCACTCCCATTCGAGAGCTCCTTTCCGCCATTCGTAAATAAAGCCGATGGTCAGCACGCCCAGGAACACAACCATCGACCAGAAGCCGAAGATCCCGATCTTTCCGAAGGACACGGCCCACGGAAACAGGAAGGCGACTTCGAGGTCGAAGATGATGAAGAGAATGGCCACCAGATAGTAGCGCACGTCGAATTTGACGCGGGCGTCTTCGAACGCGTCGAAGCCGCATTCATAGGCCGACGTTTTCTCCAGGTCGGGCTTTTGCTTCGCCACCAGATAGGAGCCGCCGATACAGACGATGGCGACCACAATGGCAATGGCCAAAAAGACCAGGATCGGTAAGTACTCGAGGAGCAAGGCGTCCATGGAATTCCGCCCCGTAAAAGGAAAAAGACAAGAAATGGCGGGAGTGACGGGGCTCGAACCCGCGACCTTCGGCGTGACAGGCCGACGCTCTAACCAACTGAGCTACACCCCCGCATGGCACCCCAGCGGGTGGAGGTGGTGTATCCTACCGGGAGAGAGGCTGTCAACCTCCCAATCCCCGCGTTTTCCGCATCTCAGCATCGGTTTCAGGAAAACGCGCGATCCCCATGCCCCCATTAAATTTTCCGGCCGAAAACGGGGCTGGCATAAAATGACAACCGCAATGATAATGCCCCTCAGTGATACTCTGGTACAAGGCAGCGATGCTGATACGAGATTTCGCCACCAAGGCGATATTGGTCGGAACGGTGTTGATTACCAACCTTCTGGCCAGCTCGCTCGGCGTCTACTGGCTTTATGAGAGCCGGCTGCAATATGAGAAGCGCGCCGAGGCGCTCACTCAGAACCTGGCCTATTCGGTCGACCAGAGCGTCAGCTTCACCATCGACAAGATCGACCTGATCCTCCAGACCACCACCGAGGAGTTGGAACGCCGCGCCGTCGCCGGATCGCTCGACACCTCGGGCCTGTCGCGCTTCATCGACAGCCACGCCGCCCACATGCCGGAACTGTCCGCCATCGGCATCGCCGACGAGCAGGGCAAGATCCTGCTGTCGACCGGCAGCAACCGCCTGGGCGCCGCCGACATCCACGACCAGTCCTTCTTCACCGAGCTGCGCGACCACCCGGAAAAGGGCCTGTTCATCTCGAAGCCGGTGGACAATCTGGTGCCCAACAAGCGCGTGCTGGTGTTCGCCCGCCGCTACGAGCACCCCAATGGCAGCATGGCGGGCATCGTCGCCGCCGCCCTGCCGCTCGACTTCTTCGTCCAGGTGCTGGCCCATTTCAATGGCGGCCGGCATGAGGCGGTGGCGCTGAGGGCGCTCGACAATTCCATCATCGTCCGCTACCCGGTCGCCAGCGCCGGCGAGCCGGGCGCCATCGGCAGCACCGCCTCGTCCGACGAATTGCGCCAGGCGATCCTGTCGGGTCAGGAACAGGCCACCTATCACAGCGACAAGACCGGCGACGGCGTGCCGCGCACCTTCACGCTGCGCCGCCTGGACGCGGCCCCGATCTATGTGGTGGCCGGCTCGCCGCAGGAGGAATATCTCCAGGAATGGCGCATCGAGGCACGCAAGACGGCGATCTTCCTGGTCTCGTTCCTGGTGGTCACCGTCGTCTCGGCCGGCTTCATCTTCCGCCTGTTCCAGATCGCCGGGCGCCAGAGCCGGCGCAACAAGATGTTCCTCGAGCGCGCCTCGGACGGCGTGCATGTGCTGGACAGCCAGGGCATCCTGATCGAGGCCAGCGATTCCTTCTGCGCCATGCTGGGCTACAACCGGGCCGAAGTGATCGGGCAGCATGTCTCGATGTGGGAGGCGCACTGGTCCAAGGCCGAGCTGACCGACAAGGTCATCCCAGAGCAGCTCGCCGCCGGCTCCCCCTCCACCTTCGAGACCCTGCACCGGCGCAAGGACGGCAGCGTGCTGTCGGTCGAGGTGCATGCCGCCGTCGTGCGCACCCGCCACGAACATTATATCTATGCCTCGTCGCGCGACATCACCGAGCGCAACCGCCTGCGCGCCGAAATCGACGCCGCGCTGCAGCGTTTCGAGGCGATCTTCCAGAACAATCCGGTGCCGCTCTGCATGATGGATTTCGGCAGCGGTATCTATCTCGACGTCAACCCCACCTGGGAAGAGGTGCTGGGCTATTCGCGCGACGTGGTGGTGGGCCGCACCAGCGTCGATTTCGGCCTGTGGGTCGACCCGTCCGACCGCTATCGCCTGTTCGAGACGGTGCGCGACGGCGGCGGCCTGCCGATCCCGTTCGAAACGCAGGTGCGGCGCGGCGACGGCCGGATCATCACCTGTACCGTGCATGGCCGGATCATTCCCCTGGCCAGCCGCCGCCTGTTCATCTGGGCGGTCGAGGACGTCACCGAGCGCAAGCGCACCGAGGTGGGCCTGCGCCTGGCCGCCAGCGTGTTCGACTTCAGCCATGACGGCATCATGGTGACCGACAAGGACAACAACATCCTCGAGATCAACCCGGCCTTCTCGCGCATCACCGGATACGATCGCGACGAGGTGGTCGGGCGCGATCCGATCTTCCTCGGCTCGGGCCGCCAGGACGAAACCTTCTTCAATCAGGTTTGGGACAGCTTGCACACCACCGGCGGCTGGCGCGGCGAGATCTGGAACAAGCGCAAATCCGGCGAGATCTATCCGGTGCTGATGTCGATCGCCGCCATCCGCGACGGCGCGGGCGAGATCCAGCGCTATATCGGCGTGTTTTCGGATATCAGCCAGCTCAAGGAACACGAGGCCGAGCTGCACAAGGTCGCCCATTTCGACCCGCTGACCGGATTGCCCAACCGCCGCCTGCTGGCCGACCGCATGCATCAGGCCATCGCCCGGGCCAAGCGCAACGACAGCATCCTGGCGATCTGCTTCGTCGATCTCGACGGCTTCAAGGAGGTCAACGACCAGCTCGGCCACGAGGTCGGCGACCGGCTGCTGATCGCCGTCTCGACCCAGATCCAGGAAGTGCTGCGCGCCGACGACACCCTCGCCCGCCTCGGCGGCGACGAGTTCGTCATTCTCTTGAACGACACCGGCAGCGACAAGAAATGCTTCCAGGTGCTCGACCGCGTGCTGGCCGCCATCGTGCTGGCGGCCAAGGAAACCCACTCCAACATCACCTTGTCGGGCAGCATCGGCGTCACCCTCTATCCCAAGGACGACGTCGACGCCGACACCCTGCTGCGCCATGCCGACCAGGCGATGTACCGCGCCAAGGAATCCGGCAAGAACCGCTATCACAAATTCGACCCCGAGCATGACCGCCAGGTGCGGGCCAGCCACGAAGCGCTGCAGCGCATGGCCATCGCGCTGGAGCGCGAGGAATTCGTGCTGCATTACCAGCCCAAGGTGAACATGGTGACCGGCGAGGTGATCGGCACCGAGGCGCTGATCCGCTGGCTCGACCCGGTGCGCGGCATCGTCTCGCCGGGCTCGTTCCTGCCGGCGATCGAGGGCACCGAGCTGGAAATCACCCTGGGCGACTATGTGTTCGAAGCGGCGCTGACCCAGCTCGGCCGCTGGAAGGCGCGCGGATTGATGCTGCCGGTCAGCGTCAATGTCAGCCCCAACCATCTGCAGGTGCCGAACTTCCCCGACCGCCTGCGCACCATCCTGGCGCGTCATCCCCTG
>Ga0213872_10000437_pt1 | contig 34175 bp, 34 predicted proteins | sample VelepicomBERX_R2_FD_160071 | JGI IMG/M metagenome (GOLD analysis project Ga0213872, IMG submission 160071) | Rhizosphere microbial communities from Vellozia epidendroides in rupestrian grasslands, the National Park of Serra do Cipo, Brazil - RX_R2 | ecosystem: Host-associated > Plants > Roots >... | reverse complement strand
CACGTCGACCTGTGCAACGCGCCGATCCCGGTGCGCGAACAGGCGGCGCGCTGACCCGGCTATAATTTCGGGTTATGAACGCGCCAGACACCACAACCCGAACCTTCCGCCCTATCCAGGCCCTGCCCGACCAGCTGATTTCCCAGATCGCCGCCGGCGAAGTGGTGGAACGGCCGTCGGCGGTGGTCAAGGAGCTGCTGGAAAACGCCCTCGACGCCGGCTCGACCCAGATCACCGTGCGCCTGGAAGAAGGCGGCGTGAAACGCATCGCCATCACCGACAATGGCCGAGGCATCGCGCCGGAGCAGCTGGTGCTGGCCCTGTCGCGCCACGCCACCTCCAAGATCGCTTCGCTGGAAGACCTGGAAAACGTCGGCACGCTGGGCTTCCGGGGCGAGGCGCTGGCGTCGATCGCCTCGGTGGCCGCCGTCACCCTGACCTCGCGCACGCCGGACGCGCCGCACGCATGGGAGCTGGTCGGCTCGCATCTGGGCACTCCGGCGCCGTCGTCCGGAGCGGTAGGCACCACGGTGGATGTGCAGGATCTGTACTTCAACACCCCGGCGCGCCGCAAGTTTTTAAAATCCGAGCAGACCGAATTCGGCCACTGCGCGGAAGTGGTGCGCCGCATTGCGCTGGCCCGTCCCGACGTCTCTTTCACCCTGAGCCACAACGGCCGCACGGTGGATCACTGGAACGTCACCGAGATGGCCAAGCGCAGCGCTTCCATCCTGGGAGATAACTTTGCCGAAGCGCGCCTGCCGGTCGATGAAGCGGCCGGTCCGCTGCGCCTGCACGGCTACGTCGGTTTGCCGACCGCCTCCAAGGCGCGCGCCGATGGCCAGTTCTTCTACGTGAACGGCCGCTTCGTACGCGACAAGCTGCTGGTGCATGCGGTGAAGGCCGCCTATGCCGACGTGCTGCATGGCGACCGCTTCCCGTCCTATGTGCTGTCGCTCGATCTCGATCCGGCGCTGGTGGACGTCAACGTGCACCCGTCCAAGATCGAAGTGCGCTTCCGCGACAGCCGCGCGGTGCACCAGTTTGTGTTCCACGCCGTGCAGCGCGCGCTGGCGGCCACCTCGGCCACTTCGCACGGCAGCTCGCCCGCGCCGCTGCCTGCGGCCGATACGCTGGAGAGCAGCAGCAGCTGGCGCAGCGAACAGGTGCAGTCCACCTTTGACGCCCTGCTCAAGCCGGACTACACGCCGACCTTCTCGCCTTCGCCGTTTGCGGCGCGCGAAAATGGTGGCGGCGTTGCGCAAAGCACGGAGCGCTACGGCGCCCTGTTCAGCGACGGCGGCAAGATCGACAGCTACCGTGCCGAAACGGATATGGCGCTGCCGCAGACCAGCGCCTTCACCGTCTCCTCCGCCGCGATGGCACAGGAAGAATTCCCGCTCGGCTTTGCGCTGGCCCAGCTGCACGGCATCTACATCCTGGCGCAGAACGCCAAGGGCCTGGTGCTGGTCGACATGCACGCCGCGCACGAGCGCATCCTGTACGAACAGCTGAAGAACGCGCTGGACGGCCAGGCCGATGGCCAGCAGATGCAGGTGCAGCCGATGCTGATCCCCGTCACCTTCTACGCAGACGCGGTGGAAGTCGGAACGGCGCAGGAACACGCCGCCACCCTGCAGGCGCTGGGCTTCGACATCGCCGCCCTGTCGCCCACCACGCTGGCGGTGCGCTCGGTGCCGGTGCTGCTGAAGAACGCCGACGCGCAGACGCTGGCGCGCGACGTGCTGCGCGACGTACGCGAATACGGCGGCTCGCGCGTGCTGATCGAGCGCCGCAACGAGCTGCTGGGAACCCTGGCCTGCCACACGGCGGTGCGCGCCAACCGCATCCTCTCCGTGCAGGAGATGAACGCCCTGCTGCGCCAGATGGAAAACACCGAACGCGCCGACCAGTGCAACCACGGCCGCCCGACCTGGGTGCAGGTTGAGATCAGCGCGCTGGACAAGCTGTTCCTGCGCGGCCAATAACATGAACGCTTCTGTAGCAAAGCGTCCGCAGGCGGTCGCCATCATGGGTCCGACCGCCTCGGGCAAGACCGCGTCCGCGCTGGCGATTGCCGAGCGCGTGCCCTGCGAGATCATCTCGGTCGATTCCGCCCTGGTGTATCGCGGCATGGACATCGGCACCGCCAAGCCCTCGCGCGAGGAGTTGGCCGCCGTGCCGCATCACCTGATCGACATCATCGATCCGCTCGATTCCTATTCGGTAATGCAGTTCCGCGTCGACACCCTGCGCCTGGTGGCCGAGATCAGCGCGCGCGGCAAGCTGCCGCTGCTGGTCGGCGGCACCATGCTGTACTACAAAGGCCTGCAGGATGGACTGGACGACCTGCCGCAAGCGAATCCCGAAGTGCGCGCCGCTCTGGATGAGGAAGCCGCCCGCATCGGCTGGCCCGCCATGCACGCCAAACTGGCGCAGCTCGATCCCGTCACGGCAGCGCGCCTGAAACCGGCCGACTCGCAGCGCATCCAGCGCGCGCTGGAGATCCACGCCCTGAGCGGCAAGCCGATGTCCTCCCTGCTGGCGCAAAGCGAAAAGCAGGAGCTGCCATTCGATCTGCTGTCCTTCGCGCTGGAGCCTTCCGACCGCGCCTGGCTGCACGAACGCATCGCGCGCCGCTTCGACATCATGCTGGAACAAGGCTTCCTCGACGAAGTGAAAACCCTGCGTGCGCGCGGCGACCTGCATCTGGGCCTGCCCTCAATACGCTGCGTGGGTTATCGCCAGGCCTGGGAATACCTGGATGGCCAGATCGACTACGCCGCCATGCGCGAAACGGGCATCATCGCCACCCGCCAGCTGTGCAAGCGCCAGCTGACCTGGCTGCGCTCCATGCCGGAACGGACTGTGATCGATTGCGTGGCGCCCGACGCGGCGCAGCAGTTGATGGACAAGGTTCTTGCCAATGTGACCACAACCGGGCAAGAAACCTTGACAGTCCGGGCCCGGACCCGGATAATGCACGCCTCTCGGTGATATAGCTCAGTTGGTTAGAGCATCGCATTCATAATGCGGGGGTCGCTGGTTCAAGTCCAGCTATCACCACCAGTTTTTCATTGCCTGGTTATGCGGCAGGACGTTTGACACGCCCTGAAAAATGCCTCATAATCGCTGGCTCTGGTGATATAGCTCAGTTGGTTAGAGCATCGCATTCATAATGCGGGGGTCGCTGGTTCAAGTCCAGCTATCACCACCAAATATTAAAAAGCCGCAGCTCATGCAAATGAACTGCGGCTTTTTTCATTTCACGCCGCCTGCACGGCCGGCAGCGGCGCTGTCTTTGGCCGCGCGCCCACCGCCAGGATCCACAGCGCAAAGGCGATTTCACCCAGCTGGCAGGGGAAAGCCATATTCCCGACCATCTCGTTGTACTGCGGCGCCAGCAGGCCGGTAAAGCTCAGGGCCAGATAGGCCAGGCCGTTAATGGTCAGCCAGTAGGCCAGGAAGCGCGGCAGGAAGCCGCAGCGGAATACCAGCAGCGCCAGCGGGAACAGCCACAGGCCCCAGAAGATCTCCGCGCCCGCGATCATCAGGCCATGCATGCGCAGGAACAGCGCGGCCAGGCCGGTACGCTGCGCCTCGCTAAACGCCGACAGGAAATCGGCGCCCTGCACCAGGGTCAGGGTCGCCATATCGTTCAAGGCGTTGAAGAAGTACAGGGGCGTGTCCATAAAGCCCAGCATCAGCATGAGCAGGGCGACAGTCTTGTCGGTGTCCTTGAACAGGCGATACAGGGTAAAGGTGAGCAGCAGGCTGACGGCGCCCGTGACCAGGTCGCCCACCAGGCCCAGGCGGAACAGCATCTCATGGCTGGCGATATTGTGGAAGGTCGCTGCCGCATCGCCGTCCACGAACAGATGGCCGGGAATATAGACCAGCCGCAGCGGGGCGATGAGGATGACCAGCAGATAAACCAGGCCGGCGATTCTGGCGTTGCGCATATCGGAACTCCTTAGGTAAGAGATATGCCTGCCATGGTCGCCGTCCATGGTCTTTTGATCAAGCTGTCACTTTTATCAGGTCATACTATGCCTGCGGCGCACCAGCAGGTAGTAGGCCGCCGGCACCACGAACATCGACAGCAGCGGCGCGGTGATCATGCCGCCCACCATGGGCGCGGCGATGCGCTGCATGACTTCCGAGCCGGTGCCGGAACCCAGCATGATGGGCACCAGGCCGGCCAGGATCACGGCCACCGTCATGGCCTTGGGGCGCACGCGCAGCACGGCGCCTTCGCGGATGGCGTCGAGCAGGTCGTCGCCCCCATGCAGGCCCTGCGCCAGGCGCCGCTCCCAGGCCTGCTTCAGGTAGAGCAGCATGATCACACCAAACTCCGCCGACACGCCCGCCAGCGCGATGAAGCCGACGCCGCTGGCCACCGACAGGTTGTGCCCCAGTGCCCACAGCAGCCAGAAGCCGCCCACCAGTGCAAACGGCAAGGTGGCCATGATCAGGCCCGCTTCGCCAGCACGCTGGAAGGTCAGGTACAGCAGCACGAAAATAATCAGCAGCGTGGCCGGCACCACCAGTTCCAGGCGGGCGGCGGCGCGCTCCAGATACTCGAACTGCCCCGACCAGGACACCGAATAGCCGGGCGGCAGCCGCACTTCGCTGGCGACGATGCGCTGCATCTCGTGCACCGCCGAGCTGAGGTCGCGGCCACGGATATCGATGTAGACCCAGCCGGACAGGCGCGCGTTCTCGCTCTTGAGCAGCGGCGGACCTTCGCTGATGCGCAGGGTCGCCACGTCACCCAGGCGGATCTGCGCGCCGCGTGCGGTCAGCACGGGCAGGTCGCGCAGCTTGTCCAGCGAATCGCGCAGCTCGCGCGGATAGCGCACGCTGATGGGGAAGCGCTGCAAGCCTTCGATGGTCTCGCCCACATTGTCGCCGCCGATGGCGCTGGCCACCACGCTCTGCACGTCGGCTACGTTGAGGCCATAGCGGCCCGCAGCCACCCGGTCGATGTCGGCGTCGATATAGCGCCCGCCGTTGAGACGTTCCGCCAGCGCGGACGAAACACCCGGCACACGGCGCACGGCACGCTCGATCTCGCCACTGATGCGGTCGATCTCGCGGAGATCGGCGCCCGCCACCTTGACGCCCACCGGACTCTTGATGCCGGTGGCCAGCATGTCGATGCGGTTGCGGATCGGCGGCACCCAGATGTTGGACAAGCCCGGCACCTTGACCACCCGGTCCAGTTCTTCCACCAGCTTGTCCGGCGTCATACCGGGCCGCCAGGCGCTGCGCGGCTTGAACTGAATGGTGGTCTCGAACATCTCCAGCGGCGCCGGATCGGTGGCCGATTCCGCACGACCGGCCTTGCCGAAGACGCTCTGCACTTCCGGCACTGTCTTGATCAGGCGGTCGGTCTGCTGCAGGAGCTGCGCCGCCTTGCCCGCACTGATGCCGGGCAGCGCCGAAGGCATGTACAGCAGGTCGCCCTCGTCCAGCGGCGGCATGAATTCGCCGCCCAGATGCAGGATCGGAAACAGCGTGCCTGCCGCCAGCAGCAAGGCCACGGCAATGGTGCTGCGCGGATGCCGCAGCACCTTTTCCAGCAAGGGACGGTAGCCCGCGATCAGCCAGCTGTTGAGCGGGTTGGACTGCTCATCCGGAATGCGGCCGCGTATCAGGTGGCCCATCAGCACCGGGATCAGGGTCACCGCCAGCAGGGCCGCAGCCGCCATCGCATAGGTTTTGGTAAAGGCCAGCGGCGCAAACAGGCGGCCTTCCTGCGCCTCCAGCGTGAACACCGGCACGAAGGACAGCACGATGATCAGCAAGGAGAAGAACAGCGCCGGGCCCACTTCGGCTGCGGCGTCACCGATCACGCGCCAGCGTTCCTGTCCTTCCAATGCCTGCCCCGGATGCTGGTGGTTCCACAGCTCGATGTGCTTGTGGGCGTTCTCGATCATCACCACGGCCGCATCGACCATGGCGCCGATGGCAATGGCAATACCACCCAGCGACATGATGTTGGCGTTGACGCCCTGGTAGCGCATGACGATGAAGGCGGCCAGTATCCCCAGCGGCAGCGAGATCACCGCCACCAGCGCCGAGCGCACGTGGAACAGGAACAGCGCGCACACCAGCGCCACCACGATGAATTCTTCCACCAGCTTGTGCTGCAGATTTTCCACCGCGCGTTCAATCAGGCTGGAACGGTCATACACCGGCACGATCTCCACGCCGGCTGGCAGGCTGCTCTTCAGCGCCGCCAGCTTGGCCTTGACGGCGGCGATGGTGTGCAGCGCGTTCTTCCCGGAGCGCATGACGATCACGCCGCCCGCCACTTCGCCTTCGCCATCCAGGTCGGCGATACCGCGCCGTACCTCCGGCCCCAGCTGGATGCGCGCCACGTCGCCCAGCTTCACCGCCACGCCACCGGCGCTGGTGTTGAGCGGGATATTGCGGAAGTCGTCCAGCGTGCGCAGATAGCCGGAGGCGCGCACGATGTACTCGGCTTCCGCCAGCTCCAGCACAGAACCGCCGGTTTCCTGATTGGCGCGCTGCACCGCTTCCAGCACGGTGGTGTGGGCGATGTTATAGGCACGCAGCTTGTCCGGGTCCAGCACGATCTGATACTGGCGCACCATGCCGCCGATGGTGGCGACTTCCGACACGTCGGGCACCGCCTTCAGCTCGAACTTGAGGAACCAGTCCTGCAAGGCGCGCAACTGCGACAGATCCAGTTTGCCGCTGCGGTCCACCAATGCGTATTCGTAGATCCAGCCGACGCCGGTGGCGTCCGGCCCCAGCGAAGGCTTGGCCTGCGCGGGCAGACGCGACTGCACCTGGTTGAGATATTCCAGCACGCGCGAACGGGCCCAGTAGGGATCGGTGCCATCGTCAAACAGCACGTAGACAAAGGAATCGCCGAAGAAGGAATAACCGCGTACCGTCTTCGCCCCCGGCACCGACAGCATGGTGGTGGTGAGCGGATAGGTGACCTGGTTCTCGACGATCTGCGGCGCCTGGCCGGGATAGCTGGTACGGATGATCACCTGCACATCGGACAGGTCGGGCAGCGCGTCCAGCGGCGTGCGCAGCAAGGACCACACGCCGCCCGCCGTCAGCAGCACGGCAGCCAGCAGGACCAGGAAGCGGTTGGCCAGCGACCAGCGGATCAGGGCTTTGATCATGGGTGCGCTCCTTCGTCCATGCGCAGGGTGCTGCCTTTCAGGCTGGCTTCGGAGTCGATCAGGAACTGGCCGGAGACGACTACGCGCTGGCCTGCCTGGAGGCCGCTGCGGATTTCGGTCTGGCCGTTTGTTTCGGCGCCGGTCTGCACTTCGACCTGGGTGAATTGGCCTTTCGTGTGCTCCAGCAGGACCACGCTGCGGCGGCCGGTCTGGATCACCGCTTCGCTTGGCACCAGCAGCACCTCGCGCCGGCCCGCAGGAGCCAAGGCGATGTTGGTGAACATGCCGGGCAGCAGATGGCCGCCGGGATTGGGCAGCTCGATGCGGGCCTTGACGGTTCGGGTGCCAGCGTTCACCTCAGGCAGGAGCGCGCCGACTTTTCCGTGCAGGGCCTGGCCCGCCAGCGCGGGCGCACGCACGGTGGCGGCGTCGCCGGGACGAACCTGGGCCGCCAGCGCTTCCGGTATCTCGGCGTTGATCCAGACGCTGGACAGGCCGTTGATGCGGAACAGCGGTGCGCCGGGCTGCACGGTCATGCCTTCGCGTGCGCTCAGCTCGGCCAGCACGCCGGAGCGGGGCGCGATCAGAGTCAGGCGCGGATGCACCACGCCGCTGGACTCGACCACGCGGATCTGCTCCTCGCTCATGCCCGCCAGCCGCATACGCTGGCGCGCACCCTGCACCAGCGCTCCCTGCGCCTCCTGCGCGCCGCCTGCCATACGGCGTGCGGCCAGGAACTCTTCCTGAGCGGCGATCCACTCGGGCACGTACAGTTCCGCCAGCGGCTGCCCGGCGCGCACCGGGTCCAGCGCAGCGCGCACATACAGGCGTTCGATATAGCCGCTGCTGCGCGCCTGCAGTTCGACCAGTTCACGTTCGTTGTAGGCGACATTGCCGACGGCGTTGATAGCCGCGTCCAGTGCGCCGCTGACTACCGGCGCCGTGCGCACACCCAGGTTCTGCTGCACGCTGGGGTTGATGCTGACCGCACCCGCTTCCGAACCCGCGCCGTCGTCGGCATACACCGGCACCAGCTGCATATCCATGAAGGGCGACTTGCCTGGCTTGTCGAACTTCTGGCCAGGGACCATGGGATCGTGCCAGTACAACGGGCGACGCTCGCCCGCGCCGGCGGCGGTCTGTGCGGATGCCGCCGCAGTTGCGCCGCCGCCATGCTGGCCGTATCGGTAACCGCCCCACGCGCCTCCCGCCACAGCGAAGGCCAGCGCCACTGCGGCGGCAATGATGATATTCGTAGATGGCTGTTTCATGGCTCCCCCGCCGTTTCCGCTTGCAGATAATTGAGCTCGGCCCACAGGCGCGAGGTTTCTAGTCGCAGCTGAAGGTACTGCTGCTGCGTCTCCAGTTCGCCGCGCCAGGCAGCCAGCACTTCGGCCAGCGCACCTTTGCCGCCGCGCCATGCCGCCAGCGCGGCTGCACTGCGTTCCGCCGCCAGCGGCTGGATGGCCTGCTCGTAGCGCGTCAGACGCGCCAGGCCGTTCTGCCACTCCGCCAGCATGCCGCGCGTTTCGGCCAGATGCATACGCAGGGCTTCATCCTGTTCGGCCTGCGCCTGTTCCACCTGCGCGCGGCGGGCTGCCAGTACACGGTCCTGCCGCTGCGGGCGGTCCCACTGCAAAGGCACCGACACGCCAAACGACACCATGTTGGAATAGCCATTGCCGCGCTGCTGATAGCTCAGCTCCACCGTCCAATCGGGATGCAGGTCCGCTTCGGCCTGGCGCGCGTCGGCCTGCGCCAACTCGGTCTGGCGCGCCAGCAGTGCGACTTGCGGATGGTGTCCCAGCTGCGTGTCGAGGTGGACCAGATCGAGCGGCAGCTTGCCGATGGCAGGCGGCTCGCCCAGCTCCGGCGCATCAGCCACGCCGGTCCAGCGGGCCAGTCCGATCTGCGCAGTCTGCACGCGGCGCTCTGCCTCGCTGGCGCTGTCTTCCAGCGCCAGCAGGGAAGCCTGCGCTGCCAGCACCTCGCTGCGCGCGACGCGTCCGCCGCGATAGGCCGCTTCGGCAGCCTGGATCTCATCGCGCGCCTGCGCCACCATGCGTTCGGCCAGCGCCGCCATCTGACGCTGGTAGTACAGCGCCAGCCAGGCCTGCGCCGTATCGCGCTGCACGCTGGCCTGCGCCAGATGGCGGCTGGCACGGGCGATGTCGGCCTCGCGCTCGAAACGCTGGGCGCGCGAATGGCGCTTGTCGGCCCGCACCAGTTCCTGCGAAACGCCGATGCGGCGCATGGTCATGAAATCGTCGCCGATGCGCAAACGCTCGCTGCCGCTGACGGGCAGGTTATCGACGCCAGCCTTGAATACCGGGTCAGGCAGCTGGCCTGCCGCCACGGCTTGTTCGCGCGCGGCAGTCAGGGCGTGGTCCTGCGCGCCGATCAGCTGCGATCTCTGCACAGCCAGCTGCTGCGCCTGCGGCAGCGTAAGCGGCGCAGCAGAAGCAACAGCATCGGCATCGAATGCAGCGGCCATGCACAATGCGGCCACCGAAGCGGCACGCACAAAAATAGGGGAAAACATACTGCCTCCAGAATGCGATGAACAACAGCGCATGCGCCACAAGGGCGATGCGATGACGGATCAGGCAAACTGGAAGATCAAATGCGGAAGCAGCAGTGGCGGATGCTGATGGGAGGGTCGGTACTGTGCGACAGGTACACCGGCGGCGGCACGCCATCGGCGGCGGCTTGCACCAGCACCGGCTGCAGCACGGTCAGCAGCACCGGCAGGAAGTCCGGTACGGCGGGCACGGGCAGTTTGTCGAGCGACTGCTTGGGGGAGTCGCCCTGCGCCATGGACTGGCACAAGGTCAGCGGCGCATCGTTCATCTGGGCGCAGTGGCGCATCTCCATGCGCGCCGGTCCCGGACAGCGATAGGCGGCCATCGCCAGCTGCATGAACAGCAGGCTGCAGATGGCGACTATCATCGTCGCGATACGGTGGGAACGGGGCAGTTTCATAGGCAAATCATGCTACGCCCCTGCCCCGCACTAGTCAATTAGGCCATGCTTAACGCTTGACTTAAGCGCACATTATTTGGCTGGTACGGCTTCCAGCGTTTCGTGCGAGGTGGTGTGGCGTGGAGGCGCCTTGTGCACCATGGTGTAGGCGTAGTCCACGCCCATGCCGTAGGCGCCCGAGTGTTCGCGCACGATGGCCATGACTTCGTCGTAGTGCTCGCGGCGGGCCCAGTCGCGCTGCCATTCCAGCAGCACCTGCTGCCAGGTCACCGGCACCACGCCAGCCTGGATCATGCGCTGCATGGCGAAATCGTGGGCTTCCTTGGAGGTGCCGCCCGAAGCGTCGGCCACCATGTAGATCTCATAGCCGCCTTCCAGCATCGCGCTCAGGGCGAAGGTGTTGTTGCACACCTCGGTCCACAGGCCCGATACGATGACTTTTTTCTTGCCGTTCTTGGCCAGCGCATCGCGCACTTTCTGGTCGTCCCAGGAGTTCATCGACGAACGTTCCAGGATCGGTTTGCCGGGGAAGACGTCCAGCAGCTCAGGATAGGTGTGGCCAGAGAAGGCCTGGGTTTCCACGGTGGTGATGGTGGTCGGGATGTTGAATACCTTGGCGGCTTTGGCCAGGCCAACGGTGTTGTTTTTCAGGGTCTGGCGGTCGATCGACTGCACGCCGAAAGCCATCTGTGGCTGATGGTCGATGAAGATCAGCTGGCAGTTCTGCGGGGTCAATACTTCCAGTTTCGAGTTGCTCATGATGCATCCTTGAGTGGTTGGGTGAGACCTTCATCGTATGCCTCGCCGCACTGCACAACCACTGCCGAAATGGAGAGATTGGCATTCCCTATCCGAGCCATGAGAATGAAAGTAATCGATGGCGCTTAACCGGAAATGTCAGGTAACATCTTCAGGTCTCAATTACTTTTTGGAGTACTGCATGCGACTGACCCTTCCTCTGCTGCTGGCGGCTGCCGGCATCATCCCAGCCCACGCGGCCGACGCCGTGAGCGCCCTGCACTGCGGCCAGCTGATCGACACCCAGGCCGGCAAGCTGCTGGGCGAATCGACCGTCATCATCGAAGGCAAGCGCATTCGCGAAGTACTCGCGGGCCACAAGGTGCCGGCCGGCGCCACCGAGATCGACCTGTCCGGCCAGACCTGCATGCCCGGCCTGATCGACAGCCACACCCACCTGAGCGACCAGACCAGTCCGACCCGCTACACCGACCAGTTCCGCTGGAACCTGGCCGACTATGTGATCCGCTCCACCGTCTATGCCCGCACCACCCTGCTGGCCGGCTTTACCACCGTGCGCAACCTGGGCGACAACGACAACGAATCGGTCTCGCTGCGCAACGCCATTGCGGCGGGCGTGATCCCCGGCCCGCGCATCTTCACCGCCGGCGGTGCGATCGGCAGCACCGGCGGCCACGCCGACGGCACCGACGGCTACCGCAAGGATCTGGCGGGCGATCCCGGCCCGATGCAGGGCATCATCAACAGCCCGGACGACGCTCGCAAGGCGGTGCGCCAGCACTACAAGCTGGGGGATGACCTGATCAAGATCATGCCGTCCGGCGGCGTGCTGGATGAAAGCGTCAGCGTGGACAATGCGCAGATGACGCTGGAAGAGATCAAGGCCGTGGTGGACACGGCGCACGAATACGGCTTCACGGTGGCGGCCCACGCCCACGGTTCGGAAGCGATCCGCCGGGCGGTGGTCGGCGGCGTCGATTCGATCGAGCACGGCACCTATGTCAGCGACGACAACCTCAAGCTGATGAAGGAAAAAGGCACCTTCTACGTGCCGACCATCATCGCCGGCAAGTACGTGGAAGAGAAAGCCAAGATCCCCGGCTACTTCCCTCCGCAGGTGGCGACCAAGGCGCTGGCTGTCGGCCCGATGATCCAGGGCGCGGCCGGCCGCGCCTACAAGGCGGGTGTGAAGATCGCCTTCGGCACCGACGCTGCGGTCTACCCGCACGGCGAAAACGGCAAGGAGTTCGGCTATATGGTGGGTGCCGGCATTCCCGCCATGGCGGCGCTGCAGGCGGCGACGGTGAACGCCGCCGCACTGCTCAAGCACGAGAAGGATCTGGGCAGCATCAGCGCGGGCAAGTTCGCCGACGTGGTGGCCGTGAAAGGCAATCCGCTGAACGATATCTCGCTGATGACCAAGATCAGCTTCGTCATGAAGGAAGGCGTGGTCTACAAGCAGGACGACAAGGCCGTGCCGGTGAATCTGGCGGAGCAGTTCGAGCCAACGCCAAAGGACGTCAGCTACGGCTTCTAAGCCAGCTTCCTGTATTGGGTGGGCGTCACGCCCACCGTCGCCTTGAACTGGCGCGTGAAGGCGGAGTGGTCGCCATAGCCGCAGGCTAGCGCGATCTCCGCCACGCTGGCCTCCCCGGCCAGCATGCGCGATGCCGCCTCCAGCCGCGTCTTGATGATCATCTGACGCGGCGTGAGGTGGAAGATGCGCAGGAAATAGCGCTCGATCTGCGCCACCGACATATTCGCCGTACGCGCCAGCTCGGGCAGCTGCAAGGGCTGGTCGTACTGTTCCTGAATCAACTGCACCGCCGCCGCCACCTTGCGGTAGGCGGGATTCTTCTTGTCCGCCATGGCCAGATCGCGCGAGATGCCCGCCAGGCCGACGATACGCCCTGCGCGATCGCGCAGCGCCAGCTTGCGCGTCAGGCACCAGCCGGGATCGCGGTTGGGATACAGGTGCAACTCCAGCTGGTCTTCGATTTCCTCGCCGCCCGCCAGCACAGCCAGATCCTGCGCCAGATAGCTGGCGCCAAAGGGCTGGGCAAACACCTCGGCAGGGGTGCGTCCGAGCAGGGCGGATTTCTGCCGCAGGCCGCAGCGCTGCACCAGGGTCTGATTCACCACCACGTAGCGGCCCTCGCGGTCCTTGACGAAGAACACCACGTCGGGCAGCGCGTCGAACAGGGCTTCGCTGAAGAACAGGTCGGCCACAGCCTCGCCCAGGGCCTGGCGTTCATCCATCGCGGTCGTGTCGGTAGATTTCATGGCACTATTCTCGCACAAAAAAATTGTGCAGATTTCGTCATCCATGATGCTTAGCGCGTGCAAGACAGGACGGCGCGCCCGGCCTAAGATGGTGGCATGAAAACTATCTCCATCATCGATTCCCACACCGGCGGTGAACCGACCCGCCTGGTGACTGCGGGCGGCCCGGATCTGGGCAGCGGCCCCTTGAGCGAGCGGCTGGAACTGCTGCGCAAGGAATATGACTCCTTCCGCTCCGCCGTGGTGTGCGAGCCGCGCGGCTCGGACGTGCTGGTAGGCGCGCTGCTGGTCGAGCCGCATGCGCCCGATTGTGCCGCAGGCGTCATCTTCTTCAACAACGTCGGCTACCTCGGCATGTGCGGCCACGGCACCATCGGCCTGGGCGCCTCGCTGGCCTTCCTCGGCAAGATCGGCCCCGGCAAGCACCGCATCGATACGCCGGTGGGCGTGGTGGAAGCGACCCTCAACGAGGACGGCAGCGTCACGGTGGACAACGTGGCCTCCTACCGCAGCCAGCGCCAGGTCAGCCTGATCGTGCCGGGCTATGGCGCCGTGACGGGCGATGTGGCCTGGGGCGGCAACTGGTTCTTCCTGGTGGCGGACCACGGCCATGAACTGCGCCGCGACAACGTGGAGGAACTGACCGCCTTCACCGCCGCCATCGCCCACTCGCTGCCGGCGGCCGGCATCTTTGGCGACAACGGTGCGCTGATCGACCATATCGAACTGTTTGCCGATTCGCGCACCGGCGCCGACAGCCAGAGCTTTGTGCTCTGTCCCGGCAAAGCTTACGACCGCTCGCCCTGCGGCACCGGCACCAGCGCCAAGCTGGCCTGCCTGGCGGCCGACGGCAAGCTGGCCGAAGGCGCACTGTGGAAGCAGGAGAGTGTGATCGGCAGCGTGTTCGAAGCCTCCTACCGCTACCGCAACGACCAGCTGATCCCCAGCATCCGCGGGCGCGCCTGGGTCAATGCCAAGGCAGAACTGATCCTCGACCCGAGCGATCCTTTCATGTGGGGCATCCGGTGAGCCAGCGTCCTGCCGACGTGATCGTGATCGGCGCCGGGATCATCGGCGCCGCCTGTGCCGACGCGCTCTCCGCGCGCGGCCTGCAGGTGACAGTCATCGAGCAGGACACCATCGGCAGCGGCGCCACCGCTGCCGGCATGGGCCACCTGGTGGTCATGGACGACAACGAGGCCGAATTGGCCCTGTCGTCGTATTCGCTGTCCCTGTGGCGCGAACTGGTGGGCGGCGCCGAGCCGCGCCACGAATACAGCAACTGCGGCACCATCTGGATCGCCGCCGACGAAGAGGAAATGGCCGCCGCGCGCGCCAAGGCGGAGACCATGGCGGCGCATGGCCTGCCAGTCGAAATGCTGACGGCGCAGGCCCTGTATGCACGCGAGCCGCAGCTGCGCGCCGGTCTGGCGGGCGGCCTGCTGGTCAAGGGCGACGGTCTGGTCTACCCGCCCAAGAGCGCGCGCCTGCTGCTGGAGCGCGCCCGCACGCGCGGCGCCGCGCTAGCCATGGGCAACGTGCTACGCATCGAAGACAATGGCGTGGTGCTGAGCGATGGCGCGCGCCTGCAAGCGCAGCATGTGGTGCTGGCGGCGGGATCGCGCTCCACCACCCTGCTGCCATCGCTGCCGGTGCAGCCCAAGAAAGGCCATGTGGCGATTACCGACCGCTATCCCGGCTTTATCCGCCACCAGCTGGTGGAGCTGGGCTATATCAAGAGCGCCCACGCGGCGAGCGGCGATTCGGTCGCCTTCAATCTGCAACCCCGTCCTACCGGACAAATCCTGATCGGCTCCTCGCGCCAGTTCGGCACTACCGACCTGGCCGTGGAACCGGGCATGATGGCGCGTATGCTCCGTCACGCCGCCAGCTATACCCCCGCGCTGGCACAACTGAACATGCTGCGCTGCTGGACCGGTCTGCGCGCCGCCAGCCCGGACGGGCTGCCCCTGATCGGTCCCAGCATGGCGCGCCAGGGACTGTGGCTGGCCACCGGACACGAAGGCCTGGGCATCACCACTTCGCTGGCCACGGCCCAGCTGCTGGCCTGCCAGATCGCCGGCGGCGAGGCGGCCATTCCGCTGGAACCCTATCTGCCGCAGCGCTTCGACAAAGCCGCCGTGGTTCTGGAAAACGAGGTCGCCGCATGAACATGGCCATCACCCTCAGCATCGACGCGCACAGCATCAGCGTGGAAGAAGGCGTCACCGTCGCCGCAGCCATCGCGCGCACGGCCGAACACGGGGGCCAGCGTGGCGTCACGCGCCAATCGGTCGGCGGCATGGCACGCGCGCCCTTGTGCGGCATGGGCGTCTGCCAGGAGTGCCGCGTCACCATCAACGGCCGCCAGCACCAGCTGGCCTGCCAGACCCTGTGCGCACCCGGCATGGACGTACGCACCGGCGTACACGCCGCAGCGCAGGAGTTCGCGGCATGAAGTTCTTCGATATCGTCATCGTTGGCGCGGGACCGGCGGGGCTGGCAGCAGCCCATGCGGCGGCGTATCAGGCGCCCGCAGCAGGCAAGGCGGCGGGCAGCGCACCAGGCATCAATCAATCGCTGCACATCTGCGTCATTGACGACAATCCTTACGCGGGCGGCCAGATCTGGCGCGGCGGACCGCAGCAGCAGGACGATACGCGCGCCCAGCGTCTGTGGCGCGAATTACAGGCCGCGCCTAACGTCATCTTCATGCACCAGAGCCGCGTGCAGTACGCGCCCGCGCCAGGCATGCTGCTGGTGCAGGGCCCGGAGGATGCCGTCACGCTGCGCTACAACCGCCTGGTGCTGGCCACCGGCGCGCGCGAGCATCTGCTGCCCTTCCCCGGCTGGACCTTGCCGGGTGTGAGCGGCGCGGGCGGCTTGCAGGCGCTGGCCAAGGGCGGCTATCCGGTGCAGGGCAAGCGCGTGGTGGTGGCCGGATCCGGCCCGCTGCTGCTGGCGGTAGCCGCCACGCTGAAAGCCAAAGGCGCGATCATCGCCGCCATCGTCGAGCAGGCGAGCTTGCCGCAGCTGGGCCGCTTTGCCCTCGGCCTGCTGGCCACGCCCGCCAAGCTGAAACAGGCGCGCCAGCTGCGCGCGCAATTACGCGGCGTGCCTTACTGGAGCAACAGCTATGTGCGCGCGGCGCACGGCACGGACCGCGTCGATGCGGTGCAGATCCAGCGGGGCGAGCATATCGAGCATGTCCCCTGTGACTACCTGGCCTGCGGCTACGGCCTGCTGCCCAACCTGGAACTGCCGATGGCGCTGGGCTGCAGCACCGGGCGCGCCGTCAAGGTGGACGAATGGCAGCAGACCAGCATCGGCGGCATCTACTGCGCGGGCGAAGGCACCGGCATCGGCGGCGTCGACCTGGCGCTGGCCGAAGGCAGCATCGCCGGGCTGGCGGCGGCGGGACAAGCCCACGTCGCCTCGCCCGAGCACGTCTACGCCCTGTTCACCGAACGCCTGCGCGGCCGCCAGTTTGCCCAGCGCCTGGCGCGCGGCTTTGCCCTGCGCGCGGAACTGCGCCAGCTGGCGGTGGACGACACCATCGTCTGCCGCTGCGAAGACGTCTGCCACGGCGAACTGCGCCAGCACGCCAGCTGGCGCAGCGCCAAGCTGCACACCCGCTGCGGCATGGGCCCCTGCCAGGGACGCATCTGCGGCGGCGCCACCGACACCCTGTATGGCTGGCGTCCCGACGCGGTACGCCTCCCCCTTTCCCCAACCCGTATCGCCAGCATCATCGGCAGCGAATAACCCGTTTCAATTCAACACAAGGAGATCATCATGGCCGCACTAAAATGGGAAGGCGTCTTCCCCGCAGTAACCACCAAGTTCAAGGCGAACGAGGACCTCGACCACGCCGCCATGGAAAAGCATTTCAACTTCCAGATCGATAACGGCGTGCACGCACTGCTGACCGGCGGCTCGCTGGGCGAAGCCAGCACCCTGTCGCTGGAAGAGCGCCTGGAAGTGGCCAAGACTGCGCTGACCGTGGCCGACGGCCGCGTGCCGGTGCTGGTCAACGTCAGCGACACCCGCACCGCGGACGCCTGCCGCTTTGTGGAGAAGGCGCACGCAATGGGCGTGCAGGGCCTGATGGTGATGCCGTCGGTGCTGTACGCCGCCGATGCGCGCGAAGCCAAGGACAATCTGCGCACCATCGCCAAGGCGGCGCAGCTGCCGATCATGGTCTACAACAATCCAGTGTCGTACAAGGTGGACCTGCTGCCGGAGGATTTCGCCGATCTGGCCGATTGCGAGTGGATCGTGGCGATCAAGGAGTCGACCGACAACGTGCGCCGCATCACCGACCTGCGCAACGCCGTGGGCGACCGCTACGCGCTGTTCATGGGTGTGGACGACCTGTCGTTTGAAGGTCTGGCTGCGGGCGCCGATGGCCTGCTGGCCGGCCTGGTGGTGGCCTTCCCGAAAGAGACCGTGGTGCTGTACAAACTGATGAAGGCCAAGCGCTATGATGAAGCGCTCAAGCTGTATCAGTGGTTCATGCCGCTGCTGCACCTGGACGTGTCGACCAAGCTGGTACAGAACCTGAAACTGGTCGAGACCCTGGTCGGCGTCGGCAACGAGAACGTGCGCCGCCCACGCCAGCCGCTGCAAGGCGCCGACCGCGAGCGCGTCATCAAGGTGGTCGAGAAGGCCCTGGCCACCCGTCCGGACGTCAGCAAGCTGTTCTAAGTTTTACCTGCATCTTCGTCAGCCTTTTGGCGCCCCACACGGGGTGCCTTTTTTTTCGCCCGTGAGAATTGGTGAATTTTCCTTTGAGGCAAGCTGATATGCTGGGCGCCTTGTTCATTGAGGAGAGTTGCATGCGCCGCTTAGTCAAATCCATCGCCATCGCCGCGTCCATGCTTGCCGCCAGCGCCGCCCACGCGGACTGCGGCACGGACAATTCGGACGAAGCCGTCAAGAGCTGTCTGGCGCAGGACTTGCGCGACTCCGACAAGCGCATCAACGCCACCTACAAACTGCTGATGAGCAGCCTCGACGACGCGGGCAAACTCAGCCTGCGCGACGAGCAGCGCGCCTGGCTCAAGACCCGCGACAAAGCCTGCCTGCTCAACAACAAGGAAAGCGACCGCGAGAAATGGCTGGCTGGTATCCTCGCCGACAAGCCGATGACCGTCTGCGTGGTGCGCTACACCTTCGCTCGTGTCGCCGAGCTGGACCAGCAGCTGAAGCAGAAAGCGCCAGCCAAGATGGCGGAAGCGCCCGCCGCACCGGTGGCGCCGCAACTGGCGGCCAAGCCCGCCGGAGCTGGCGAACAGGCGCTGCCAGCCTATCTGCAATTCTTCGATGACGGCTACAAGAGCCGCAGCGGCACCAGCCATCAGGGCGGCCAGTGGTATCTGGAGGTGACGATCGACCGCGGCCATCTGGCCGAGCTGGGCGATGCCGTGCTCACCACCGGATTCTTCAACACCAAGTCCGGCGTGATGAACATGATCAGCGTGCGCCACACCCAGGTGGGCATGGGCCCGCTGGTGATCGGCCTGGCGCTGGATCTGAACGATGGTTTCGCCTACTTCCACCGCGACGGCCAATGGAAGGTCACGCCGGGCCAGACCGGCTCGCTGGCCGTGCCAGCGAATATGGCGTACTGGGCGGGCGTTGAAGGCAGCAGCGAGGTGCGCGAGCTGATCAAGCGCGGGCTGGTCAAGGTCAACCTGGGCCAGCAGCCCTTCCAATTCCCCAAGCCAGCCGGCTACCGCGCCTGGAGCGATATCTAAGAAGAACTTCCGCCGCTAATGCCCATGCTGGCCATCACCCGCACGGCATTATCGGCGCAGTCGATATCATCAGGCCTGGTTTCGATCAGCTGGATCAGCGAGCGAAGGTGGGCCTTGTTTTGCCCCAGCCGCAGTTCCAGCGATTCGATATCCGCAATCTTCTTCTGAAGCGCGGCAAGCACTTCGTCATGCCGCCAGCCGCTGCTATCGCCAGGCAGGATTTGCCGGATTTCCTCCAGCGTGAAGCCCGCCTGCTGTGCGTCATTGATGATGGTCAGCAGCGTCACCGCCTCCTGCGGATACTCGCGGTAGCCGTTGGCCTGGCGGTTGACCGTCTTCAGCAATCCCTTGGATTCATAGAAGCGGATGGACGATGCCGTCATGCCGCTGCGCTTTGCTAATTCACCGATTTTCATGTTCCACTCCCCCTGGGCACTATAAGCTTAAACCCAAGTTGAAGGTCAAGCGTCAGTTTCCACGCCCGAAAAAAGCTTGACCTTCAAGTCAGCTTCAATCTTATCGTGAAAAGACCAACACACGATAAAGGCAGAAACCCATGAACATCGATATCGCCGGCCACGACGTGCCGGTCACGGCGGGCGGCTTGTACGAGCGCTTCCGCTCCAATCCACCGCTGTCGGTCATTGCAGCGGAACGCCCAGACCTCGACCTGGACTGGTTCAGGAGGCTCCACAAGGAAAAGGTCGACATCGGCTTTCCCTCCTACTCGCCCAACTTCTACTACAAGAACAGCAAGATCACCGCCGTGTTCACCGCCGATCTCGCGCGGCTGCGCGCGCTGATGCCAGCCAAAGTACTGGAGACCGTGCAGCCGCTGCAGGTATGGCCCGGACGCGGCGTGGTGGCCCTGACCGCCTATACCTACGAGTACTGCGACAACGACAGCTATAACGAAATCTCCCTGTCGATCGTCACCAGCCAGCCCGGCAAATCCAGCTTCGGCCCGTTCACCCTGATGAGCCAGTCGTCCTCGGGCGATTTCTGGGGTTATGTGCTGAAGCTGCCGGTGAATACCGAGCTGGCGCGGGTGCGCGGCGTGGTGGGCTATAACCTGCCCAAGTGGCTGACCGCGATCGACTACAAGGAAAACGAGCAGACCGTGTCCTTCACCGTCACCGACAGCGCAACTGGCAAGGTGGACTTTGTGCTGGAAGGGAAAAAACTCGACAGCCCATCGCAGCAGCCGGAGCTGGTGAAAAGCAGCTTCACCAACCTCGACCAGAACGGACAGCTGACCTATGGCTACGCCGTCTCGCGCCAGCTGCGCCACGCCACCAGCTCCAGCGCGGAGTCGGTGGACTTGCAGCTGGGCGAAGGCAGCTTCTCCACCTACATCAAGTCGCTCAAGCTGGGCAAGCTGATGAAGTACGAATACGTGCCGGAATTCCAGAGCGCGCTGTACGCGCCCAAGCCGCTCAAGGAGCTGCTTACAAATCCGTGATTTCCTTGTGGCGGGGCACCAGCAGCTTCATCACGCTCCATGCCACCAGGTAGGCCAGCGCGCAGATGGTGAACATGATCATGTAGCCGGTGCCGATATTGCCTTGCGCCTTGGTGGTGTCGAACACCCAGCCGCCCAGCTTGGTCAGCGCCACGCCGCCCAGGCCGCCCGCCATGCCGCCGATGCCAATCACCGAGGCCACGGTCTTCTGCGGGAACATGTCGGAGACGGTGGTGAAGATATTCGCCGACCAGGCCTGGTGCGCCGACGCGCCCACGCCGATCAGCAGCACCGGCACCCAGTAGCTGACCGCGCCCAGCGGCTGCGCCAGCAGCACCACCAGCGGGAAGAAGGCAATCACCAGCATGGCCTTCATGCGGCCGTCGTATGGCGCGGCGCCGCGAGCCATGAAATAGCTGGGGAACCAGCCGCCGCCGATACTGCCCACCATGGTCATGCTGTACAAGACCGCCAGCGGCACCACGATGGCGTCGCCCTTCATGTTGTACTGCACCGCCAGATAGGTCGGCAGCCAGAACAGGAAGAACCACCACACGCCATCCGTCATGAACTTGCCGAAAGCGAAGGCCCAGGTCTGGCGGTAGCGCAGCAGCTGCAGCCAGGACACCTTGCTCTGCCCCGTCGGCACGCCCGGCACGCTGGGCGCCGTCACGGCGTCGCTGCGGATATACGCCAGCTCCTCGGCCGACAGGCGGCGCTGCTGTTCCGGCTTTTCATACAGGGTGATCCACACGCTCATCCAGATATAGCCCAGCATGCCAATCATGATGAAGGCCGCCTGCCAGCCCCAGATACTGGCCAGGATCGGCACGGTGATCGGCGCCAGGATCGCGCCCACATTGGCGCCGGAGTTGAAGACGCCGGTGGCCAGCGCCCGTTCTTTCTTGGGGAAATATTCGGCGGTGGCCTTGATCGCTGTCGGGAAATTGCCCGCCTCGCCCACCGCCAGCACGGCGCGCGACAGCATGAAGCCGGCAATCGAGGGCGCCACGCTCAGCCCGAACACGCCCAGCAGCGCGCCCACCGCCGCGCCCAGCGGCACGGAAAACGCGTGCATCAGCGCGCCGCCCGACCAGACGCAGATCGCCATCACATAGGCGGCCTTGGTGCCGATCTTGTCCACCACCCGTCCCGCGAACAGCATGGCCAGCGCGTACACGAACTGGAAAGCGGCGGCGATGTTGGCGTAGTCGGTGTTGCTCCAGCCGAATTCCCGCGACAAGTCGGGCGCCAGCAGGCTCAGCACCTGGCGGTCGAGGTAGTTGACGGTGGTTGCAAAAAACAACAGGGCGCAGATGGTCCAGCGGTATTTACCCACGGTCTGTTCTACCGTTGGCGCCGGCACGGGCTCGCTCAAATTCATGGCATCACTTTGTTTTAGGTTATGGGTGATGATCTCTCGGTCTCCAGCGAGATCAGCTAGTTGTCTGTCATCGTACAACCATCAGATCTTACAAGCAAGCGGAGTTTGAGCGTTGCACAAATAAAAACGCCCCCGCAATTATGCAGGGGCGCCGGGCCGGTCACAACCGGAAGAAGCTTAGACTTTAACGCTCAGCAGGTTACCGCTGTTGGAGCCGCCTTGCAGATTTTGCGCCAGATTCTGCAGGAACTGCGGCAGGGTGGTCGAGCTGCCCGACTGGCCGGTGGCGGCCAGCAGATTGTTGAAGCTGCTCTGCAGATCGCTCGACGCCGACGACGAGGACGAGGACGAGGTGTCGCCGGTGGTGCTCGAGGACGAAGACGTCAGCGACTGCGCCAGGTTCTGCAGCGCGCTGGCGATACGGCCGCCGCCGCCGTGGTGGTGATGGTGGCCGCCGCCGCCCTCACCTTGCGCGCCCTGCGCCTGCTGCTGGCTGCCAAACTGCGACTGCAGCGCGCTGAACAGGCTCTGCGCAAAGGCGTGCTCGGCCTGGGTAGGATCCTGGGTCGAGCTGCTGCCGCTGGCGCTGCTGCTGGAACTGGTCGAGCTGGTGGCGCTGCTGCCGCCCAGCTGCGCCAGGGTCTGCTCGATGGCGTTGGCAAAGCGGCCGCCCGAGGGCGGAACGCTGGGCGCGCCGCCGCTGCCGTCACTGTCGCCCTGGGCGGGAGCGACGGTCGAGGATGTAACGGAATACTGGCTGAAACTGACGGCAGTGCTGCTGCCCAAGCTGTCGATGGCCATGCTGATCTCCTTGTTGTGAGGTGGGTGTGAGTACATTAGCGACGCCAGTCTCCCACTTCCTTAGCCCCACGGAGCGCAGATTTGTAACGCTTTAAAGCGTACGTTTCGTAATGTTTGGTAATGCGCCGGATCAGCCGGAATACGTGGCGCCAGCGCAACTTCTTGGTTACCAGTGCTTACATTTACAAAGAGAATTTCACACAGGATCGATCTGCGCCAGCGCCGCGCTGATGTCGGCTTCCTTGAGCGGACGCACCAGCCGCGCCACTTCCTTGCCGTCGCGCAGGAACACCATGGTCGGCCACAGCTTGACGGCAAACGCGCGGCCCAGCAGGCGGCCGGGACCGTCTTCAATCTTGTGGTGCGCCACGTCGCCGTGGGCCGCCATGGCCGACGCCAGGGCCGGCTGGGCCGAACGGCAATGGCCGCACCAGTTGGCGCCGAATTCCAGCAGCACCGGACCCTGGCTGGATTCCACCTGGGCCCGGGTGGGCGCCGTTTCGCGATACAGGTTTTCCATTACATTCCTTAGGATTACTTTGATAGCTTACTTTGATTTGAACTGGGCGCACTGGTCGGCGCGCGGCTGGGCCGGCGCCAGATGCACCACGTCATAGCGGCCGGCCGGCTGCTCCTCTTCCAGGAAGGCTTCGCTGCGCAGGCGCAGCGCCGGCTCCTGCCGCGCCAGCCAGTAGGCGACGCCGACGTCCTTGCGCACGTGGCCATTGCCGGCGATCAGCACCACGTCGCGCGGCGTCTGGGCATGCACCTGCTCCAGCACCAGCTTGGCCATCCAGATATCGCGCGCCACCTGAGCGTTGACCATGCCGCCGATCATCATGTCCGGCAGCATATTGCAGTGGCCTGCCTGTAATTCAAGCCGCTGCGCGCCGACCAGCCCGGCAGGCAGCGCCTGGTCCAGCTGATAGGCCGCCACCGACTTGGGATCGAAGGTCGCTTGCACCCCGTCGCGCACCACGCGCGAGGCGTCGTTGCGCGACAGGTTCACCGCCACCAGCGGCAGCTGGTAGGTCAGCGCCAGTTGCAGCAGGGGATAGTATTGCTGCCAGTCCCAGCCGGGGCCGCCCGCTACGCGGATCACGCAGGCCGCGTCCAGGCAGCCTTTTTGTGCTTTGTCCAGAACGTCCTGGTTTTCCCGGTCGAACTGCTCCATGGCGATGGCCGGCCGCCAGCCCGCCTCCACCCGCTGGCGCAGCAATTCGTAGCGCTGGCGCATGGCCTGGGGGTTATCGTGCACCTCGCCCAGCAGCAATACCTGGGGATTGGGCAGCGCGGCGCTGCTGGCGGGAGCGGCTGGCGCCTTGGCGGGACGGCTGGCGCAGCCGGCCAGCGCGGCCAGGGCCAGCAGGGCGGGAGCGCAGCGGCGTAAGGTGAACGTCATGTGATCGGCATGGAGAAAGTGGGAGCGCCCAGTCTAATCGAAGGCGCAGGCTGCTGCAATTTCGCAACAATCGCCGGGCCGGCGCGTACGGGAAGCCTGCAGTGTTTCACTGAAAATTCAATAACTTATATTGTGAAATCACAAAATACTATTTCCAGATGAAAAAAATGAATGTCAATTTGGAACCAAATATGGTCTAATAACAATTACAGCAGCACATTGCAGTGCAGGAGTCAGAATAATGAAAACATCCACGTTCATCCCCATTTTGGTCGCCGCCCTGAGCATCGCCGGCACCGCGCAAGCCGATGTAACGAACGCCACCCCGACGATCGAAACGCCGCATTGCTATTCCCATCTGTCGCCCTACGTCTGCTCCGCCGAAGAAGCGGAACTGGCCCGGCTGGCGGCGGATTACCGCCAATTCCAAGGCGCCGACGACGCCGCGATTCTGCCGCGCCAGGCCAGGGACGCGCACAAGAGCGACGCCGCCCAGCCGGTGCCCGAGCCGCAAACCCTGGTCATGGTCTTGATTGGTCTGGTTTTAATGGGTGTCACCTCGCAGCGCCAGGAAGAATACGAGAAATTCTCCGACTGAGGTGAAACCTTGCATTGAAGTCCCGCTGCCCGGCCTGGCCGCAGCGGGATTTTTTTTGTCCACTACAAGCCGCAGAGCGAATGGATGTTGGTGATCGCCACCCCATGCAGGATGGCGCGCAGCATGCAGCTGAGCTTTTGCGGGCCATCCTCGGTGGCGACGATGGCAAACACCGCCAGCGCCAGCACCACGCCCAGCAGGATCGCCGCGCCCTTGATCAGATCTTTATTCATGCCGTGCCGCCACACCCAATGGAAAGGGCGCCATTGTAGCGTGGCGGTTTTGCGCGAAGCAATGCAAGCTTGTCACGCTGCCAGCAAGCCTTCTTCGCGCAGCGCCTGCTGCACCGCCGGGCGTGCCGCCACCCGCTGCTGAAAGCGCTGCAGCGCAGGCCAGGGGCTGAGGTCAACATTCACCTTGGCCGCCCAGTTCAGCACCGTGAACAGGTAGGCGTCCGCCACGCTGAACTGGTCGCCCATCAGGTAGAGACTGCCCTCCAGCGCCGCCGCCACGGTGGGGAATCGCTTGGCCAGGTTGGCGCGCGCGGCCTGCTTCATCTCCTCGCTGGCATCCGGCTTGAACAGCGGACCAAAGGACTTGTGGATTTCCGTCGAAATAAAGTTAAGCCACTCGGCCAGCTTGTAGCGCCCCAGGCTGCCGGCCAGCGGCGCCAGGTGCTTTTCCGGCGCCAGGTCGGCCACATACTGCACAATGGCCGGGCCCTCGGTCAGCACCAGCCCGCCGTCCAGACGCAGCGCCGGCACATAGCCCTTGGGATTGATGGCGGTGAAATCGTCGCCGCTGGCGGTGGTCTTGGCGCGCAGGTCGACCTGTTCCGATTCGAACGGCAAGCCGCTTTCCAGCAGCACGATATGGGGCGAGAGCGAGCAGGCGCCCGGGCTGAAGTAGAGTTTCATGGCGATCTCCTTGATCTATGCACAGCCTAGCGCAATCAGCTCAATTGCGGCGCATGCAGCTGCGCGTCCGCGGCGGCGTCCGGATGGTTCTCGTCCACCGGCGTCACGCAAGGGATGCGCAGCACGAAGCTGGCGCCCTGTCCCAGCTTGCTGCTGACCGAGATGGTGCCGGCAAACTGCTTGACGATCAGGTTGAACACGATGTTCAGGCCCAGGCCGGTGCCGCCCTGGCCACGCCGCGTGGTCACAAACGGATCGAACACCTTGTCCAGCATGTCCGGCGCGATGCCCTTGCCGTTGTCGACCACCTGCATCTCGATCCAGTCGCCTTCCAGCACCACGTTGATGGCGATGCGGCCCTCGCCTTCCGGATTGAAGGCGTGCTCGACGCAGTTGAGGGTCAGGTTGGTGATCACCTGGGCCAGCGCGCCGGGATAGCTGTCCAGGACGATATCGGGCGGGCAGGTGATGGCCACCTGGATCCGCGTCTTCTTCAGCTTGGGCTGCAGGCTGGACACCACCTCGTTGATATAGTCGCGCAGCTCGAAGCGGCGGCGCGCCTCGCTGACCTGGTCCACCGCGATCTGCTTGAAGCTGTGGATCAGGTGCGCGGCGCGGTAGGCATTGTTCATGATCAGGCGGGTCGATTCGCCAGCCGTCTCCAGGTACTTGAGGATGTCGGATTTCTTGATGGCGCCGCCCTCCACCGCCGCGTGCACCTTGTCGGTGGCTTCCATCAGCACTGAGGCGCTGGTCAGGGCGATGCCCACCGGCGTGTTGATCTCGTGCGCCACGCCCGCCACCAGCGAGCCCAGCGAAGCCAGCCGCTCGGCCTGCAGCAGCGATTCCTGGGTGCGGCGCAGATCGTCCAGCGCCTTGGCGGTTTCCTGCGCCGATTTGCGCGCCTCGTCCTCCGCCTCGCGGATGCGCTGGATATTCGATTTCACTTTGCGCTGGATGGCGTTGAAGCCGCGGATCACTTCGCCCAGTTCGTCGTGGCGGCTGTCGGGCAGCTCTTCCACCTCGTCGCTGCCGCGCGTGGCCAGGTCGAACAGACCGTCGCGCAGACGCTTGAGCGGGTCGAACACGATGCGCAAGGACAGCGCCAGCGCCGCCACCAGGATCAGGTCCAGCAGCAGCACTTCCGTCACCTTGCGGCGCACCTCGGCGGCCAGGGTGGCGTCGATCTGGGCACGCGAGAAGTTGACCACCACCCGGCCCACGATCACCGGCTTGAGCGAAGCGCCAGCCGCGCCGGAATCGCGATAGGCCAGGTCGGCCACCACCGGCGTGCCAGGCACGGGCGCATCGTTTTCGATCGCCACCACGGTGCCGTTCTCGGTGCGCAGCTTGCCGGAGAACAGGCCGACCGAAGTATCGTAGACGCGGATGGACACCAGCTCAGGCGGCAGCATTTCCGCCGCGACGATATTGTCGACCTTGGCTTTATCCAGATCCCACAGGGCCGACGGCAGGCTGGTTTGCAGGCGGGTCAGCACGCCCTGGCGCAAGCGCTGGTTGCTCACTTCCAGTTCGTGGCCCAGGCTGTATTGGGCATAAGTGCCGGAAATGGCCAGCACCAGGGTCACGATGACCACGAACAGCAGTGTCAACCGCCCTTGAATACCGAACATCGGCCGCTCCTCCCCTCGCTTGCTTGGCGTATTTTGGATTGCAATTGTCCCAATGTACGGTAAGCCCTGCAACTTGGCAAGCATCCGGCTTAGCCATCCCGCCAACGGGCAAGATTTGCAGCAAGACATTGCCCTCTCCCGATGGTAAGATCGCCCCATGCTCGCACCTAGCTTTTTATCCGCAGGAGACCCTTTCATGCCGGCCAGTTACCAACAGATCCCGCTAGAACAAGTCCAGCCCGGCATGGTGCTGTCCGACGAACTGCTGGACCTGCAGGGCAATGTGCTGCTGCCACAAGGCACCGTACTGACCGCCGCCATGCTGGCGCTGATGCCGCGCCACGGCATCCAGATCCTGCCCATCCAGAGCGAGGCCGAGATTTCCGACGACGAGGCCCAGGCCACCCTGGAGCACTACGACCAGCGCATCGCCCAGCTGTTCCGCAAGAACGATCCCGACGACGACAGCGACTGGGCCACCGGCCTGCTGCGCCGCTTCGTCAGCGACTACCGCCTCGGCATGCCAGAGGAGGAAGCACCGCAATGAGCGCCATCCTGACTTACGACGACGTCGTCAAGAACCTCGACGACCTGCCCTCGCTGCCGGCGGTGGTGATGGAACTGTTGAACAGCATCGACCAGGAGGATGTCGACATCTCCGTGCTGGCCAAGAAGGTGTCGCACGACCAGGCGCTGACGGCCAAGACCCTGCGCCTGGCCAATTCCTCGCTGTACGGCTTGCAGGTCAAGGTCACCACCATCCAGCAGGCGATCACCTACCTGGGTTTCCAGACCACCCGCAACCTGATCACGGCGGCGGCGATTACCGGCTGCTTTGCGGAGGGCCACTGTCCCGGCTTCGACCACAAGGCCTTCTGGCGCCACTCGATCGCCACGGCGGCCTGCGGCAAGGTGCTGGCGCGCCAGATGCGCTTCAACCAGGATTACGCCTTTACCGCCGGACTGCTGCACGACATTGGCCGCCTGGTGCTGGTGTCCTGCTTCCCCGAGCAGTATGCCGAAGCGATCGCCTACCGCGACGCCCATGACAGCTTCATGCTGGATGCCGAACGCACCGTGCTGGGCGTCGATCACGTCGATGCCGGCATGGCCCTGGCTGAACACTGGAATTTTTCCGACACCATGCGCCTGGCCATCGGCGGCCATCACGATCCGGAGGCGCCGGGCGCGGGCTTCTTGGCCGCCATCATCCACGTGGCCGACGCCATCGTCCACGCGCTCGACCTGAGCCAGAACGAGCATGACCTGGTGCCGCCCGTCTCCAGCGTGGCCTGGACGGCGCTGGGGCTGGATGAATCGGTTTATCTGCAGCTGTTCCGTGAGACCGAGCTGCAGTACGAAGAAATTCAGATGGTGCTGCTCGCGTAAAGCGCAAAAAAAGAGCCGGGCATCAAGCCCGGCCGGGTGCTGCGCCGCGCGGGCGCATTAGTGGTGGATAGCGCTGGCGGCAGGCTTGTCGCCGCGATCCTCTGGCTTTGGACGGCCCTGGGCGTCGGACAGGCGGTACTTGGTGCGGCGGTCGCCCATCAGGTCGCGCAGGTCGCGGATGCTCATGCCGGTGACTTCATGCATGCGGATCAGCAGCGAGGCGCCGACCGGCAAGCGGTGGTGGCGGATCTTGCTGATGACAGGCGGCGCCACTTCCAGCATGCGCGAGAGCGCGGCGTCGTTCTTCAGCTGCATCTTGCCCAGCAAGATATCCAGCAGATGGTTGGGGTTATAGCTTTCCTGGGAAGCGAGTGCGTGATGTGCCATGATGTTCCTCGTCAGTGTTGGTGAGTAAAGAATGCTGCTACGGACTTAAGGAAGACTTAGCTCTGCAGTACGTAAAAACCGCAGATGTCCTTCTTCACGACATTGCCTTTCCAGCAATATTCTATGCCCGAATACCGGACTGCCAGCCAGCTACACCCTAGTGAACATTGTTTAATATCAAGCATTTAGCTGGTAGCCTTGCAACAATGCCATTTCATCACAGCGAGATTTTCCGCGGCGCACGGGTGAACCTTGTAGGAAACTGTTACAAAATAGAAGCCAACGCAAAATCGGCTAAACTATCGCCTGCGGCGCACGAACGCCTCCCCTCCTTATTCCGACGCACCATTGAAAACCAAGACTCCCGTACAGCCGCACTACTTCGTTCCCGAGCCGCTCGATAACGCGCGCCTGGCCCATTTGTGCGGCCCCCTCGATGAAAACCTGCGCCAGATTTCGGCCGCGCTCGACGTCACCATCTTCCGCCGCGGCGAGAAGTTCATCGTCAGCGGCGCCAATGCCGAACGGGCGGTACAGATCCTGGAACACTTCTACGCGCTGGCCAACAAGATCGTGCCGCTGGAAGAAGTGCAGCTGGCCCTGGTCGAACAGCGCGCCGGCATCAATCCGCAGACCCACGTGCCGATCGCCGAGGCCGACGTGCCCGACACCGCCGTCCCGTTTGCCGAACTGAGCGTCGACAGCCCCGTGCTGAAGACCCGCCGCAGCGACCTGCGCGGCCGTACTCCGCACCAGATCCGCTACCTGCGCAACATCCTCGACAACGACATCAGCTTCGGCGTCGGCCCGGCCGGCACCGGCAAGACCTATCTGGCGGTGGCCTGCGCGGTGGATGCGCTGGAGCGCGACGCCGTCAAGCGCATCGTCCTGACCCGCCCCGCCGTGGAAGCGGGCGAGCGCCTGGGCTTCCTGCCGGGCGACCTGGCGCAGAAGGTCGACCCGTATCTGCGCCCCCTGTACGACGCCCTGTACGACCTGCTCGGCTTCGACCGCACCCAGAAGATGTTCGAGAAACAGGTGATCGAGATCGCCCCGCTGGCCTATATGCGCGGCCGCACTTTGAACCATGCCTTCGTGATCCTGGACGAAGCCCAGAACACCACGGTCGAACAGATGAAAATGTTCCTGACCCGTATCGGCTTTGGCAGCAAGGCCGTGGTGACGGGCGACGTCACCCAGGTCGACCTGCCCCGTTCGCAGAAGAGCGGCCTGGTCGACGCCGTGCAGGTGCTGAAGGACGTGCGCGGCATCGCCTTCAGCCATTTCAACAGCGAAGACGTGGTGCGCCATCCGCTGGTGGCGCGCATTGTCGACGCCTACAACACCGCCCACGCCCACGAAGCGGAAATCGCCCCCTTGATCAAAGCCACGGCCCTGAAACATGTCCGAAAAAAATAAACTGAGCCTGTCGGTGCAATACGCCGACGAACGCCTGCAAGAAACCATCACCCGTCCCAAGATCCGCCGCTGGGTGCAAGCGGCCCTGTTCGCGCCGGCCGAGCTGACCATCCGTTTTGTCGACGCCGAAGAAGGCCGCGAGCTGAACCGCGACTACCGCGGCAAGGACTACGCCACCAATGTGCTGACCTTTGCCTACAACGAAGGTGAAGAGATCGAAGAAGATGCGCCGACCCAGGCCGACATCATCCTCTGCACCGACGTGCTGGAGAAGGAAGCGGCCGAGCAGAAGAAATCGGTGGAAGAGCACACCGCCCACCTGATCGTCCACGGCGTGCTGCACGCGCAAGGCTACGACCACATCGAAGACGACGAAGCCACCGAAATGGAAGGCCTGGAAACGGAAATCCTCGCCGCCCTCGGCTACACCGATCCCTACGCCTAAAACCGGGGTCAGTACCGGCAATCGGACACGAGCTCTGCCGTAAGCATGCGTACGGCAGAGCTCGTGTCCGATTGCCGGTACTGACCCCGGTTTGAATTTGACAGGAATTGATTGTTTATTGTCATTTCTGCCAACATCATCTGTTCCATGATGGGGTTTTCCCTCACTGGAGCAGCCCATGACCCGCACCATCGGCATCTTTGTCTTCAACGGCGTTGAAGTCCTCGACTTCGCCGGCCCCTATGAAGTCTTCACCTGCGCCAGCCGCGTCCACGGCGGTGACGAGCCGCCCTTCCGCGTCGTCACCATCGCCCGCCAGCAGGCCATGCTGCGCGCCCGCGCCGGGCTGAGCGTCTTCCCCGAAGCCAGCTTCGCCAGCGTAGACGACCTCGATGTGCTGCTGATCCCCGGCGGCGTGGTCGATGAAGAACTGGCCCGTCCCGAAGTCATCGCCTGGATCGCCGCCCCCCACCAGCACACCGAAATCACCGCCTCCATCTGCAACGGCGCCATCCTGCTGGGCGCCACCGGCCTGCTGGACGGCCTGCCCGCCACCACCCACTGGGCCGATATGGCCGAGCTGCGCGAACGCTTCCCCGCGGTGCAGGTGCAGCAGGACCGCCGCTGGATCGATAACGGCCGCATCGTCACCTCCGGCGGCATCTCGGCCGGCATCGACATGTCGCTGCACCTGGTCGGCCGCCTGGCCGGGATGGAGCTGGCCCGCCGCACCGCCCTGCGCATGGAGTACGATTGGAAGGAGGCGTAAATTCCAGGCCGGGACGGGTTTTGGTGTATGCTATACGCCTTCGAAACAACGGGCTTCAAAGCCAACTATGCAAGAGCACCCCAGTAGCGGCAGAAATGACGCCAAACCCCATCGGTCGCTGTTCGAGCGACTGACCGCCCTGATTTCCCCCGAGCCCGAGAACCGCGCGGAACTGCTCGAAGTCCTGTACGACGCCCACGAACGCAACCTGATCGACGCCGACGCCTTGTCCATGATCGAAGGCGTGTTCCAGGTATCGGACCTGTCTGCCCGCGACATCATGATCCCGCGCTCGCAGATGGACGTGATCGACATCTCCAAGCCCATCGACGACTGGCTGCCCCTGGTGCTGGAAACGGCCCACTCGCGCTTCCCCGCCATCGAGGGTGAGCGCGACAAGGTGGTCGGCATCCTGCTGGCCAAAGACCTGCTGCGCTACTACGCGGAAGAATCCTTCGACGTGCGCGACATGCTGCGCCCGGCCATCTTCATCCCCGAGTCCAAGCGCCTGAATGTGCTGCTGCGCGATTTCCGCGCCAACCACAATCACATGGCCATCGTGGTCGATGAGTACTCCGGCGTGGCCGGCCTGATCACCATCGAGGACGTACTGGAACAGATCGTCGGCGACATCGAAGACGAATACGATTTCGATGAAGAAGAAGACAACATCCTCTCCATCAAGGAAGGCCAGTTCGGCCCGCGCTGGCGCGTGAAAGCGCTGACCGAGATCGAACAGTTCAACGAGGAGCTGGACACCGCCCTGCCGGACGACGACGTCGACACCATCGGCGGCCTGGTGGCCAAGCACCTGGCGCGCATGCCGCACAAGGGCGACACCTTCGACTTCGAAGGCCTGCGCTTTGAAGTGCTGCGCGCCGACGCCCGCCAGATCCATGTTTTGTTAGTAGAAAAACTGCCGGCCCTGCCCGCAGAAGACGAAGAATAAAATGCGCTTCCGCCGCGCCAATCCCAACGATCCTCCCAAGCCGCAGCGCTCCACCAAAGGCCGTATGGCGATCACCGCCATCGCCGGTGCGCTGTGCGTGTTCGCCTTCGCGCCCTTCGGCTGGTGGCCGCTCGAAATCCTCGGCTTGGCCACCTTGTTCTACCAGGTGCTGCGCAGCGACGGCGTGAAGAGCGCCGCGCTGATCGGCTGGGCCTTCGTCTTTGGCTGGACCGCCGCCGGCGTGCACTGGCTGTACGTCTCCCTGCACACCTACGGCGGCATGCCGGCCCCGCTGGCGGCAACCGCCGTGCTGCTGCTGGCTGCCTCCATGGGCATCTACGGCGCGCTGGCCATGGGCGGCGCATTCTGGCTGCGTAAGAAGTGGACGCTCTCGCTGCCGGTCTCCAACCTGCTGCTGCTGCCCGCATTGTGGTCGCTGTTCGAATGGATTCGCGGCTGGCTGTTCACCGGTTTCCCCTGGCTGTCGGCCGGCTACGCCCACAACCACGGGCCGCTGAGCGGCTTTGCGCCGATCATCGGCATGTATGGCCTGGGATGGCTGGCCGCTGTCTGCGCCGGCGCTCTGCTGCTGCTGTTCCACCGCACCCGCTGGCGCGCGGCGGCGCTGGTGGTGGCCATCTTTGGCTCCGGCATCGGCCTGAGCTTCCTGCACTGGACCTATGCCGAAGGCAAACCGATTACCGTCCGTCTGCTGCAAGGGAATATCCCGCAGGACGAAAAATTCAACGGCGCCCACGTGCTGGACGCCCTCAAGCAGTACCAAGACGCCATCCTGGCCGCTCCGGCTGATTTGATCGCCACGCCCGAAACGGCGGTGGTGATGCTGCCGCAGCAGCTGCCGCCGGACTATCTGGCCACCATCGGCCAGTTCCTGCAGAAGACCGGCAGTAACCTGATCCTCGGCATTCCTACCGCCGACAGCCCGACCGCCTACTTCAACAGCGTGATCGGCATGACGCCGCAAACGGGGCAACCGTACTATCGCTACAACAAGCACCACCTGGTGCCGTACGGCGAGTTCGTGCCCTATGGCTTCCACTGGTTCGTCAGCCTGATGCAGATTCCGCTGGGCGACCAGACCAGCGGGCGCGATATCCAGCCGGCCTTCCCGGTCAGGCAGCAGCGCGTGCTGCCGAATATCTGCTACGAAGACTTGTTCGGCGAGGAGATCGCCGCGCAGCTGAATCACCCGGCCGACAACCAGAAGCCGGCTACCCTGCTGCTGAACACCTCCAACCTGGCCTGGTTTGGCGACACCATCGCCATTCCGCAGCACCTGCAGATCTCGCAGATGCGCACCCTTGAGACGGGCCGTCCCATGCTGCGCGCCACCAATACCGGCGCCACCGCCGTCATCAACGGCCGCGGCGAAGTGGTGCAGCAGCTGGCCTACAACACGCGCGGCGTCCTGAACGCCGCCGTGCAGGGCATGGCCGGCAGTACCCCCTACATCCTGTGGGGGAATGGCCTGTTCCTGGCGCTGATCGCGCTGGCGCTGGGCGGGGCCTGGCTTTCTGGCTCCCGCCGCCACTAAAAAAACACGAAAATCATGGCAAAAGCCGCCTGCACCCACAGGCGGCTGCTAAAATTAGCCGTTTTAGTGAACCTGCAACGTTTGCGCTTCAGCCCCCTGACGCGCGCCACCG
>Ga0213872_10000436_pt1 | contig 34190 bp, 33 predicted proteins | sample VelepicomBERX_R2_FD_160071 | JGI IMG/M metagenome (GOLD analysis project Ga0213872, IMG submission 160071) | Rhizosphere microbial communities from Vellozia epidendroides in rupestrian grasslands, the National Park of Serra do Cipo, Brazil - RX_R2 | ecosystem: Host-associated > Plants > Roots >... | reverse complement strand
TCTCGCTCTGCTGGCGCTGGCCGACCGGATCGTGGTGACCGGTGATTCGATGAGCATGTGCTGCGAGGCCTGCGGCAATGGCGGACCGGTCCATATCTATGGGCCGGACCATTTGGTCGAACCCAAACATGCTCTGCTGCATCAAGCCCTTTATCGGGGCGGCTATGCGAGACCGTTCGGCGCCGATCCGTCGCCGTGGCGTCACCCGCCGCTGAACGCTTCCGGGGCGGTCGCCGAGGAGATCCGGCGCCGTGGCTGGATATAGCGCAATCCTCCTATGTGCGGCGCAGCGTTTTCGCCCGCTTGTCAGCCGGCCCCGACCGCTTCACAATGCCGCGCTTCCGCAACCTCGCGTCGATGGACGGTGCTGTTGAGTCTCGCTGATCTGGCCGATCGTCACGTTCATGCCGGCCAAGCCGAAAGGCTGGCTTTGCGCTGGCGTGGCCGCAATGGCCGCAAGCGGGAATTCACCTATGGCGATCTGGCTCATTTGAGCGACCGTCTCGCCAATCATCTGCACGCCTCGGGGCTGCGGGCGGGCGATTCCGTGGCGGTGATGATGGGCCGCCAGCCGGAGACGGTGGTCGCCGCTCTGGCTCTGTGGAAGATCGGCGCCATCTATTGTCCGCTCTTCTCTGATCTCGGTCCCGATCCCCTGCGGGCGCGTCTCTACGTCGCCGGCGCCAAGCTGCTGATGGCCTGTGAAAGCGCGATCGCCAAGGCCGTGACGCCCTTGCAGGAAAGCGGCGCCTTCAAGACCGAGCTGTGCTCCCTTGACAGGGTGCAGAGCTTGCTCGAGACCGAGGCCGGCGAGCTTCCGGTCAATCTCGACGTCTCCGGGGCAGGCTTGCTGCATTTCACCAGCGGCACCACTGCTCCGGTCTCCGAGGGCACCGGCCTGCCGCGCGCCATTCTGCATGATCAGCGCTTCGAGAGCCGTCTGGTCGGCAGCGCGGTCGAAGCCTTGGGGCTGAAGGAAGGCGACCTGATCTGGCCGACCAGCGAACCGGGCTGGATCGTCCATACCGCCTTCGGCCTGGTCGCTCCGCTGGCGCTGGGCGCCACCGTGCTGCTCGACGAACCGCCGCCGACCCCGACCCGCTGTCTCACCGTTCTCGAAGATGAGCCGATCGACATCTGGTACACCACGCCCACCATCGTGCGGGGCCTGATGGGCGCCGGCGCCGCCGTGGCCCGCTCGATCCGCCGGCCTCGCCTGCGGGTCGCCGCCAGCGCCGGAGAGCCCTTGTCGGCGGATGCGGTTGAATGGGGCGAGCGCGCCTTCGGCACGCCATTTCGCGACAATTGGTGGCAGACCGAGACGGGCGGCATCGTGCTGGCCCAGGATCTGGCGCATCGGCCCATTCCCGGCTGCATGGGGCGCCCCTTGACGGGGCTGACCATGCGATTGGTGCGCCGCACCGAGGATGACCGCATCGAATTCCTGCCCGATGAAGGCGCGGCGATCGGCGAGATGGCCTTGAAGCTGGAGGGGCTGGCGCCCTGGAGCAGTATCGGCGGAGAGATCGGCGCGCCGCCCGAGGATGTCGATGGCTGGCATTATACCCATGACATCGCGCGGCGCGACGAGGACGGGAATTACTGGTTCATCGGCCGCGCCGACGAAGTGGTTAATCTGTCGGGCCGGCTGGTCGGGCCCTTTGAGGTCGAAGCGGTCCTGATGTCGCATCCGGCGGTGGCCGAGGCCGGCGTGGTCGGCGGACCGGACCCCGAGCTGCATGAGCATCTGGTCGCCTTTGTCGGGCTCAATCCCGGCTTCGATCCGGTCCGGGCGCTGCGCGACGAGCTGCATCTGTTCGCCGTCGAGCATCTCGGCAGCATTCTGGCGCCCGACGATATCCGCTTCGAGCTGTGCTTGCCACGCACCTCGAGCGGCAAGATCGTCCGCAGGACGCTTAAAAACAGGATAAGAGATTAAGTTTTCACGTCGAAATGGGCGGGCATGATGCTTCCGCCCGAGGGCGCGAACAATTCCACGGCCACCGCTTCCACCCCTGCCATCGCTTCGATGACTTGATGGCGCGCGCCGTTGATGGCGATGCGGTCCTCGACCGGATGTGCCGGATAGGTGCTGGCGATATCGACCACACCCATGGCTGCCCCGACGCCGGAGCGAGCCGAATCCACCGCCGCCGGCACGTCGATGGCGCCGGCCGAGAGACCGGGCAGGTCATTGGCCATGTTGCGGATCGAGGTGGCCATCGCCGCGGCCTCGATCGCCGCTTCGCGGGCCTGCGGCCCATTGCCGACGCCGATCGCCGAATGGGCGATGCGCTGCAATTCGTAGAGGCGCGCCCAGGCGCTGTTGTAGGCGCGCATCACCTCCAGCCGCTGCAGTTGGCGCCGCGCCTCGCGGTCGGCGGCGTCTTCGCTCTGCTCCTGCTGTCGGCGGCCGAACTGATCCTTGCCGGTATCGGATGGTGGCAGGGGCTGTTGGCCGGCCGCGACCGCGGGCTGCGGCGGTAGGGTCGGCGCCGGCGGTATCACCTGCTGGCGCAGCGGATCGGGGGACACGGAAATATGTTGTATAGGACCGAGCATCGCACGCTTCCTGTCGTTGCAGCGGTACCATCCTGATACGGCCCAGACTGTGATTTCCGGCGGACGGACTTGCATCGGAGCATTTCGCTTCTTATTATGTTGCATTGCAGCAAAAAAAAGACCGGGAACGTCCTCCTAACCAAGGAGATCACCCATGTTCTGGCGCTCGCACGCCATATCCGACCGCACCGACTCTCTCGCCATCGCCCTGCAAGGCGGAGGCGCTTACGGCGCTTTCACCTGGGGGGTGCTGGACCGGCTGCTGGCGGAGGAGACGGGTTTGCCCCGCGCCATGAGCGGCGCCTCGGCGGGCGCCGTCAATGCGGTGATCACCGCCTGGGGTCTGCATTTCGGCGGGCGCGAGGGGGCGCGGGAAGCCTTGCGCCGCTTCTGGACCGAAATCGGCCAGAAATCGCTGCTGAGCCCGCTCGGTCTGCCCGGCGCCGATCTGCATTTCGACATCTGGACTCGCCTTTTCTCGCCGTCCCAGCTGAATCCGCTCAACATCCACCCGCTGCGCGACATTCTGGGTGCGATGGTCGATTTCGAGGCGCTGCGGGCTGCCCCCGGGATCGCCTTGTTTCTGTCCGCCACCGATGTGGCGACCGGCGAGCCCAGAATATTCCGCGAGCATGAGGTGTCGCTCGATGTGCTGATGGCCTCGACCTGTCTTCCGCGCATGACCCAAGCGGTGGAGATCGAGGGCCGCAGCTATTGGGATGGCGGTCTGTCGGCCAATCCGCCGATCCTGCCGATGGTCCTGGAGACCGAATGCCGCTCGCTGCTGGTGGTGAAACTGACACCGGACGAGGAGCCCAATCTGCCGGTCCAGGCTTCGGACATCATGTCGCGCCTGCGCCGGATTCTGGTCAATGGTTCGTTGCAGCGCGACCTCGCCGCTTTGCGGGAAATGGCCGCCCTGCTGCGGCGGTCGGCGCTGCCGTCGGGGGATTTGCGGCGCATTCGCGACCTCGCCCTGCGCGAGGTGGCGATCGGCCACGAGTTTTTCGACGGTGTCCAGGACGGCGCCTTGAGCCCGCGCCCCGACCTGCTGGAGAGGTTGTTCGAGGCCGGCGTGCAGGCGGCCGACGCGCTGATCGCTCAGGGCGAGGCGTCGGCCGGATTGCAGGTCACTGCGGGCGGTGCATGAAGGGCTGATCGGCTCCGTCCTTGCCGCCCATCATGCCGTGATGGTGGTGCATGCCGTGATGGTGCAGATGGTTGAAGCTCTCCTTCTGCGCGTCGGTCAGGCTGTCATAGAAGGCCTGCAGGGCGGGACGCGTGCTTTTCAGCATATCGAGGCGGGCCTGCAGCAGAGCCTCCTCATGCGCCTCATGCTCCAGCACGGTCGGATGCTTGTCCGGGCTGCGCGGCGCTTCGGCGAGGCAGGAGGCCTTCTGCTTGGCAGCGGAGTCCAGCACGGCCTGACGCCATTTGGCGAAGAGCGGCTTCTGGGCGTCGGTCAGGTTCAGCTTCACCTCGACATAAGCGAGCTTGGCGGCGGCACCGGCCTGATGGTCTTCGCACATCGATTTATGGATGGCGGCGAAATCGGGATGATGCGGCGCATGGGCGCTGTCGTCGGTCTGAGCCGTCGCCAGCCCGGCGGAAAGCAGCGAGGCAGCGGCGAAAAGAGCGATCTTGGTTTTGGTCATGGGCAGTCCCTCGAGATTGAGGCCGCTACCCTAAGCCGCTATCTTTTCGCGATTATTTCGTGACCCAAGGCAAACTGTAACAGGGTGTTTATTGCGGCATCGCCTGCGCCAGCCGGCCGCCGATGCGAATCGGCTCGATGCGTCTGGCCAAACCCGTGCGGTCGTCGGTTTCGACGAACACGCCGCATAGGGTTCCCGGCCCTTCCGCGGGGCTCAGCTTCTCGCCCGGCAGTTTGCGGGTGAATTTCAGGATGGCCGGCTCCTTCTTCATGCCGATCACCGAATCATAATCGCCGCACATGCCGGCGTCGGACTGATAGGCGGTGCCTTTCGGCAATATCTGGGCATCGGCTGTGGGCACATGGCTGTGGCTGCCCACCACCAGGGAGGCGCGGCCATCGGCGAACTGGCCCATCGCCATCTTCTCGCTCGAGGCTTCGGCATGGATGTCGACGATAGCGGCCTGCACCGAGGCGCCCAGCGGATAGCGCGACAATTCGGCATCGACGGCGGGGAAGGGGTCGTCGAGCGGGTCCATGAACAGGCGGCCCATCACCTGCACCACCAGCAGTTTCTTGCCATTGGGCGCAGTATAGATGTTCGCTCCACGTCCGGGCGTGCCGGCGGGATAATTGCGCGGGCGCAACAGACGGGGCTCGCTGTCGATGAAGGATATGATCTCCTTCTGGTCCCACGCATGGTTGCCGAGTGTGATCACGTCGACGCCGCACTCGAAGAAGTCGGAGCAAAGCTTGGCGGTGATGCCGAAACCGTGGGCGGCGTTCTCGCCATTGACCACGACGAAATCGAGCTTTAGCGTCTCGCGCAATTTCGGCACATGCTCCTGCACCGCTTCCCGTCCCGACCGGCCCAGCACGTCGCCGCAAAACAACAATCTCAAGCTTCGATCTCCCAAGCACTTTGTTCCGTGACCATCCAATCCAGCGGTTGGTCATGCGCCTCGCAAGGCAAATTCTCCATTTTTTGCGCCGCATAGGCGATGCCGACGGCGGTCACGGCGCCTTTATCGCGCAGAAAAGCCAGGGTCCGGTCATAATAACCGCCGCCATAGCCCAATCGCCCCCCCCTTTCGTCATAGGCCAGCATCGGCACCAGCAGCAAGTCCGGGATCGCCCGTTCCGCCGCGTCCGACGCCTGAAGCGTGTTGAAGGGCCCGGGCTCCAACGGATCGTCCGGTTGCCAGCGGCGAAATTCCAGCGGCAAGGTCGGCCCGAGCACCGCCGGTAGCAGCAGCTCCTTGCCCTGTCCGGCGAGCTGGCGGAGCAGGGGTGCCACATCCGCCTCATTCTGGATGGGCAGATAACCCGCGATCAAACGGGCCGATTGCCAGGGGACCGCAAGCAGGAAATTGTCGGCGATCAGCATCGCCGCTCCCGGCCCCGCATGGCGATGGGCCTTCTCGCGCAGGATCCTCGCTTCAGCCCGCACGCCATGTTTGGGGAGGAGGTGAGCGGAGCCGCCTCGGCCGTTGGTCATTGATTTCCCTCCGTGGCCTGCAAGAGCAGGTGGGAGCCATATACCGAAACCACGATTCCGGCAGGGACAGCCCCCTGGAGTTCAAACATTGGCCCCGGGGAATAATGCGACCTGACGCACCGCGCAGCGCCCGCCCGAACTATGACTTAGGCTTTTTGCAACCGATCTGCAATGGAATCGATTCGCTTGGCCAGCTTGTCGATGCCGGCGGCGATCCGTTCGTCGCTGCCGTCGTCGGAGGGCACGGAGGCGTGAGCGGCAGGCGGAGCGCCGCTTTTGATGTCGTCGGCCAGCGTCAGGGCGACCATCACCAAAAGCTTGGTGTCGGACACCGGCCCGACCGCTTTCAAAAGCTCGCGGGCGCGGCGGTCGACATCGAGGGACAGGTTGGACAGCATCGCCTCCTGCCCCGGATCGCAGGCGATCTCGTAAGTGCGGCCGGCGATGGTGATGGGGACAGTCGCTGTCATGTCAGTTATCCAAAATTGTCTGCAGCCGGTCCGCCAGCGTGTCGAGCCTTGCTTCGACATGCCGCGAGGCCTGATCGAGCTTGGCGTAATCCTGGCGGGCCCGGTTCAACTCGTCATTGCCGAACAGGTCCGGCATGCCGGCGGAGGATTTCGGGGCGGGGGCCGGCGCCGCAGGCGGGGCCTCGGCTATGGCTTTCTCCAGGCGCGAGACGGCCTTGTCCAGGCGATCCAGCGCGGCGTCGGTCTTAGCGAATCGGAGAGTCACGGTAAATGTCCCTTCAGCCTGCCGAAGTTTACGGGCCGGTTTTGCATCGCGTCAATCGCTTCGCTCTGGAATCCTGTGACCATAAGGAGTAAACCACGGCAACTCGACCTTCCCAGAGAGGAATTCCCTCCTTGCAAGCCGCTGTCATCACCTTCCCCGGCTCCAACTGCGACAGAGATGCCGCAACGGTGCTCGAGGCCGTTACCGGCCGTCCCCCGATCATGCTCTGGCATCGCGACACCGAGCTTCCCAAGCTGGATCTGGTGGTGATTCCGGGCGGCTTCACCTATGGGGATTACCTGCGGTGCGGCGCGATGGCCGCCCATTCGCCGATCATGCGTGAGGTGGTGGAGCAGGCGAAGAAGGGCGTGGCGGTGTTCGGCATCTGCAATGGCTTCCAGATCCTGGCCGAGACCGGTCTGCTGCCGGGCACCCTGATGCGCAACGCCGACCGCAATTTCGTCTGCAAGGATGTCCATCTCAGGGTGGAAAGCTCGGACAGCATCTACACCCGCAACTATGATGCCGGCACGGTGGTCCGCGTCCCGATCGCCCATGGCGAAGGCAATTACTATGCCGACCGGGAGACCCTGGATCGGATCGAAGGAGAGGGACAGGTCGCCTTCCGCTATGTCGATGTTTACGGCGCCGAAACGAAAGCCGCCAATCCCAACGGCTCGCAGCGCAATATCGCCGGCATCTTCGACAAGAGCCGGCGCATCATGGGCATGATGCCGCATCCGGAACGGCTGGCCGATCCGCTCGTCGGCGGCACCGATGGCCGCCCCATGTTCGAAGGTCTGCTGGAGGCGCTGTCGTGAACGCCATTACCCCCGATATCGTCAAATCCCACGGCCTGTCCCAGGACGAATACAAGCTGGTGCTCGAGATCATGGGCCGCGAGCCCAACCTGACCGAGCTCGGCATCTTCTCGGTGATGTGGTCCGAGCATTGCTCCTACAAAAGCTCGAAGAAATGGTTGAAGACCCTGCCGACCAAGGCACCTTGGGTGATCTGCGGTCCCGGCGAGAATGCCGGCGTGATCGATATCGGCGACGGTCTGGCCGCCATTTTCAAGATGGAAAGCCATAACCATCCCTCCTTCATCGAGCCCTATCAGGGCGCGGCGACCGGCGTGGGGGGCATCCTGCGCGACGTCTTCACCATGGGCGCCCGTCCGATCGCCAATATGAACGCCTTGCGGTTCGGCGATCCCAAGCATCACAAGACCCGCCATCTGGTGTCGGGCGTGGTGGCCGGCATCGGCGGCTACGGCAATTGCGTCGGCGTCCCGACCGTGGGCGGCGAGACCAATTTCCACCCGTCCTACAATGGCAATATTCTGGTCAACGCCATGACCGTCGGTTTGGCCCGCGCCGACCGCATCTTCTATTCGGCCGCCGCCGGCGTCGGCAACCCGGTCGTCTATGTCGGCTCCAAGACCGGCCGTGACGGCATTCACGGCGCCACCATGGCGTCGGCCGAATTCTCGGCCGACAATGAAGAGAAGCGCCCGACCGTGCAGGTCGGCGATCCCTTCACCGAGAAGCTCTTGATCGAAGCCTGCCTGGAATTGATGGCCACGGACTGCATCGTCGCCATCCAGGATATGGGCGCTGCGGGCCTCACTTCCTCCTCGTTCGAGATGGCCTCGAAGGGCGGCTTGGGCATCGAGATGGATCTCGACGCCGTGCCGATGCGCGAAGAGGGCATGACCGCTTACGAGATCATGCTGTCCGAGAGCCAGGAGCGCATGCTGATGGTCTTGAAGCCCGGTTCCGAGGACCAGGCCAAGGCGATCTTTGACAAGTGGGAACTGGATTTCGCCATCGTCGGTCATCTCACCGACACGGGTCGCATGGTTTTGCGCCGCCATGGCGATATCGTCGCCGACCTGCCGATCGACCCCCTGGCTCAAGCCAGCCCGGAATATGACCGTCCGTGGGTCGCCTCGGCCAAGAAGCCGGTGATCGATCTGCATGATGTGCCGGCGCACAATCCGCTGGTGGCCGTGAAGACCTTGCTGGGCTGCCCCGATCTCGCCAGCCGGCGCTGGATCTGGGAACGCTATGACCACATGGTGATGAACGATACGGTCGTGCGTCCGGGCGGCGACGCCGCGATAGTGCGCATCCATGGCACCAATCGGGGTCTGGGCATCACCACCGACTGTACGCCGCGCTATTGCTACGCCGATCCGCATGAGGGCGGCCGTCAGGCGGTGGCGGAAGCCTATCGCAATCTCTCGGCGACGGGCGCGCTTCCGTTGGCGGTAACCGACAATCTCAATTTCGGCAATCCCGAAAAGCCTGAGATCATGGGCCAGATCGTCGAGGCCATCCAAGGCATGGGCGAGGCCTGCAGGGCGCTCGACTTCCCGGTCGTGTCGGGCAATGTCTCGCTCTATAACGAGACCGAAGGCAAGGCCATCCTGCCGACTCCGGCGATCGGCGCGGTCGGTCTGATCGAGGACCTGTCGCAGGTCGCCACCATCGCCTTCAAGCGTGCCGGCGACGCCATCATCGTCATCGGCGAGACCAAAGGCTGGCTGGGCGCGTCGCTCTATTTGCGCGAGCTGTGCGGCCGCGAGGAGGGGGCTCCTCCGCCGGTGGCCCTGCACCGCGAGAAGCGCGAGGGCGATTTCGTGCGCGCCATGATCAGGGAGGGCAAGATCACCGCCGCTCATGACGTGTCGGATGGCGGTCTGCTGGTCGCCATTGCCGAGATGGCCATGGCCTCCGAAACCGGCGCCACCTTGGAGCCGCCGCATGGCGTGGCCGCGCATGGCTGGTGGTTCGGCGAGGATCAGGGCCGTTATGTTCTGACCACCGCCCAGGATCGTCTGCCGGAACTGCTGGAAGCCGCGCAGCGCGCCGATATTTCGGCCCGCGTGATCGGCTCGGTCGGGGGCGACGACTTGACTTTGAGCGGCGTTGGGGCCATTTCCGTTCATGAGTTGAAGCAGATCAACGAAGCTTGGCTGCCCGATTTCATGTCTTCCCCGGACAGCAACGCGTAAGGATAAGAAGATGGCCATGGACGCCGCCGACATCACGGCGATGATCAAGGAATCCCTGCCCGACGCGGTCGTCACCATCGACGACCTCGCCGGCGATGGCGAACATTACGCCGCGACCGTGATTTCGGCCGCCTTCAAGGGTAAGAGCCGGGTTCAGCAGCACCAGATGGTCTATGCCGCCCTGCGCGGCAAGATGGGCGGCGAACTCCACGCGCTGGCCCTGCAGACCGCTACGCCGCCGGAAGCCTGAAAATTTCCCCCGAGGGTAGGCATAACCGCCTGGGTTTCCTGGCGGCCCTTTCGGCTTACCTCATCTGGGGGATGTTCCCGGTCTATTACCATCAGCTCGCCACCGTTCCGGCGCTCGAGGTGTTGTGCCACCGGATCGTCTGGAGCGCGCTGCTCTGCATGATCCTGCTGGCGGCGCGCGGCAAGCTGGGCGAGCTCAAGGGCGCGGTGGCCGACCGTAAGACCCTGCTGCGCCTGATCGCCTCCGGCATCTGCATCTCGATCAATTGGGGCGGCTATATCTGGGCCATCACCCAGGGCCGCGCGCTCGACGCCAGCCTGGCCTATTACGTGTTGCCGCTGGTCATGCTGACCTTGGGCGTGGCGCTGCTGGGAGAAAGGCTGGGGCCGCGTCAGACGCTCGCCATCGCCGTGATGGTGGCCGGGGTGGTCCTGCTGGCCATCGACCGCGGCCAAGTGCCGTGGGTGGTGGTGATCCTGCCGGTCAGTTTCGGTCTCTATGCCCTGGTGCGCAAGCTGGTGGTGGTGGACGCCATGGTCGGGGTCACCGTCGAGGCCTTGCTGCTGACGCCCTTCGCCCTCGCTTTTCTGCTGACCCGGTCCGGTGGCGGCGCGCTTGTCACCGGCGATTGGACGGCGAGATCCTTGCTGATTCTTTGCGGCCCGGTGACCACCATCCCGCTGGTTCTATTCAGCTATGGGGCGCGGCGTCTGGCCATGAGCACCATCGGGCTGATGCAATATGTCAACCCGACCTTGCAGGCGGTTCTCGCTGTCCTGTTGCTGCAGGAATCGTTGTCCCGGCTGCAGAGCGTCACTTTCGGGCTGATCTGGCTGGGGCTCGCCATCTATTCCCTGCCGATCAGGGGTGGCGTCCGCACAGGTTGATTTTGCCGCTCGCCGTGGTTACATACGGCGTGAGTTTCACTGGAGTATTTTTCGATGAATGCGAACCCGGTTTTCGACCGTATTGAGCAGGAGCTCAATGAAAACGCCGTGGTGCTTTATATGAAGGGAACCCCGATGTTCCCGCAATGCGGCTTCTCGGCCGCCGCCTCGAAGATCCTGGCCGATCTCGGCGTGAAGTTCAAAGGCATCGACGTGCTGGTCGACCCTTCGATCCGTGAAGGCATCAAGCAGTATGCCAACTGGCCGACCATTCCCCAGCTTTATGTGAAGGGCGAATTCGTCGGCGGCTGCGACATCATGCGCGAGATGGCCGCCAATGGCGAATTGGCCACCCTGCTGAAGGATAAGGGCGTTATCGCCTAGCGGCCCCCGTGGATTGCCGGACCAGCAGCTGGGCCGGCAGCACGATGTCTTCGGGCGCGGGCTCGCCGCCCCGCAGGATGGAAATCATCATGCGGGCGGCGGCGGCGCCGATTTCCACATTGGGCTGAACCATGGTGGTCAGCGGCGGGTCGCAGAAATCGGCGAAGCGGATTCCGTCGAAGCCGACCACCGACAGATCTTCCGGTACCCGCATTCCATGTTCGCGCGCCGCTTTCAGGGCGCCGATCGCCATCTCGTCGCTCGATGAGAAGACGGCGGTGGGCGGCGCCTTGAGGTCGAGCAGCCGGGTCATCGCGCTATGGCCCGATTCCACATCGAAGGCGCCTTCGGCCACCAGTCCTTCGTCATAGGCGATGTCGGACTCGGCCAGCGCGGCGCGGTAACCATTCAGGCGGTCGCGGCTCAGCTGATTGTCGAGCGGGCCGGCGATCTTGCCGATGCGCTTATGGCCAAGCGACAGCAGGTGCTCGGTCGCCGCCTTGGCTGCCGCCACATTGTCGATGCGGATCGCCGGAATGCGCTGATCGGGAAAATATTCGCAGGCCAGCACCAGAGGCGTCTTGTCGTCCAGCTGGCTGGGCAAGGCGGCGCCCAACAGGATCAGCCCGTCGGCGGTCTTGCTGCGCAGCATGGCGGCATAGGAATCCAGCCGCTGTTGATCATTCTGGCTTTCGCCCAGCAGCACCTGATAGCCCTCCGCGAACGCCACCCCCTCGATGCCCTGGATGACGCCCGAGAAAAAGGGATTCTGGATATAGGGCACTACCACTACGATATTGTCGCTTTTGGAGCGGCGAAGGCCGCTGGCCAGCGCATTGGGCCGATAGCCGGTGGCTTCGACCGCCGCCAACACCTTGTCGCGGGTCGCCTTGGTCACGACATCGGGCGTCTTCAGCACGCGCGACACGGTCGCGATCGAGACTCCCGCGGCCGCCGCCACGGTTCTGATATCCGCCATGTGTGGAACCCCCCTTCTTATTTTGACGCGAGCCTCGCATTTTTATGCAAAGGCTTGACAATGTAAACGTTTACGATGACGCTGCTGAAAAACGTCAAGCGGGGAGAAGTGTGGCGTGACCACCAGCGACAAGATCTACGATGTGATCATCGTGGGCTCGGGGGCGGGCGGCGGCATGGCCGCTTATGTCCTGACCCAGAAGAAGCTCAAAGTGCTGCTGCTGGAAGCGGGGCGCGATTACGATCCCGGGACCGAAACGGCGATGTTCAACACGCCGGAGCAGGCGCCCTTGCGCGGGGTCTCCACACCCGACAAGAATTTCGGATTCTACGACGCCACCGTCGATGGCGGCTGGGAAGTGCCGAACGAGCCCTATACCTCGGCGCCCGGTTCCGAATTCAAATGGTGGCGTCCGCGCATGCTGGGCGGGCGCACCAATCACTGGGGCCGCTATTCCTTCCGCTACGGCCCCTACGACTTCAAGCCCTATAGCCGCGATGGGCTGGGCTTCGACTGGCCGATCTCCTATGAGGAAGTGGCTCCCTGGTACGACAAGGTCGAGCGGCTGATCGGCGTCACGGGCCGCGCCGAAGGAATAGAGAATGTGCCGGACAGCCCGCCCGGCTGTCATTTGCCGCCTCCGCCCATGCGGCCGCACGAAGCCTTTCTCGATCGCGGCTTCCGGTCCATGGGCATCCGCACCGCCGCAACCCGCGCCGCCATTCTGTCGCAGCCGCATAATGGCCGACCGGCCTGCGTATGGGCGACGCCCTGCGGACGCGGCTGTTCGATCGCCGCCAATTTCCAGAGCACCACCGTGCTGCTGCCCGTGGCGCGGGCGACCGGCAATCTGACCACCCGCCCCAATTCCCTGGTCTATCAGGTCGATATGGGCAAGGACGGCAAGGCCAAGGGCGTCTCCTTCGTCGATCGCGTCACCGGCGAGCATCACTCGGCGCGCGGCAAGGCGATCATCATGTCGGCCGGGGCCTGCGAATCCGCCCGCATCCTGCTGAACTCCAAGCCGGGCGGCGGGCTGGCCAATTCCTCCGGCCTGGTCGGGCGCTATCTGATGGATACGGTCGGTTCCTCTTCCGCCGGCTATTTCCCCGCGCTCGAAAAGCTGCCGCATCGCAATGATGACGGCATGTCGGTCGGCCATATCTACGTCCCCTGGTGGGGCCTCAACAAACAGAAGGAACTGGGCTTCGCGCGCGGCTATCACATCGAGATTTTCGGCGGTCAGCGCATGCCCTCGATGGGTTTCATGGGCGATTATGCCGATCAATGCGCCACCCCGTTCGGCGCCGGCCTGCGGGACGAGATGCGCCGCAAATATGGCGCCATCTGCAGTTTCGACGGCCGTGGCGAGATGATCCCCAACGAGAACAGTTTCTGCGAGCTGGATCCCTCGGTGAAGGACAAATGGGGCATTCCGGTGCTGCGCTTCCATTGGAAATGGAGCGAGCATGAAATCCGTCAGGCTTCGCATATGCGCAAGACCTTCCTCGAATTGATCGACCGGCTGGGCGGCACCGCCTTCGAAGGGATCGAGACCGATGGCGAGAAAGCCATCTCGGCGGGCGGCGAAATCATCCATGAGGTCGGCACCGCCCGCATGGGGAGCAATGCGAAGAATTCGGTGGTCAATTCCTACGGGCAGAGCTGGGATATCAAGAATCTGTTCGTCATGGACGGCGGCGTGATGGTGTCCTCGCCGGACAAGAATCCGACCGAAACCATTCTGGCACTGACCTGGCGCAATGCCGATTATCTGGCCGATCAAGCCCGCAAAGGTGCGTTATGAGCGAACTCTTCCATGCCGATCGCCGCACCACGCTGAAATGGCTGGCTCTCGCGCTGACCTATTCGGTCCATCACGGCAAATCGCTGGCCGGGACCTTCATGCCTTCGCCGAAAGGCTATGGCACCGATCCCGATCTCAATAAGGTAGCGCCCCGGCAATGGGACAAGCTGATGAGCCAGCATGAGCTGAAACAGACCGCCCTGCTGGCCGACCTGTTCCTGCCCGGCACGGCGGAGTCGCCGGCGCCCTCCGCTCTCGGCATTCATGACTTCATCGATGAATGGATCAGCGCGCCCTATCCCGAGCAGCTGTCCGACCGGCCTATCATCCGGGAAGGGCTTGCCTGGCTCGATCTGGAAAGCAACAAGCGCTGGGGCAAGGATTTCACCGCCATCACCGACGCGCAGCGGGTCGAGCTGATGAATGCGATGGCCGGGATGAAGGATTTCGTCTTCTTCACGCGGACCCGCAATCTGATCGTCGCCGCCTATTTCTCCAGCGACGCCGGATTCAAGGATATCGGCTATTCCGGCAATGTGGCGCGGGACAGTTTCCCGGCCCCGAGCGACGAGATGATGGCGATCATCGACCGCGAATGCAAAGCCCTGGGAGTTTAGAAATGAGGAAACTGATTGCTGTTCTTTTGGCGGCCGGCCTTCTTGGCGTGACCGTGCAGGCCGCCGAAAACACGCTGACGCCCACGGAAAAGGCCGATGGCTGGGTGCTGCTGTTCGACGGCAAGACCACCCAGGGCTGGCGCAGCTACAAAAAGGCCGAAGCCTTGCCGCAATGGCAGGTGATCGATGGCGTGCTGACCCTGACCGGGGGCGGCGGCGGCGATCTGGTCACCGACAAGGAGTACGGGAATTTCGAGCTGTCCTTCGATTGGCGCATCTCGAAAATGGGCAATAGCGGCGTGATGTATCACGTCTCGGAAGCGGCCGGCGACCATCCTTATCTGAGCGGCCCGGAATATCAGCTCTTGGACAATGCCCATGGCGAGCCGCCGCTCGAGACGGCCGGCTCCCTGTTCGGCCTCTATGCGCCTTCCAAGGACGTCACCAAGCCGGTCGGTGAATTCAATCATGGCGTGATCAAGGTCGATCACGGCCATGTCGAACATTGGCTGAATGGCGTGAAGATCGTCGAATACACGCTGAATTCCGACGATTTCAAGAAGCGAGTTGCCGGCACGAAATTCGAAAAATGGCCGGAATTCGCCCGACATGAGACCGGCTTGATCGCGCTGCAGGATCATGGCGACGGCGTCGCCTTCCGCAATATCAAGATCCACGTCCTGCCGTGAAGATCCGTTACGGCATGGTCGGCGGCGCGGAAGGCGCCTTCATCGGCGCCGTCCACCGCGCCGCTGCCGCCCTGGACGGCAAGTTCGAGCTGATCGCCGGCTGTTTCAGCCAGGACCCGGAAAAGGGGCGGCGCTCGGCCGTCGCGCTCGGTCTGGCGCCCGAGCGCTCTTATGACGATCTCGACGCTCTGCTGAAAGGCGAGGCGGGAAAGATGGACGCGCTGGTCATCGCCACCCCCAACCATCTGCATGCCGAGGCCGCCATCAAGGCTTTGCACGCCGGCTTTCATGTCATTTCCGACAAGCCGGCGGCGATGGATCTGGCCGAGACGAACGCGATCGAAAAGGCGGTCAAGGAAAGCGGCAAGCTTTACGCCCTGACCTACACCTATGCCGGCTATCCCCTGGTCGAGGAGGCGCGGCGCCGGGTGGCGCGCGGCGATTTCGGCAAGATCCGCCGCATCGACGTGGCCTATCCGCAGGGCTGGCTGTCGACCCCGATCGAGACCGAGGGGCAAAAGCAGGCCTCCTGGCGCACCGATCCGAAACGGGCCGGCATCAGCTGTTGCTTGGCCGATATCGGCGTGCATGCCTTCCAGCTGGCCGAGCATATTTCCGGCCTCAAGGCGGTGGAGATTTCCGCCGACGTCGCCACCCATGTGCCCGGCCGTCTGCTCGATGACGACGCCTCGGTGCTGCTGCGCTTCGAGAACGGCGCGCGCGGCACGCTCGTGGCCAGCCAGATCTGCTGTGGCGAGGAGAACGGTCTGTCGATCCGGATTTATGGCGAGAAGGGCGGGCTGGTCTGGACCCAGACCGAGTGCGACAGCTTGATCCTGAAATGGCCCGACCGGCCGATGGAAATGTTGCGCATGGGCGGTCCGGGCCTGTCGCCCGAGGCGCAGGCGCGTTGCCGCGTGCCGGCCGGCCATCCGGGCGGTTATATCGAGGCCTTCGCCAATCATTACCGCGCCGTCGCCGGCACTTTGGCGGCGGGCCGGCTCAGCTCGCCGCTCGGCGATCCCCTGTGGTTCCCCGGAATCGCGGAGGGCGTGCGCAGCCTGGCTTTCGTCGAGGCCGCCCTGGCCAACAGCCGCGGCGCCGAAAAATGGAGTTCGCTATGAAGGGACCCGCCATCTTCCTGGCCCAGTTCGCCAGCCTGCGGCCCGAATTCGCGCGGATCGGACCGATCGCCAATTGGGTGTCGGGCCTCGGCTATGTCGGGGTGCAGATTCCGACCTGGGAGAAGGGGTATATCGATCTGGTTCTGGCGGCCGAAAGCCAGACCTATTGCGATGAGCTGAAAGGGACGCTGGCGGAACGGGGCCTGGAGATCGGGGAACTCTCCACCCATCTGCAGGGTCAATTGGTCGCCGTCCATCCGGCCTATGACGCCCAGGTCGACGCCTTCGCGCCGGAGCCCTTGCGGGGCAAGCCGGCGGCCCGCACCGCCTGGGCGGTCGAACAGCTGAAACTGGCGGCCAAGGCCAGCGGGCGGCTGGGGCTCAAGGCCCATGCCAGTTTTTCCGGCGCGCTCTTGTGGCAGGCCTTCTATCCCTGGCCGCAACGTCCCGCCGGCCTGGTCGAGGAAGGCTTCGCCGAATTGGGCAGGCGCTGGCTGCCGATCCTGAACGCGTTCGATGAGGCCGGAGTCGATCTCTGCTTCGAGCTGCATCCCGGCGAGGATCTGCATGACGGGGTGACTTTCGAGCGGTTCCTGGCCGCGGTGCAGGATCATCCGCGCGCCAACATCCTTTATGACCCTAGCCATATGGTCCTGCAGCATATGGATTATCTGGCCTTCATCGACCACTACCATGCCCGTATCCGCGCCTTTCATGTGAAGGATGCGGAATTGCGGCCGACAGGCAGGTCGGGCGTTTATGGTGGTTTCGCGGATTGGATCGACCGCCCCGGCCGCTTCCGATCCTTGGGCGACGGGCAGATCGACTTCACTGCCTTGTTCAGCAAGCTGGCGCAATATGGCTATCCCGGCTGGGCGACTCTCGAATGGGAATGCTGCCTCAAGCATCCCGAGGATGGCGCCGCCGAAGGCGCGCCCTTCATCAGGAAACATATGATCCGCAAAACCGGGAAAGCCTTTGACGATTTCGCCGGCGGCAAGACCGATCCCGATCTCAACCGTCGGATTCTCGGACTGAAATAGACTCCCCCTCCCCTTGTGGGAGAGGGTAGGGGTGAGGGGGAATGTCCAAAGTGAACGACAAGAATTCCGTCAATCCGCGCCGGCTGTTCTGGATCGGCGTGCTGGGGCTGTTCGCCGCCGCCATGAACACCAGCCTGCGGGCCGGCGTCGCCGCCCGCATCAAGGATCAGTGGCTGAGCGCGATCGATCCCGTCCATGCCGGCGAAATGACCGGTGCGGCCTTGGGCGCCAGTTTCCTCGGCTTCTCGCTGACTTTGTTCATCGCCAGCCCGTTCCTCGACGCCATCGGCATGCGCCGCATGCTGGCGGGTGCGGCGGCCTGTCTGATTGGCGGAACCTTGCTGGTGATCAATGCCGGAGCGCTGGGCGAGGGGATGACCCTGTTCCATCTGGTCTGGGTCGGCATGCTGATTTGCGGCATTGGCTGGGGCGCGGTCGAGGCGACCATCAATCCGATGACCACGGCGCTCTATCCGGAAGACAAGACCAGCCGTCTCAATATGCTGCATGCCTGGTGGCCGGCGGGTCTGATCGTCGGCGGGCTGTCCAGCGCACTGTTGGGCGATCTCGATTGGCGGATCCTGTTCGGCCTCAGCATGGCGCCTACGCTGATTTTCGGCCTTCTCGCCGCCAGCGCCCATTTCCCGCCGACCGAACGCGCCGCCAGCGGCGTCTCGATGAAGGACATGTTCCTGGAAATTCTGCGCCGCCCGAGCTTCCTGATCTGGTTCGGCGCCATGTTCCTCACCGCCGCTTCGGAGCTCGCTCCCGGCCAATGGATCGATGTGGCGCTGACCCATCGGGTCGGCATGCGCGGTATCCTGCTGCTGGTCTATGTCAGCGGCATGATGTTCATCCTGCGCCATTTCGCCGGCGCGCTGGTGCATCGCCTGGGCAATGTCGGCCTTTTGTGGTGTTCAAGCCTGCTGGCCGGCATCGGGCTGATCCTGCTGTCGCGCGCCGAGAGCCCGGCCTCCGCCATTCTGGCCGCTACGGTGTGGGGTTTCGGCGTCTGCTTCATGTGGCCGACCATGATGGCCTCGGTGGCCGAGCGCTTTCCGCGGGGCGGCGCCTTCATGATCGGCCTGATGGGAACGGCGGGTGCGCTGTCCAGCTATCTGGTGCTGCCGCGTCTGGGTGAAGTCTATGACAGCGCCAAGATCGAACTGGCCGGCGGCGTCGAGCAGCTGGCGCAATTGGCCGGCGAAGCCCTGCTCCGGATCGAGGATCAGGCCGCTTCGCACTCCTTCCTGATCCTGGCGGCGCTGCCGGCGGCGCTGCTGCTGGTGTTCGGTGGTGTCTGGCTGAAAGAGCGCCGGGTTTAACCGGTTACCGAGGCGGCGTAACGGAAGCGGAAGGGAGAAATCCCCGAATCGAGCAGACTCTTGATCATGGTGTCGGGGCTGTAGGCCTGTTTCACGCTTTCCGGCGCATTGGCCAAGGCCTGCGGCGAGGGCGCGAGCAGCAGCCCGACTCTCGTGGCGCCCTGGGCCAGAGTCTGCTGCTTGTCCGGGCTGTCGGTGGCCAGATGGACCAGCAGGATCTGAAGGATCTGGCGCGCATCGGGATTGGATATTTCGTTGGTGAAGATCGAATTGGCGATGGTGTATTGCGCCGCGTGGGACGGGTTGGCGAAAGGCTTCTGGCCGCGCAGGCTTTTGATCACCGTCTCGGCCTGTTTGCGTACCGCCTCGACCTGACCCCTCGGCAGGGCGAAATGAAGGATGAAGGGCGGCTTGGCCGAATCGGCTTCGACGCCATTATCCATCTTCAAGAAAAACTCGACGTTCGGAGACATCACTTCCCCATCATTGACCGGGGCTACTATAGGCGCGGGTGGTTAACGAGAAACAAAAAGCCCGGCGATCGCTCGCCGGGCTTTTCGTTTGTCCGAGTCTCTCGCGTTGATTAACGCGAATAGAATTCGATGACGAGGTTCGGTTCCATCTGCACCGGATAGGGCACGTCGGCCAGCTTCGGGGCGCGGACGAAGGAACCCTTCATGTCCTTGTGGTCGACCGACAGATATTCCGGAACGTCGCGCTCGTTGGAGCCGGCGGCTTCCAGGATCAGGGCCATGTCCTTCGACTTGTCCTTCACCGAGATCACGTCATTGTCCTTGATCTGGTAGGAAGCGATGTTGACGCGCTTGCCGTTCACGCGGATATGGCCGTGATTGACGATCTGGCGGGCGGCGAACGGGGTCGGGGCGAACTTCAGGCGGTAGACGACCGCGTCCAGGCGGCGCTCCAGCAGCTCGATCAGATTCTCGGAGGTGTCGCCGCGGCGGCGCACGGCCTCGTCATAGAGCTTGCGGAACTGCTTCTCGCTGATATTTCCGTAATAGCCCTTCAGGGTTTGCTTGGCGGCCAGCTGGGTGCCGAAGTCAGAGGGTTTCTTGCGACGGGCGCCATGCTGGCCCGGCGGGTTTTCGCGGCCCTTGGCCAGCGGGGACTTGGAACGGCCCCAGAGGTTGACGCCGAGGCGGCGGTTGATCTTGAATTTCGCTTCGATGCGCTTGCTCATCGTATGTCCTTTTTCGTTACAAAGTTTTGTCCCGATAGGCCTTGATCCAGCTTTCGCCGGGGCGGGGAACGGAATGGTTACCGGCCCACTTTCTCGGGAGTAGGCGGCGGATATAGGGAATCCGCAGCTGGGAGTCAAATAAAATGCTTATCTGGCCAGGATGAAGCTCTCCGGCGCTTCCCTTTGCTGCCAGCCGAGGCGCGCCAGTTCCGGCTGGTCATGCTCCTCGACCGGATAGCCGACGCAGAGATAGGCGACCAGATGCCAGGTTTCGGGCACATCCAGCGCTTTGGTCACTTCCTCGGGATCGATGATCGAGACCCAGCCGACGCCGATCCCCACCATGCGGGCCGCCAGCCACAGATTGTGGATCGAGGCGACGACCGAATAATCCAAGGTCTCGGACATGGTCTTGCGGCCCAGCCCATGGCCGAGGCGGGTTTCGCGATCGCAGAAGACGGCGATATGGACCGGAGCGTCATCGAGGCCCGAGAGTTTCAGCGAGGCGTAAAGCTTGGCCTGCTCGCCGCGGAAATCCATCAGCGCGTCGTGATTGCAGCGTTCGAAGCTGCGGCGCACCAGGGCGCGGCGGTCCTTGTCCATTACGCTGACGAAGCGCCAGGGCTGGGCGTTGCCGACCGAAGGCGCCAGGCAGGCCAGTTCGATCAGATGCTTGACGGTCTGCGGGTCGAGCGGGTCGGTCTTGAAGCGGCGCACGTCGCGGCGCCACACCAGAAGCTGCTCGAAAGTGTTGGCGAAAGTCTGGTCGAATACGGGCGCATTCGTCATTTGCGTGTTTTCCCTCAGGCGCCGGGCAGGTTTAGGACGCCTCTTCCTCTCCCTTGCGCCGGCGATAGGTCACCAGCTCATGGACGATACCATGAAGCGTGCGGACTTCCTGCAAGGTCAGATCGGCCCGCTCGAACATGTTGCGGATATTGCGCACCATGCCGGGACGCTTTTCCTCGACGCGGAAGAAGCCGCATTCGTCCAGTTCGCGTTCGAGATGCTCGAAAAATCCGACCAGATCCTTCTTGGTCACGGGCGGTGCCGCGCCTTTCGTCATCGCCACCGGTTCGGCCGGATCGCCGGCCTGGAACCATTCATAGCCGATCAGCAGGACGCACTGGGCAAGGTTCAGCGAGAAATGCTCCGGGTTGAGCGGCACGGTGATCACCGTATCGGCCAGGGCCACATCGTCATTTTCGAGGCCGGTGCGCTCGGGGCCGAACATCACGGCGGTCTTGATGCCGGTGGCGTGATGGGTGCGGATCTCCAGAGCGGCCTGCTTCGGCGTCACAACCGGCTTGACCATGAAGCGGTTGCGTCCGGTGGTGGCGTAGACCTTCTGCAGATCGGCGATGGCGTCCTCGGTGCGGGGGAAGACTTGGGCGTTGTGCAGAATGGCTTCCGCGCCCGAAGCGGCGGCGATCGCTTTGTCGGACAGCCAAGTTTCGCGCGGGCCGACCAGGCGGAGATCGGTCAGGCCGCAATTCATCATCGCCCGCGCCGCCGTGCCGATATTCTCGGAGAGTTGCGGGCGGATCAGGATAATCGAAGGAGGTAAGGACATCAGTCTTTCAGGCGCCGTCGCGCAATAGCTTGTAAGTGATGCTGTCATGCAGCGCCGCATAGGAGGCGTCGATGACATTGGTGGAAACACCCACCGTCGACCAGCGTTCGCCATGTCCGTCCGCGCTTTCGATCATGACGCGCGTCTGGGCGTTGGTGGCGGCCTGGGGGTCGAGGATGCGCACCTTATAATCGACCAGTCTCAGATCCGCCAGCTGCGGATAGGCCGGCGTCAGCGTCTTGCGGAGCGCGGCGTCCAGGGCGGCGACCGGGCCGTTCCCTTCGGCCACGGTCATCAGGGTCTCGCCCTTGACTTCCGCCTTGATGATGGCTTCCGACAGGGTCAGAAGGTCCTCGCCGACATCCCAGCGCCGCTCGTCGATGACGCGGAAACCGAGCAGGCGGAAATAGTCCGGCACCGAAGACAGCATGCGGCGCGCCAATAATTCAAAGCTGGCTTCGGCGCCGTCATAGGCGTAGCCGGCATATTCGCGCTGCTTCACTTCGTCGATCAGCTTGACGACCTTGGGATCGGTCGGATCGATGTCGAGGCCGATATCGCGGAAACGCGCCAGGATGTTGGACCGGCCGGCCTGGTCTGACACTACGATGTGGCGGCGGTTGCCGACCGATTCCGGGGCCACATGCTCATAGCAGCGCGGGTCCTTCTCGACCGCCGAGACATGCAAGCCCCCTTTGTGGGCGAATGCGGAATCGCCGACATAGGGGGCATGCCGGTTCGGGGCGCGGTTCAGGCGCTCGTCCAGCATGCGCGACACATGGGTGAGCTTGGCGAGGTCCGTGGAAGAAACGCCGGTCTCATAGCCCATCTTCAGCATCAGATTGGGCAGGATCGAGATCAGATTGGCATTGCCGCAGCGCTCGCCGAGACCGTTCAGCGTGCCCTGGATCTGGCGCGCGCCGGCCCGCACCGCGGCCAGCGAATTGGCCACAGCATTGTCGGAGTCGTTATGGCAGTGGATGCCGAGATTGGCGCCGGGAACCACTTTGGCCACGGCGGAGACGATCTCTTCGATATCGTGCGGCAGCGAACCGCCATTGGTGTCGCACAAGACCACCCAGCGCGCGCCCGCCTCGTAAGCGGCCCTGGCGCAGGACAGGGCGTAAGCGGGATTGGCGCGGTAGCCGTCGAAGAAATGTTCGGCGTCGAACACGACTTCGGCCACCTTGGTCTTCGCATAGGCCACCGATTCCGAGATCATCCGGACATTTTCGTCGAGCTCGACGCCGAGCGCGACCGTGACCTGGAAATCCCAGCTCTTGCCGACCAGGGTTACGGCTTTCGCCGCCGGCACCAGCACCGCCTGAAGGCCGGGATCGTTGGAGGCCGAGCGGCCGGCCCGGCGCGTCATGCCGAAAGCGGTCAGGGTGGCGCGCTCGAGCTTCGGGGCTTCGGCGAAGAAGGCGTCATCGGTCGGATTGGCGCCCGGCCAGCCGCCCTCGATATAGTCGATGCCCAAGGAATCCAGTTCGCGCGCAATCGCCATCTTGTCCGCCGGGCTGAAATCGACGCCCTGCGTCTGCGCTCCGTCGCGCAGCGTGCTGTCATAGAGATAGACGCGCTTATCGCTCATGGGTTCCCAAGCCTGAAATCATTCCAAGGAGAAAGGTCAGGCAGGATGCCCAATTAACGGGACGTAGTCCAGCGGTGGAAAAGCTCGGGCCAATGCGAGCCGGGGAAGTCCTTCGGCAGATGGAGGCCGAAGCCGTGGCCGCCCTTCTCGAACAGATGCAGCTCGCAGGGGATGTTCCTGGCTCGCAAAGCCTCGATCATCGTCACGCTGTTGCCATAGGGAACGGCGCCATCGTCCAGCGCATGGACCAGGAAGCAGGGCGGCGTGTCGGCGGTGACGCGGTGATTCGGCGAGCGGGCGTCGAGCATCGCATCGGATGGGTCCGGGCCCAGCAGGTTGGCGCGCGATTCCAGATGGGCCAGGGGCGCGCGCATATCGATGACCGGATACATCAGGCATGAGAAAGCCGGCCGCGCCGATTGCCTGTCGGCCTCGTCGACCGGCGCATAGACCGCCTCGTCGAAGCAGGTTGTAAGGGTGGCGGCGGCATGTCCGCCGGCCGAGAAGCCGAGCACGGCCAGCCTTAGGGGGTCGATGCCGAATTCCTTGGCCCGCGCGCGGATCAGGCGCATGGCGCGCTGGCCGTCCTGCAACGGGACATTGGCCTGATCGTCCCAGCCTTCATTGGGCAGGCGGTAGGTCAGGATGAAGACGGTGATGCCCATCCGATTGAAGGTGCGGGCGGCATCCAGCCCCTCATTCTGCACCGAGAGGATGCGATAGGAACCGCCCGGCAGCACGACAAGGCCTTGGCCGGTCGGGCGTCTGGCGCGATAGACATGAATCTCCGGCTTGTCGACGCCGTCGATATGCAGCTCGCGGCCATTCGCCGGCCCTTCCATGACCCAATGCGGCTTGGGCAAGGTTTCGCGCTGCCCCGGCGCCCTTCCCGGCCATAAGGGAAAGGTTTCCTTGGCCGGCCAGGGCGGCGTGCCTTGGTAGGGAGCGGGCGGGTTGGGCTGGTCGGCGGCCCGGCTTTGCGCGGAGGCTAACAAAGCGAGCGAGGTGGCCAGAAAGGCGCGGCGCTGGATTGGCATGGTTGCGCTATCATGACACGCGATCGTGCTTGGCGCATTCGCGGATCACGCTGGCGCGGAGAATTTCCATCAGCCGCCGCGCGCCTGGACCGGCGAAATCGGGATCGGCCAGGACCAGATAGAGCTGAATCGGTCGCACCCCACCCTCTTTCATCGGCAAAGGCTTCAAGAGCCCGGCCTCCAGCTCGTTATAGATGCGGTATTCCGGCAGCCAGGCGAAACCATAGCCGGCCGAGACCGCCTGGATCGAACTCGACATGTGGCTGACCGTCCAGCGCCGCTCGACCTCGATAGAAAGCGTCTTCGATGTGCGTAGGCTGCCGCTGTCGCGCACGACGAGATGGCGATGGCGCTTGAGATCGCGCGAGGTGACGGCGCGGCCGAGATGATGCAGCGGATGATCGGGATGGGCGACCGCGATGGTGCGCATGGTCATCAGCGCTTCGCCCAGAAAGCCGGGCGGCGGCATCGGCGTGATGGCGATGTCGGCGCGATGCTGCAGCAGCGCTTCCGAGGTGCCGCCGATCACCGACTCCAGCACTTCGATGCGGGTGTTGGGGCTTTCCTCGCCGAACTTGCCGAGACATTCGAACAGCAGCCAGCTCGGGAACAGGATCTCGACCGCCAGGGTCAGTTCCGGTTCCCAGCCCGCCGACAGAGTCTTGGCGGCGCGTTCGAGTAGGCCGGCCTCCTCGACCAGCGACCGGGCGCGGCGATAGAGCATGTTGCCGGTCGCCGTCAGCACCGCCTTTCGGCCTTGGATTTCGAAGACGGCGACGCCAAGCATCTCCTCGATCTTCTGCACCGCATAGGTGACGGCGGATTGGCTTTTATTGAGGCGCGCCGCGGCTTGGGCGTAACCGCCTTGCTCGACCACGGCCATCAAGGCACGCCATTGCTCCAGGGTGATATGCGGGGTGTCCATCAGATTATCATCGAATCGTTAGATAGATTTGAGCGATATATTCGTCTTTTTTATCATCTGAATAAATAGTTTTATCGCCTCCAGCAGATTTTCCCTTTTTGGAGGTTTCGATGAGCACCCTTCTTCAGATCAATAGCAGCGTGTTTTCCACCGGCGGCCAGTCGAGCCAGTTGGCCGACCACTATGTCGCCACCTGGAAGAAGAACAATCCCGGCGCCAAGGTCGTGACCCGCGATCTGGCCGCGGATGAGATCCCCCATCTCGGCGGTGCCACCGTCGGCGCCTTCTTCACCCCGGCGGAGGCGCGCAATGACGCGCAGAAGGCCGCCATCGCCCTGTCCGACCAGCTGGTCGCCGAAGTGCAGGAAGCCGACACCATCGTCATCGGCGCGCCGATGTATAATTTCGGCGTTCCCTCGGTGCTGAAGGCCTGGTTCGACCATATCGCCCGCGCCGGCGTCACCTTCCGCTACACTGAGAACGGCCCGGTCGGCCTGCTGACCGGCAAGAAGGTGGTGGTGTTCTCGACCCGCGGCGGGCTCTATGCCGGCACCGCGGCCGACCTTGAGACCGCCTTCATCCGCCAGTTCCTGGGCTTCGTCGGCATCACCGACGTATCTTTCATCTATGCCGAGGCGCTGGCTTATGGCGAAGACAAGAAGGCCGAAGCGATGAAGGCCGCTCTGGCCGAAGCGGAAAAGCTGGCGGCGTAACAACAGGAGGTCGAGATGAGCATGCGTTCTTTGCAGGGTGTCATAAGGGCGATTCCGGCGTCGGACGGCGCCGGGGTCAAGCTGATGCGCAGCCTGGGGCAGAACCAGATGGCGCGTCTCGACCCCTTCCTGATGCTGGATTGCTTTTCTTCCGAAGAGGCCAGCGACTATATCGCCGGCTTCCCCGCCCATCCGCATCGCGGCTTCGAAACCGTCACCTATATGCTGGACGGCCATATGCGGCACGAGGACCATCTCGGCAATGTCGGCGAACTCCGGAGCGGCGGCGCACAGTGGATGACGGCCGGCCGCGGCATCATCCATTCCGAAATGCCGCAGCAGGATAAGGGCCGCATGCGCGGCTTCCAGCTGTGGATCAACCTGCCCGCCGCCGAGAAGATGAAGCCGGCCGGTTACAAGGACATTCAGGCCGAGCAGATCCCGGTGGTCGAATTGGCCCAAGGCGGCTGGGTGAAGGTGGTGGCGGGGTCTGTGCAAGGCGTCGCCGGTCCGATCGCCGGCATCTCCACCCAGCCCTTGATGATCGACGTGTCGCTGGCGATAGGCGAAAGCCTGACCCAGCCGGTGCCGGAAGGGCATAACGCCTTCGTCTATCCCTATGAGGGCGAAGTCTCTATCGGCAGCCATATCCTCGAGACGAATCAGGCCGGCATCCTGTCGCCCGGTTCCAAGGTGGAGATCCGCGCTTCCAATGGTCCCGCCCGTTTTCTGCTGCTGGCGGCCAAGCCGCTCAAGGAGCCGGTCGTGCAGTACGGTCCCTTCGTGATGAATTCACGCGAACAGATCGAACAGGCGGTCCACGATTATCAGTCGGGCAATTTCGCTAGTTAACCGTCTTCTCCACGTGGATGGCCGGGCAAGCCCGGCCATGACGGCTATGGCTGTGGGAGAGTGGCAATTTCGCTATTTATATCGTCATCCCCGGGCTTGACCCGGGGATCCACGCGATCGAGCGAGCACCACCATGTGGGGCTGTGATTGATCAGCCTCGACGCCATTGCGTGCCGCCGGGACCGTCTTCCAGCAGCACGTTGTTATCGGTCAAAAGCTTCCTGATCCGGTCGGCCTCGGCGAAGTTCTTGCTCTTGCGGGCTTCCAGGCGCTGCGCCACCAGATCGTCGATCTCGGCGTCAGCCAAGGCCACGCCGGCGGCCGGAGTCCAGCGGAACCAGGCGTCGACCGGGCTTTGCAAAATCCCCAGCACGTCGCCCGCCGCGAGCAAAGCGGCTTTCAGCTTCACTTTTTCCTCGAACCCCTTGGCCTTGTTGAGGCGGCCGGCCAGCTCGTGCAGATGGCTGATCGCCAGCGGCGTGTTGAGGTCATCCTCCAGCGCGGCGAGGATTTCGATCGGCAATTCCTCGGCCGGCTCGTGCGGCACATCCTCAACGGCGCGCAAGGCCAGATAGAACTTGTCCAAGGCGGCACGCGACTGCTTCAGCCCGTCGGCGGTCCAGTCCATCGGCTGGTGGTAATGGGCCGAGAGCAGGGTCAGGCGGATCGCTTCGCCGGGCGCGGTGGCCAGAAGATCGTTGACGGTAAAGAAATTGCCCAAGCTCTTGGACATCTTCTCGCCTTCGACCTGCAGAAAGCCGTTATGCATCCAATAGCGGGCGAAGGGGCGGTGATTGGCGCAGATGCTCTGGGCCCGCTCATTCTCATGATGCGGGAAGATCAGATCCTGGCCGCCGCCATGGATATCGAAAGTGAGGCCGAGATATTCGCGGCTCATGGCGGAACATTCGAGATGCCAGCCGGGACGGCCGCGTCCATAGGGGCTGTCCCAGCCCGGAGTGTCGTCGTCGGATGGCTTCCACAGCACGAAATCGCCGGGATCGCGCTTATAGGGGGCGACCTCGACTCTGGCGCCGGCGATCATCTCGTCCATCGAACGTCCCGACAATGCGCCGTAATCCCCCATGCTGGCGATCGAGAACAGCACATGGCCTTCGGCTTCATAGGCATTGCCGTTTTTGATCAGCTGTCCGATCAGGGCCAGCATCTGCGGGATATGGGCGGTGGCGCGCGGCTCGATGTCGGGGGGCAGCGTGTTCAGGGCGCCCATGTCGGCGTGATAATCGGCGGTGGTGCGCTCGGTCAGGGCCGAGATCGGCTCGCCGGCCTTCCTGGCCCGCTCATTGATCTTGTCGTCCACGTCGGTGATGTTGCGGACATAGGTGACCGATGGATAAAGGCGCTTCAGCAGGCGATAGAGCGTGTCGAACACCACGACCGGGCGGGCATTGCCGATATGGGCGCGGTCATAGACGGTCGGGCCGCAAACATACATGCCGACATGGGTCGGGTCCAAGGGCTCGAACAGATCCTTGCGGCGGGTGGCGGTGTTGTAGAGATAAAGGCTCATGATCTTCCTTAGGCTGTCTCGCCCTGTAGACGGGCGAGAGCGCGGGTCCGTCCGATCAGGGGCAGCAACGTCTTTAATTCGGGTCCGTCTTCGCGGCCTGTCAGCGCCAGGCGCAGCGGGTGGAACAAGGGGCGTCCCTTGCGGCCGGTCTGGTGCTGAACGGTCTGGGTCCAGGCTTTCCAGGTGTCGGCGGTCCAGGGTTCCGCCGGCAGCAGAGCGGCGGCGTGAGCGGCGAAGGCCGCATCCTCGATCACGGGCGTGATGGGACGGCGGCAGATGTTCCACCAGGCCGCGGCGTCGGACAGCATCTCGAGATTGCCCCGCACCGCCAGCCAGAACTCCTCATCGGCCTCGATGCCCGATTTGCGCAGGCGCTCGGCCACGGCGGAGAGCGGCAGCTCATGCAGCAGTCGGGCATTGAGGTGGGTCAGCTCGTCGGGATCGAATTTCGGCGTTCCGCGGCCGAAATTGGCGATGTCGAAAGTCCGCACCAGCTCGTCGAGATCCGCCACCGCGTGAATGGCGTTGGAACTGCCCAATCCTGCCAGCAGGGAATTCAGCGCCATCGCCTCCAGCCCCTGTTCGCGCAGATCGCCCAGGGACAGGCTGCCCAGACGCTTCGACAGGCCTTGCCCGTCGGCCCCCGTCAGCAGAGGCAGATGGGCGAAGCCGGGCGGCGGCGCGCCGAGCGCCTGGAACAGCTGAATCTGCGCCGCCGTGTTGGTGACGTGATCCTCGCCGCGGATGACATGGGTGACTTCCATCTCGGCGTCATCCACGACCGACGGCAGGGTATAGAGGGGGGTGCCGTCCTCGCGGATCAGCACCGGGTCCGAGAGATGCGAGGCGTGATAATGGCAAGGACCGCGCACCAGATCGCGCCACGCCACCTCGGCGGTCTCATCCAGCTTGAAGCGCCAATGCGGCCGCCGGCCTTCGCCTTCCAGCTTGGCCTTGTCGGCGTCCGACAAAGCCAGCGCGGCGCGGTCATAGACGGGCGGCGCCCCTCGCGCCATCTGGCGCTTGCGCTTGTAATCGAGCTCTTCCGGCGTCTCGTAGCAGGCATAAAGGCGGCCGTCGCTTTTCAGCTTCTCGGCGGCGGCCTCGTAAACGGCAAAGCGCGCCGACTGGTTGGCCTTGGAATCCCAGGTCAGGCCCAGCCAGACGAGGTCCGCCTCGATAGCGTCCTCATGCTCCTTTTTGCTGCGCTCGGTGTCGGTGTCGTCGATGCGCAGGATGAAGCGTCCGCCGGCTTGACGGGCGAACAGCCAGTTGATCAGCGCCACGCGCGCATTACCGACATGAAGCCGGCCGGTCGGGCTGGGGGCAAAGCGAACTGTGACGGTCATTTGGCTTCGTCGGTGAATCCGTTGACAATGGGGTAGCGGCGGTCGCGGCCATAGGCGCGGCTGGTGATCTTGACGCCGGGCGGGGCCTGACGGCGTTTATACTCGGCCCGGTCCAGCAGGCGGAATACCTGTTTTACCGTGGCGGCGTCGAAGCCTTGTTCGACGATCTCGGACGGACCCATTTCGCGTTCGATCATCCGTTCCAGAATGGCGTCGAGAATATCGTAGGGCGGCAAGCTGTCCTGGTCCGTCTGATTGTGCCGCAATTCGGCGGTCGGCGGCTTGGTGATGACGCGTTCGGGCATCACCGGCCCGACGGGACCCAGGGAACCTTCCGGCTGGTGTGCGTTGCGCCAGCGCGACAAGGCGAAGACGGTGGTCTTGTAAACGTCCTTCAGCACCGAATAGCCGCCGCACATGTCGCCATAGAGGGTGGCGTAGCCGACCGACATTTCTGACTTGTTGCCGGTGGTCAGCACCATGGAGCCGAACTTGTTGGACAGCGCCATCAAGGTGAGACCGCGGGCCCGTGCCTGGATATTCTCCTCGGCGATGCCGCTGTTGGTGTTCTGGAACAGCGGTGCCAGCATCTGGCCGAACGCCGTCATGGCCGGGCCGATATTGATCTCGTCGAGCCTGACGCCCAGCAGGTCGGCCACAATCGCCGCATCCTCCAGGCTGTCCTTCGAGGTATAGGGCGAGGGCATCATCACGCAATGCACCTTCTCCGGCCCCAGCGCATCCACCGCCACCGCGGCCGAGATGGCGCTGTCGATGCCGCCCGACAGGCCCAACAGCACCCCGGGGAAGCGGTTCTTGCGCACATAATCGCGCAAGCCCCACACCATCGCCTGATAGATGTCGGCCAGCGGTTCGAACGGCGGGGCCAGGCTGGCCGGCACGGGAGCGAGCTTGGCGCCGTCCTTGCGCCATTCGGTCAGCGCCACCTTTTCCTGCCAGCCCGGCAATTGGCAGACGCGCTGGCCGTCGGCATTGAGGATGAAGGAGGAGCCGTCGAACACCAGCTCGTCCTGGCCGCCGATCTGATTGACATAAAGCACCGGCAGGCCGGTCTCGGCCACCCGCGCGGTGGCCTGGGCGGCGCGGATGCCCTGCTTGTCGGACTCATAGGGCGAGCCGTTCGGCACGATCAGCATTTCGGCGCCCTGGTCCTTCAAATGATGGGCGACGTCGGCATGCCACATATCCTCGCATACCATGATGCCGAGCTTATGGCCACGGAACGGCGTCACGTCGGGCAGCGGGCCGGGAACGAAGACCCGGGCTTCGTCGAACACGCCGTAATTGGGCAGGTGATATTTGAGGATGATCCGTCTGATCCTGCCCTTTTCCAGCAGCAAGGCGGCATTGTAGCGATGGCCGTACTGTTTCCAGGGAGCGCCGACCAGCAGGGCCGGTCCTCCGTCGTTGGTCCGCGCGGCGAGATCCTGGACGGCTTCGGCGATCTGGTGCAGAAAGGCGTCCTTCAGCACCAGATCCTCGGGCGGATAGCCCGACAGGCACAGCTCCGGCAACACCACCAGATCGGCGCCCTTGGCTTCGTCCCGCGCGGCGAGGATGCGGCGCGCATTGCCGGCGATATCGCCGACGGTGGGATCGATCTGGGCCAGCGCGATGGTGAGGGTGTCGGACATGAAGGAAAATCCGGTTGAAAGCGCCCGCACGCTAGGGGGTGGCGTGCGACCTGTCAATCTTGCCCGAGCTGGTCAGGTCAGAACCAGCCAATGTTGCGCGCTGCCGGTATTGGCCGCCGTGACCTGGACGTCCCCGAGGAATTCCGAGGAGGCCGAGAAATAGACCAGCATCAAAGCGTGGGCCTGGAGCTGCGCGGTGGCGGTAAGGGGGACGCCGGTCTTTTCCAGCACGTTATTGAGATAGTAATCGACCTCAGATGCGCTCGGCGTACGATTCAGCAGATTGTGGTAGCTGTCGGTGATGAAGGCCGCGTCACCGGCCGTGTTCAGCGGGTAATTATGCGCGGATGTATATTCGGTCGAGCTCAGGAAATAGGTGGCGAAGGTCTGCAGCGAGGTGGTCGGGTTGGCTGTCAGGTAATTCTGATAGAAGGACAGCCCGTCGAGATCGGGCTCGCGCGCCAGGACGGCGGAATAGAGCTCAGTGATATTGCCGGTATTGACGTGATTGGCGTCGCCGGGGGTCTGGGCCACGATCAGCTGGGTGCCGTCGGTGAAATGCAGCGCCTCGATATTGCTGAGCTGGTAGCTGGCCAGGCCGTTGGACGCCGTCAGCGTCTGACCGTTCGAGCTGAAAGTGAACTGCGAGGCCAGGCCGCTGGTGAAGTTGACGATATTGGAATGGCCGGAAAGGCCGGTAAGGGCAGCGCTGCCGGAGGGCGCGCTGATGGAGAAATCCACGGTGCCGGTGAATTTGGCCAGGGCGTCGGCGTCGCTGGTCAGTTGAGCTTGCGTGACGGTCAGGCTGGTGCCGCCCGTCAGCGTCACTGATAGCAGCTTTCCGCTGTGGGCTAATCCTTCCAGCGTATCCAGTTCAAGCCCGATCGACAGGCCGTTGTCGCTGACCGAGATGGCGGCGACATGGAAGTTGAGAAACGGAATCTGAGCGTTCAGCGCGCCGACACCGGTCACGTCGATGAAGTAGTTGCCGCTTATGGCGTTCAGGGCCGCACTGTCATTGCTGAACTGAGCGGCGGTCAGGGTCAAGGTCGGCGTGTTGGCGTCGGTCAGGGTGATCGATGTGATCTGGCCGGCGGTGACTTGGGTTTCCAGCGTGTCGATATTGGCCTGGATGTTTGCGGCGCTGTCACTGAGCTGAGTGGTCATGGAACGGAGCATCTCACCATAAAATAAGGAGCTTCTGTTCTAACCTGCCCCGTCGGGCGGCGGAACGGCTTTCGCGGCCGAGCAATTGTTACAGCTCCGTGAAGATTGCCGCATTGCGGGAAAACCTGACAGACCATTTTGGCTCCCCGGCGCTACAACCTCGCCGTCTAGTCATTCCGGGGAGATAAAAGTGACGACGAACACCCTTCGCAAATCCGCGCTGCTCGGCCGCGCCGCTCTGATCGCTCTGGCCGCCGGCGCCGGCGCCGCCGCCACGGCCGCCGAGGCGGATAACGACCAGCCCTCCGAGACGATCGTCGTCACCGGCACCAAATTCAATACCGAAGCCGCTCCGGCCAAGGCCTCGCTCGACACCACCGAGCCGCAGACCATCATCAACAAATCCTATATCGACAATTTCGTCACCCCGATCGCCGACTATGTGACGATCCTGTCCATCGTTCCCGGCATGACCGGCGGCGACACCAACGGTCCCGGCCTGTCCGACGGCGGCGCCAAGAACACCCTGCGCGGCCTGGGCGACGGCAATTTCGCCATGCAGTATGACGGCATCCCGTTCGGCGACACCAACGGCCCGACCCACCACAACATCTCCTACTTCCCGGCCTCCACCATCGGCTCGGCGGTGGTCGACCGCGGTCCGGGCAATGCCGGCAATCTGGGCGCCTCCACCTATGGCGGCACGGTGAAGCTGTTCTCGCCGACCCTGTCCGACGATCCCCACGCGATGGTCAGCGCCACCTATGGCAGCTTCGACACCAAGCTCGCGGTCGCCAATCTGCAGACCGGCAAGGTCGATTGGCTGGGCGGCACCAAGATCATGCTGAACGTTCAGAGCCTCGGCTCCGATGGCGCCCTGAGCAACCAGGACGTGCGCGAAAAGAACGCCCTCTTCAAGTCGGAGACGCCGATCGGCACCGATTGGAAGCTGACCCTGTTCGCCGACTACTCCTATCTGATCGAGCATCTGTCAGACAATAACGGCTCGACCCCGGCACAGGTCATGGCCTTCGGCAAGGACTTCGCCTTGCAGAAATACGATCCCACGCAGCCGACCTATCAGCCCTACAACTGGACCCACAAGGCGACGGACAGCGACTATATCCGTCTGCAGGGTGATATTACCCGCACCACCCATTTCGACAATACGGCCTACACCTACGCCTATTGGAACCACACCTTCAGCCCGAACACCCAGACCCAGGAAAACTGCACCGCCAGCACCGCCACCACGCCGTGCGTGAACGGGCTGACGAACGACGACACGCTGGCCGCCACCAAGCAGAAGACCTGGTATTTCCTCAATCCCACCACCGGCCTGATCAACACCAGCCGGGCCGCTCCTGGCACCGATCTGCTGGCCTATGACAAGGTCAATGAATATCGCGTGTTCGGCGACATCATCCGCGTGTCGCAGGACTATGATCTCGGCTGGGTCAAGGGCGAAATCCGCGCCGGCGCGTGGCTGGAGGAACAAACCACGCACCGTTACAAATACATGTTCGACATGAATGCCTGCGCGGCTGCCAATGTCGATCCGTGGAACGTTCACCTGGACCAGGCGGCCGCGATCTGCGGCATCGGGCCCAAGACCGGCAGCACCGTCAATACCCAGGGCGGGAAATACGCCTTCAACGGCAATCAGGGCTATGCCAAGGACGACGAATATTCGGGCTGGGAGCAATATCAGCCCTTCCTCGAAGTCGACATCAAGCCGATCGAGGATCTGACCCTTACGCCGGGCGTGAAATATGTTCACTGGAATCACAATGTGAATGCCCAGGTGGCCCAAGGGTCGCTGTGCGGCGTCTCGGTCGCCTGCCCAGGCTTCAACAGCGCGGGCCAGCCCTTCCAGCAGAGCTTCGTGACCACCGACACGCTGCCCTTCTTCCAGGCCAACTATAAGATTCGCTCCAACTGGAGCGCCTATTTCGAATATGCCAAGGGCATCTATGTGCCGGACGTTTCGGCCTTCGAAAATTCCTCGCCGGTGACGTCG
>Ga0213872_10000435_pt1 | contig 34241 bp, 31 predicted proteins | sample VelepicomBERX_R2_FD_160071 | JGI IMG/M metagenome (GOLD analysis project Ga0213872, IMG submission 160071) | Rhizosphere microbial communities from Vellozia epidendroides in rupestrian grasslands, the National Park of Serra do Cipo, Brazil - RX_R2 | ecosystem: Host-associated > Plants > Roots >... | reverse complement strand
ATGGGGAACTGACCCCGGTGTTCTTCGGCTCGGCGATCAACAATTTCGGCGTGCGCGAAATCCTCAACGCGCTGATCGACTGGGCGCCGCCGCCAAGCGAGCGCGACGCCACCGTGCGTCACGTGCTACCGGCCGAGGCACCCTTCTCCGGTTTCGTGTTCAAGATCCAAGCCAACATGGACCCCAAGCACCGCGACCGCATCGCTTTCCTGCGCGTCTGTTCGGGCCGCTTCGAGCGTGGCATGAAGATCAAACACCTGCGCCTGAACCGTGACATCGCCGCCTCCAGCGTGGTGACCTTCATGGCGCATGCGCGCGAAACCGTCGAAGAGGCGTTTGCCGGCGACATCATCGGCATTCCCAATCACGGCAACATCCAGATCGGCGACAGCTTCTCCGAAGGCGAAGCGCTCGCCTATACCGGCATTCCGTTTTTCGCGCCGGAGCTGTTCCGTACGGTACGCATCAAGAACCCGCTCAAGCTCAAGCAATTGCACAAAGGCCTACAACAGCTCGGCGAGGAAGGCGCTGTTCAGGTATTCAAGCCGCACAATGGCGGCGATTTGATCCTGGGCGCGGTGGGCGTACTGCAATTCGAAGTGGTCGCCTCCCGGCTGGCGGCGGAATATAGCGTCGACGCGGTATTCGACTCGACCAACATCTGGAGCGCGCGCTGGGTCAGCTGCCCGGACCGCAAGAAATTGGAAGAATTCGAATCGGCACTCGTCAACCAGATGTCGATCGACGCCGGCGGCAACCTGGCGTTCCTCGCCACGAGCCGGGTCAATCTGAATCTGACTCAGGAGCGCTGGCCGGATATCGTCTTCCATGAAACGCGCGAGCACGCGGTCAAGCTGAACGATTGACGACCCTCTAGGCGCAAATCGCCCAGTAGCGATTTGCGCCTAGAGCAAGGGCTCCAAACGTGCGACAATAACCAAAATCAGAACTGTCATACTGCCATGAGCCGAACGCGCATCAAGACTTACGACCGCATCATCCAAGAAAGCCTGACGCTGTTTAACGAGCAAGGCGAGCGCAGCATCACCACCAATCACATCGCGGCGCACCTCGGCATCAGCCCCGGCAACTTGTATTACCATTTCCGCAACAAGGAAGAGATCGTCTATCAGATCTTTTTGCAGTACCGCGATTTCATCAACAGCCGTCTGGCCGCGCCCAACAATCGCGCCATGACGGTGGACGATCTGGTCAATTATCTCGACACCGCCTTCCAGGCGATGTGGCAGTTCCGCTTCATGTTCTACGATTTGCCGGGCCTGCTCGCGCGCAACCCGCAACTGCAGTCCGAGTACCACCAGTTCGTCAACACCGATTTGCAAAACCTGCTCGGACGGCATTTCGAGGAATTCATCCGTCTGGGGCTGCTCAAGATGGAAAAAGAAGACATCGGCCCGATCGGCACCAATATTTGGCTGGTGGTGAAGTTTTGGTTCGCCTTCGAACAGACGTCGCGCCCCAAGGCGCCGATCACCGAACTGTCCGGCTACCGCGGCGTGCGCCAGGTGCTGGCGCTGCTCAAGCCCTACGTGCAACCCGAGTTTTCCGCGGCCTACAAAATGTTGGCCGACCGTTACCCCTGCTGAATCCCGGCGGCGCCCAGACGAGCCGCCAATGCCTCTGCGGCGCGCAGCGAAAAGGCATACACCGACAATTGCGGATTGGCACCGACACTGGTGGGAAACACCGACCCGTCGATGATCGTGAGGTTGGCCAGTTGCCAATGCCGTCCCTGATGATCGACCACCCCAGCGCGCTCATCCGCGCTCATAGCCGCCCCGCCCATCACGTGCGCGCTGACCACGCGCGCAAGCCCGCTCTCCAACGGCAAGGCATTGATAAGCCGCTGCGCTTCGCGCCAGGAGCCTACTCGCCGCGCCGATTCGTGCACGGTCAGCACCGACTCGGCGCCGGCGGCGAACTGCAGTTCAGCCATCGTCAGCCACCCCCGGCGCAGCGCATCCCACACCACATCATTGAGCGGGTAGTCGAGCTGCGGCGCGCCATCGCGGGTCAGCTGCACCACCCCGCCCTGGCTGTCTGGGTGGAAGCCGTCGCGCACCAGCGCCAGCATCACTTGCAACTGCGGCAAATCGCGCATCAAAGCCGCATGGTCGGTGCCGAAGCCGGACAAAGTCGCCGACAGGATCAGCGGATGCACCGGCGGCACTTCCAGCTTATAGCCCAGCGGCCCATCGATGGCCTGGGTATACATGAAATGATCGCTATAGAGCGTCTGCGGCGCGCCGTCGAAGGCATCGACGCGCTGCTTGAAACGCGCGCCCGACAACGCCACGGGATGCAGAAAGGTGCGCCGCCCCAGTACGCCGTGCGGATCGGGCGCCTGGCTGCGCAACAGCAACGCGGGGGTGCCGATGGCGCCGGCGGACAACACCACTTGACGCGCCTGGACCGTCACCGTGCGTCCAGAGGGGCGCAGCCCATCGTCCGCCAAAGCGAGACAATGGAGTGCGGCCACCTGATCGCGCGCGGCATTCAATGCCAGCGATTCGACCCTCAGCCGGGTCAGCAGGTGTGCGCCCTGTCGCAACGCGGCAGGAATGGTGGTTACCAGCATCGATTGCTTGGCGTTGGTGGCGCAGCCCATGCCGCAGTAACCCAAGTTCCAGCAGCCACGCACATTGCGCCGAATCTGGCCATAGGGAATGCCCAGCGCGCGGCAGCCGCGCCCCAGCACCTGATTGTTGGCGTTGGGCTCGACCAGCCAATCGGCCACGCCCAATCGCGCCTCGGCGCGGGTGAACCAGGGCGCCAATTCCGCGTCGGTGAGCGTCTTTAGGCCATGCTGTTCGCGCCACCACGCCAGCGTCGCCTCCGGCGTGCGAAACGACGATGTCCAATTCACCGTGGAGCTGCCGCCGACCGTGCGTCCTTGCAAAATGGTAATGCCGCGATCGGCGGTCTTGCGCGCCGCAGACTCTTGATAGAGCGCGGGATAAGCCTCGCGCTCAAGAAGATGAAAGTCGCGCGAGCTTTTCAGCCCGCCCTCCTCGATCATGATCACCGATAAGCCGCGCGCGGCCAGCACTTCGGCCGCCATGCCGCCACCGGCGCCGCTGCCGACGATCACCACGTCGGCGCGCATGGTCAGATCCTGTGTGAGCCGCGCTGCGTCGGTCACCCGCCACCCCTGTGCAAGTCCTTCTTCCCACGGATCGGGAATACGCGTTAAGGCCGTCATCGCAACATTCCCATAATGCGGGCGGGACGCTGGTAGCCGATGTGCGGCCAACTGACCGGATTGCCATACCAGGCAGCCGCCATCAACGCGTGCAACGCCTGATAGCCGGTGCGCAGCAAGCGCCAGCGACTCAGCTGCCAGCCGCGCAGAAAAGCATCGATCTCGGCGGGGGTGGCGCGGTGCCACGGATTGGCGACGCCGGCGACGTAGCGGCGCCCCCAGCGGCTGGTCAAAAGATCCAGCAATTGGCGCAACTCGCGTTGCAACCCGGTGGGCAACGAGGCAATGGCTTGATCCACCCCCTGCACCACCAGCGCCGGGTCCATCTGCGCGGCGGCCAGCATGACCGGCGCCACCGCGCTGAGCATCAGCGCGTCATGCGCCGACAAGAACACCCGCGGATAAGCTGGCTGTGGAATCAGATCGCCATCGGGCCGTGCCCACCAGCCCGCGCCGGCGAGCAAGAGCCCGCCGGCGAGCCCGGTTTGAATCAGTTGGCGCCGGGTCAGCATCAGCGCACCATCCACTTCAACAACCGGCGCGCCAAACCGCCATAGGGCGGCAGCAACATCCAGCGCGTGTTGAGCCGCGGCTGGCGGTAGACCGGCTTGAGTTTGGAAAACGTCAAAAAGCCCTCGTAGCCATGGTAGTGCCCCATGCCGGAGGGACCGACGCCGCCGAACGGCAGGTCGTCCTGGATCACATGCAGCATGGTTTCGTTGACCACCACCCCGCCCGACACCGTCCGTTTCAGCACCGCCGTTTGCGTGCGCTTGTCGTCGCTGAGCAGATACAGGGCCAGCGGGCGTGGCCGCCGGTTGATATAGTCGATCGCCTGATCCAGATTGTCGTACTCGACCAGCGGCAATACCGGCCCGAAGATTTCCTCCCGCATCAGCGTCGCGTCGTCCGGACACTGCCAAACCAGCGTCAACGGCAGCTTGCGCCGCTCGGCGAGCGACTCGCCGCGCGGGTTGATCGCCCGCACTTCTGCGCCGGCCGCGCGCGCGCCCTCGATCCAGCCAGACAAGCGCTCGTAGTGGCGCGGACTGATGATGGCGGTGTAATCGGCATTGTCGGCCAGGGACGGATAAAGCCGGGTCGCGGCCTCGGCAAGCGCGTCGATCAGCGCTTGCCGGCGGCCGCGCGGCACCAGCACATAATCCGGCGCCACGCAGGTTTGCCCGGCGTTCATGAGCTTGCCGGCGGCAATTACCGTAGCGGCGCGCGCCAGGTCGGCATCCGGCGCCACCAGCGCCGGCGACTTGCCGCCCAACTCCAACGTCACCGGCGTCAAGTTGTCCGCCGCCGCGCGCATGACATCGCGCCCCACCGGCGTCGAGCCGGTGAACAGCAGGTGATCAAACGGCAAACGGCAAAATTGCTGCGCCAATTCGACCGGGCCATTGAACACGCGCACCACGTCACGCCCGAGCGCCTGTTCGAGCAATTCGGCCAGCAACGCGCCGGTACGCGGCGTAAATTCCGACATTTTGATCATCGCGCGGTTGCCGGCGGCGAGCGCAGAGACCAGCGGCCCAAGCGCCAAAAACAGCGGGTAATTCCAAGGCACGACGATGCCGACCACACCCAGCGGCTGCGGCAGGACTTGATTGCTGGCCGGCGCGAACCACACCGACACCGCGCGGCGCTGCGGCCGCATCCAGCGCTTAAGGTGCCGCTGCGCATGACGGATGCCCGCCAACGAGGGAAACAGCTCCGCCAGCCGGGTTTCGACCGGGCTGCGGTGGCCGAAATCGGCGCTAATGGCATCGGCAATGGCGTCTTGCTGCGCAACCAGCATGGCGGCCAGGCGCGCCAGGCGTTGGCGGCGCGCAGCCAAATCGGACCACGGGTCATGGCGGCTGGCCTCGCGCATGGCGGCAAACGCCGCTTCGAGCACAGCGACCTCGGACATGGGGGACGGGCTACCCATCATCTCTCCTTGCTGGGCCCGCTCCAACGAGTGTTTGGAGTCGGAACTCTACACAGAGTACCACCGGCAAAAACATCATGTCATTAGCATGGCCGCCGGGCCGGCAGCGAAAACAATAAAATGACCGTTGGTCGTATTATTTTTACCACGCGCCCCCCTTGACCGGCTAGGCACAATCATGACATTGGGTTATAAAGAGCAGGTAGCCAACATGCATTTACCCAAGGACATTGCATGCCCTATAGCAAGCTGCTGATTCTGGCCGCCTTCGCGGCATCGACGATTTACATCCATTTTCGCGGCCGGGTACGGCTCGGCTTCTGGCGTCAATTGAGCGACCACTCGACCCTCATGGCGCCGATCAACTGCGTGATGTATCTGTTCTCGCGCGTACCCGCCAAGCCCTATCTGTCCGAGGCGCAATTTCCCGAATTAAAAACGCTGACGGCCAACTGGGAGCGCATTCGCGAAGAAGCACTGCGCTTGTACGGCGCTGGCGATATCAAAGCGTCCAGCCGCTATGACGACCTTGGGTTCAACTCTTTTTTCAAAACCGGTTGGAAACGCTTCTATCTGAAGTGGTATGGCGCCGACCATCCATCGGCGCGTGAACGCTGCCCCTACACCACGGCACTGCTGGCGCAATACCCGCAGATCAAAGCCGCCATGTTCACCGCACTCCCCCCCGGCGGACGGCTGGTACAGCACCGCGATCCTTACGCAGGTTCGGTCCGCTACCATTTGGGGCTGATCACACCCAACGACGACCACTGCTATATCGCAGTCGACGGACAACGCTACAGCTGGCGCGACGGTCAGGCGGTGTTGTTTGACGAGACCTATCTGCACTACGCCGAGAACGCCAGCGGGCAAAACCGCATCATTCTGTTTTGCGACGTCGAGCGGCCGATGTGGTTTCCCCCCGCCGCGTGGCTCAATCGCCTGCTGGGGCGCATCCTGCTCGCCGCCGCGCGCTCGCCCAATCAGGAAGGCGACCATACCGGCGGATTGAACCGCGCCTTCCACTACGTGCAGCAGTTGCGCCTGTTCGGCAAGCGCATCAAAGCGCGGAACCGCTTTGCCTACTATTGCCTCAAATGGCTGCTGCTGGCCGGCCCGATCGTGCTGTGGCTGTGCTGGGATGCGCTGTAGCGCGCTGCCTTCCGGTTCGGGGGCGCGACGGCCCCCGCCTCCGCTTAGTGCTTAATCAGCGGTGAGAACCAAACAGCCAGCCGCTTCTCTCTGAAAATCATCCGGCACCGGCGCAGCGTGCGTTCGCGAAGCAACGCACGGCCGCCCAAGGTGGTGTGGCGGGCACGGAGAACCTTCAGGTATTGCACCCCTCTCCCCGCACTCACACAATCTATTCTGTCCAAAGAACAACCACTCCCGCCCCGTCGCCATGTTTCTATTCAATTGCACCCAAAATGCCGCCAACCAGCTCCACCGCCGGCAAAACAGCCAGACCAAAACGTGGATCACCGCCCCACCCGAAGCCTTGACGGCGCGCGCATGGCGCTGGCAGCTGCATGCCGCCACGATCCGTAGAAAGCGGGTTTTTGTGGCCATGGAACACAAAACACACTTTGCCTTGCTGTTATGGGATATCAAAAGGGGCGATGGCGCTGCCGTGTTCAAGCAGATGCTTGAACACATCGGTAACCAAGCAAGGCTCTTGAGCGCGTGGCTGGAAATACTCTCCGTACCCGCGACGGAGACAGCGTTGACACACATGATGGATGCTCACCGTCAATTTGCCTTTGTCGTCGGAGACATCGATCGCAGCGTCCAGAGCCACATAAACGATGTGATTCAGCAAGTGGAGAGTCTTGCCGCCCACTATGGACTGCCTCAAAACATCCAGGCCACCATGGCATGGGAATGGACCGTCAACGACAACCTGTGCAGCCAGCGTGGCGGCGAGTATTTTTATCCAAACGAGGCATGGTACAGCGAATGGCTACAGGCTTTTTCCAGCATTGGCGCACGTCAATTAGCCTCGTTGCCCGGGCAGTATCAAACATTGCATCTCGGCATGCCGGGCCAGTTTCATTACTAGGGGCGTCATGATCAAGCAGATTAGTCGTTCGGAACAACTCTCGCGGCTGATACTGCGCGGCTACAAGTCCGTGGAGGAATGCGACCTCGAACTAGGCCGGCTTAACGTTTTGATCGGCGCAAATGGCGTGGGCAAGTCCAATTTCATTGGTTTTTTCCGCTTGGTCAACCGCATCCTGGACCAACAACTGCAAACGTCCGTTGGCCTAGCTGGCGGCCCCGACGCCATGCTGCACTTCGGCCGCAAAAGAACGGAAGCGCTGCATGCCGAATTGTATTTTGGTCATTACGGTTATCGCTTCACCCTACAACCGACCCAAGACAACCGGATGATGTTTGCGTGTGAGGCGCTATGGTCGATGATGCATGGAGAGGGGCTTCCCGGCACTGGGCATTTTGAGACGCACTATAAAGACCGAGGTAAGCACGGCGACATTTGGCAGTTTGTCGTCCCGGCGATGCGCAGCTGGCGTCTGTTCCACTTCCACGACACCAGTGCCAGCGCCCTGGTCAAGCAAATACACAGCATCAACGACAATGAATATTTGCGTGATGACGCCCGTAATTTAGCCGCCTTTCTTCTGCGGCTAAAGAATCACCATGACGAGCATTATCGGCGCATCATCAAGGCCGTTCGCCTAATTGCGCCGTTCTTCGATGACTTCCATCTGTGCGCCACCGTCGGCAATCAAGAGAAAATTCAGCTTGAATGGACCGAACTGGGCCAGGACCAACCCTTCCCTGCCGGCGCCTTGTCCGATGGAACGCTGCGATTTATCTGTTTGGCCGCGGTGTTGCTGCAGCCCGAGGAATTCATGCCGGCGACTATCCTTATTGACGAACCTGAACTGGGGCTACACCCTTTCGCCATCAATGAGCTTGCCGGATTGATGAAATCCGCCGCCCGGCGGCGCCAACTGATCATCTCAACTCAGTCAGTGGAACTCGGGTATGAATTCGACGCGGCAGACCTCATCGTCGTCGACAAGTGTCATGGCGCATCCACGTTCTTTCGCCCGGATAGCGGGACGATGGGCCGTATCCACCTGCCGGCGTAAGGTCAACCTGAGGTCGTGCGTTGCTTCGCGAACGTACGCCACAAAAACAGCCCGCCGGGCGCGTGCCTGGCGGGCTGTTGCGTAACGGACAGTCGGCTTAGAGGATTTCCAGAATCCCCGCCGCGCCCATGCCGGTGCCGATGCACATGGTCACCATGCCGTAGCCCTGCTTGCCCTGATTGCGCATGCCATGCACCAAGGTGGCGGTACGGATGGCGCCGGTGGCGCCCAGCGGGTGGCCCAGCGCGATCGCGCCGCCGTGCGGGTTGATCACCGTGGTGTCGAGCTCCAGGTCGCGGATCACCGCCAGCGATTGCGCGGCGAAGGCTTCGTTCAGCTCGATCCACTTCAGATCGTTCTGGGCGATGCCCGCTTGACGGCAAGCCAGCGGAATCGCTTCTTTCGGCCCGATGCCCATGATGGCCGGCGGCACGCCCTTGACCGAGAAGGTCACGTAACGCGCCAGCGGCGTCAGGTTGAATTGCTTGAGGATCTTCTCGGAAACCAACACCACCGCCGCGGCGCCGTCGGACGTCTGCGAGCTGTTGCCGGCGGTGACGGAACCCTTGGCGTCGAACACGGTTTTGAGCTTGGCCAAGCCCTCGAGCGAGGTATCGGCGCGCGGACCTTCGTCGGTGTCGAGCAGCTTCTTGCTGATCTGCACTTCACCGGTTGCCAGGTTCGGACGGCGCAGCGTCACCTCGAACGGCGTGATTTCCGACTTGAACGCGCCGGACTGAATGGCGGCCAGCGCGCGGCGATGCGACTCCAGCGCGAAAGCATCCTGATCCTCGCGCGACACCTGCCATTGCTGCGCCACCTTTTCGGCGGTCAAGCCCATGCCGTAGGCGATGGCGTAATTTTCGTCCTTGGCGAAGATTTCCGGGTTCAGCGCAACCTTGTTGCCCATCATCGGCACCATCGACATCGACTCGGCGCCGCCGGCAATCACCACGTCGGCCTCGCCCAAGCGAATACGGTCGGCGGCGATCTGCACGGCGTTGATGCCGGACGAGCAGTAACGGTTGATGGTCACGCCGCCGACGGTATCCGGCAGGCCGGCCAACAGCACGCCGATACGGGCCATGTTCAGACCCTGCTCGGCTTCCGGGAAGGCGCAACCGACCACTGCGTCGGAAATCAGGCTGGTATCGAGCGTCGGCACTTGCGCCAACGCGCTCTTGATCACATGGGCGAGCAGGTCGTCCGGACGCACGTTGCGCAACATGCCGCGCGGCGCTTTGCCCACCGGCGTGCGGGTCACGGCGACGATGTAGGCTTCTTGAACTTGCTTAGTCATGATGCTTTATCTCCTCAATTACGCAGCGGCTTGCCGGTGGTCAGCATGTTGGCAATGCGGTCCTGGGTCTTGCTGTTCTTGAGCAAGGTCATGAAGGCCTTGCGCTCCAGATCCAGAATCCACTGCTCGTCGACCTCGGTGCCGGCATCGACGTCGCCGCCGGTCATCACGTCGGCGATGAGCCCGGAGATGAAGAAGTCGTGCTGGCTGATGAAACGCCCTTCGAGCATGTTCACCAGTTGGCCCTTGATCGATGCTGCGCCGGTGCGGCCCGCAACCGGGAAAGACTTCACCTTGAGCGGCGGACGGTAGCCGGATTCGGCCAGCGCCAGCGCCTGCTGTTTGGCGACGTACAACAGTTCATAGGCGTTGAACACCACCACGTCGGTCGGCCGGAAATAACCGATTTCCTGCGTCTCGATGGCGCTCGTGCCTACCTTCGCCATGGCGACGGCCATGAAATAATCCTTCAACGACGCCAGCACATCGCCACCCTTGGCTTGCTGCGAGGCGCGCAACGCGAATTCCTTGCAGCCACCGCCGCCGGGCAACAGACCCACGCCGACTTCGACCAGGCCGACGTAGGATTCGAGCGCGGCCACCGCACGGTCGACGTGCATGGCGAACTCGCAACCGCCGCCAAAGACGTAGCCTTGGGTTGCGGCCACGGTCGGCACCGGGCTGTAGCGCAAGCGCATCGAGGTATCCTGGAAGCGGCGCACCATGCTCTCGATGCTGTCCCAGTCGCCCATCATGAACGCCGGCATCATCGACTGCAGGTCGGCGCCGACCGAGAACGGCTCTTCGGTTTGCCAGATCACCAGCGCCTTGAAGCGTTCCTCGGCGATATCGAGCGCGGTATTCAACCCTTCGAGCACATCGGGGCCGATGGCGTGCGCCTTGCTCTTGAACGACACCACCAGGACGTCGTCGCCGGTGGTAAAGGCGCGCACGCCATCGTTCTCGAACACGGTATCGCCCAGCGGAGCGGACTTCTCGCCCAGCACGCGCGCCGGCGCCAATTGGCGGCTATAGACGTCTAGCGTGGAGCGGCCAACCAGACGGCCGCCGGCGGCGTCGAACGAGCCCTCGGCGAAATGCACGCCGCTGCGGTCCGCGGCCAGCGCCCAGGCGGGCAACGCCGCCGAGGACAGCGCGCGGCCGGCTTCGACGTCTTCCTTGATCCAGCCGACCACTTGCTGCCAGCCGGCGGACTGCCAGGTCTCGAACGGACCGACGCTCCAGCCGAAGCCCCAGCGGATGGCGAAGTCGACGTCGCGCGCGGAATGGGCGATATCGGCCAGATGCACGGCGATGTAATGGAACACGTCGCGGAAGCACGCCCACAGGAACTGAGCCTGCGGATGTTGGCTCTCGCGCAGCGCCTTGAACTTGGCGGCCGGGTCGGGATTCTTGAGAATGTCCTTGACCGCGTCGTCGCCCTTCTCGCCCGAGCCGACGTATTCGCCGCTCGCCGGGTCGAGCACGAACATCTGCTTGCCTTCCTTCTTATAGATGCCGACCTTGGTCTTGGCACCCAATGCGCCGGCGGCGATCAGCTTCTGCAGCCACTCCGGCGACTTGAACAGACCATGCCACGGATCGTTGGGCAAGGTGTCCTGCATGGTCTTGACCACATGGGCGAAGGTATCGAGTCCCACCACGTCGGCGGTGCGGAAGGTCGCGGACTTCGGCCGGCCCAGACGCGGCCCGGTCAGATCGTCGACCACGTCGAAGCGGATGCCGAATTTCTCGGCATTGGCGATGGTGGCCAGCATCGAGAACACGCCGATGCGGTTGGCGACGAAGTTCGGCGTGTCCTTGGCGCGGATCACGCCCTTGCCGAGCGTGGTCACCAGGAAGCGCTCGAGGTTGTCGAGCATCTCGGCGTTGGAACCGCGGCACGGGATGATTTCCACCAGGTGCATGTAGCGCGGCGGATTGAAGAAATGCACGCCGCAGAAGTGCGGCTTGAGGTTGTCCGGCAGGCTGTCGGCCAGGGTATTGATCGACAGGCCGGAAGTATTGGTCACGAAGATCGTGTTGTCGCCCAGATGCGGCGCCACCTTGCGGTACAGATCGGTTTTCCAGTCCATGCGCTCGGCAATGGCCTCGATCACCAGATCGCAGTCTTTCAGCAGGGACAGATGGTCGTCGTAGTTGGCCGGCGTAATGGCGCCGATGGCATCCTTGCCCGCCAGCGGCGACGGTTTTTGCTTCTTGAGCGCGTCGATCGCCTTCAAGGCGATGGCATTCTTGTCGCCGGTCGTGGCCGGCAGGTCGAACAGCACGGTCGGCACGCGGGCGTTAGCCAGATGAGCGGCGATTTGCGCCCCCATCACGCCGGCGCCGAGCACCGCCACCTTACGCACGATGAACTTGGTTTGAGACATGGCTTCCTCGTTGAATAAATACAGCTGTTTAACAGCGGCATGTCTTCCGCCGCGACTTGCCGGCGAAACCCACCGCTTCTCGGCAGGGCCCCTCAACCCTCCCGTACTGCCGGCGGGCGGCGCCCAACGGCGCCGCCCGCCTCCACCACGCCTCTAACCGTTCAAAGGATTAGAAGCTGTAGTTGTAAGCCAGACCAATCAACTGCAGATGGGTCTTATACGAACCCGTCGTGGTTTCGCCGTTGCCGGTGCAAGAGCCGCCCGTCGCCGTCACGCCGGCCGGGCTGCAGTTGTCGGTGTAGTTCAGATTGGAGTTTTTGAACCACACGTAGCTGTAGGCGAAATCGATCGAGTTGTTCTTGTCGAACTTGTAGTTGGCGCCCAGCGACAGCCAAGTGCGATCGCTATCCGGCAGCGCCGGGTCGCGCAACTGGTCGCTCGGCACCGGGCTTTGCTCGTAGGCAACACCCGTACGCAACAGCAGGCTGTCGCTGTACTTGTAGTTCATGCCCAGCGCGTAAGTCCAGCTATCCTTCCAGTTCTGGTTGATCACCATCGCCCCTTCACCCTGCTGGCTGAAGTTCACGGTGATGTTCTGCATGACCGAGTGCCCCCACCAGGTCGCCGTCCCCATCACGGCCAACTTGTCGTTCAGGTCGTGATAGAAACTGGCGGAGGCGGAATCCGGCGTATCCACGCTGACACTAGCGTTCGAGGTGGCATGCTTGCTATTCAACAGACCAACGATGGTGCTATTGAGCGCGCCGCCGCCAACACCGCTGTAATCCCAGGTGGCGGTACCGTTCAGCGTGGTATTGATCTTGGAGCGATAGGCCAAACCAAAGCGGGTATGGTCATCCAGCTTGTACAGCCAGCCAACGTTGAAGCCGTAACCCCAGCCATCGGCATTCAACCCAACCTGTCCATCGCCCAACGTCGGCGCAACCCCCATCAACGCCGCACCAGTAGCGCCACCGAGGGCGAAGCCGGCCAGAAACACACCGGTCTGCGTATCCACGGCCTTTTGTAAATTGGCCTTCATATACTGCGCCGATACGCCGAAGCCGAAGCTGTTGTGATCGTCCAGCTTGAACGAAATCGATGGGTTGAAGTTGACCGTCTGCAACCCGATGCTTTCCAGCGCGTAGCGATTGATCGAGTTGTAGCCGTAGTTCAGCTTGGCGCCGAACGGCACGAAGATACCCAACCCGGCAGTGAATTTATCGTCGATTTTGTGCGACAGGTACATCGTCGGCGCAATCACCGAACTTGGCGCGAAGCCGCTATTGGTCGTGCTGCCGCTGAGGCCAATACGTGTCGTTGTGTTCAGATAGCGGTGCGAACCGTTATCGGTGTAGGTCGAGTCCGGAATAACATCGGTCACGCCGAACTGGATCTGCGTGCCGTCCAATTCGGACAAGCCGGCCGGGTTGTAATAGATAGTGGAAGGGTCTGCGGCTTCGGCGGCGTTGGCATGCGCGGTACCTTGGGCGGACACGCTCTGCGAACCGAAGTTATAGCCAGATGCCAGCGCTTGGCCCGACAGCGCCGCGGCGCCCATGGCCATGACCGACAAGCTGAGGAGCTTGAGTCTCATGTTATCCCTCTCGATGCATATAATATTTGGTTTGTCGTATTTTATGCGAAACGCAAAGCGTTTCAGCAGGGATAGTACCAGAGAATTAGAGTATGTCCACTAAAAAACCGAGCACTTGTTCCAAACGCGTGTTTCATATTACAGCTTTGCAACACCACCACGTCAAACGAATCAAACAACTGAAAATCAAGCAATTTGCCGAGACTTCCCCTGATCATCGACCGCTACATAGGTCATAATCACTTCTGCTGCCAAGACGGTATTGCCGTCTGACCTTTCGACCAGGGCCGATACTTTGAGCACCAATGAGCTCTGCCCCTTACGTAGACATTCGGCATAAAGTGTCACGGTATCATTCAAATATACCGGCACCTGCAACTGAAACGTGTTGATGGACACCGCCGCCACCGCCCCCTGGGTCAGATGCTCGCCCACCAGCATCGCCGCCTGGTCGATCAGCCCAAAAAGCCAGCCGGCGCGCACCCTGCCATAGCTATCCAAACTATCCTGCAGCGCCTGGACGCGCAGCACAGGCGACCCCGATGGAACTTGCGTCATGACCACTCCGGGAGAAATGCCCGAGCCACTGCGGCGGCCCGGGCAAGGCAAATGTTGCATTGCACTAAAAAATCAGCCGTTCCAGCAAACCTTCGTCGTGCCTATCAAGTTTCATGTCAAAGTCATCAACCATGATCACGTCGCGCTTGAGCTTGCGCGCACGGGTCAGCGCGTCGAACTCGGCCTGGGTGATCAACCCCTGCTGTAAGGCTTCCCCCAGACGCTCGCGTGCGGTCAAGGTCTTGAATTTGCCTTCGCGCGCCAACTTGCGCAGCTTGTGCTCCAACGGTTCGGTATCGAGGATCGCCTGCAGGGCGATCGGCATCACGCCAACCGGATCGCGCTCATCCTGGGCAACGAAGATACCCTGCGTCAGCCGCGAACGCGCCCCGCCCGGCGTCATCACCGCGCGCGCCACTTGCGTGCCCAATTTGTCCGACGGCGGGGTAAGCGTCAGCCCCCACGGGAAAATCAAGCGGCGCAGCACCCAGGCCAGACCGCGGCTTGGCAGATTGTTCAAGAAGCCGTGCATCGCCTGCTGCACGTCGTACAACGCCGACTCCACCGCCCAGCACACCAACGGCAGGTCTTCCTTCTGCGCGCCATCGCGCTCGAAACGCTTGAGCGCCGCGGTAGCGATATAGAGCCCGGACAGCATGTCGCCCAAACGGGCCGACAGCTTCTCGCGGAACTTGAGCGTGCCGCCAAGGCTGAACATCGCCATGTCCGACAATAGCGCGAAAGCGCTGGAGAAACGGGTCACCTGCTTATAATAGCGGCCGGTTGCCCCGCCTTTCGGGCTTCGGACCAGCGCGGCGCCGGTCAAGCCCATCCACAACGCGCGCACCTTGTTGCTGCCGACGAAGCCGATATGGCTGGTGAAGGCGTCGTCGAACTCGGCCAGGTTGTTGTCCATCGCCGCGCGCATTTCGCGCAGCACATACGGATGGCAACGGATGGCGCCCTGACCGTAGATGATCATCGAGCGGGTCAGAATATTGGCGCCCTCGACCGTGATGGCGATCGGAATCGCCTGATAGGCGCGGCCGAGGTAATTGCGCGGCCCGAGCACCACCGTCTTGCCGCCGTGGATGTCCATGGCGTCATTGACCACTTTGCGCATGCGCTCGGTATTGTGATACTTGAGCACCGCGGACAGCACCGACGGTTTTTCGCCCAAGTCCAGCCCGGTCAACGCCAGATCCTGCGACGCCTCCATTTGATAAGTATGGCCCGCGACACGAGCCAGCGCCTCGTCGACGCCCTCGAATTTGCCGACCGGCAGGCCGAATTGGTCGCGGATGCGCGCGAAGGCGCCGGTGACGAAGCTCGCCAGCTTCCCAGAAGCCACCGACATGGCCGGCAGCGAGATGCAGCGCCCCACCGACAGACACTCGACCAGCATTCGCCAGCCCTGGCCGACATACTCTTGACCGCCGATCACCCAATCCATCGGAATGAAAACGTCCTTGCCCCAGGTCGGCCCGTTCATGAACACGGCGCCGCCGGGGAAATGGCGCCGGCCGATATGCACGCCCTCATACGCGGTTGGCACCAGCGCGCAGGTAATGCCGATATCCGGCTGATCGCCCAACAGGTGATCCGGATCGAACAACTTGAAAGCCAGGCCGAGCACAGTGGCCACCGGCGCGAGCGTAATCCAGCGCTTTTCCCAGGTCACGCGGATACCGAGCACATTGTCGTGGCGCGCGCCGCTATGCGGATCGGTATAAGACCCGCGGCACACCACGCCGTAGTCTGGAATGCTGCCCGCGTCGGAACCGGCATACGGGCTCGTGAGCGCGAAGCAAGGGATGTCCTCGCCGCGCGCCAGCCGCGGCAGATAGAAGTCTTTCTGCGCTTCAGTGCCATAGTGCTGCAGCAACTCGCCCGGGCCGAGCGAATTGGGCACCATCACCGACACGGCGGCCGAGCCGCTGCGCGTGGCGAGCTTGGTCACCACCTTGGCGTGACCGTAGTTGGAGAATTCCAGGCCGCCGTACTTCTTCTGGATGATCATCCCCAGGAAGCCGTTGCGCTTGATGAAGTCCCAAACCTGTTCGGGCAGGTCCTTTTCCTCGTGGGTGATCGCCCAATCGTCGATCATGCCGCACAACGTCTCCGTCGGACCATCGATGAACGCCTGCTCTTCGGGCGACAGCTTCGGCGCAGGGAAAGACGCCAGCCGGTCCCAATCGGGCTTGCCGGAAAATAGATCACGGTCCCACCACACGGTGCCGGCATTGATCGCTTCCTGTTCGGTTTGCGACATGGCCGGGGTGATTTTTTTGAAAATGGCGAACACCGGGCCAGTCAGCACCAAGCGGCGCAACGGCACGACGTTCAGCACAACGGCGACGGCGATGAACACGCCCCACACCCAAGACGCCGCCATGACACCCGGCGCCATAAACGGCAATCCGGCCAGCCAGACAGCCACCCCAGCGCTCCAGCCGAGCACCGGAGCGCGGAAGTACGCCAGCGCGCCCAAAAGCACGATCAGGACGACAATAGATAACAACATAGCCTTCTCCTCGTGTTGACCCTTGTTCCGGCTTGTCGCGGCGCCATGCCATCGATCTGCCGGATTTTATTGTCGGCCGGGCATTCGCCCGGTCCGTCCGTGCGTTGCTACATAAACGCACGCTACCGCTATTCAACCGCGCGCCGGCGCCACCAGGGCGCTGACCACGTACGGTAGCAGGTGCTTGACGATCATGTCCGGATCGCGCGCGCTGACCACCTGGCTGCGCGTGAAAATTTTCAGCACGTCATTGCCGGCGAAGGCATTGAACATGACGCTGAAGGAAAAATGCATGCGCCACGCCCGCTCGTCGGCGGAAAGACCGGGCAGCACGCGCTCGAACGCCGCGTTGTAACGGTCGACGAACACGCTGTATTGCTGCGACAGCGTGTCGCGCAGCACCCGGTGGTTCTCCACCAAGGTGCGCGACATCAAACGCACGAACATCGCCCCGCCGCGTGACGGATCTTTCGACAACATCAGACAAGGGCGGATAAAGCTCATGACCAACCCCTCCACCGTCGGCGTCGACGACTTTTCCAGCACGTCGAGCTCCGTCAGACACGCGGTGATCAGCGGAGCCAGCCGCCGCAGGAACACCGCCTCGAACAAGGCATCCTTGGAACCGAAGTGGTAATTGACGGCGGCGAGGTTGACGCCGGCTTGCTGCGTAATCATGCGCAGCGAGGTACCTTCGAAACCATGCTCGACAAACAGGCGCTCGGAAACATCGAGTATCCGGCTGGTCGTATCGGGCTTGGTGCTGTCCATGCTGTCTCCTGGTTTGTTCTTGTTATTGGCGCGTATCGCTCACCACGTTTAGAACAGTTGTTTGAAACTTACGTTTTAATTTGACACATGTCAATAGAGGACGGCTTTTATTCGAACGTTTGTCCACCGCCGCAATGACAATATAATGAAAAACGCCAGCATGACAAGCTGGCGTTTTAAACGGACCGGCGCACGAAAATGGCCGGGAACATACGTTACAACCCGCGCAACAAATCCACCTTCAAATCATCGAGATGTTCCAGCCCCACCGCGACCCTCAGCAGCCCCTCGACGATGCCGGCCCGTTCTCGCGCCTCTGCAGTTACCCGCGCGTGCGTGGTCGAGGCCGGATGGGTCAGCGTGGATTTGACGTCCCCCAGATTCGCGGTACGCGAAATCAGTTCGATGCCGTCGACGACGCGCCACGCCGCCTCGCGCCCGCCCTTGATCACGAAGGACAGCACCGCGCCCCCCAGGCGCTGTTGGCGCATGGCCAACGCGTGCTGCGGGTGGCTCGCCAAACCGGGGTAGTAGACGCGCTCGACCTGTGGCAGCGTCGACAGCCACTCGGCCAACGCCAGCGCCGTCGCGCACTGCCGCTCCATGCGGATAAACAGCGTTTCCAGCCCGGAGAGCAGCACCCAGGCGTTGAACGGAGACAACGAGGGACCGGCGGTGCGCACATGCAAATAGATCGGCTCGATCAAACGATCGCTGCCAACTACCGCGCCGCCGAGCACCCGGCCATGGCCGTCGAGGAACTTGGTGGCCGAATGCACCACCAAGTCGGCCCCAAGCGCCAACGGCTGCTGCAGCGCGGGCGAGCAAAAACAATTATCGACCACCAAGAGCGCGCCATGCGCATGGGCGAGTTCGGCCAAGGCGGCAATGTCCGCCACCTCGGTCAACGGATTGGATGGCGTCTCCACGAACAGCAGCCGGGTATTGGGCCGGATGGCCGCGCGCCACGCATCCAAGTCGGTCGGCGGCACGAAAGTGGTGTCGATGCCGAAGCGCGACAGTGTGCCGGAGAACAGATTCAGCGTGGAGCCGAACAGGCTTTGCGACGACAGCAAATGATCGCCCGCCTGCAGATTGCTCATCATCACGGCTTGGATGGCCGCCATGCCGCTCGCCGTGGCGATGGCGCGCTCGCCGCCCTCCAAGGCCGCAAGCCGCGTCTGAAAGGCATTGACGGTCGGGTTGGTGAAGCGGGAATAGGTATAGCCTTCCTGTTCGCCCAAAAACAGGCGCGCGCCCTCTTCCGCGCTGTCGAAGGTAAAGCTGGACGACAAATAAACGCCCTGGCTATGCTCGCCGAACGCGCTCAATTCGCGACCGGCGCGCACGGCCAGGGTTTCGGGATGCAATGGCTGATTGGATGCTGTCATCGTTTCTCTTTGAAATTTCTCTTTAATATTTAGTCGCGGCTAGATCAAATTCTGCTCCGCCACGTTCAGGTTCAGATCGATAAACTGCGACGCGGCCTCTTCCTCGCCGGCTTTGGCCGCGAGGCGCGAGCACTCGATGGCGTCGAGGTAGGCTTGCGAAATGTCGCCGGTAATGTATTGGCCATCAAAGCACGACGTCTCGAACACCGACAGCGCCGGATTGACACTGTGCACCGCCTCCATCAGCGCGTCCAGATCCTGATAGATCACCGCGTCCGCACCGATTTCACGCGCGATGTCCTCCTCGCTGCGGCCGGTGGCCAGCAATTCGGCCCGCGTCGGCATATCGATACCATAGACATTGGGAAAGCGTACCGCAGGCGCGGCGGAAGCGAAATAGACTTTCTTGGCGCCGGCATCACGCGCCATCTGCACGATCTCTTTCGACGTCGTGCCGCGCACGATGGAATCATCCACCAACAACACGTTACGGTCCTTGAACTCGGTGGCGACAGGGTTGAGTTTCTGGCGCACCGATTTCTTGCGCACGGCCTGGCCGGGCATGATGAAGGTGCGGCCGATATAGCGGTTTTTGATGAAACCCTCGCGATAGGGCAAACCCAGGCTGTTGGCCAATTGCAGTGCACTCGGACGGCTGGTATCGGGGATCGGCATCACCACGTCGATATCGATCGCCGGCAATACGCGCCGCACCTTTTCGGCCAGCTTCGCGCCCATGGCAATGCGCGCGAGATAAACCGAGGCGCCGTCGATGACCGAATCCGGCCGCGCGAAATAAACGAACTCGAACAGACAGGGCGCGCGCCGCGTGCTGCCGGCGCACTGGCGCGCGTGCATGTCGCCCTCGAAAGTCACGTACACCGCCTCGCCCGGCTCGACGTCGCGCAGCAACTCAAAGCCGGAGCAGTCGAGCGCGACCGACTCGGAGGCGAACATGGTTTCCGTCTTGTCGCCGTGCCGATGCACCCCCATCACCAGCGGACGAATCCCATTGGGATCACGGAAGGCCACCAAGCCATAGCCGGCGATCATCGCCACCACGGCATAAGCGCCCTGCACCCGGCGATGCACCGCCTCGACCGCGCCGAACACCGCGTCCGCCGACAACTCGAAGCCTTCGACGCGCTGGGCGATCTCGTGGGCGAACACGTTGAGCAGCACCTCGGAGTCGGAGCGCGTGTTGATGTGGCGCAGGTCATGCCGGAACATATCGGCCTTGAGCTCATCGGTATTGGTGAGATTGCCGTTGTGCGCCAACACGATGCCGAAGGGTGAATTGACATAGAACGGCTGCGCCTCGGCCAGGTTCGTGGCCGAACCGGCGGTGGGGTAACGCACGTGCGCGATGCCGGCCGTGCCTTGCAGCGAGCGCATGTTGCGGGTACGGAAGACATCGCGCACCATGCCGCTGCCTTTATGCATGTGAAAGGTTTTACCTGCGGCGGTGACGATGCCGGCCGCGTCCTGACCGCGATGTTGCAGCACCTGCAAACCGTCGTACAGCAATTGATTGACGGCCGACTGACCGACTACGCCCAAAATTCCACACATATCCGCTCTCTTCCAGAAACCGAATGCACATAAAAAAAGCGGAAATCTTGAATTGAAGATATCAAGATATTCCGCTTGTCTCACCCCTGTTCGGGTAATTCAGGCTGCCGGCCAATATTGGCGGCAGCCAAGGCCTTAAGGCGAGCGCCCCGGCCTCCAACGGCGGCGCCAGCAGCGCGTTGCGCCAGACCGGCTCGCGCGGCAAATCGGTCAGACCGGCGATCAACGTCAGCACAACCAGCACCAGCGCCCCGCGCGCCAAGCCGAAGCCCGCGCCGAGAATCCGGTTGACGCCGCCAAGCCCGGCCGAATCCAACAACCCCGTCAGTACGGCACGCAGCAGACAAGACGCGAGCCAGGCCACGAAGAACACGGCGATAAACGCGGCGACCATGCGCAGACCGTGCCCCGCCAGCGCGCTAGGCACAAAACCGGTCATGCTGGGCGCGAACTGTTTGGCGCACCAGAAAGCGATCAGCCAAGCGCCGAGCGACAACACCTCGACCACCAGCCCACGCACCAGCCCGACCACGACGGAGCCGAGCAGGATGGCCAGTGCGATGAAGTCGAGCGTGGTCACGGCGTCACTGCCCCACCACAATGCCGGAGACGCCGGCATGGGCTAATTTTTTCAAGACGGCATTGGCGTCGGCGCGACTGGCGAACGGTCCGACGCGCACCCGCGTCGCCGCCCCCTTGCTGGTCTGCACCTTGCTGAAACGGGCGTCCACGCCGAGCTCGGCCAGCTTGGCTTTCAACGCATCCGCCTTGACAGGATCCGACAGCGCCGCCAGTTGAATCACGAACTTACCATCCGCGGCGGGCTTCGCGGCGGCCGGCGCGGTATCGGCGCCATCGGCGCGGCCTTCAAGGATGGCGGCCGGATCGACGGTCTTATGCGGCTTGGCGATGGCGGGCGGCTTGGGTTTGGCCGGCTTGGCATGCGGCGCGGAAGATTCCTGCGCATGCTTGTGCACAGGCTGAGAGGCCTCGGCGGCAGCTTGCCGAGCGGGTTTCGCATGGGGCGCAGAGGCGCCGGCCGCACCAGGCTTGAGGGCGGGCGTCACAGGCTCGGCGACGGTGGAGAGCGACTCGGGCAACGCGGTGACATCGGGATGGGATGCTTCTTTCGGCGCGGAAGAAACCACCGGCGCCGCAGGCGCGGCCTGCGCGGCGCCGGAAGCCACGCCGACCACCAGCACGGACTCGGGCCGCATCGGCTGCTCCTGCACGCGGCCCAGCACCTTCCACAACACCACGGTGGCAATCAGCACCAGCACCACGGCGCCCACCAGACGGCGGCGCGCGCGCTTTTTCAGCAGCAGCAGCTCTTCTTGAGCGGACAGACCGGCCATGCAATCCTCAGGTAAGTGTCTGCCGGGCAGACATCACCTCGGCAACGGTATGGAACGACCCGAAAACGACGATTCTATCATTCTCTGCGGCAACCGATAAGGCGCTTTTCCATGCGTCGGAAACCGTGCCGAGAACATGCACATTTTTCACCCCTTGCGCGCGCAGCCGCTCGGCGATGCGTGCGCCGCTTTGTCCGCGCGGCATATCGAGCCCGCCGACGAACCAGCCGTCGAATTCCGTCACGGCCAAATCGGCCACCGCCTCCAAATCCTTGTCGGCCAGCATGGAAAAGACCGCATACCGATTTTCGGCAAACGGCAGCTGACGCAGGTTGGCCACCAGGGCACGCACCGCATGCGGATTGTGGCCGACATCCAAGACGACCTGCGGCCGCCCCGGCAGCACCTGGAAACGGCCGGGCCAATCGACTTCCAGGAGCCCGCGCTTGATGGCGCCCAGATCGACCGGCAGCCGCTCGAACAGCAACGCCAGCGCCGCCAAGGCGGCAGAGGCGTTGCCGATCTGATAGGCGCCGCGCAGCGCCGGCAGCGGCAGCGCGTGCCACTGCCGCTCGCCCAAGTGGAACGACCATTGCTGTTCCAAACGGACATTGCCGAAATCGCGCCCAAGCAGATACAACGGCGCGCCGATGGCGGCGGCGTGATCGATCAGACGCTGCGGCGGATGGGGGTCGGCGCAAACAGCCGGACGGCCGGAACGGAAAATGCCCGCCTTTTCATAGCCGATGCTTTCGCGGTCGGGACCGAGGTAATCCTGATGATCGAGATCGACGCTGACGACGACCGACACATCGGGCTCGAACGCGTTGACGGCGTCAAGCCGGCCGCCCAGCCCGACTTCCAGCACCATGACGTCCACGTCGGACTGCAGAAAGTGCCACACCGCCGCCAGCGTGCCGAATTCGAAATACGACAGCGGCACCTCTCCCCGCCCCGCCTCGACGGCGCAAAACGCCGCGATGAGCGCATCGTCGTCCACCGGCCGCATATCGATGGCCACGCGCTCGTTGTAGTGCAGGATGTGCGGCGAGGTATACGTGCCGACCTTATAGCCGGCGCGATTGAGCATGGTCGACAGCATGGCGCTGACAGACCCTTTGCCGTTGGTGCCGCCGATCATGATGACCGGACAGGCGGGCTTGAGCGCCATCGCGTCGCGCACGCGGCCGACACGCTCAAGCCCCAGATCGATGGTCTTACCGTGCAGGGTTTCAAGATAGGACAGCCATTCCGGCAGGGTGCGAGCTTGCATCATCGTGATACCTGAAGAGTGGGCGCCAAAGCGCCCCAACGAACGAAAACCCGCAAACGGCGCAACGCGTCGCGCGGCGCCGCATCGGCGAGCAGCACGCAAAACGCGCGCCGCCCGGCGCGGCGATAATGAAGCACGATCAACCCGGGCAAGGCAACACTGCCGTCGTCGAGCGCCACTTCTTCACGCACGCCGTCCTGCCAAACCGACAAGCGCGCGCCGGCGCGCACTTCGATGGCCTCGACCCGGCATGCCGCCCGCCATAGACGCCAGGCCAGCCAGGGCAACGGCGCGAATAGCCACCCAGGCGCGGCCAAGGGCCACGCGAACCAGGCGGCCGCCAGGCATGCGGCGAGCACGGCCGCCCATAAGCGCGACGGCGCGAGCGGCACGCGAAAATCCGCCGCGGTCGCCAAAGCCGGCGCCGCCGGAATCATTCGAGCTCGTCGGCCGCGTCGCGGTTGGTGATATCTCCCTCGACGCTATCGAAGACCTGAGAATGGATCTCGACGTCGAACCATTCCCAAAAAGCCTTGAGCGACCTGTCCTGGGGCCACAGCGCGGAATCCTCGCACCAACCGGCCAGTTCCATTTGGAACAACTGCTCGTAAATCTCATCCAGATACGCGATGCATTGCTCGGGCTCGTCGAAGTCCGGCAGCAGGATCGCGTTGCAATTGCTGCGCAAGGTATCCAGCGTCAGATCGAGGTCGTTGTCCGGCAACGCGTGCAGCCATTGATGAAAAGGTTGTTTGGGCTTGATTACCGCCACCGAGCGATCGACAAAATACATGGGGCCGTCCTTCTGCTGATTTGACCAGGCAGGCATTGTAACAGCCGAGACAAACCCGCGCGAAGGTTCCACCGTCGACATGCTACAATCGGACGGTTTTCCCGCATCCGATTCACCATGGCACTCATTACCGTCGAAAAAGCCTGCCTGGCCTTTGGCCACCACGCCTTGCTGGACCACGTCGATTTCTCGCTCGAACCGGGCGAGATCGTCGGCCTCATCGGCCGCAACGGCGCCGGAAAATCCTCACTACTCAAGGCCATTGCCGGCGCGACCCGTCTCGACGACGGCCGCATCAACATCAAGGGCGACATCTCGGTGGCCTTCGTGCCGCAAGAACCGGCGCTCGACCCGGCGCACACGGTCTTCGAGGCGGTGGCCGAGGGACTCGGCGCACTCAAGCAGTTGATCACCGACTACCATCGGCTGACCTCGCGACTGGAGCAGCCGCAGGCCGAGCACGAAGCGCTGTTGACGGAGATGGCGGCCATCCAGCACGCGCTCGAAGCGCAAGGCGGCTGGCAATTCGACGCGCAGATCCGCGCCGCGCTCGGCCACTTGAGCCTGCCGGCCGATACGTTGGTCGGAGAACTCTCCGGCGGCTGGAAAAAACGCGTGGCCCTGGCGCGGGCGCTATGCGCGCGGCCGGATGTACTGCTCTTGGACGAACCGACCAACCACCTCGACGTCGACGCCATCGTCTGGCTGGAGGATCTGCTCAAATCCTTCGGCGGCAGCGTGCTCTTGATCACCCACGACCGCCGCTTCCTCGATCATACCGTGACCCGCATCGTCGAACTGGACCGCGGCACCCTGAGGAGCTACCCCGGCTCGTTCGCCGCCTTCCTCAGCCAAAAAGCCGACGAGCTGGCGGCCGAAGCGGAACAAAACCGGATATTCGACAAATTCCATGCCCAAGAGGAAGTCTGGATCCGCAAGGGCATCGAGGCGCGGCGCACACGCAACATGGGCCGCGTGCGCCGGCTGGAAGAGCTTCGCCGTCAGCGCGCGGCGCGGCGAGAGCGCCTGGGCCAGGTCAATTTCCAACTCGACAGCGGCGAACGCTCCGGCAAGCTCGTGGCCGAGCTTGATCAAGTCAGCAAGGCTTTCGCCGGCCGCACGCTCATCGACCATTTCAGCACGCGCATCCTGCGCGGCGACAAGATCGGCCTGATCGGCCCCAACGGTATCGGCAAAACCACGCTGCTCAAACTCATCCTGGGCGAGCTCGAACCGGACAGCGGCAGCGTGCACCGCGGCACCAATCTGCAGATCGCCTATTTCGACCAGTTCCGCGAACAATTGGACGAAAATGCCAGCGTGGTCGACATCATCAGCCAAGGCAACGAGTTTCTCGACATCGGCGGCACGCGCAAGCATGTCATGAGCTATCTAGAGGATTTCCTGTTCGAGCCGGCGCGGGCGCGAAGCCCGGTGCACTCTCTTTCGGGCGGCGAGCGCAACCGTCTGCTGCTCGCGCGGCTGTTCACCCGCCCCGCCAACGTGCTGGTACTGGACGAACCGACCAACGATTTGGACATCGATACGTTGGAATTATTGGAGGAATTGCTCGCCAGCTATAACGGCACGGTATTCCTGGTCAGCCACGACCGCGCCTTTCTCGACAACGTGGTCACGCAGGTCATCGCCTTCGAGGGCAACGGCCGCCTGGAAGAAGCGCCAGGAGGCTATCAGGACTGGCTTGACACCAAAGCGCGCATGGCCAGCCTGCAAGCGGCGGCGCCGAGCCGGGCCGCCGAGCCCTCGCCGGCCAAAGCCAAACAAGACAAGCCCCGTAGCGGCAAAGCGAAGTTATCCTACAATGAAAACCGGGAATTGGCCGAATTACCGGATTTACTGGAAAAACTGGAAGCCGAGCAAGCGGCGCTCAACGAAAAACTGCTCGACCCCAATTGTTACCGTGACACGCCGCTGGAGGCGCGCGCCTGGCAGGCGCGCATTGAGGAAATCGAGGCGCTGCTGTTGGAAAAACTGGCACGCTGGGAAGAACTGGAGGCCAAACAAAAATGATGCGACGCACTTGTGCCGTATTGCTGATCCTGCTCTTGGCGGCTTGCAGCAGTCCCCCGCCGCTCAAGCAGCGCCCCTGGTCGCAAAGCGGCCGGCAGCAGCAATACGATCTGTCGCATCTACAGGCTGACGGCGCCGGTCGAGAAATTCTGATGTACACGCTCAGCCTGTTGGACGTCGGCTACCAATTCGGCGGCAGCAACCCGGCCGCCGGCCTCGATTGCAGCGGCATGGTCAGCTACATCTACCTCAACGCCGTCGGCGTGCGACTGCCGCACAACGCCGCGCAAATCGCCAACCTCGCCCGCCCGATCGACGCCGCCGAGCTGCGCGTCGGCGATCTGGTATTTTTCAACACGCTCAACCGCCCGTTCTCGCACATGGGCATCTACATCGGCGACGGCAAATTCGTGCACGCCCCGCACACCAATAGCGTGATTCGCATCGACCGGCTGGACAACCGCTATTTTGCCGCCCATTTCGAGGGCGGGCGCACCCTCTTCAGCTGAAAGCACCCGGCCGCGCCCTAGCTCGCGCCCGGTCTTGGCGGTATGATCGAAGCATTACGATTTCATCTCACGTCACCCGATCTGACCCAAGGAAAGTAAAGTGGAACTGTCATCGCGCGTACTCGCCATCAAGGAATCCCCCACGCTTGCCATTACCGCCAAGGCGCAGAAACTCAAGGCCGAAGGCCGAGACGTGGTCGCGCTCGCCGCCGGCGAGCCCGACTTCGATACGCCGGCGCACATCAAGGCCGCGGCGATCGAAGCCATCAACAAGGGCTTTACCAAATACACGCCGGTGGCCGGCATTCCCAGCCTGAAGCAGGCGGTGGTCGATAAGTTCAAGCGCGACAACGGCGTCGACTATACGACCAAGCAGATTCTGGTTTCCGTGGGCGGCAAGCAAAGCTTCTTCAATCTCTGCATGGCGCTGATCGGCCGTGGCGATGAAGTGGTCATTCCCGCCCCCTACTGGGTCTCGTACCCCGATATCGTGTTGTTGGCCGAGGGCACGCCGGTGGTGGTGAACTGCGGCATCGAACAAGGCTTCAAGCTGACCGCCGCCCAGCTGGAAAAGGCCATTACGCCCAAAACCAAGCTGCTGGTACTCAACAGCCCGTCCAATCCGACCGGCGCGGTCTATACGCTGGAAGAGCTCCGGGCGTTGGCCGAGGTGCTCAAGCGCCATCCGCAGGTGATGATCGCCTCGGACGACATGTACGAACACGTTCTCTTGGGCGACACCCGCTTCTACAACATTCTCAACGCCGCGCCGGAACTCAAGGACCGCACCATCCTGCTCAACGGCGTCTCCAAGGCCTACTCGATGACCGGCTGGCGCATCGGCTATGCCGGCGGCCCGGAATGGCTGATCAAGGCGATGGAGAACATCCAATCGCAATCGACCTCCAATCCGACCTCGATCTCGCAGGTGGCGGCCGAAGCGGCGATCACGGGCGATCAAGGCTGCATCACGCCAATGCTGGAAGCCTTCAATCAGCGCCACGTGTTCGTCGTCGACTATTTCAACCGCATCCGCGGCCTGAAGTGCCTGCCGGCCGGCGGTGCCTTCTACGCATTTGTCGATGCCCGCGCGGCCATCGCCAATCTGCACGCCGAGGGCAAGATCGCCGAAGCGACGGACATGGCGCTCGGCACCTACCTGCTGGAAACCCAGGACGTGGCCGTGGTGCCTGGCTCCGCCTTTGGCGCGGAGGGCTACTTCCGCATCAGTTTCGCCACCAGCATGGGCAATCTGGAAAAGGCGCTGGCGCGCATCGAAAAGGCGCTCGGCTAACCGTCTCCCGCCGCCCTTGCCGTGTTCCGCGCGGCAAGGGCGTTTTCATGTCATGACAATGGCAATATTACCGATTGCGTTCCCGGGACTCCCTTCCTAAGCTGAAAACCATAACAAGCTAAGGAGAGACCCATGCGCAAACTGATCCTGTTGTTTTGGCCATCGTTCGTCATCGCCTGTCTCGCGTCGGTGACCTTCTTCGCCCTGTTCGACCCCTACGAGCTCAAACTGCACGGCACTCAGCTATTCAGCGACAAACGCGCCGCCTACACTTTCTTTCTGCTCGCCGCGTGGGCCTTCGGCGCGCTCAACACCGCCGTGGTATTTTTCCTGCAGAAATCCGAGTCCGACGTCAACGGCTTTTGCCCGATGCTGAAGCACAACGCCAGCGTCGGCGATCCGGACGCTCCCGACGGCCAGGCACAGCCATAAAAAAAGCAGCCGCGATGCGGCTGCTTCGGTTTGTCGTGCCGGCAGCACTCAGAAAACGTGCAAGCCTTTGAGCATGACGATCAGGATCAACAACGGCGACACCCAGCGCAGCACGGTAAAGACCGCGTCGAGCAGTCCTTGATTACGCAGCCGGCCATGATTGGTCAGCTCCTGCTCGAAACGCTGTTTGCCCCACACCCAACCCACGAACAGACACAGACCAATGCCGCCGAGCGGCATCATGATGTTGGACGTCATGAAATCGAACAGATCAAAGGTGGTCATGCCGAACAGCTTGAAGCCGGCCATGCTGCTGTTCGACAGCGCGCAAGTAGCGCCCACCAGCGCCAACAGCGCCAGCGACAGCCAGGTGGCGGTCGAGCGCTTCATCTTGAAATGCTCGTTCATCAGCGCGATCGGCACCTCCAGAATCGACAACATCGCCCCCATCGACGCCACGGCGGTCAGCACGAAGAAAGCAAACATGAACACGTGCCCAAACAGCATATTGTGGAACACGGCGGGGATGGTAATGAACAACAGCGACGGGCCGGCGGCCGGTTTGAAACCGAAAGCGAACACGGCGGGGAAAATGGCGATGCCCGCCAGCATGGAGACGAACAGGTCGGCGCACATGACGCGGAAAGCCGTGGCGGGAATATTCTGGTCGTCGCGGAAGTAGCTGCCGTAAGTCATCATCGTGCCCATACCGATCGACAACTTGAAAAACGCGAGGCCGACCGCTGTCAGCACCACTGCGCCGGTTATCTTGCTGAAATCCGGCTGGAACAGGAACTTCAGCCCTTCGGAAGCCCCGGGCAACATCAGGCTACGCACCCCGACCACCACCAGCAGCACGAACAACAGTGGCATCAGCTTCTTGGTCGCCGCCTCGATGCCCTTGGAAACGCCCAAAAGCAATATGCAGCCCATCAGCACCAGCACCAGCCATTGCCACAGGAGCGATTGCAGCGGGTTGGAAATCAACTGGCCAAAGACGCTCTCGGTCACCTTCGGATCGCTGGTCAGCAAACCGGAACCGGCGGCCTTGAATACATAGGCGAACACCCAAGCCGCCACTTCCGAATAAAACGCCATGATCAGGAACGCCGACAGCACGCCCAGCACGCTGATCAGCCACCACGGCTGGCCGGCCGGAGACAGGGTCTTCATGGCGGTATAGGCATTGGCCTTGGCTTTGCGGCCCAGCATGATCTCGGCGATCATCACCGGCAAGCCGACCAGCAGCGTGGCCAGCACGTAAACCACGAGGAACCCGGCGCCCCCGTTGGTGCCGGTCAGATAGGGGAATTTCCAGATATTACCCAGTCCCACGGCGGATCCCAGCGTCGCGGCGAGCACGCCGAAACTCGAGGTAAATCCGTCGCGAGAGGCCGCTGAGGCGGCTTTATTTTCTTCTTTCATAACTGATCTCTTTGTAACCCAACAACATTAACCGCCCTCTTTGGGGCGGCATCCTGTGCCCTTATAGGGCATAAGTGATTTTGCGTGTTTTTCCGTGCAAGTGCAAAGGGACTATTGTCCGTATTACCGCAGGCGGCAGAGAATTTCCCTTAAGTCCGCCAGCCAGGCATCACAAATCGTTAACTGCTCGGCTTCGATATACTCATCCGGCCGGTGCGCCTGTTCGATCGACCCAGGACCGAGAACGACACAAGGGAAGCCCGCCGCGCTGAAGCAGCCGGCCTCGGTGGTGTAGGCAACCGCCTGGCGCGGCTGATCAGGACACAACTCGGCGATATACCGCATCAATGCGCCGTCCTCGGGCGACTCGAACGGCGGACAATCGATCAAGGGCGCGATGTCGATACCGGCCTCCGGTGCTTGGCGCCGCATCTCCTCCGCCAGCGTGGCGGCATAATCCCGCACCGAGTCGATGTAGCGCGACAAAGGTTCGCCAGGAAGCCAGCGGCACTCGAAGACGAACTCGCACTCGCTCGGCACGATATTGGCCGCGCTGCCGCCATGGATGAGCCCCGTCTGAAGCGTGGCGAACGGCACATCGTACAGGGGCCGTGCACGGCCAAACTGCGCTTCGGCGTCGGCCAGCTTGCGGATGTGACCGATGAGCCGCGCCGCGTACTCGATGGCATTGACGCCCAGCGGCGTCAGCGACGAATGCGCCGCGCGCCCGCGCACCCGGCAACGGAAATGGGCAATGCCCTTATGGGCCACCACCGGCCGCATCAACGTCGGCTCGCCGATCACGCATCCCGCCACCGGCACACCGCGCGCAATCAAATCGGACACCAGCCGCGGCACGCCCAGGCACCCCACTTCCTCGTCATAAGACAGCGCGAACCCCACCGGCTGCCACAACCGTCCCGCGGCATGCACAGCCAGCACCGAAGGCAGCCAGGCCAGCACGCAGGCGATAAATCCCTTCATATCCGCCGCCCCGCGGCCGTACAGGCGCCCATCCCGCGCCGTCAACACAAACGGCGGACTCGACCACGCCTGACCATCCACCGGCACCACGTCGCTATGACCGGAAAGAATCAGCGCCGGCCGTTCCGCCGGCCCCAACAGCGCAAACAGATTGGCCTTGGTCCGATCGTCGTTGTAGGTCAGCCGACAATCGACGCCAAGGCCGGCGAGGTACTGGCGCACCCAATCGATCAGCGCCAGGTTGGAATGGCGGCTGGTGGTGTCGAAGGCCACCAGCGTGGTCAGCAAGGCAGAGGAATCGGTCGGCATGGTCGCTCCGTCGCGGACGGCGTGTCGCCGGCCGCTCAACAAGACTGAAAAAGGGCGTGACAGGTTCATATCAACTGGCTATACTCGCTTCCTCTTATGGCGGGTCTCCCCGCATTGCATCGCGGTTCACCTGGTCAGGTCCGGAAGGAAGCAGCCAAAGCCGCATCGTGCAAGTGCCGGGGGTCAGGCTCGCCACCTCTCCCCTTTTTTTGTCTCAAATTATGTCATTTTCTTACGCCATTGCGACATTGGCATAAAATTCCATTGTTCTCAACAATTAGAATCAGCTAACATTGCGTAAAATTACTTAGCCCCAAACCTTCTGAATTTTTACAAAGTTTTGGGATACCCAATTTAGATATTTTGCTAGTGTTAGATTGTCGGTCACCCCGAACAACGACTAGAAAATCGATTCGACTTGCCAATGAGAGGACATCAACATGAAACTGTTCGAAAAAATCACCAATCCGCGTGAAATCCGCCGTAAGCTCGGCCTGAACCAACAAGAGTTCTGGAGCCGCATCGGCGTTACGCAATCCGGTGGCTCGCGCTACGAAAGCGGCCGCAACATGCCCAAGCCGGTACGTGAACTGCTGCGTCTGGTGCATGTCGAGCAGATCGATCTGTCCAAGGTTCGCCGCGAAGACTTCGAAATCGTGGAATACCTGAAAGAGACCCACCCGGACTTGTACAAGAGCCTGCGCAAGGCCGTACGCGCCAAGATGGAGACGCAGGAAAGCGGCGTCGAAGCGCTGCTCGGCTAATTACGCCAACCACGCACGAAAAAAGGCGGGGCGCCTCATGCGCTGCCGCCTTTTTCACGCCCTCGCCATCCGGTCTCACTTGCCGTTATAGCGAACCAGCAAGATCGGCACATCGCACAGCTTGAGCACACCTTCAGCCACACTCCCCATCAATAGGTGCATCACGCCGGTCCAGCCGTGGGTTCCCATGACCACCAGATCGGCACCCCAGGTCGTCGCATCCTCTACCAACACCGAGGCGATCTTATCGCCCCAGCTCTCGAGAATCTTGCATTCCGGCGCGATACCCAGCGCTTGCGCCTTTTCATGGGCTTGCTTGAGCACCAGCTCGCCGGCCTCCTTGACCGACTTCTGCAGCTCCGAAGCATCGAGGAACTCCGTTCCGCCCCAGCCAAACTGCGCCAAGTCCACCACGTGCACCATGCGCACCTGGGCGCCGCACTCGGTCGCCAACTTGCAAGCTTCCGCCAGCGCCAGGTTCGAGGTGTCGCTATCGTCCACCGGCACAAAAATTCGTTGGTACATGATGCCCCTCCTTTGATGGGAGTTACGCTCCCTGCAAATCCAGTCTAGCAAAGCACTCAGCCGGATGATTGATACAGATTAAAACTGTCGATTAGACTAAGCGCCATTTAGCGAGAGATCACGACAATGGCCCGAATACCGCTTAGCCTGCCCGACCCTGTTTTGTTCGAAACGCTGCTCGATGTCCGCATCGGCGATATCAATTATGGCAACCACATGGCAAATGATGCAATTTTAAGATATGCACATGAGGCCAGGTTGCGCTTCCTACAGCAGTACGGCTATAGCGAACTGGACATCGAAGGCTATGGCATCATCATGGCGGACGCCGCCATCAACTACAAGGCGGAAGTCTTTCATGGCATGACCTTGCGCGTAAAACTCGGCATCCGCGACATCTCCCGCCATGGCTTCGACCTTGTCTACCAGGCAGTCGATGACAAGAGCGGTCAAGAAGTGGCAAGATTGAAAACGGGTATCGTCTTTTTCGATTATGCAAACAGAAAAATAGCCCTGATTCCGCCGGCATTCCTGGCGCGCTTTCAGGACAAGGCAGGAGGCGCCAAACCATGAGACCCTACCGAGTCAATTCTCCGCAAGCGATGGCACGTTTCATCGCCATGTTCATGATCACCGACGGCGAAATGGACGAGCGCGAGCTCGACGCGCTGGAAAAGGTGATGGCCTATGACCTTTTGGGCTTAAGCCGCAAACAGTTCACCCAGGTGCTGGTCGATTACTGCGACGACATTTCGGACGAAGCGGAGCAAGACGGCACGATCCACCTGATCGACCGTCAACGCATCGATGCGCTGCTGGAAGAAGTCACCGACCACAGCAAGCAGCTGTTGACCTGCGCGCTGGCGATGGATGTCGCCAAGGCAGACGGCGACATCAGCCCACCCGAGATGGCCTTGCTGCGCCATTTGATGCAATGCTGGGACATCACGCTGACCGATATCGAAGCTGCCATCGTCAAGGCTTCACGTCGGCAGACCGGTGCCGCGGCTCAGGCACAGAATGCCCTGGACTGACGCGATCGACGGCTTCCTGACCACGCTGCGGCGCGAAGGGAAGAGTCCGAACACGGTGGGCGCCTACCAGCGCGACCTGCACGCGTTAGCCGAATTAGCCGATGGCGCGGCGCCAGCCGCGCTGACGGCGGCCAACGTCCGTCATTTTGTCGCAAAACTGCATGCGCGCGGCCTCTCCGGCCGCAGCCTCGGCCGCATGCTATCCGCTTGGCGCGGCCTATTCGACTGGCTGATCGCGCGCGGGCAACACGACGTCAACCCCTGTCTCGGACTGCGCCCCCCGAAGGAAGGGCGGCGGCTGCCGCATGCGCTGGCGGTGGATGCGGCGGCGGCGCTCTTGGACGGCGTCGCGCCGGATTCGCTGCTGGATTGCCGCGATAAGGCGATGTTCGAATTGATGTACTCGTCCGGCTTACGCCTGTCAGAACTGGCCGGACTTGACATCGAGGACGTGGATTTCGACCAAGGGCTCGCCCGGGTGGTCGGCAAGGGCAATAAAACGCGGGTGGTGCCGATTGGCGGCCAAGCGCGCCAAGCACTCCAGGCATGGCTCGCTCAACGGCTGGCGCAAAGCGGCGAGACCGCGCTATTTACCGGCCAGCGCGGACGGCGTCTGGGCGCGCGGCAAATCGAGAAGCGGCTTGACCTCTGGAGCGTGAAGAGCGGCGCGAGCCAGCACGTGCATCCGCACATGCTGCGCCACTCGTTCGCCTCGCACCTGCTGCAATCGTCGGGCGACCTGCGCGCCGTCCAGGAATTGCTCGGCCACGCCAACCTGTCCACCACGCAAATCTACACCAGCCTCGACTACCAGCATTTGGCGCAGGTCTACGACGCGGCTCACCCGCGCGCCAAGCGCCGCAAGGGATCAGACGACTAACGGCGCCGCCTCGATGCGCGCAATCAAACGCGAGAGCGCTCTTTCCACCGTCTGCCGGCGTACCGCCGCGCGATCGCCGTCAAAATGGCAAACGAATGCCTCGCATTCGCCCCCTGCGCCAGCCAGCGCGAACCACACCATCCCCACAGGCTTGTCCGGCGAACCGCCGCCCGGCCCCGCCACGCCGGACACCGCGACCGCCCAATGCGCGCCGGCGCGGCGCAATGCGCCGGCGGCCATCTCGCGCACGGT
>Ga0213872_10000434_pt1 | contig 34292 bp, 31 predicted proteins | sample VelepicomBERX_R2_FD_160071 | JGI IMG/M metagenome (GOLD analysis project Ga0213872, IMG submission 160071) | Rhizosphere microbial communities from Vellozia epidendroides in rupestrian grasslands, the National Park of Serra do Cipo, Brazil - RX_R2 | ecosystem: Host-associated > Plants > Roots >... | reverse complement strand
CATCGAGGGCGATGACGGATTCGGTTCTGAGGAGTGCGGCGCTGGAGCGGTCCATGCCGAGACCCCTGAAGAGGGGTTGTGGTGCAGCGATGTGGTACAAAACCCACAAAGCCGCGGCAGCGACCGGTGTCGGGGCAATCTATAAATGAGCAAATCACCAGTGTGGTGGATAGACTTTCCGCTCTATAAATGAGCAATTTTCACAGCTATAAATGAGCATAAATGGTGTTATACGCCCTATAGATGAGCACTGCCGCACCAAATAATCTCCATATTCAATGTTCAGCAGGGCACGTTCCGCTTCGCGGAGCCCGGCGGTCAACATGAGGTCCATGTGCGACAGGACGCCGATCTGGTTGGCGAGCCTCTGGTCTTGAGCGAGCTGGCCTCGCTCAAAATTTTTTGGCCGATAGCGTCGTCTTTTGAGGCGAAATTTCCTTTGTGCTAAGCTCAACCAGACTCTCGGAGGTCGCTCACATGGTCCCAACCGACATTCGGCGCCGCGGCAGAGTCCGCACGTCAGCTCGTTTCTACGAACAAAAATATGTGCGGCTGGTCGAAGCCCGTCGGCGCCCGCTGGTCGCCGGGTTTCTCGACGTCGCCGGTGGCGAGCTGTTCTGGGGCACCAGCTTTGTACGTCCCACCGTCATGAAGCTGACCTATGACGGGCGCTATCTCCAATTCCCTGTGCGACGGGAAAGTGTCTGACTCGGTGTCCTTGTCGCTCCGATTGCCCCCTTCAAGTGGAACCATACTCGACGCCCTCCGAGCTATTGCTCAGAGTTGGGACTCAGCAAGTCCGTTGGACTGGCGGTCGCCAACTCATAAATCGTAACCACAGTCGGGTTACGGCGCCCATTTTCCAACCCACTCACATATTGCTGCGCGAACCCTGACCGCTCGGCGAATTGCTCTTGCGTCAGGCCTGCTTCCAGCCTGATCCGGTGTCGGGGTAACCTATAAGTGAGATAATTTCACAGCTATAGATGTGCACAGCCGGGGTTTTTACCCTGCAAATGAGCACTTTCGCGTCAAAAATTGTTTAAATTCAACGTTCATACAGCTCATCACGGGCCTAGGAAGCGCTAGTACGCGCAAACCTCTTGGGCGCCGGATTGGTCGCTCTTTTGCATCGATGGCGAGCGAACACACCTAATGATTGTTCTTTATACTAACCCACAACCCCCAGATATTTGACTCCATCGTCAGATTCGACGATGGTCGTTGCATGCGATACCCCGGCGGCAAGGGCAAGGTCTTCCAACAGCTCATAAACCTTATGCCTCCGCATGAGGTGTATATTGAGACGCACGTCGGCGGCGGTTCCGTCTTGCGGAACAAGCGACCGGCCAAGCATTCCATTGCTATCGACAAGGACCCTGCCGCTATCAATCAACTGCGGTCAGAGGGCCTCGAATGTGAGTTAGTGGAAACTGACGCGGTAGAGTTCCTCCGTGCCTACAATTTCACCGGGCGGGAACTCGTTTTTTCTGACCCGCCATACCCGAAAGAGACCCGTCGGTCACGACAGCGCCTCTATCGCCACGATTACAACGCTGATGATCACCGCGAACTGCTGGCAATGCTGATTGCGCTTCCATGCGCAGTGATGATCACGAGCTATGACAATCCGCTATATGCCGATGTCCTTAAGGAATGGGTGCGAATCGACTTCCGTGGTGTATCTCATGTGGGGTCACGTTCCGAGGTTGCGTGGTTAAATTTTGAGCCCGGCATGGTCCACGACCACCAATATCTCGGCACCTCCTTTCGGCAGCGCGAAGCGTTCAAGCGGAAGCGTCAGCGCTGGCTGGATCGGTTCACCGACCTGTCGCTCGCCGAACAGCAGGCCGTACTGTCGGATTTTTCGGAGGCCTTCCTAGCGCAAACCTCCGTCTCTTCCTATCTGGAGGTCAGCAATGAGAGATAAGCTGGCTACCGTGTGTCCGAAGGTGATCCTGAAAAGTTTGGCGCATTTCTTCCGGGCCGAAGGAATAATCGACCGGAAAACCATGATGTTGCCCGAGCTGTTCGTCGACAATTGGGCGCGGCGGATCGACATGGCCTTGATCGGCCCCGAATTCCACGCAATCGAGATCAAGAGTGCCCGCGATAATCTGGATCGGCTCGAAGGCCAGGTCGAGACCATGCGCCGCCTGTTCAATAAGGTGACGGTCTGTGTCGCTAGCAAGCATCTATCCGGGCTGGATACCCTGGACCCGCATGTCGGCATCATTGAGGCGCTGGACACGAACAACGGCATCGCGTTTCGAATCCATAGACAAGCCACCCACACCGAGATCTCCGATCGGCGGGGCCTGGTTCACTTTCTCGCGCGGCCCGACATCGAGGCGGCGCTGAAGGGCGCCGGCGTGGCTGTACCCGCGCGCACCTTCATCTATCCGCTGCGGGACATGGCGGAGAAATTACCGGTCGAGGTGCTCATGGACGCCGCCATCAGCTCGCTCAAGCGCCGGTTCGCGCCAAAGAGCAGGCAGACCAGGCGGCGGCTGCTCTACGGCCAGCCGGAGCTATTCGTCCAGCTTCAATAGAACCGGATCTGCCTTGATCGGCCGCTCGGGCGGAGTGGCATCGCCGATCTGGAAGCGGGAAAACTCCAGAGCCGCGCGACGCAGCTGGCGGATGACGTGAATGTTCACACGAACCGAGATCCAGTGCGCAGGCCCGCCGTTGCCGTCGAGGACCACCTTACTCCCGGCCTGCCGCAGGATTTCATCGGTGCCCCAGGTGACAAATCCCTTATCCATGTGGCCGCTGTCGCGGATCTTCTTACAGCCGGTCACATAGTCCGCGCTGTTGGATGGATCCTTTCCGCGCCACATGATCCAGGTCGCCGGTTTGGCGTAATCGATCCGCCCCACCCATCGACCGCCGCCGACATTGCGGGCAACGGAGCCGTAGTCGCCATATTGGGTGGCGTCATAGCCGCCGCAGGCATCGAAAAGCTCCAACTCGCGGATCTTGCGAGCCCACAGACCGGTGGAGGGCGGCGGATCGAAGCTCGTGCCGGTGGCGACGAACGTGAGCGCCCCGAATTTCTGACCGCCGATCCCCTGCTCCAGGCTCTGCCGGATTTCCTTGAAGCTGGCACCGGCGCCGATGGTGTCGACGATCTTGCCGAAATCGACGATCACCAGGCACTGGTCGGTGGAAGAGACGCTTTTCAGGGCGGCGATCAGTGGGACCAGGTTCGGCGCATGGCCAGTCATGTCCACCCAGAAAGCCAACGGGGACCCGTTATCGATCACGGATTTGGCGGCAGCCACATATTGGACCGCGTCTTCCGGGTAGGGAAGGCAAGGAATGGCATCGTCGTAGCCAGAGACGAAGCCACGCCAATTGGCATAGCCGTCGGTCGGATCCAGCATGGCCGCGGTGAAGGCGTTATATTTCTTGTGGGCCTCGATGGTCTTCTTCGTGGCCTTGGCGCCGGGCTGCCTCGCTCTCTCATCAAGCCGCAAGACGAATGGCACACCGCCGACAGCGGCGGCGATTTTGCCGGCCGCCTGGTGCACGTCCTGGGCCTGCCCGAGCTTGCCCGCCGTCCAGACCGACAGGATCGCCTTCTTGTCAGCCGGGGCCAGCTCTTTGTAACCCCGCAATTCCGCGTCCATGGCGCTCAGGGTGGGGATATAGGGGTAATTACGAAATGAAAAAACTGCCATCAAACTCTCCATAGTTTTCCAAAAAATGCCTATCGCAACGGGCGCTTCTTAAGGGCCGCCAAGACTTTGCGATTGATGCTTATCCGCATACCCAATTGGGCTGAGCTGAGATTGCGCTTGCGCTTCGTGTTCTCCAGGAAGCTGTACTCCCAAGAGTTGATCACGCCACGGTCTCTGAAGAAGGCGATCGCGTCGGCGTTCAGCGCCTTGGTCTCGTCCTTCTGGATCCGCTTCAGCCCGTCGAAGATCAGATCGGATCGGAATCCCATGAAGCGCTTGATGCAGATATTGCCGACGTCGGCGCGCCGGCCGGTGATGCGATTCTCGATCTCGCAGATTTCAATGATCGGGGTGTGTCCGCAGAGACAGGTGTCGGGTTCGCTCACGTCATAGATCGAGACCAGATGCCATTCCTTGCGCGCGATCTCCCAATCCGTGGACTCGCTCCGCGAGAGGATCGCGGCCTTCAACTGCTCGAAATTGTAACCGTCCGGCATACCCATGCTCCGTGGGAAAATCTTCCGGTCGCCGGTAAAGGCGACCGGAATAGATCACTTCTTGCCCTTGTGATGAGCCGGCTTCGCCATCTGGTAGCCCTGACCGGGCTTCTCGGTCGGCGGGAGGGGCTTGCTTCGGGTGGAGACCACCTGCTCGCCCGTCTTGCCCCCGCGAGGACCGACCATGTTGAAGATGCCCGAGGCGGGTGCCGGTTGACCGGGTTTGAAAATCTTACCCATTTCTACCTTTCCTTTCTTAATATATCGTCTTAACTATCGGAGGTTGCTGACCCCAAAGCGGCGGCCGACACTCCTCCAAGATCCCAATGCTCCGCAGGCACGGGGGCTCGGACAAAAAGGGATCTGTCCGAGTAAAATTTTTTTGGCGCATATGAGGTGCAGATGGATGACGGCCAGATCGGCGAGATCGAACCGGACAAGGACGTGTTGAGCCGGGAGGAAATCGATGCGGCTATTGAAGGTCTTACCGATACCCAATGGACGCGGCTCAAAGTGGTCGCGCTCAAGTGGAGCAAGAACCGGCCAATCGAGGAGACGGATCTCCTCCAGGAAGCGCTCGTGCGTGCCCTGTCGTCTCGTCAATGTCCCCGCGGGATAGACATCGTCAAGTTCCTGGCGGAAGCGATGCGAAGCATCGCCAATGCCGTCGTGAAGGCGCAGAGCCGAAAGCCACAAGACCACGCCGAATCCATCTATAATGAAGAGGGTGAGGAAGATGGCGCCATTCTGGTGGATATGCGCCCATCCCCCGAACAGCTGGTCGCCGACGAGGAGTTCTGCGTCAGCATCCGGAAGGCGGTTCTCGGGTTATTCAAGGAGGAGCCAGTCCTCGAGATACTGGCGGAGGGGATTATGGATGGATATGAAGGCGAGGAGCTGCGGGCACTCACCGATTTGGACTCGACAGGGTTCAATTCGGCGCGTCGTCAGATCCGTCGTACAATTGAAAAGTCATTTCCTGATAGGAAGAAACCATGAGCGGAGCCAACAATAGCCATCGCGCTGGCCAGGACCGCCTTACAGCCTTCCTGGTCGATGACATTCTCACCATGACCGACGCCGAGCTGGCCGCCGAGGCCAATGAAAGCGGCATCGATATCGCGGCGGCCGGAAAGCACGGTCGGGATCTGCTAGGCAAGGCCCGCGCTTCCATCGCGCAGCAGAGACTGGCGGCTGCTCGCCGAGCCGTAGCCGTTGACCGTCAGGATGCCGCCAAGGTTGTCTCCCTCGATCCCGCTCGAGCCCGCCGGGGGCTGGACAGCTTTCTAAAAAGGCATCCTGATATGGCGGGCACGCTTACGCTCGCCGCCCGACATGGCAAGAATCGGTCGGACGAGGACGTAGTCTCCATGGTGGAGGATCTGGTCGATCTCGGCGTTGATATCGATGATATCGTCGGGGAGACCGAATAGGTGGTGGTCCACCCCGATAAGATTCTCGAAGAGCTTGGAATCACAGAACCGCGGGATATCGACCTCGACGCCATAGCCTGGCACCTGGGAGCGAAGGTCAGGTATCGGCCGCTCGACGGATGCGAAGCCCGCATCGTCGGTGCCGGCGATCGCGCCATTATCACGGTCAACAACCGCAATACCACTCTCGGCCGGCAACGGTTTTCGCTCGCTCACGAGATTGGCCATTGGATACATCACCGTGGCCAGCGGCTTCCATGCGAGACGGATGGCCGCGCCCACGGCGCAGTCGGACGGCTCGACCCGGAGCGAATTGCTGACCGATTCGCGGTCGATCTGCTGATGCCGTCCAACATGATCAAGCCCATGGTCAGCAAGCAGGCCAAAATCAACTTCCAAATAATTCGGTCGATCGCCGACGCGTTCGGTACCAGTCAGACGGCGACGGCGATCCGACTGGTCGACGGGAATCATCTGAACGCCATCCTGGTCTGCCATGGGTTGCGCGGCCGGAAGTGGTTCACTCGCGCCAAGTCAGTACCGGAACGCTGGTTCCCGCAGGACGCGCTATCGGCAGAGTCCTTCGCCTTCGATGTCTTATTTTCAGGAAAGGCGGAAGACGGATTCCTGCGAAAAATCGGAGCGGACGCCTGGTTCGACCGATGGGACGCTCAGAAATATGAAATTCAGGAGCAATCCATTCGGATCGGCGACGGAGAGATAGTGACTCTGCTTGTAATCGCCGATGAGGAAATGCTCGCAGACTGACCCAACATTCGACTCAGCGCCAATATTGAAACTATTTGTCGATATTGGGCCGTAGCAAGTCGATAGGGGTAACATCAAGAGCTGTCGCTAGCTCATAAATCGTAACGACCGTCGGATTGCGGCGCCCATTCTCCAAACTGCTTACATATTGCTGGGCGAACCCGGATCGCTCGGCGAATTGCTCCTGCGTCAGGCCTGCTTCCAGCCTAATCCGCCTGACATTCCGACCGACGATCTTCCGCATATCCATGCAGGCATGGTTTGCGGAATACACACTTTAAGTTTATCAACTATAATATGTAAAACGCCATGATGGAGGTTGGCTCTCCAACTGCAAGGCGCCTTCATGCTGTTCACTGCGTTCGCGGCCGAATTTGGCATCTCCGTCATCATATGGCTGGCGTTCGCGACGCTAACCTTGTCGATCGCGGGCGCCGTGGCTCTGGTCAAGTCGGAAGGCGCCGCCGCGCCGCCGTTTGCCGGCTTCGCCCTGGGCGCGTTCCTCGCCTATTACGTGGTGGCTATCCGACATGGCTTCGGTGATCCGGCTCTCCTTCGTTGGGCGCCAATCGGCCCCAGCCTGGGTTTCGCGATTGGAATGGTCGCACTTTGGCCGTGGCCGCGCGTAACCGGCCAAGCGGTTGCGGGCTGCCTGCTTCTCCTGCAGGGAAGTGATCCGCGCTTCGCCGGTATAATCGCTTTGGCCATGCTTGCTTCCCTGTTTGCGGGCGCCGTACCCGCGACTGCGACCGTGATCATTTTGGGAACGCTGGCTGTGTCCTATTGGGGGCGTGCAGCCCCATGGGCGGAAGCGCAGGATAAAGCGAGATCTGCACTGCAGGCGCTAGAGGCTTCGCGAGAGCAGCGCGACGCCCAAATACAGACAGCCGTGGATTGGGTCGGCCTGCTGCACTCCGATCCATCTTGCGTGCTCAGTTTGACCGAGAACCAAGACCTCGATCTGTGGAGCGAGGTCTTTTCGGAGGCCGCAGCACTCCCCCTTCTGCGTAGCTGGGAGGAAAGGTTCCTCATGGCCATGACGCGATACGTAGACGATCCGGCGGCTGTGGAGCAGATTGGTCGCGCTGCCCGCATGATACGGGGCGCCATAGCGCGGCAGGGCCGGCTAGCGGTCGAGAGAAATGCCCCGCGCCGCGTTCAAGCTCCGGGAGTGCACCACATTCCATAACGGCGGCAACAGTCGTAGGTGACCATCTGTCTTCGCACTGAGGGGGGCATCTTTGCTAACCGAGGATCTCGCGGCGATCAGGACCGAAAATCGGGCGCTCAGGGCAAAATTTGTCGCCACCCACCCATGCATGGAAGCAACTGAGGGCCAGGCTGACTGGCTGAAGTCCAAGGCTATTTTCGCGGTCACACATAAAGGGAGACAACTTGTTCCCGCATTTCAGTTCGACGGCCAGGGCAGGCCGCGGCCAATCGTCGGCGAACTCCTAAACCTTCTCCCCTCTCGGCTTTCTGGGTGGCAGCTCGCCTTTTGGTTCGTATCGTCGAACAGCTGGCTCGGCGGAACTGCACCTTATGAAGTATTGGATGATGCCCTTCGTGTGACCGCAGCCGCTCGCTCAGAGGCCGAAGAAATTATGGGCTAGCCGCCGCTGTACTGACCCGAGACAGGAGCTGATTGCAAACCCGTGACTCTTATCAGATACATGCCTCGATATCAGTCACGGCGGCGCGTCCGTCTGATGCGCTGTGGCAGTTGCTCGACTTCGAGCATCATGCCGAGACGGTCGTCTGCGGCGACTTCGGGAAGCCGGTCGAGTAGATTGAGGGCGTGCATAACCGCGCCGTAGGCGCCGATGCTGACAGAAGCGTCACCTTTGAAGACTTTGGTCAAAGTCGAGCGGGACAGAAAAGCCCGCTGGCAGATGACGTCTAGCGGAAGCCGCCGACGCAAGCGTGCGATGCGCAGATCCTCGCCGATCTTGCGGATCGCTCTTGTGGCGGCAAGAGGCGGCATATGAGCCTTCTTCGGCATTTTATGTCCTTTTAGAGAGTCGTTAGAGGCCATAGCGTTTTTTTAAACACGCATTACAGGGCAATACGCGAAGAGAGATAAGGCTGCCGGCGAAGGGATAGTTGAATGCGGACCGTTAAGCGCGTTGACGGAACCACCAACATTGTCGGGGAAACAGGGCGGGACCTTAGCCCCGCCCCGCACAATAGAAGCCTAAAAATGCTGTCGACGCACTTTCTCCAATCCAGCCGCCAGTAACTGAGCCAGATCTACGGTTCGCGCCACCAGCTCTGCGGCATCTTCTTCCAGATGCTTGAACCCGATAATTGCCTGACCGAGAACATCCTGCCACCTCATGCCCTGATCGAACCCCATACCCATCAGCGTCAAAGCTCTGAGTTCGGCAATCCCATAAGGGCCAACGGCTCGGACCGCCTCCAGCAGGGTCAAATTGTGGAGGGAATAGTCATACTCAACAGCGTTACCGCGTCGCCTTCCATCCCATGCTGCGGCGTTCATTTCGCGTACCCTCTTGGCCGCCTCCATGATCGTCCCCAGTTGATCCTTGCCAACCCATGTCAATGGATGGCGCTTTCGGCCTTGAACTTCGCTTGACTGCAACCGTTTACGGAGTTTGCGGCGCCAGTCACTCCTAATACCCGCGTCCATAGGCAGCATTTGGCCGAATTGCCAATTCATAAGGATGATGTCGCGCTTTCCGTGACTGGCAAAGAACTCGGAGTCTACGAGCTGGCTCATCGCCTCCTCGACGTTTCGAGCGACCATGAAGCTCCACACCGGCATCGTGTGAACGCTGGCCCCAAGAATGAAATCGATGTACTGCGCATCCAAAGGCAGAGTGAGAACACTCCGTTTGTAACCGAGCCTCAAAAGCGTAGTGATGCCGGTGATAGGCGATGCGAGCCATCTGGCATCGAAGTAGGCAGCGCCGATATCGAAATCTCGCGGCCACTCAGATTCGCTCTCTGGGCTGATCAAGCCGATATTTTCGAAACTACGCCCCTCTCCAGTCGAGTAGAAGAGTGCCAGCACATCTCGCAAAGCTTCTTTCGCCGCCTCCGGGGAAGGCACCGTCACGAATACTGGAGCATGATCGTGCATCAGGGCAGCGTGAGGATTGGTTTCAACGATCGGAAGCCACTCTTCCAATTCGTCATCGGACCAAAACTTACGGCGATCTGCACCATGGTCGTCGAGCAATGACGCGAGAGCGTGCCACCCCTCGAAACCCAGCATCTGTGAAACCAGGTGACGCGCAGTCCCCAGGCTCAGCGTGTCGGCATCGCGAGGCCAGCGAGCACGTAAGAACTCCGCCATATTGCGGAGTTTTTCGTGCGTCAGACGGACATCAAGCGGATTGGTATGCATAACCCATTTTCCTCGATCTCGGCCAAGCGGGACGGCTTCATTACCCTGGCCTGGCTCTGGGCGAGTCAAACCTTGGCCCGATTGATGGAAATCAGGTTGGGAGAAAAAGAGGTGAAAAAGCAGCTTTACCAAACCCTAGGGAAAACCCATGAGGCGAAGCCGGGGAGCGCTGCCAGCACGCGAAGATTGTCTGCTCCAGCATCGCTTGTCAACGCTCCGAAACAGAAGCGCAACCTCGGAGAGCCCCACGGAAGCTCTTCAGACCCCCAAGCAGGCGGATGAGCCTCTCCAGGCCCGCCTGGGTTCCATCCCATGCGTCCAAAGCGGCTTTCTGCAATCTCGATGCAGCTTCTTCGGATTTTACCTGGCGCGCCATCTTCGGCGAGCCGGCAACATCTCCCTGACTTTTTACATAATGCAATAAATCCGTCAGGGTCGGCTGCCAGCCTGGGCGACGGGCTGAGTTACGGGCATCGAGATGACCCCACCGATGAAGTTCAAGTTTGGCTGGACAGCCGCATAAATGCCGGGGGTAGTCTTTGAACCGCACTGACCGGCAAGGCCCGCGCTCACCACCGCATAAAGCTGCGGTTCGGGTAATGAATGAGCCGCATCACCATAATATGCGGCCGGTCCGCCTGAGTCCCCTTGGCATGCATCCGCGCCCAATTTCGATCCGGCACATACCATGTCTGGATAGATCGTACCGGCTGTTCCGTATTTGGCGGCGCACGTGGGCGTATCGACAGTGTAGACCTCAGCGATCTGCAACGTGCCGGGAACACCGCCGCCATTTGAGGTATACCCCCATCCACTAATCTGCAGCTGAGAGAGTGCAAAAATCGGTACAGGCGGCCCTGTGTAAAGTTGAATTGGCGTTCCAGCGTTGGCCCGTACGGCAAGTGTCAGAACCGCGAGATCATGATCGAAGGTATTGATATCGAAGTTGGGATGGACAGCGATGCTGGCTACGTGAATTCGCTGCCCTTGGGTTGCATCCTTAAACTTCGTGGTCCCGATAAGCACGTCAATATCCGTTGCGGAGAATTCACCGCTTTCGTCTTTGACGCAGTGTGCTGCGGTTAGAATGTGGAAGCGATCCACGACTAGCGACCCGCCACAGAAAACTACCCGGTTAGAGTCCGGGGCCGAAGCGACAATGAGCCCAGCTTGCCACGGGACGTCACCCGGGCTGGCCGCTCGACCAATCATGATATGGCCCTGAAGAACATCCGGCCTCACAGCTGCGAGGGTGGAAAAATCGTCACGAGCGACGGCTATGCGAAGGGCATGGGCAGCCGGACCAGGGAGAGCAATATCCGTAGTAATCGCATTAGCCCGCGCTAGGATTTGGTCGAATGGCGTTCCCTCAAGCGTTTTGATCCCGATGTGCGCTATCTGCCCCTCGCCCATCGCCGCTGCCCCCCCGGTGGGATGCTCGATATCCGCCTTGGGCTCAATCGCTGGCCCCTCTGATGTCACCGGCGGTTCGCCGGCTGCAGCGACACGGAGGCCCACAGCGACCAGCAGGATGATGAAGCCCCTAGAGCTTCTTGAGAGCGTTGACGAGGTCATTTGCCTTAGTCTCCACATCGCCGAAGTTCGCGCTGGCTCCTTTGAAGCGCCCCGACAGTTCTTGGATCGCCGCCCACATGGCCGCCCGGGTTTCCTTGGCTGTGAGATCGCCCTTGCTCAGGCGATAGAGGTCGTTTATGGCGTTCGCCATACTCTCTTGCTGCCCGTCAATGGCGAGCGTCCGCAGACTGTCAAACGAGGCCAGGGCGGCATCGAGCTTGCTGACCTCGTCAAGATAAGACGCGCGGGAAACGGGTTTTTGCGACACCAGCGGTATCTTTATAGCAAGCGACATCTCGTAGGGGACGATCAGTGCAGCGCGTCGGCGCTGGGTGATGATATCGGTCATATGCGCATCCGACAGGCTTGCGTCGGTTGAAGCTTTAGGGTTGTCCACCACACACTTGTGAGTGAAGTCCTTCACCGTCAGCTTCTTCGAATCGCTGAAATTAGCCTTGTCGATATCGGCGCTTTCCCCTTTCAACGGGTAGCCCTGCGGAATGGCGCAGCCGCCCAGTACTTTATGCAGCGTGCTGATAGTTTGGGCGTCTTGAATGAATGAAGCGAACCTCCTCCAACGCTGTATCTCGTCAACTTCCTGCGCAATTCCCAGCGCAGCGGTTTCAACGGCGGAGAAAAGAGCTTTCCCGGTGGACACAATGTCTCCAACCGCCAGTAGGGATTTGCCTTGCAACTGCGCTCCTAAAGGCACGGGCTTGGTGATTGCATCAAGGTCGTCACCCGTCGCCTTAATGCAGCCGGCCTTTGTGTTGGTAACATCTGACCCATCACCTGCGATGCCGGGCTTCAGCCCTGCAACAGTCTGGTCGTATTTGATGATGGAACTAAAGACCGCGGAGAAATCGCTACCGGCCGGCGCCGTCAAAGTATCGACAGTCGACGAGAACTGACCGATTGTGGCCAGCCCGACCTGCTGGTCCTTGTATGCTTCGACGCCTTGGCAGGCGAATTCGACAAATTCCGTCCGCGAGACTGCGTCAGACTTCCTGCTTGGATCAACGCTCAAAGAGTAGGCACTAGCCGTGCGCCGTTCATGGGTAACGTTTGCCTCGGCAGCTGTAAGCGTCGCCTGCCAGTCGCCGGCAGACTTGGTGAGGGTCGGTGTGATCCCGTCCGTCACACAACCCGACAACAACACGGTGCCGATTGCCGGCAGCATTGCGCGAAAAGCCTGTTTTCGGATCGAAGCCATGAAAGCCCCCGCGGTTCGTTAGGTTGTCCGAAGACTGCTTATTCATTTGTGTGGCTTGCCGGGTTCCCCGCCATCTTCCCGACTGGACATCATGATCAATTGACCATGTAACCGTCCGGCGTGGCCGTATAACGGGACGCGACGAGCAGATCCAATGCTGATGTTTTCGAAACCCCGCAGCACCGCATAGTCAACTTTTAGTTGACTATGCGAGAAGCGAAGACCCTATAGATTTTTCCCACGCTTCACAAGAAAATTTCTCGCAAAAGCAGTTAAATAACAACATCAGACTCCTAATGCGTGTATTTTTGCGCCTTCTCAGACGGCAGGGCCATGCATGACCTGTCTTTTTGCTGCCAATCCTTAGCTATCGCTCAGGTTTCGATCTGAGTGGTACCCGCAATCAGTGAATCTGCGCTGGGTAACGGGGGGTTTTGTCGGATGCGGCGTAAAGCGCTTTTCGTTTTCTCGGCCACGCGACTGGGGAGAACTAAGGCTATTGCCTGTTTGCGGACGCCCTCGAGCATCGCGGTCGGGGCGATCACCGTAGCGTACTTCAGGAGCCGTGCCTGATCGGGCGGAGTTACGTCAGAATGAGCTGCGGACTTCAGCAACAGCGTGGCGGCCCAATCAAGCCCCTCTGTCAGCTGCGCTCTACTCAAAGCGCGGGCATATACTGTGCCGAGGAACGCCTGTCTCGCGACCATGTCTGGCGTCAAAAAGGCCTTGGCGTAGCGCTGGAGCGCGACAGCGAGCGTTCGATCCGAAAAACGGCTAAAAACTAAGTCCGAAGCAGCAAGGAGAAGGCGGCTGTCCGGAGCGGCATTATCCAGCAGTTCGATGAGCGCTTCGCGCCGTCCAGGTGCGTCTGCCTCACGGCGGATCCTAACGACGTCGAGCAAGGATTTGGCTTCGTCGACAGGAAAGCCGTGATCGCGGAGCCAGGTAAGGGTCTGAGACACAAGGCTCACGATCTGGTCGGAGCGCGTGTTGTGGGCTGCGCGAGCGATGAAATTTCTTCGGCCATACGCCGTATCGTTTTCTCCATAGAAGGTAAGGAGGCGGTCCACTGCAGCCGGAAACATCCCTTCGCTTTCTGCAACCTGCATGAACATCATTGCATCGATACCGGTCACTAGCGGCGTTCTGTCCGCGCAGGCCCGAGTCTGGCTGGCTGCAGCCGAGCGCCCGAGTTCCGAAAGAACGTCGGCGATCCGCCGGCGATCGGAATATTCTCCGTGATCAACAAAGGACAGCAACACGGCCTCAAGCTCGGTCGCGATGGCCCGAGCCGCGTTCAGATCTGGCCCAATGACGAGAGTTTGTGCTAGCCGAATAGCAAAGCGGAGTTCATTTAGAGAGTGTGGATCAATGGCGCGGAGTAGATCAAGACTCCGGACCGCAGGATTGATTTTGAAGGCTTTAACTACGCTATCGGCCAAGAGTGCGTGGCTTCCTTGCAGCAGCCCGCCCTCGCGCCCACGGCGACTGACGAGACCTTGGGTTCTTGGCCGCTTGTCTAAGTCGAGTGCGGTAGAGTGTCTCCGTAACAACAGCGATTCTGGCACGGCCGTATCACTGCGAGCGCAAATTGAGAGATCGAAATAAGCTTCCGCTAGATCGGGAGCCTCGCGCTGCAGTGGATCGACGAGCTTTCGGGCAAACGCTTCGCTAGCACCTTCCAACATGACCATAGCCAGAAGGAAGATCTGCCGGCTTTTCTTCAGCTGCCGAAGTTCCGGATCCGGCGGTAGCTGTTGGGAAAGACGTGTCGCAAGCGCGGCCGCCTCCTCGTCACTAATCTCAGCCATCTCGATATCTCTAGAGGCAACACCGGCGGCTTTCAAAGCAGTGTGGGTTTCCGAATCTGGTCGAGTTGTCGCCAGGAGAATGATTGCCTGCTGATCACCAAAGGTAGCAACCTGATTTGGGGCTGCAGCCGAAGGTGAAACATCGTCCAGAACTATTAGGGCTGGACGTTCGAGAGCGGTCGCTAGCTGGAAAATGGCATTCCAATGTTCGGGAGTTGTATCCTCCGAAGTCAACTCAGCAGCCAAGACTTGGCCGCGCGCATGGAGGTTGTGGGCGATGCGCCGGGCCAGCGTCGATTTTCCTGATCCGCCTGGCCCGGTCAGCACACGCAGTTCTGCATGGCGAATGCCTAGCAGATCATTCTCTAGGGCGACGGCCTGAGTCCTTGGGATGTCACAGTGAGCCTCAATCGCTTCCCAGGTGGCTCGCCCCTCCCGGAAGATGGTTTCGGCGGCTTCGCCCACGGCACCTCCTATCCGCACCATCTTCAAAGGCCCCCTCGGAGTCGCCGCAGGATGACATGGGGTGAGGTCATAACCTGCTAGAACTTCGATCACGTCTGCGGGACTCAGTTCGCTGCGGGCCTTGATCCGCGCCAGAAGCTCGGCATGAGCACGCTTGAAGTTGGACCCCGGCACGCCAAAACGTGCGAGACGCCCGTGTAGCATCAATGTCAGATCTGCGAGAGCGCTTGCCCCCAGGAGTTCGACGGTGGTCGCCCCAAGAACAGCGCGTGCTGCATTCCTCAACTCGGCCGTTCCGTGCAGGTTCTTCCGCCGAGCCGGCGCGCTCGCGGCAAGAGTATTGATCAGTCGATGACCCGCACCAGACATCAATGAGGAGGTGCGATGCCCGGCAGGTGGGGCCGTAGTGATTAAGCGAAAGCTAAGCGGTGGCGAGGAGCCGGCTATCTCGACTGCGTCGAGCCAGTCGTCCAAAAAGCCCAGAAGCACAGGATTCAGTAAATTCCAATCCAACCGCCCTGTTGCGCGCTTCTTCAGTTGTACGTGGACCTGACTCCCGTCGGCGTAACGCAGATCGATGTCCTGCGCACCTTCGTAACGCAAGGCCACCAAACCATTTTCACAGGAGGCAAGTTCGACAGCCCTAAGCACAGCATAAGCACGCTGCAGTTCAAAGCCCGTCTCCGCCCAGACCCCACCGCTGCGCGATGGAGTCTGGAGTTTCGCTCCATCGACCAGCCAAGCCTTGCTCACACGCCCCCCCAGGTATTGCAACCCTAAGGTGCGTCATACACTACGTCGACGTTGACAGGCTAGAGTTGCCTGAGCCCGCACGTTCGGCTCAGTCAATTTTTCAATTGAAAATTGATCCTTTTACTGAACTTCAAAAATCAACCGGCATTTCTCTTTCTATCTCCCGGGCGATGCCAGGGCGTCTCCTCCAAAGTCTCCATGTCGATCACCTCTCGCCCGGAGCGCATCGCAGTTTCGGCAGCTCGTCCGATAAGGGCTCGCGTTTCTCCAGTTAGCCCTTCGGTCATGGAGTGAACCCTAGTAACGAGATCCTTTTTCTTAAACTCGCTCTTCTGCCCCAGCCCCATTTGGGCGGTGAGTTGGGTGAGAAATTCTGCGTAGTCCCGGTCTGGCTGCCATCGCGGAAGCTGGAGCGCTTCAAAACGATTAGCCAGCTGAGGATCCGTGTAGAGGGCCCGGAGAGCCCCAATAGGCCCGATCGCCACAACTGGGATCTGGAGTTCGTTCGACAGAAATTTCAGCGAGTTCATAAAGATCATTCGCTGGTCGATCTTTCCCGCGAGGACATGCTGTACCTCGTCAACGATCAATACACGGGCTTTCAATCTGTCCAGTTGCACCAGGACCTGTGCGAGTGCGCGATCAGGCCGAACGCCGTCCGGCCTCGGCGCACCGATCCGGGCGAGAATCTGGGAATAGAAACTCCGCACGTCACCGAATGGAGGGTTTTGGACGAGCACGACCGGCATAACGGCCTGCTCGTCGCCTTTCTGTTCGGCCGGCTTATGGTCGCGCTCGAATTTGAGGGCGATTTGCGTCTTGCCGCTGTTGGTGTCCCCATAAAGCGTGCAGCAAGGAGGACGATGGGTTTTGGGGTGATCGAAAAGGCTTTCCAGATGCTCAAGCGCCTGCCTCCCCGCAGGGTAGGTCACCCAGAAGGTTTTTCGAATGCGAGCAATCCTCTCCCGCAGCTCGGGGCTCGTGTCGGTTAAGAACGCCCCACTGCCGGCAGTAGGATCAATGACCGTCTCTACCATTCCTCCACCCCCGCCTTGGGATCCAAATCCGGGATATCGAAATCGTCGTCCTCTAAGCGCGGAGCACTGAAAGCGACATGGATGACCTTGCTGCCAGAAGCACTCGGACTAGCGACCGGCGCAGGCCGGAGCGCCAACTGCTCAGCGGCATGCTTCCTACGCTGCTGCTCCCGACGCATCTTGCGCGTGGATTTCGTCGCCTCTTCTACGATCTGCCGGCGCCGCTCGATGCTCTCGAAGATCGCATCTACGTCGTCAGCCTCCCTCGTTCCCTCCGACATGCCCTGCTTCGCCGCCCTGAATTCCCAAAGCGAAACGGACGGTCGATCGGCATCCCTATAGGGCACCTCGATGTAGTCCTTGATCTTCGGGTCGAAGAAGTAGATCGAGCCGATATCACGCGGATCCCGCCGAACGACAAACTGCTCCGTCCTGCCGCCTCGCCTCGCGCTGATCCAGGGACGGATCGCCTCGCAGTAATAATAGACGCCGTCCCAGACGATCCCTTCCGGCTGAACCGTCCGCTCCGCGAAGGGAAGGAAATCCAGATAGAGGCGCCGGGGGTCTGCGATGGGCGGCGGCAGACCGGTTCCCTTATGGCGACCATCACCGAGGATGCCCACCTGCCACTTTTCCAGCGGCGCCATCCCGATCCCGCGGTGCTTCTTCCGGTGGTATTCGTTCACCACGAACTCCGCAAAGCACCTGGTCAGCAGCTCCAGGGTCAGGACCGCCGACTTGGCGGAATTGTATTCCCCCTTCTCCCGAATGTTCGAAAAGGTCGTACCAGGCAGCGAATGGATCTCTTTCGAGATGGTGCCCATCAGGCGTTCGATGTGCCCGCCATAGTGAGGCGTCTTAACCGGTCGCCACTCGATGTCGATGCCGTACTGGTCGCAGGCCTTCTTCAGGGTGTTGCTGCGGAAGTCCTTTCCGTTGTCCGCATGCAGCTTCCGCATCTTGCCCCAGACCGGCCACTCCCCCTTCACACCAAGACGATCCAACTCGCCCTCCTTCCGGAGAATCGACTGGGACAAGCACATGCCAACCGAAAAGGCGCTGGGCGCCTCCAGTGAGATGTAGAAGCCGGTAATCATCCGGGAATACACATCGATCGCCGCGGTCAGCCAGGGCCTTCCTACTGGCTGGCGACTCTCGTCATCGACGACCTCGATATCGAGCTTGGTATGGTCGATCTGGACGACTGACAGCGGGAAATCAGCCCTGGGGAAGTGCCCGAGGACGGGATCGAATCGATTTTCCGCTACCTTCCGCCCTTGGCGCTTGGCGACGCGAGCCCTTTCCTCAACGGCACCCAGGCGCTGGCGAATGGTGCTCGCGTGAGGGAACTGCAATCCCCTCAATCGGCAACGCCGCTGCACCTCTTCAATGGTTTTGCGACCACTTGGGCGCTGCTTCGTCAGGTGATACTCGTCGATCACCGCCTGAATGACCTCCTCGACCTTACGGTCTAGCCGTGTAGGCATCACCCGCCCTTTGCGCGTCGGCGCCAGGTCGGATAGGAGGCCGCGGGTCTCGTAGACATCGACCCATCGCCGGATTGTCGACGGCCCCGATCCGTGTTTCTCTGCCAGCTCGACATAGAGCTTCATCCTGCCCCTGCGAATGGCGAGGATAGGTTGAATGATTTCTAGGCGCCGGCGCGCCTCGGCCAGGTCATCTTCCGCGAGGCTATCGATGGCCCTGATGGGCGCGGGACTTTCGGGATCTGGCGCTCGAAGGTCCGCGATATGCGCGACCTTAGTCTCCCCGCTCACATTGTCGCGCACGAGCACCGTGCTGACGGAAACCGCACGCACAATGACGCAGGGCCGCTCCAGATATCGGACCTCGGTTTTTGGGGCGAAGCTTGTCGGCTCACTCATCCACCCGCTCCGTCTGGACGGTGCACAAGAGTGTCCATGGTCAATGGTTGATCGAGATCCGCCTCCACCTCGAACAACGAGACCATGTGCCATAAGCAATGCAGGGCTGAGGCCTGTTCGACGAGGTTCCTTCCAACCCGACCTATCAACTCTCGAACGGCGACGGGATCTCTCGTGAGCAGCAGCTGCAGTCGCTGCTTGATATTCGGCTCTACCTCATCTCGGCGCCGAGGAAGCAAGAACCTCACGTTCTCCAGTTTAGCCGTCCGGATCGATATCTCGGTGGCGACGGTAAACTTCCAGCCCCGCCTCGCCGCGAAATCGCCGGCTGCATAGAATCGCGGCGCATATTCCTGGGAGAACTTCTGGAGATCGGCCTCGTATTTCACCTCGACCAGCTCGGAGGGCCTGCCGGCGTCGCGGAACTGCACCAGGAAGTCAGGTGTATAGCGGAGATTGCCGCCCTGATGACGATAACGGATCTGGACCGGCTGCTCTTCGAGGGAGGAAACGGCCGGGTCGAAAAGGTGCAGAAGGGCGAAATCGCGCTCGAGCGTGGACTCGACAGAAATGCCGCCGGCCAGAAAGCCGGTGACGCTGCGTCGGCTCATGGGGATTCGCCTGATCGGCACCGTCCCTCCACAATGGGTTGATAGCTCCACCATCCTACACACCCATATCTAGATTTCAACTCATGGATGAACGTCCCTCATCCAGGGCGGCTCGAAGCGCGCGCTCCACCCAACCGGCCACATTCTCACCTTCGCGACCAGCCGCCTGTTTCACCGCCACCCGAATTTCCGGCGAGATCCCATCCAGCTTCCAATAACGTCCTTCGCCGTAGGGCCTGCGCCCCTGCGGTTCAACGACGCCCCGACGGGGGGCCAACTTGGTTCCAGTGAGAGAGACCAACTCTCGATAGTGGGATTTCAGCCCCTGACGCCTGAGCACGGACGCGGCCTCCTCCGCCTCGGCTAGATCGAGAACACGAACGGGTTCGCTCAGATTGAAAGTCACAGCATGCCAGTAGACGAAGGGGACGGGGCGCCCATGAAGCAAGTCGCTGCTCGATGCACCTACGCCCCTGCAAGCCTCGATGAATCGGGCAGGCCAATCCTCCAGTAGATAGTGGACTTGGCGGAGGAGTTCTCGCCTGCAGCGCGGATTTAAGTGCTCCACCTCTTTCACCCGCGGGATGTTGGCCGGCGGCGATGCTGGAAGCGGTGCGCGCTCCGCAAGCCACCCCCGGAGGGACAACGAGTATCGCCCCGTCGCCAGCACCCGGAACACGATCATCAGCAGACGAAACGCTGCAAGGGAGTGGATGGGACCCTCGACTCCCAAACACATCCAGCCCGACTCCGCAGCGTCGAGCAGGCCGTTTTGGATCAGCAGGTCCTGTTCCCACTCTAGCGGTTCCGCCGGCATCCGCCTAAAACACTGTCCACATCGACGACACCGAGGCCGGCCCCTTTCATCCCAACTCGTGTTAGGCGCGACCGGCATACCGCACCCGCCGCAGCGATCGACCAGCGAGACAGAGTGGATTTGGCAGATCGTGACGAAGCCCAGTCTCCAGGTCTTGCGGAGGTAGGGTGTCTCGTCGTCGAGACAAAGCGGGCAAATCTGCTGGCCAAAGGATTTGCGTGCCGCGTCTCGCCCCACCGGCGCGAGCCAGAGCAGCTTATTGAGGCCCGTATCCTCTTCAATCAATCGACCGAGCCAAGTCCGCAACGTCAGATCGTGAACGCGATCCAGCTCGATGCCTGTATTCTCGGCCATAGTGGCGATTAGCTGCGGGCATGCCAAGCGGTCCAGATCGCGGCTATGGAGGTGGGCGCCGGGTAATGCGGCCCGGAACAGCTCTTGGGGAAGAAGGCCGTTCGCGATCGCCACGCGGGCGAACCACGATGAGAACGTCTCGTCTTGCAATGGCCGCGGACGGCCTGGCCAAAGCTGATCGGGCATCTCGCCCCTCGCCAGCGACTGAAACCTGACAGCGTTCTACGTTCAAAAATACAACTTATAGTTAATATTTTATCGAGGCTGATCGCACCATATCGTAGTTAGACCGAGGTCTGAAATCCGAGAGGGGTCTGAATGTCAGTAAAAAGCGGAATTCTCAGCTTAAAAGTAGACGAGAATCCTTCTAGAGCCAGCACAGTGGTGATCGCCTCCGGTGAGCTGGCTGAGAAAATACCTATCTGTGCCAGCCCCTTTAGACGCCCCTTTGATTCTATGCTGGCACTAACCGCCCCGCTGGCGGATTCCTCCGGTTCGGGGCGGCTGGTAATGCAGCTTTACCAATAATATGTGTGTGGCCGCCGATTCGGGCTTTGCGCCCATGTTACGGCGTCGGGGTCGTTGCCTCGCGCGACTTGGCGGGCAAGCACATTGTCGGCTCGACGAGCCGGCCGAATGTCCAGAAGACGGACATGCCAGCCAGGCGCCTCACCGACCCTTCGGGATCCTGCCCAGAATATGCGGGGCTGGCGACCACGGGCACGGTAGTCGCGTGACTGCGGAGCCCATTTCCCATGATGATAAGTTCGTGACACGCTGGAACCTCCAGCGCCCCAGGCTTAAAGCCTGGCCGGACAATCCGGCTGATCGGAGCGCTACAAGGTCACGACGTGTCTCCTTCTGCTCGCCAAGTCGGCGAATGCCAGTTCAATGGCGGTTAACGGACCCCGCAATATAGGCGTGTCCCGACTTCGATGCCAGTGCGGCGCAGATCGAGCGCAACGCGCAACTCGCTCAAATCGACGCCAAACCGATATTATGAAGCAGACACACCAAGCAAGGATTTCTGAGGGTTTCAATCAGGACATCGCCCGCGCCAAGCGGGCGGCAGAGAAGGGCCCGGTGATCATCACGGACAGGGGGCGACCTGCCTTCGTGTTACAGAGCTACGAGAATTGGCGGAGACAGAGCGACACGCAGCCGGGCGTCAGCCTGCTCGACGCGCTGACTGACGCCGATAGCGCAAATATCGAATTTGAGCCGGCCCAATTGGCTGACCTGCTGGCAAGGCCGGTGGACCTGAACTGAATGTTCTTGCCGGACACCAACGCCGGATCAGCGATGCGTTGACCGGGTCGAGCCGCGAACGTCAAATTCCGGCGAACCGCCAATCTCACGGGGACACAGGCCTGATCAGCGGGATTGATCTGATAGCGACAACTCATTGATGTGGAGGGGAAACAGCTCAATTCACGCCAATCTATAGGTATGAATTGCTCACTTATAGCTGTGATTGCTCACCTATAGGTGTTTCCGACAACCGGAAACCCGTTAATCTTGGAGAGTTGGCTGGGGGACTAGGATTTGCTGCCAGCCCCGTCAGAGCATCTGGTCTTCAAGAGATTCCAAGAGCTGCGGATCACCTTTGTGGATCAGAACCATGATCGCGTCAATGCACTGCTCGTAGGCATCTCATTCGTCAGGCAAAAGACGGTCTTGTCCGGGCACCGCATGCAGGGAAAAGTAGATGCGAAAGGGCGCCTCCCCCATTATGAATGGGGTACCAGCCTAATTCGTCCGCCTGCCTTGCCTGGATCAGATCAATGACGACGACAGAATCACTAATCGAAAACGATCTGATCGCGAAGCTTACCGACCTGAAGTACACACACCGGCCGGATATCCGTGACCGCGCCACGCTCGAAGCCAATTTTCGTGAAAAGTTCGAGGCGCTGAACCGCGTCAATTTAACGCACAGTGAGTTCCAGCGCTTACTGGACAGCATCATCACCACCGATGTCTATAACGCAGCTCAGACGCTCCGAAATATTAATGCCTTCGAGCGCGATGACGGTACACCGCTGAACTACACGCTGGTTAACATCAAGGATTGGTGCAAAAATAGCTTCGAGGTAGTCAATCAGCTACGCCTCAATACCGACAATAGCCATCATCGCTACGACGTTATTTTGCTGATAAACGGCGTGCCCGTTGTTCAGATAGAACTCAAGACACTGGCAGTCAGTCCACGTCGTGCCATGCAGCAGATCGTTGACTATAAAAACGATCCTGGAAACGCTTATGGCAAAACACTGCTCTGTTTCCTCCAGCTCTTCATCGTGAGCAATCGCACTGATACGTGGTATTTTGCGAATAACAACGCTCGCCATTTCAGCTTCGATGCCGATGAGCGCTTTCTCCCCGTTTATCAGTTCGCGAGCGAAGACAATAAGAAGATCAGCTTTCTGGATACATTTTCTGAGAAATTTCTCGCTAAGTGCGCCTTAGGAGAAATGCTAAGCCGCTATATGGTCCTTGTGGCCAGCGAGCAGAAATTGCTGATGATGCGGCCTTATCAGATCTATGCCGTCAAGGCCATCGTCGACTGCATTAGTCAGAACTGCGGCAATGGCTATATATGGCACACCACTGGCAGCGGCAAGACGCTGACCTCCTTCAAGGCTTCCACCCTGCTCAAGGACAATGCCGACGTCGACAAATGCCTGTTTGTCGTCGACCGTAAAGATCTCGATCGCCAGACCCGGGAAGAGTTTAATCGCTTTCAGGATGGTTGCGTCGAGGAAAACACCAACACCGAGACCTTGGTCCGCCGCTTATTGTCTGACGACTACGCCGACAAGGTCATCGTTACCACGATCCAGAAATTGGGTTTAGCATTGGATGGCACCAACAAGCGTAACTACAAAGAGCGGCTAGAGTCTCTACGTAACAAGCGTTTTGTGTTCATCTTTGATGAATGTCACCGCTCGCAATTCGGCGACAACCATAAAGCCATTAAAGAATTCTTCCCTAACGCTCAGCTTTTCGGCTTCACTGGCACACCCATTTTCAAAAATAACGCAACCTCGGTTCAAATCGAAGGTCAACAAGCCAGCTACCGAACTACGGACGACCTCTTCCAGCGCTGCCTACACCAGTACACCATTACGCATGCTATCGAGGATCGTAACGTCCTTCGTTTCCATGTGGACTTCTTCAAGCCCGAGGGCCAGAACCCGCCTAAACCAGGAGAGGCGCTGAAGAAGGACAAGGTCATTGAGACTATTCTCGCGAAGCATGATGCGGCCACCAACGGGCGCAAATTCAACGCTGTGCTGGCTACCGCCAGCATCAACGATGCGATTGAGTACTTCGAGACATTTAAGACTATCCAGGCTCGCAAAAGTGCCGAGGACGAGAGCTTTCGTCCGCTGAACGTAGTCTGCGTGTTTTCACCTCCAGCGGAGGGTGACAAGGATGTGCAGCAGATCCAAGAGGATCTGCCTCAAGAGCAAGAAGACAACCAGAAAGACCCGGAGGGGAAGAAAGCTGCACTTATGCAGATTATAGCGGACTACAACGCGCGCTTCGGCACCAACCATCGCGTCAGCGAGTTCGACCTCTACTACCAGGATGTGCAAAAACGCATCAAGGATCAGCAATACCCCAACGCTGATCTGCCGCACGCCCAGAAGATCGATGTCACGATCGTGGTGGACATGCTCCTTACCGGATTCGACTCCAAGTACCTCAACACGTTGTATGTGGACAAAAACCTCAAGTACCACGGTCTGATCCAAGCATTTTCGAGGACCAATCGCGTACTCAACGATAGCAAGCCCTATGGAAACATCCTCGACTTCCGCCAGCAGGATAAGCCAGTAGAGGAAGCGATTGCGCTTTTCTCTGGGGAGCAGATCGACAATCCGCGCGAAATCTGGCTTGTGGATCCGGCCCCCAAGGTCGTCGACAACCTGCAAGCTGCAAACCAAAAACTAGCCGACTTCATGCAGTCACAGGGGCTCGCTAACGCACCTGAAGATGTGACCAACCTGAGGGGTGATGCCGCGCGAAGCCAATTCGTGAATCTATTCAAAGAAGTGCAGCGCCTTAAAACTCAGCTAGATCAGTACACCGACTTGAGCGCAGAGCAGAAATCGCGAATCAACCATATCGTTCCGCCCGACCGGCTGCTTGGCTTCAAGGGCGCGTACTTGGAAATGGCAAAGCGGCTCAAGGAGCAACAGAATGAGCAAGGCGGTCAAGCGTCGCCCGAAATTCAGCAGCTCGACTTCGAATTCGTACTCTTTGCCTCTGCGGTCATCGACTATGACTACATCATGGGCCTCATCGCTCGCATGACGCAGCAAAAGCCAGGAAAAGTTACGCTCAACCGCGAGCAGCTCATCGGCCTAATTCAATCTGATGCCAACTTCATCGACGAGCGTGAGGACATTGCCGAATATATCCGTGGCCTGCCTACCGGCGAAGCGCTGAGCGAAAATGCTATCCGTATCGGTTACGAAAGCTTCAAGGCCGTTAAAAAAACCAAGGAACTTGAGGCTATTGCCGCTCGACACGGGCTGGAGGCCACCTCGCTGCAATCCTTTGTCGACGAAATACTGCGCCGCCGTATCTTCGATGGCGAGCAGCTAAGTGAACTGATGGCTCCGTTAAATCTTGGCTGGAAGGCACGCACGCAGAAGGAGTTAGCACTTGTGGAGGACCTTACCCCATTGCTGCACAAGCTAGCCCAGGGGCGAGATATCTCGGGGTTAAGTGCATATGAGCAATAAGGAAGCCGGTGCGATGGGCGAGGAGAACGACGAAAATATCGGACGGAAGCCGCCCCTGCGTTTCCCTGAGTTTCGGGAGGCAGCAGAGTGGAGGCTTGAGCCGCTCAGCAAGTTGGCTAAGCGCCGCACGAATAAAAACATAACGGGCAAACACACTCGCGTTTTGACAAATTCCGCCGAATACGGAGTCGTCGATCAACGTGATTATTTTGAAAAGAATATCGCAAACAAAGAAAATTTAGAGGGATACTACATAGTCGACAAAGGGGATTATGTTTACAATCCTCGCATATCTTCAACCGCGCCAGTGGGGCCCATCTCGAAAAATAGGGCAGGACTGGGGGTAATGTCCCCACTGTATACTGTTTTTAGATTCAACGAAGATAACAACGACTTCTACGCTCATTACTTTAAATCATCGCACTGGCATAATTACTTGCGGAGATCATCGAGCACTGGCGCTCGACATGATCGCATGAGCATCACTAACAATGACTTGATGGATATGCCCCTCCCCTGCTCCACCTCTGCGGAGCAACAGAAAATTGCCGATTGCCTTTCGTCAGTCGACGAGTTGATCTCGGTGGAAACTCAAAAGCTGGACACCCTGAAGACCTATAAGAAGGGTATAATGCAGCACATATTTCCCCGCGATGGCGAAAGCGTTCCCCGCCTACGCTTCCCAGAATTCCAAGAGAAGGGGAATTGGGAAGAGTTCGCTTTTTCCAAGGTTGTCACCCGCTCTTTTTACGGCACGTCAAATTCGACCTCCGACTCTGGCGCCTACCCGGTCCTTAGGATGGGGAACATGGTAGACGGCGGCCTTGACGTAAAAAACCTAGCTTATATTGATCTGAGCAAGCGGGAATTTGAAAAGATCGCATTAAAAAAAGGCGACATTCTTTTAAATAGAACTAACAGCATGGACCTAGTAGGAAAAATATCCCTGTTTGATCTTGATAAAAATTATGTAGCCGCATCATATATCGTGACGTTTAGACTTGATACAGAAGCTATTGACCCTACTTACTGCAAGTATTTTCTTAACACATCCGCTTGTCAGGAGAAAATTAAGGGTTTGGCTACGCGGGCTATTAGCCAAGCGAATATCAATCCCAACTCTTTCCAAGAGAAAATAATGATCTCTCTGCCATCTAAATTGGAGCAGGGCAGAGTTGCGGACTATCTCACTTGCCTGGATGACATTCTCACCGCTCAACGACAAAAAGTGGACGCCCTCAAGGAGCATAAGAAGGGCTTAATGCAGCAACTATTCCCCGCGTGGGACGAGGCAAAAATATGAAGGCAGGGCAGACCTTTGCCGACCTTCCGGTATTGGCTATGAGCCTGCGGCAGGAGCTAGAGAACAGGAAAACCATCATACTCTATGCCTATAACGGCACGGGCAAGACACGACTGTCGATGGCATTCAAAGATATCGGCAAACAGGGCGACACCCGCGATACGCTTTATTTTAATGCATTCACTGAGGACCTATTCCATTGGGATAACGACCTGGATGGTGACAGTGATCGTCGGCTAACGCTCAACGCTGCCTCGCGCTTTTTTGCAGGCCTCGACGAACTGGAAATGGACAACCGTATCCGTCCGTTGCTGCAACGCTATGCGGACTTCGATTTCCGCATCGACACTCAGGAATGGGCAGTGCGTTTCTCGCGCACCGTGGACGGACAAGTTGTTGACAACATCAAGGTGTCGCGGGGCGAGGAGAACATCTTCGTCTGGTGCTTCTTCCTTGCCATCGTGCAGTTGGCGATGGACCCGGACATCGAAGCATACAGGTGGGTGAAATACGTCTACATCGACGACCCCATTTCATCGCTTGACGAGCACAATGCCATCAGCGTTGGCAATCACTTGGCGCAGTTTCTGAACAATCCGAATAACCCGCTGAAAGTGGTAATTTCATCCCATCATCCGCTGTTCTTCAACGTAATGCATAACGAATTAGACGCCCGTAAGTCGAAGAAAGTATCCGCGTATTTTCTCTCGCGCTCAAAAGCTAATGGGTCCTATTCGCTGGGCTACACCGGGGCTACCCCCTTCTTTCATCATGTCGCAGTTCTGACCGAGCTTTATAAGGCTGAGCAAGCGGGAGATCTGTACACTTATCATTTCAATATGCTGCGCTCAGTGTTGGAAAAATCGGCTAGTTTTCACGGCTTTCCCAATTTCTCAGCGTGCATCGTTCGGGACGCCGACGACCCGGATGGCGTCTTGCACGCACGCCTTATCAACATTCTGAGTCACGGCAACTATTCATTATTCGAACCCCAGCAAATGCTAGACGAGAATAAGGCGTACTTCAGGAAGATCCTGCACGACTTCCTCGGCCGCTACCCCTTTAATCCTGAACTATTCCCCCAAGCCGCCGAGGCAGCAGCCACATCATGACCGATCTCGAAAAACAAAAGCTGGGCAAAATTCTCTGGAATATCGCTGATCAACTGCGTGGTGCCATGAACGCAGATGACTTCCGCGATTACATGCTGGCTTTTCTGTTCCTGCGCTACCTGTCCGACAACTATGAGGCCGCCGCGAAGAAAGAGCTTGGGCCGGACTACCCAACTCAACTGGACAACTCGGCCACCACACCGCTTCAGCTGTGGTACGAGAAGAATTTAGAGGATGCGCCTGAGTTCGAAAAACAGATGCGCCGCAAGGTGCATTACGTGATCGAACCGCAATACCTCTGGGGCAACATCGCCCAGATGGCTCGTGAACAGAGCAAGTACCTGTTAGACAGGCTTCAGAAAGGCTTCGCTCACATCGAGACCGAATCATTCGCCAGCACATTCCGTGGGCTGTTTTCAGAGATCAATCTGGCCTCCGATAAGCTCGGAAGGAATTATGACGAGCGCAATGCGCGCCTATGCAAGATCATCGGCGAGATAGCGAAGGAGCTAGCGGAATTTTCGACCGATAGCGATACCTTGGGTGATGCATATGAATACCTGATCGGGCAATTTGCCGCTGGCTCCGGTAAAAAGGCCGGCGAGTTTTATACGCCGCAACCAATCTCCAGCATTCTCTCGGCGATCGTTACGCTCGACGGTCAGGACCCCGCCACTGGCCCACGCAAGCATATTGAGAGCGTGATGGACTTCGCCTGCGGCTCAGGCTCATTGCTGCTCAACGTTCGCCATCGCATGGGGCCTCATGGCATCGGAAAAATTTTTGGCCAAGAGAAGAACATCACTACCTACAATCTGGCCCGCATGAACATGTTGCTGCACGGAGTAAAGGATACCGAGTTCGACATTTTCCATGGCGATACTCTGTTAAATGAATGGGACATGCTGCGTGAAACCAATCCAGCCAAAATGCCCAGGTTCGACGCAGTCGTGGCGAACCCTCCATTCAGCTATCGTTGGGAACCGACCGAGGCCTTAGGCGAGGACGTGCGTTTCAAAAATCACGGCTTGGCCCCCAAATCAGCCGCGGATTTCGCTTTTCTGCTTCATGGGTTCCATTTCCTGAAGCAAGACGGGGTAATGGCCATCATCTTGCCGCATGGCGTACTGTTTCGTGGTGGCGCAGAGGCTCGCATTCGCACCAAGCTGCTCCAAGATGGCCACATCGACACTGTGATCGGCCTGCCCGCCAATCTCTTCTTCTCGACCGGAATTCCAGTGTGCATTGTGGTACTGAAGAAGTGCAAAAAGCCAGACGACGTTCTGTTCATCAACGCATCCGAGCACTTTGAAAGAGGCAAGCGTCAGAATCGCCTCTTAGATGAACACATTGAGAAAATTATCTCGACCTACAAATATCGTAATGCGGAAGATAAATATTCTCGCTGCGTTTCATACGAAGAGATTGAAAAGAACGATTTCAATCTTAATATTTCTCGTTATGTGAGCACGACTGTTGCCGAGCCAGAAATCGATCTCCGTGCAGTCAACTCCAAGCTGGAGCTACTGGAACAGGAAATTACAGCTTCCACGAAGAAGCATAACGAATTTCTCAGAGAGCTTGGGTTACCTCTATTGCCAGGATGATCTCGGAACGGAAAGCGGGCAATCCGAAATCGCGCGACTCATCACGCTAATCAGGCCGAATAAGTTCCCCCGGCTCGACGCCTAAAGCGCGGGCCAAGCGCTCCAACACATCTATGCTCGCGACAGTCTGAACGCGCTCCACCTGGCCGACATAGCGCGCGCTGATCGCTGCGCGGTCGGCAAGATCCTCCTGGGTCATGGATCGAGCTTCTCGCAACCGTCTGACGCGCTTTGCAAGAATTTCAGGCAACGTTCCCATGCCTCAGCATGGTCGGTGCAGGAACGATCCTTCCAGGAACCATAGTTCCGAATCGGCATTTCATGTGCTATCAATCGAAGATCCTTTTTCCCGCCGTAGGCGCCCGAAAGGCATCGAATATGGACTATATCGACACGGTTTTGATCGGACAGGCTGCGGCCAGGGCCGCCGGATCTGGGGCGGCGGCGCCAGGAACCGATGCCGCCTATTGGAAAGCTTACTCCGAGCGCCTGATGGATCGTGTCGCCGACCTTCAGGCCCAATTGGCGGGGAAGGAAGCCGAGTTGCAGGCGGCAAGGGTTTCGCTGCTGCGCAAGAGCGCCGAGAACAATGCTCGAAAGATCTATGGCCGCACTTTGCTGGCCGAGATTAATGCCTGTCCACATCAGGAACACCACGCCCTCGCAAAAATCGAGAGACACGCTGATGGGACAGAACAGCCCCATGCGGCACAGGTCTACGCTGAGATCTATGAGGCCGAGATCAAAAAAGCCGGCGCCTAATAGAAAATTCCTGCCGCTAAGCTGCTTGGGGGGGAGCTTTGGGCACCCCAAGGCCCTAAGTTTACCCACAGGGCGGCCCGCCGCCAGACTCGCGGTGGTCGCCGCGTTCCGCCCTATGGATAAACCCCAACATCACGAGCGTTGAAATGCTCCTAATTATGGCCCCCGGGGGGCCATAGCGCGACGAGGTCGACCCTCTGCGCGCTTCGGCTCAGTTCGCAGCGCCAATTGTTCTCGTGTTTCGCGGAGACGCTGGATCGCCTCGTTAAGTTCGGGGTCATGAAGCAAGCTCATGTCGTGAAGTTGCTGGCGCACCCACCGCTGAGCTGCCACAGGCAGTATTTTTATTGCGGCACTGACCTTCGAAATGAGCCGGAATACCGCGTCTGAAGCCGGCCTCGTAACACGAGAGAGTTCAGCCCGACGCTCTGCGGACACCGAGTCCGCCACCAGCAAGCGCTTACCATCTCGGCTGACCTCGATCTCCCCGGCAGCAAAGGCCGTTATGCCCTCGCCGATAGCCGTGACGCGGTCATGCACATGCTGCGCACGAGTTAGAAGGTCATCAATCTCGTCCCGACTGCGCGCAATCTCCTGCCTGTCCGATTCGACCTGGGCTCTCTCCAAAGCCAATCGTTCAGCTTCGCGGTCGAGTTCGGCACGATAGGCCTTGGGCGATTTATGACGGCGCGGGTCCATGCTTGGCTCGTAAATGCGCGGAACGCCTCGGTGCAGACCCACGGTTTCCGCAAATTCGCCGGCCCAGTCCTGCAGCCGCCTGAGAGCTTCCGCGCCACCGAATTCACCACGAGCGTTCAGCTTGATCTTCCCGCTATCCTTCCGCTCCAACGGCACGATCACCGCATGCAAGTGTGGCGCGGCCTCGTCCAAGTGCAGGACGACGCTGACCAGACGGTCACCATAGCGCGCCCGTAGAGCGTCCACAGCTTGGCGCTGGAAATATTCCGCTCTCCAGGTAGGTGCGGCAGCTTCCTCGAACCAGGCTGCGTTTGCGGTCAGGATCATTTCAATCGCGAGCACGGCATTCTTGCGGATCGGGCCGTCCACGCGCGCCAATGCCAAATTCACGTCCGCGACCAGATCGCTGGATCCGACCAGCACCCGATTCAGATGCGTCCGCTCGGGATCAGCATTCTCCGCTGGTGCCGTTCGGTGATTGTGCCGATGGGCCAATGCGAGCTGCGAGAGCGACTTGATTTTACCGATGCGGCAGACGATGGGATAGCTCACTGCGCCTCCAATTTCGCCTGATTGGATGAGCCACAGGTCTGATTGGGTAGAGGGGATTGGGCACTCACTACACAATTTGCCAAGTCAAATTGTCGTGAGCCCTGCCGGGGGCCTCCTTCGGAGAGACCAGGGCTTTCGCCCTGGACCCCTTTGGCCTTCAATACGGTTGCCCCACACACCCCTCCTCCAGGCCGACCGCCATCGGCGGTCGGGGAGGACCAGCGCGTTTGGGAGCCCTTCAGGGCGACCGTAATGCGCGGCCCGACCAAGACGGCGACTAGCCGTCGCCCTCTTGGCGGATCACGCATTTTGAGGAACTGGCTCACGGCCACAGCGCCAGTTCTGGCTCCCCTCCCTCGCTCCCAGCCTCGCCGTCGTCATCGTCGACGTGCAGAAACAGGTCGAGCGAGACAGGCTTGCCCAAGCGCGTAAACCGGCTACGCTCAACCTTTTCCGCGTCACGCTCCTTCTGCCCCTCAAAGAACAGCAACAGGCAGTCAAGAAGATCGTTAACGAGGATAGCCGGCCCTCCTACCGCCGGACTGAGCCATCCAGTGACTCCGTGTTCAATCCCGATATCGCGCACCCGACTCGTTGCCGCGCTCACCTTCTTAATGAACTCATCGAGGCCTTCGCCGAGCTTGCGAATCGCTTCCACCTCTTCCGCACGCAAAGCGGCATGACGGTGCAACTGAGGCAGATACTGAGTAGATTCGGTGATCAGCCAATTGCGGAACCGATGGAATTCCCGAAAGTGCCAGTTGGCTTCTTTCAGGTGCATATCCCGGCTTTCCCTCGTGAGCGCTGCTTCAGCCGCTTGCGCGAGGCGGGAATATTCCGCCTGATGGTGCGGCAACGCGCCACCGCTCATTGAGCGTTCAAAGATGTGAATGCTGTCCGCCGCGTCGTCGGACAAATCCGTGGCCCACCTGAAGCTGACGTGATTTAGCGTCCGCTGCCTCTTGTGCTCATTCTCAATCGCCGCGAGGCGATTAAGAAGCTTGGCAATCCTGATGGGTAAAAATGAGGCCGCAGGGGCAGCGTCGCCATCCGCGCTAAGGCTGATATCGACCATAGAAACCTTCACAGAAAGAGGGCGAAATAAATCGCAAATGCGAACAAATATATTGTCCGCACACAACTCTGTCAACGATACTATGTATCAGATAGGAATCTTGAACCAATCGGCTCAATGGGTCAAGCGAAAATTCGTGTTTTTTGAGATTTTGTTGACTGGGCCAGTGCGTAATAGCGTTCGTCAGGCATCCACTGCGTCCAGCTCGAAGGGCTGAATGCAGGGTTGGCCCCACGCTAATCCATCCCCCAGCCCTCCATGAAGGCGGTCAAATCGATGGGAGGCACTATGGCCTCAACAACTTGTTGCAGGCGCTGAATGCCAATGCGCTTGAGATACGTGCGGCTCCCTTCACTCAACGTACCGCCGGATTCATGCCCCAATATGGCATCAATCCACTGCTCCCTGAGAACGTCTGCATCGACATCTGTGAGCTGGGTGCGCGTATTGTGACGAAATGAGTGATAGGTAGTCTTATCTGAAATACCAATTTTATGTTTCTTGGCGCGGGAGAACTCACGGCTATAGCTGTAGCTGTACTTCCCGTCTGGACCTCCCGGCGCGAGGTCAGTAAACAGTCGCTTCGACCGCGCGGCACGGCGCGCCTCCACAAAGCGCAAGAAGCCCATTTTAATGAGGACGGAGTGGATAGGAACCACACGTTCACCGGCCTCGCTCTTCGGCTCCCAGCCATCCGAATGAGGCTGAATCCTGAAGACAGGCACCCCGTCGATAACGTCAATGTCGGCATCCGGACGCAACCGGGCGATCTCTTCAACACGCATGCCGGAATGCAGTGAGATCAGCGGCAGCCAAAAAAACGCCGAATTCCGGTCACAGCCCGCGCCGTACCAAGGCTCATATTCGAACAAGCGCCTGAGATCCGAAGGCGACCAGTCATCACGGCGGCGCTTACTAGTCTTTGCACCCGGGAACTCAAACCCACCGAAAATGATGTCATCCACGAGACCACGAACCCGCAACCACTTCCAGTATTGCGAAAGGGCGGAAAAATGCCTTTTTGCCGTCTTCTGACTCATAGTTTTGGCCGCCACAGCGTCTCTCTGGCGAAGAGAGATCGCCTCCCCAGCGGATATCACCTTGCCATTTTTGCCGTGGGTCGCCGGCATCTGAAGGAGCTGTTCGCGAAACCGCCCCACCTCCTCCCGAGTGTAGCTCCGCAGCGGCTTATCGCCGACCAATTCCGTCCACAGCCGGAACGTGACACGAGTCTGCGAAAGCGTCTGATTGGAGTAGGCCTTGCCGTCATCGCCGGGGGTGCTCTTGTACCGAAGGAAATCCTCCATCCTCTCAGAAAACAGCGGAGAGCCTTTGGCCGGCACCGCCGCCGTCGCGGCTGCAGGCGTTGCGGCTTTCAGCCGCCCTTCAAAAGCGTCGACAACCCGGACGACCTGCTCTTCGGCATCGAGTGCCGAGATCAGCGCCCCAGCCTCTGCGTTTTCCGCACGTACCTCAGCCAGTTCGGTACGCTTCGCCATAAGGTGTTGCTCGACCCCTTCAAGGAGCCGCCGCAGATGCATGGCCACCCGAGACCGATCTTCTTCAGAGAGAGCCGAAATCTGAGGCTCGCCGAGGGTGAAAAGGCGATCAAGCGTCCACCGGTCGCCATCAGCATAGCGAGTGAGGATTTCCTCCCTGGTCGGAGCGTCCCAGAAAGATTCGCTCTTTAGCCGGCGAACGATGGCCGTTACCTGCTCCTGCGCAAGACTCATACTCATCTGCTGAAAAACCCGATCCGTCTCAACGCACATTATGCTCGCGCGACGGCGCGCCTCCCGGGCCGATGAGGTCTCCAGGCTCCGAATGATCTCGGTCTGGCCCATAATCGGCACGAGCTTACACGGCACGCGTCTCCGGTAATGATACACCGTTCCGCGTACTCGAATTTTGGGAAAATTCTGACCCATTCCCGCGATCCCCAAGGGGTTGTGGATCAGGCTTGTGGACCAGTAAGGTCACAAACCTGCCGCAGCGCTCGGAAAGCCAATCATTTCAAGGAGATGGCTGGGGGACTAGGATTCGAACCTAGGCTGGCGGAGTCAGAGTCCGCTGTCCTACCACTAGACGATCCCCCAGCAGCGGGAAGGGGCGCTTTCTAACACGTCATTTTCAGGAATGCCAGCCCCAT
>Ga0213872_10000433_pt1 | contig 34294 bp, 22 predicted proteins | sample VelepicomBERX_R2_FD_160071 | JGI IMG/M metagenome (GOLD analysis project Ga0213872, IMG submission 160071) | Rhizosphere microbial communities from Vellozia epidendroides in rupestrian grasslands, the National Park of Serra do Cipo, Brazil - RX_R2 | ecosystem: Host-associated > Plants > Roots >... | reverse complement strand
CAGCATTGCCTGAATGCCAAGTGAATCCCGAATCAGGAGGTGTGGCCGAGTGGTTTAAGGCACTGGTCTTGAAAACCAGCGAAGGTGAGAGCCTTCCGTGAGTTCGAATCTCACCGCCTCCGCCAGTATCCAAATGCCCGCGCAAGCGGGCATTTCCTTTTGCGGAGGCGAGAAAGCAGCCTGCGCGGCTTTCGGGTGAGATTCAAAGGGACGGCGGGGCGGCCATCCGCTTGTAAGCACGGCAGCGGCCTGCAGCACGTAGGCGAATCTCACCGCCTCCGCCAGTTATGCAAATGCCCACGTAATGGAGCCGAAGGTCAGAAGCGCAGCGTCGACGTCAGCCCCACCACGCGCGGATGCACGGTATAGCCTTCGGTCACGGTATTGATTTCCGGCGACTGGATGATGGTCTGGTTGTTCAGCGCATTCTTTGCGTACAGCGTCACCTCGTAGGATTTCGCGCTATAGGTCGCGCTCATGTTGAGCACGCCGTAGCCGGGGTTGCTGTAGTCCGGATTGCTGACCTGATAGCTGCCGTAGGAATGGCCGGTCCAGGCATAGTTGCCACGCCAGGTCAGCTTGGCGCCGTCGTCGAACCAGCTGGTGTAACTGGCGCCGAGCGTGGCCGTGAGGCCGGGCACGTCGATCAGATGGGCGCCCACCGGCACGGTCGAAGTATTGGTGCTGCTGACGATGGTGGCGTTTTCCGCGCTCAGCGTCACGCTCAGGCTCAGTGCGCGCGAGACCTTGGCCGTCGCTTCCACTTCACCGCCGTAGATGCCGGCGTTGCCGACGTTGGCGGTGAAGTAGTAGCCGCAAGTCGGCAGGTAGATCTGCTGCTGGATGTTTTTCCAGCTCGTGTAGAACGCTGCCGAATTGAGCGAGACGGTGCTGTCGGCCAGCAGGCTCTTGGAGCCGATTTCATAGGTCCACAGCTTGTCCGACTGGAAGGTGGTCGGCTGCTCGGTCTGGCCGATGGCGGCGAAGTCGCCCGCGCACACGGTGCCGGGACCGAACACGATGGGGCCGGTCGGACCGCCCAGGCGGAAGCCTTCGCCGGCCGAAGCGTAGACCTGGTCGCCGGCATCCAGGTCATGGCTCACGGTGAGCTTGGGCGTGAACGAAGTGAACGTGGCGTTCTGGTTATACGGGCTGATGTTGCCGATCTGGTAGAAGCCGATCTCGTTCGACAGGAAATCTTCCTTGGCCTTCACGAAGCGCCCACCCAAGCCCACGTGCCAGTCGGCGCTGGGGTCGTAATCGACCTGTCCGAACACCGCGGTCTGGCGCTCGCGGTAAGTGCGGTCGTCGGACTCGTCGATGTCGTTGGGGAACAGCAGCAGACCGGGCGCGCCGTAGGCCGCCTGCACCAGCGACTGCTCCATCGGTATGCCGTACAGGCTCTGGAACACCGTGTTGATGCCGGGGATGCGCTGGAAGTCGGTGTTGTGGATGGTCTGGTTGGCGAAATACAGGCCTGCCACCCACTTGAGCGGGCTCTTGGAATCTTCCGGCGACGAGATGCGGAATTCCTGGCTGAACTGATGGTAGTCGGTCTTCATCTTCACCGGCGAGGGCAGGTTGCCGATGGTGGAATCGTTCAGGGCCTGGTTCTGCGGATAGAGTGGGTCGAGGAAGGCTTCGGAGAACAGCGTGGCGTTATAGAAGGAGCCGTCTTCTTGGCGCGACACGTTGCGGTGGAAGGCACCGGTCACCGAAGCGAACTCGAAGCTGTGGAAATCGTTAGTGATCGACAGGCTGCCCAGCGTCATCAAGTCTTGGCCGTATTCGCGCACCTGCTTGTCTTGCTCGTACAGGCCGGGCACGAAAGTGGAGCCGATGCCGCCCGAATTGGCGTTCGGGTTGTTGAGGTAGAAGGCCGAATTGTCGTGGCTGTTGTCGATCTGGCGGAAGAAGGCCGGCTTGATAGTCAGGTCTTCGTTGGGCGTGATCTTGCCCAGGATGTGCACCACGCTGGCGTCGCTGCTGTTGACGCCGCTATTTGCCAGCACGCCTTGTTGGGTGTAGTTGTCGATCCAGCCGCTGTCCCAGGTCGAATACACGCTGCCGCGCAGGGCGAACACGCCGGGATTGACCGGCACGTTCAGCATCACGTTGCCGGCGTCGTTGAAGCCGCCGTGCGCGGTTTGGGAAATGTCGCCCGTGACTTCACCGCTGAATTTCTCCATGTTCGGTTCGACCGGAATGAAGCGCACCGTGCCGCCCTCCGAACTCGCGCCCCACAGCGAACCCTGCGGCCCGCGCAGTACTTCTATGCTTTGCAGATCGGTGAATTTCGGCTGCGAGGCGTAATCGTAGAAATTCTTGGTGGTGATGGACACATCGTCGAGATACAGACCAACCGTGGCCGATCCCGAAGTCGAGCTGACGCCGCGTATGGTGATATTGGTTTCGCCTTCGCTGGCGCTGACGGAATTGAAGGACACGCCCGGCACGGCGCGCGCCAGGTCGTCGAAGTCGGCAATCTGCTGCGACTTCAGCTGTTCCTTGCTCATTACGGAAATACTGAGCGGCACTTCCTGCACGTCTTGCGAACGCTTCTGAGCCGTCACCACGATCATTTCTATCTTGCCCGAGCCGGAAGCTTCCGGCGTCGCGCTGTCAGGGGCGGCGGCCGGCATATCGGGTTCGGCGGCCCAGGCGGTGAGCACGGCCAGCGTGAGCGGAAGAATGGCGAGGCGAGGTGAGAGGCGGGACAGGCGGCGGGACAGGCGCGGCTTCATGGCAAACTCCTGATAAAAGACAAAAGGGAATTCGGGAGACGGAAGCGGGAGCTTGTCGCGGTGGTAGCGACGGCGGCGGGTTGCACACGTTCCGGAGAACGTTGCGCCGGCTGGGGTTGATGCAAAGGCAAAACTAAAACAGACCACATGACAGGCTCCAGGTTTCGGTGGGATGGCAACGGGACGTCACCTCGAACGCGAAGTGCATCTCCCGGGCTTTTGTCCCGCCGTGGAGCCTGAGCATCGTCACGGATGCTTGAGGCCGGTTGCTCTTGGACCAGGCATCGCAGGCATTTCACCTGTGACCGGAACCCTAGCAACCCTTCGGTCGGCGATTTTTTATCGCTTCCCGACTTCCTATATTGCAATGACCGTGCCAGCGGTTTTTGTGTCTGTATGATGAAAAAACGCGTCGTATTCAGGCGCTGTGCCCCAATACCATGCGCGTGCGATTTTGCGATGCACAATTTGAATGCAGGATGCTACGCAAAGGGGCGAACCGTTTTGATGCAGAAGCGTTTGAGGAGGGAGAAAAAAACGGCGCTGCCTGGGCACGAGGCCCGGGCAACGCCGTGGGGCAAGGGATATCCCGAAAAGTCACAACCAAGTGTCAAGCTTGGTGTGGCAACTCTGCGCTAGTGATTAAGCAATTACCGTGCAAGCTAGGAGGTTGAAGAGAGGCGGATGGTAGTGGTTGATTGCGGGGAGAATATCGTCGCTACAACGATAACTTATCCCCGTCGTCCTCGCGTAGGCGGGGACCCAGGTAGTTTTTGCTTTTTTTTTTGCGCGAATTTACTTCAACCTGGATTCCCGCCTGCGCGGGAATGACGGGGAAGGGGTGGCGCAATACGCAAGAAGTCTCCCGCATTCAAACAGAAGGTGTGCTGGGATTTCATTCCTGCCTACAACGGGGATAGCTAAGCCGCGCCTCTAAGCGACCGCCGTACGCGCCAAATAAGCCCGCCACCCTCCATACTGCGTAATATCGGTCGCACTTTGCAGCGCCAGCGGTTCGCACAGGAAACCTTTCACGCTGCTGCCGTCGGCCAGCTCCACGGTACCTATGCCCAGCGGCGGCGGCACTTGCGCCACGAAGTTGCCGAAGTGGCGCAGTGGCATCTCCCACACTTCGACGGCAATGGCCTTGCCGTCCGTGGCCACACGCGCCAGACCGGGCTTGGGCGGCACGGTGCCGCTCAGGGCGTACAGGCGGTAGTGCGCGGCGGTGTGCGTCGCTTGCAGCTGGCGCGCGCCGGCTTCCTGCAATTGCCAGTTGAGCGGCTGGCCGCTCAGGTGGGCGCCGACCACGGCAACTTGTATGCAGGGCTCCGCGCCGGGCAAAGGCTGTTCCGCCACCGCCTGCACGCCGATCGCCTGCGCTTGCAGCGTACCGAGCAGGGTCTGCGCCGCATGCGCCAGCATATGGTCGGAACCGCAGCGACCGATCAGCGTGATGCCGAAGGGCAGGCCGTCGCCGCGCGGCGCGGCCGGGATCGCCAGTGCCGCCATATCGAAGAAGTTGACGAAGTTCGTGTAGCAGCCGAGTTCGCTATTGCGCGCCACCGGGTGCGCGGCTACTTCGGCCTGGGTAGGGAAGGTGGGCGCGGTCGGCACGATCAGGAAATCGAATTCCCGCAGGGCTTGCTCGGCCTGGCGCTTCAATTCCGCCAGCCGGTATTGGCCGTGGAAGGCGTCGACCGCAGAGTAATCCTTGCCTTGCGCGATGATGCCGGCCACTACCGGGTTGAGCGTGGCGTCACCGGAATCGATGAAATCGCCTACGGCGGCGAGGCGTTCCGCCACCCACGGCCCCTGGTAGAGCAGGGCGGCGGCATCGCGAAACGGCGTGTAGTCTATTTCGCCGAATTGCAGCTTGTCGACGCTGTGCAAGCTATGCATTGCGACGGCGAAGGCTTGCTGGGCTTGCGTGTCGCCGTAGAACTCGGGCTGGGCCGGCACGGCAGCGCGCCAGCCGCGCGTCTTCAGAGGCAGCTGCGCGATGTGGCGCGAATAGGAATCGCCGGCGTCGAAGCCCGAGGCGACGCGCGTCACGCGCCAGGCGTCGGCCACGTCCTGCGCGAATACCGAAACGCAATCGAGCGTGCGGCAGGCCGGAAACACGCCGTGCGTGCTGAGCAGGCCGCGCGTGGGCTTGAGGCCGACAATGCCGTTCAAGCCGGCCGGCACGCGGCCGGAACCGGCCGTGTCGGTGCCCAGCGCAAAGCTCACCAGGCCCAGCGCCACAGCCACTGCCGAGCCGGAACTGGAACCGCCCGAGATGCGTTCCGGGTGGTGCGCGTTGCGCACTGCGCCGTAGGGCGAGCGCGTACCGACCAGGCCGGTGGCGAACTGGTCGAGGTTGGTCTTGCCCACCAGGATGGCGCCGGCCGCCAGCAGCTTGCTCACCACGGTAGCGGTGTGCTCGGGCACCTTGGTAAAGCCGGGGCAAGCCACGGTGGTGGGCATGCCCGCCACGTCGATATTGTCCTTGACCGCGAACGGCACGCCGAACAGCGGCATGGTCGCGAACACGGCGGCGCCGTGCTGGGCCAGCAGGCTGTCCAGTTCCTGCGTGCGCTGGGTCAGGGCGCTGGGCGTGACGCGGTTGATCCAGACTTCGGGGCGGCTTGCTTGTTCGATGCGGGATAGGACAGCGGTGATGCAGGCGCTGGGGGTGAGGGTGGCTTGGGCGTAGCGTTGTTGCAAAGAGGCGATAGTCAGGTCGAGATTATCGGGCAGGTTCATGTTGCGCTTTCCGTATTGGCTATTGTCTCTTTTTGAGATTTCAGTAAATGAGTTATATCGAACTCGACGCTCAAACGCGGGACATGCCCCAATCATTGCGCAGTTAGTTCCCCGTCGTCCTCGCGAAGGCGGGGACCCATAGAGACGCTCTCGTGCAGACTCCCTATGGATTCCCGCTTGCAGCGCGCACGCTCCCTTGCAAGGGAGCGTCGTTTCGCAGGCGTGCAGCATGCTGCACGAAGTCCCTGCTGCACCCTTCGCGGGAATGACGGGGACAGTTGTCGCCGTGACGACGGCCGGTGCCCGCAATAAACCGTCTTCGGCTGTTTCGTAGGGCGGTCATCCGCCCAGCGATCTGTTTTCAATCACTGCCATCGGTACGCAAAATCGCAATATGCTGCCCCGCCGCCACCAGCGTACCCTCGCTGACCAGCATCTCCACCACTTCGCCGTCCTGCGGCGCCGACAGCGGAAACTCCATCTTCATCGCTTCCAGGATCGCCACCGTGCCGCCCTTGGCTATCCGTTCGCCGGCTTGCGCCGCAATCTTCCACACGCTGCCCGGTACCGTGGCCGACAGGTATTGGCAGCCGGGCGGCAGTTCGCGCAGTTGCGGCTCTTCGGCGCCGACATCGTCGCCCACGTATTCGGCCTGGCCGGCGTTGCGCCACCGTTCACGCTCTTCTTCGAAGGACGCTTGCTGGCGCTGCTTGAAAGCGGAGATCGACGCCTGCTCCTGCGCCAGAAAGCGGTTGTACTCAGCCAATGAAAAACTGGTCTCTTCGATGCGCACGTCGAAACGGCCTAGCGGGAAGTCGCGCCGGTGTTCCAGTAATCGCGCTTCGCTCACTTCGTAGAAGCGGATCTGGTCGAAGAAGCGCAGCAGCCAGGGTTTGCCGTCGCGGAAGCTGGCGGTCTGGCGGTAGCGGTTCCACATCTGCACGGTGCGGCCGACGAACTGGTAGCCGCCCGGGCCTTCCATGCCGTACACGCACAGGTAGGCGCCGCCTATGCCCACCGCGTTTTCCGGAGTCCAGGTGCGAGCCGGGTTGTACTTGGTCGTTACCAGCCGGTGGCGCGGGTCGACCGGCGTGGCGACCGGCGCGCCCAGATAGACGTCGCCCAGGCCCAGCACCATGTAGCTGGCGTCGAACACCACGCGGTATACATCGTCGATGGAATCCAGGCCGTTGATGCGGCGGATGAACTCGATATTGCTCGGGCACCAGGGCGCATCGGGGCGCACCGTGGTCTGGTACTTCTGGATCGCCAGCCGCGTTTGCGCATCGTTCCAGGCTAGCGGCAGGTGCACGATGCGCGAGGGCACCACCATGTCGTCCACCGCCGGCAGGTCGGCCAGCAGGCGGTCCAGCAGGCTTTCCAGCCGGCGCGAGGGCAGCACGCGATGGTCGAAATGCACTTGCAGCGAGCGTATGCCGGGCGTCAGGTCGACGATGCCGCGAACTTGTTCACGCTCGATGGCCTGCATCAGTGCATGCACGCGGAAGCGCAGGTTGAGGTCGAGCGCCAGTTCGCCGAATTCGACCAGCAGGTAGTCGTCGCCGGCACGGCGGTAGGTGACGCGGGTTTCGTTGTCGTGGCCGCGCTCGCAGGCGGTTCGGCCGACGATGGGCGAAGTGCCGAGCGCGGCGGGCGGCAGGATGAAAGGTGTTTGTGTTGCGGCCTTTTCCTCGAACACGCTTTCCATGCGCGCACGCATGGCGGCTGCCTGCTCGCTATCCACGCGCACGAAACGCACCGTGTCGCCCGGCTTCAACTGGCCCATCTTCCATAGCTCGGCCGAGACGATCACGGCCGGGCAGACGAAGCCGCCCAGGCTGGGGCCGTCCGGGCCGAGGATGACGGGCATGTCGCCGGTGAAGTCGATCGAGCCTATCGCATAGGCGTTGTCGTGGATGTTGGACGGATGCAGGCCCGCTTCGCCGCCGTCGCTGCGCGCCCAGGTGGGCTTGGGTCCGATCAGGCGCACGCCGGTGCGGCTGGAATTGAAGTGCACCTGCCAGTCGGTGCCGAAGAAGATATCGATATCGGCATCGGTAAAAAAGTCGGGCGCGCCATGCGGGCCGTAGTGTACGGCGATCTGCCAGGCGTGGCTGTATTGCGGAATATCTTGCGCATGCGTCGCGCGCGGCTGGCACTGCCTGACATGATTGGCGTCCGCGGTATGCAGCTTGAGCACGTCGCCGGTGCGAATCGCCCGCCCGCCGTGCCCGCCGAAATTGCCGAGCGTGAAAGTGGCTCGGCTGTTCAGGTAGTGCGGCACATCGATGCCACCGGCCACGGCCAGGTAGGCGCGCACGCCGGCGCCGGCAATCGCGCCGCAGCGCAGGGTTTCGCCGGCGCGCACCAGGTGGGCTTGCCAGTTCTGCAGGGGACGGCTGCCTTCGGCGTTGGACAGTGTGGCCTGCATGTCGGCCCCGGCCAGCGCGATGCAAGTGTTGCAATTGAATTGCAGCGTTGCGCCCTGCAGCGTCATTTCCAGCGTGGCGGCTTCCGGCGCGTTGCCGGCCAGGTGGTTGGCGTAGCGGTGCGCGTAAGAATCCATCGGCCCTGAAGGCGGAATGCCGACTGCCCACAGGCCGAGCCGGCCCGGGTAGTCTTGCACCGTGCTTTGCAAGCCGCCTTCGAGCACGTCGATGGTGCTGGGGCGGTAGGGCATGGCGGCCAGCATCTGCGTGGTCTGGCGGCCAGCCAGGAATTCTGGCCACGCCAGTATCGTCGCCAGATAAGCTAGGTTGGTCTCGATGCCGTCCAGGCGCGTGTGCGGCAGCGCTGCGCTCAAGGCGGCAATGGAAGCGGCGCGGTCCTCGCGCTTGACAATCAGCTTGACCAGCAACGGGTCGTAATAGGGGCTGATGGTGATGCCGCGCTCGACCCAGGTGTCGACGCGCACGCCATCGGCAAACTCGGCCGCAGTCAGGATGCCGGAAGAGGGCTGGAAGTTCTTGGCCGCGTCTTCGGCATACACGCGCAACTGCATGGCGTGGCCGGACGGCACCAGCGTGTTTTGCGCGGGCAGCGTCAGCTCGCCGGCGGCGGCGCGTATCATCCATTCCACCAGGTCGACGCCGAACACTTCTTCGGTCACGCCGTGCTCCACTTGCAGGCGGGTGTTCACCTCCAGAAAATAGAAACGTCCGCTATCGGCATCGAGCACGTATTCCACCGTGCCGGCCGACAGGTAGCCTATCGACTTGGCCAGCCGCACGGCGGTGTCTGCCAGAGACGCGCGGGTGATGGCCCCCAGGCCCGGCGCCGGGGTTTCCTCGATCACCTTCTGGTTGCGACGCTGCACCGAGCAGTCGCGCTCACCGAGCGCCACCACGTTGCCTCGGCCGTCGCCGAAGATCTGCACTTCGACGTGGCGCGCCTTGGCGACGAATTTTTCCAGGTAGATGCCGCTGTTCTTGAAATTGGTTTCCGACAGGTGCTTGACCGAAGAATAGGCCGCATCGAGTTCGGCCGCATCGCGGCACAGCCGCATGCCGATGCCGCCGCCGCCGGCCGTGCTCTTCAGCATCACCGGGTAGCCGATGCGTGCCGCTTCGCGCAGCGCCTGCGCGGCATCGTCCAGCAAGCCGGTGCCGGGCAAGAGCGGCACATCGGCCTGCAGCGCCAGTTCACGCGCCGTGTGCTTGAGGCCGAAGGCGCGCATCTGTTCCGGCGTCGGGCCGATGAAGGCGATGCCGGCATCGGCGCAGCTTTGCGCAAAGGCAGCGTTTTCGCTGAGGAAGCCGTAGCCGGGGTGGATGGCCTGGGCGCCGGTGGCGCGTGCCGCGGCCAGCACCTTGTCCACCGCGAGATAGCTTTCCGCCGCCGGTGCCGGGCCCACGCACACGGCTTCGTCGGCGTAGCGCACGTGCAGCGATTCGACGTCGGCTTCCGAATAAATGGCCACGGTTTTGATGCCGAGCCGGCGCGCGGTGCGCATGACGCGGCAGGCGATCTCGCCGCGATTGGCGATCAGAATCTTGTCGAACATGCCTACTCCGCGTCCCAGACCAGGAAGCGCACCGGCGTCGGGTTATAGGCGTTGCAGGGGTTGTTCAGCTGCGGGCAATTCGACACCAGCACCAGCACGTCCATTTCGGCGCGCATTTCCACGTATTTTCCGGGCGCCGAGACGCCGTCGGCGAATTCCAGTCCGCCTTCGGGCGTGACCGGCACGTTCATGAAGAAATTAATGTTGGGCACCAGGTCGCGCTTGTCCATGCCGAGGTCGGCGTGCGCCAGCGCGTGCAGGAAATTGTCGCGGCAGCTGTGCATGAATTTTTTCTGGATGGCGTAGCGCACGCTGTTGCTCTCGGCCGCGCAGGCGCCGCCCAAGGTGTCGTGGCGGCCGCAGGTGTCGGCAACGATGGTCAGCATGGGGTTGCCGAGGTTGGACGTGATCACGGAGCCGGTGGTCAGGTAAATGCCGCCTTGCTGCTGCAAGGTGTCGGTAGCGCTATAGCTTTCCGACTTGTCGGCGGCGTTGTAGAAAATCGTATCGACTGCCTGGTTGCCTTCAAGGTCGACGATGCGCAGCACCTGGCCGCGCTTGAGCGTGTGTACCCAGGGTTCGCCGGCTGGCTGGACGTAGTCGAACACTGCGGTAGCGGGATCCAGTGCGCTGGTTTGCAAAGAGGTCATGCTCGGCTTCCTATCGGTAAACGAGTTCGGTATTGAAATAGCCGCGCCGGTTTTCGGCGCAGGACAGGCGGCAGACGTCGTCTTCGGCCGCAGTGCCGGATTCCCAGGCCACGATGCCGACTTTTTTCGGTGCGTATTCGGGCGAGGGGTCGAGCGGATGCAGGGCGGTGGACACGGCCACCAGCACGTCCATTTCGCAACGCAGTTCGACGTGGCTGTGCGGCTGGGAATTGCCGGAGGCGAAGCTGAAGTTGCCGGCCTGGTCCACCACTACCTTGGAAAACAGGTTCACGCAAGGAACCAGGTCGCGCAGGCCCAGACCCCATTTGCCGAGTTCGATCAGCATGTTGTCCTTGCCGTTGCGATGCATGGCGTTGCGGTGTTCCTGGTAGCGCCGCTGGCCGTAGCGGCGCAGCAGACCGGCTGCGTTCGACAGCCCGCACAGCGGATCGTGCCAGCCCACCGTGTCCTTGGACACCGCCGCCAGCACGCGCCCCATGTCGGAATACAGCACGTGGCCGGTGCTCAGGTGGGCCGTGTGCTGGGCCTTGAGTGTGTCCGGGATGTTGAGCCTTTCGTGGCGCTCGTCGGCGCGGTACAGCAAGACCGAGGCATTGGCGCCGCCTTCCAGGTCGATGAAGCGCAGCGTGGTGCCGCGCCGCACGCGGTAAGACCAATGGCCGCCGCCCGGGATCAGCTCGCTCCACAGTACTTTTTCTTGCGGCAGGTCGGCCGCGTGGTCGCGGGCGAAGGCCGGCATGTCGGGCAGGCCGTGGCTGGTTTCTGGTTGCATCAGAGTTCCTTCAAATTTTAATTACCGAGAATTCAGTTAATGCATGCCGTTTGATCAAGAAATGTCAGAAGACGCCGAATGCGGGTAAATACGCCCGGGCTGCTGTAACCTTTCCCCGTCATTCCCGCGAAGGCGGGAATCCAGGTAGATTTTGTTTTTAGGTATCAACAAGTTCTACCTGGGTCCCCGCTTACGCGGGGACGACGGCTTACTGATGTAATCATGTACCGAAGCTCCAATAGTCAAACTGCGCGTGCTGCGAGATGAGATGCCTCACCATACTGATTTGTGCTGCCGTCAGCCGAAATAATCGGCGGCATCACCGCAGCCATCAGTTGCAGACGGCAAGTGATCACGCCCTTCATGATGGACATCGAATCGGCAATTGCCTGCAGCTTGCGCGCCGGTCCCTGCACCAGCAGCACTTCCATGATCTTGTCTTCGGCCAGGTGCACGTGCAGTGAGCTGATCACGGCGTCGATGTGCCGGTACTGCAAGTCGGCCAGGCGCTGCTGCAGGCCGCGCGTGTGGCGTTCGTAGAACAGGGCGATGGTGCCGGCCATGACGCTGTTGCCGAGCTGCTGCTTGTGGTCGATCAGCTGGTGGTTGACCATGTCGCCGATGGCTTGCGAACGGCTTTCGTAGCCGCGCTGCTGCACCATGGAATCGAGTTCGGCGAGCAAGTCCTGGTCCAGCGAAATGCTGATGCGGCCTACCAACTTCGATACTTTGTCTGCGGATTGGCTCATAGTGCTCTTCCAAAAAACTGTTGACTCTTCCCTCGCCCGCTTGCGGGAGAGGGGTAGGGGAGAGGGTGACCGTCAAGACCTGCTGCTTTGCAAACACCCTCTCCCCCGGCCCCTCTCCCGCAAGCGGGCGAGGGGAGACGAGTGCCTGATTGCCCGCGGCAACAGTCCTTTAACGCAAGGTTTGCGTAGCTACAAAAAGTCTCATCGACGCTAAATTTGTTCATTCGACGTTGTCCTCCACCGTGGTGAAGCGGATCACGTTGGGTTTCACGTCTTCGCCTTCTTCCGGGTCTTGCGGCTCGGCGGGCGGATGGATCAATTCTTCCAGCCGGGCGCGCACGGCGCGGAATTCCGGCGTGGCGAACTGCTGCGGGCTGCGCGGGCGCGGCACCGGCACTTCGATGAATTCGCTCACTTCGCCCGGGTGGGCTTTCAGCACCAGGATGCGGTCGGCCAGGTAGATCGCTTCGTCGAGGTCGTGGGTGATGAACACCACGGTAATGTCGATGTTGCGCCAGATGTCGATCAGGTGGGCCTGCATGCGTGCCCGGGTTTGCGCGTCTAGCGCGCCGAAGGGTTCGTCCATCAGCAAAATACGCGGCCGGTTGGCCAGCGCGCGGGCAATGGCGACGCGCTGCTTCATGCCGCCCGAAAGCTGGTGCGGGTAGGAATCGGCAAACTTGGACAAGCCCACCAGTTCCAGCCAGAGCAGGGCGTCGCGTTCGGCTTCCAGCTTGCCCTTGTCATTCATCTCCAGGCCGAACATCACGTTCTTTTTCACCGTCAGCCAGGGGAACAGCGTGTAGCCCTGGAATACCATGCCGCGGTCCGGGCCGGGACCGCTGGCCGGCTTGCCGTCCACCAGCACTTCGCCGGCGCTGTGCGCCTCCAGCCCCGCCAGAATGCGCGCCAGCGTCGACTTGCCGCAGCCGGAAGGGCCGATCACGCACACGAATTCGCGCCGGTGGATTTTGACGTTGATGTCGCGCAGCGCCGTCACTTCGCCGTCGGGAGAGTTTTGCGACTTGAAGCGCTTGTGCAAGTTGCGCACTTCCAGCACCACGTCGCGTTCGCGGATGCGGCCAAAGCGCTCGCGCACCGCGTCCGACTGCTGCAGGTAGCTCAGGTGGGCGTCGTCGGTTTTCATAATCTCTGTGTCTGCTCGCTTCAGGATTTGTCGTGGGCGTCCCAGGGGAACAGACGCTTCCCCAGGCGCGCCAGCAGCCAGTCGGTGCCGAAGCCGATGATGCCGATCAGCGTGATGGCCGCGTAGACGTTGGCGAAATGCTGATAGCGCGCTTGCTGCGTGATGTACCAGGTGATGCCGGAACTGGTGCCGATCAGCTCGGCCACGATCAGGTAAGTCCAGGCCCAGCCGAGCAGAATGCGCTGGTCGCGGTAGAGGTCGGGCAGAATGCCCGGTATCACCACGCGCGTCAGCAGCCGCACCGACTTGGTGCCCAGCGTCATGGCCGCTTCCACCAGGCTGTGGTCGAGCTTGCGCGCCGTGTTGGCGATGATGAGTATCTGCTGGAACAGCGTGCCGATCACGATGATGGCGATCTTGGGCCCGTCGTAAATACCGAGGATGGCGACCGCGAGCGCCCCGAAAGCCGGCGCCGGCAAGTAGCGGAAGAATTCGATGAAAGGCTCGGACAGCCGCGCCAGCGCCGGGTAAGTGCCGCACAAAATGCCGAGCGGCACACCGAACAGCGAAGAGATAAAGAAGCCCCAAAAGATCACTTGCACGCTCTGCCACAGGCTCTGGTGCAGCCATAGCCCATCCTTCTGGTCGGGCGCAGTCTTGAAAGCGGTATAGAAAGCCTTGGCCACATCGAGCGGCGCAGGCAGGTAGATAGGGTTGGCCGGTTTCCCCTGCGGCAGCTGCCCGCCGCTCTGGCGCAGCGTTTCGCTCTCGTCGGCAAACACCGCCTTGTCCACCAGCATGCCAATCTGGAAGTAGTCGACCCCGCCCGGTTCGGTGATCTGCACCTTGGGATGCCAGATGAAAGGTACATAACTCACCACGCACCACAGCAGCAGCGGCAGCAAAAACGAAGCGATCGCCAACAGCGTGCGCTTGCGCGGAGGCAGACCCGACAAATTCATCTACAGTGCACCTTTCAATATCACTATTCGTAAAAATCGTAATACCGACGATGAAATAGCAATAAGAGTGCCAGGGCCTTGCTGGATCTGCGGCGATGTTTTAGTGCATTGTTTTTAAAGGGGATATTGTTGGTGGAGGTGTGTTATGTTCAAAATGGTGCGAATAATACGGAGCACCGATTTTGTGCATGCTGATCACTTTGCGCAGCAGAGTACGTGTCGCGATGGTGCGTGTGTTTCGAGCGGTAGGGTCGCGGGCGGTAATAAAACTCGACCGTGCTGATTCCGGCACAAGTGCCAAATCAGCAGTTTGCCGGAGGCGCACCGAACCTCCGGCTTTATTCCTGTTCGTCGTTTTTCTAATTCATTTCGCATTCTCAAACGAAGCGTCGATATAACTCCCCACGTTCTGACTGGCGTCATATACCTTGTTGCTAACGTTGAAGGTGTTGACCAGTTCAGTCGAACCATACAGCGACTGATAACCTGTGGCCTTGACGTAAACCTTGCGGCCTTCTTCGAGTGAAAGAAGTTTTGTGCCTTTCAGCAGCGGCAGGTATTCGGCCGGGGTGACGCCGGAGCGCGCTGCCATGACCTTGATGGCGTCGGGTTGGGTCTTGGGGTCGGCGATGTAGGCCACCACCTTGTCCCACAGCTTCACCAGCTTTTGCCAATCGGCGCGGTGGGCCTTGGCGCTAGCGGGATTGACGGCCAGCACGTCGTAGATCAGGCCGGGCACGTCGGCCGAGGTGTAGATGGGCTTGGCGCCGGGTAAGGCCTTGCGCGCTTGGCCGGCGATCGGTTCCCAGGCGCCGACGGCGGCGACGTCGCCCGAGGCCAGCACTTGCGGCACTTCGTTTGTCTTGGTGTTGATGATGCTGACGTCGTCGGCCTTCATGGCCATCTTTTGTAAACCGGCGCCCAGCAGCAGGTGCTCCACCAGGCCGACTTCCACCGCGACCTTCTTGCCCTTGAGATCGGCCAGCTTCTTGACGCCGGGCCTAGCGATGATCATGTCGTTGCCGTTGGAGTAGTCGGTGACCAGGATCATGGCGCTCTTGGCGCCGCCGGCGCCTGTGACCAGCGTGTCGCCGTTGGTCATGAATACGGCGTCGATTTTGCCGGCGGCGAAGGCATCCATCGATGCTGAGTAATCGAACCATTCGAACTTGGCGTCGATGCCGGCTTCCTTGAGCCAACCCTTGTCGATCGCCACTTGCCACGCCACCCAGCCTGGCCAGTCGCTGTAGCCGATTTTGAGCGGCTCGGCGGCATGAACTACTTGAGTCGAGAGCGACAAAGCGGCCGCCGAAACGGATGCGGCAAGCTTGCACAGCAGACGCCGGACATAGTGGCGGGGGCGGCGGTTCATGAAGATTCCTTTCAGGTCGCTTGTGTGATGGACTAGTGAGTATTACCAAGTCCGAAAAAAATAATACCGATCACGTGGCCTTCGCAGGATTTATGCCACCTTGAATAGGGTCATTTGATGATGAATTCGGAGGCAGAGACGAGGAGGGCGTCCAAGTTTTGCTTCTGCTTGCCCCGTTTTCGTGCCTGAGCGGTCTCTGTTGCACCGAATTTGCACGTCACGTTGGAGGTCCATTGTATGGACTCGAATGAAACTATTGCTCTCTAATACCAAGCGCTTGCTTGAAAATCGTTTCCGCATTGGTTTCAGAGACCACAGAGATATGTAACTTTTCGGGCGTCAAAAGAAAGATATGCTCGGAAATGATTTTCCAGTAACGCGCCGAGGGCAGCGGCACCGACGGCGCGCCCCCAGTGTCATTGCCGATTTCCTGGATTGCAATGGCAATGAAGTCTTCAAGGAGCATCAGCGCGGATTTCCGGGTGTCTCAGATCGCGCATTCATGGTCGTTAAGCGTTTTCCCGGTGGCTAGTGCTGAGGTGGCGCCAGGCTAATTCCGCGCCGACGCAATCATTGCCGCCCGATGTTCAGTGGGCGCGGCATCTGCTTTGAGCCCGATGTACCCGGCCTTCAATCGTTCGTATCGCGAATAGTCAGGTGCAAACGACAACATTTTGCAACTGAGCCATTCTGCTACGCCTTTTTTCCGTCGATCTGAGTCTTCCAATGACGCTTCGATAGTTTCATCATCCTCGCGGCACCTTACTGGACTAGGCAGGGATATGCCTTCGTATTGATCTCTAAAAGGAATCGAGATGTTGCAACTGACAGTGCAGCGGGAACAGGTCTCCACGTTGGTGGAAACGGCGGAATTCTTGGCGTTCATGCTTGGCGGCGAGGAATATGGCGTCGATATTCAAAAGGTACAGGAACTGCGCGGCTACGAAGCCGTGACCCGCATCGCCAACTCGCCCGAATACATCAAGGGCGTGGTCAACCTGCGCGGTGTGATCGTTCCCATCATCGATATGCGCATCAAGTTCAACATCGGCACGCCAACCTACGACCAATTTACTGTCGTCATTGTTTTGAATATCGGTAAGCGCGTCATTGGCATGGTAGTGGATAGCGTGTCGGACGTCATTGCGCTCAATGTTGATCAAATCAAGCCGGCGCCGCCCATGGGTGGTCTCGTTGAAACAAATTATTTGACCGGGATCGCCACGTTGGATGAACGGATGGTCATCTTGCTGGAAATTGAAAGGCTGATTTTAAGCAGTGAACTGGGACTGATTGAAGCCGCCGCGGCTGCTTGATGCAGCGGGCTTCGATTTTCTGAATTTCAATTTCATTTATCACCTTTGGAAGAATCATGACTATTTCGCAAAGACTATATGCACTCATATTTATCGCATTTATCGGTCTGGCAAGCTTGGCCGGAATGGCGCTGTTTCAAATTGAGAAAGTGTTCACGGCCGCGAATTTCACGACGGTCACTGTAGTGCCGAGCCTGATCAATCTGGACATCACTGGACGTGCCTTTAATCGCGCGCGAGCCGACGCCTTCATGTACATGGCCGCACCGACGGCAGAGGCGAAGCAACAAATATTGGAAAAGCGCAACGCTGAACTGATAAGGATCAGAACCCAGCTTGATGACTACGAAAAGAACAACATTGCAGACGACAAAGATCGTGCCATGTTGAAAGAAGATCGAGATGCAGTGGATGCCTATATTGCAATGAGCGAGGAAGCGCTATCCCTGGTAAAGAACGGGAAATACGATGAAGGGCGTGACTTGATCTTTTCCAAACAAAATATCATTCAACGTACCGGCGCAGCGCTCGACGCCCACAACCAGTACAACGTCGATCTCAGCAAGAGAGCGGCTGAGGAAGCGCTCGCCGCAAAGAACAATGCCCGTACACAGGCCAGTGTCATTGCTCTCCTGGTCGTGATCGTGGTGGCGACAATGGGTATCATGATCGCCCGCAAGATTACCAGCGCGCTCAGCGAAGCCGTCCAAATCGCCGAGACGGTTGCCGCCGGCGACCTCACCGGTCGCATCGAAGTCACCTCGAACGACGAAATCGGCAAGCTGCTGCAGGCGCTCAAGAACATGAACGAAAGCCTGGTCAATATTGTCGGCCAGGTGCGCACCGGCACCGACGCCATCGCCAGCGCCTCCTCCGAAATCGCTACCGGCAACCTGGACTTGTCGGCCCGCACCGAAGCGCAAGCCAGCTCGCTGGAAGAGACCGCCGCCTCGATGGAAGAACTGACGTCGACGGTCAGGCAGAACTCGGATAATGCCCGGCAAGCCAACCAGCTGGCTCTGAGCGCGTCGGAAGTCGCCACCAGGGGTGGCGCGATGGTATCTCAAGTGGTCGAGACCATGGGCGCCATCAACGATTCCTCGCGCAAGATCGTCGACATCATCAGCGTCATCGACGGCATCGCTTTCCAGACCAACATTCTGGCCTTGAACGCGGCCGTGGAAGCGGCACGCGCCGGTGAACAGGGGCGTGGCTTTGCGGTAGTGGCCACCGAAGTGCGCAACCTGGCGCAACGCTCCGCCGCCGCCGCCAAAGAAATCAAGGAATTGATCGGCAACTCGGTCGACAAGGTCGAAACCGGCGCCAGGCTGGTCGACGAAACCGGCTCGACCATGACGGAAGTGGTCGACAGCATCCGTCGCGTGACCGACATCATGGCCGAAATCACGGCTGCCAGCGCGGAGCAGTCTCAAGGAATCGGTCAAGTCAATCAGGCTGTGATCGAGATGGATGGGGTGACGCAGCAGAATGCGGCGTTGGTGGAGGAGGCCGCGGCAGCGTCCAGGGCCTTACAGGAGCAAGCGTTCACCTTGACGCAAGTCGTGAGTGTATTCCGGCTACATGCCGGCCAGATCAAGGCGGCCCAGGTTGCAGTGGCGGCGCCGGTTGCTGCGGTTACCCCGCTCGCGGCGGTACGGTCGGCGAAGAGGCACCATCAGCGCGATGGTGTGGCAATCGGCCGCCAGGCCGCTCCGGTTTCGAGGATCGCCGCGCCGGCCAATATTCCCCACGAAAACGCGTCCGGCTGGGAACAGTTCTGACTATGCAAATGCCCGCGCGCGGGCATTTCCCTTTGCGGAGGTGAGAAGCCGCCTGCGTAGCCGGCGCCGCCGATTTCATAAGTTAGTGCCGCCCAAAAACTTTCTGATCTCGAGGGAGTAGGCTGCAGGATGCGAAAACCGGAACATGTGACCGGTGCGCGGCATGACCACTTCACGAGATCCCCGAATACCATGAAGCATTGTCCCCGCCGCTTCCTGGCCGATCAGTTTGTCTTCCTCTGGAGTCAAGATCAGTGTCGGAACATCTATGTGCGTCAGCTTTGGGATGTAGTCGGCCTTTTCTACCGAACGAATCCGATTTACATACGCAATATGCGGCGTTTCTTTAACAAAGAAAGCACGGGTCTTTGCTGCGGACCAGGGAATCTCTCCCTCTTGATCAAATGTGGATTCCAGTTGCATGGCGTGTACCCGCAGCGTCAATTGCCGATAAAACGGTCCGGGAAAAAGCGGAGCCAAGGCTGCCAGGGTTTTCAGAAGTATGGATGTAATGGGGTTTTTGGCGAAACCACCAGATAGGACTAAGCCCTTCAATCCCTTCGGCTTTCTCGTGGCAAATGCAATGGAAGCAACTGCACCATAAGAATCTCCGACCAGTATGTAACGATCCAGATCCTTTACTTGTTCGGCAATAAAGTCGGACAGTCTCTCGAGATTGTCGACGTCATTGGGCAGACGCAGCGTGCGCATGGGCCGGTCTTGCAAGTTGGAGAGTTGCGACAGGTTCCACGGCGCGCCGGCAAAGCACGGAACCATGACCAGGGTGGTTTGGCTGTTCATTGCGATTTCCTATATCAGAGATTGCGATGAACGAACTTTAAGAGGCAGGCCAGTTTCAATCCAATGGCATTTGTGCACCTAGTCCATGCACGAAAGCAATCGGCACCGTGGTTTAGTATCCCGAGGCGGCCTTTTTTAACACGTCGCAAAGCCATTGCAGAGCGGATTCTTGTGTTCGCCCAGCCGCATAAACGGCGGCCACTTCCCAAGTCGGCAGCGCGATCGGTAGTTCGAATAAATCGATGCCAGCTGCGGCCTTCATTTGAAGAGCGGCTCGTTCGGCGATGACGGCAATGGAATCAGATGCGCCGACCAGGAAAGGAACGGCCAGAAAATTGGGACAAGTTGCTGCAACAATTCGCTTCTTGCCAAGCAGCTCCAGTGCGTCGTCAACCGCACCCCGGACGTCTCCCCTTGGCGAAGCCAGGACATGGGGATAGCGCAAAAACTCATCCAGATCCATCCTGAACTTACCGCGACGCTTGATTAACGCAGGATGTCCGCTTCTGACTATGCCAATGAATCGCTCTTTAAACAGCGATTCACTCCGTATGCGAGCGGGGAATTTTGTAAACGAACCGGATCCGATCGCGATATCGAATTCACCGGCATCCAGCTTCTGAATAGCCGTGTCTTGATCGGCCGGAAACATCTTGAGAACGACTCCGGGTGCCTGCTCCTGAATTACCCTCAACGAAGGTGAAACAACAGCCATTATGGTGAAATCTGTTGCGGCAACATTGAAAGCCGCTTTCACTTTCGCCGGATCAAATGGACCGCGCGGTGTGGCCACCTCACGAACTGCGCCCAAAATTTCATTCACCTGGGGAGCAAGCGCAACCGCCACGGGCGTAGGCTCTATGCCTTTGGGGCTGCGAATATAGAGTTGATCGTCGAATGCATCACGCAGTCGCGACAATGCATGGCTGGTCGCTGACTGCGAAAGATGCAAAATATTCGCGGCGCGTCCGACATGACGTTCGCGCCACAGGGCATCGAATACCACCAGTAAATTCAAGTCAAATCGCGTGAGATCGAAATCTTTCATAGTCACGAATTCGGAAATAACTAATTTATGTACCCCAAGGTCGTCCGCGCACGAGTGGAGCACGTTCCTTGGCCTCCAGACATTGAGGAGGCATTTTCGGTGTGATATCCGGTCGTATATGCATTTCCCCCAACGCTGTGTTGCTGTTGCTTGGGCGTTAGCTGAACCCTCTCCTTGCAATATAAACGTGATGGGGCGCGGATGGCCGGCATTGTTTCGGGAGCGCCTTAGTGTGCAATGGTTTTCGAATCATTGTCGAAATTTCTTCCATTCTGTGTCGAAATTTTTTACATATTGGTTAAAGCTAACGGAAAATTTATTTATAATCAAAAACTTATGTGCATGGCATAAATGTTGCTTGTTTCTAACTATCAGATAAATGGCGACCTTGTCGCATTAGAAAAAAGGGAGAGGCAAATGAAAATTGCCAAATCAAATAATTGGCTTTTAGCTTTCGCGCTGTGCGCAATCGGCATGTCGGCTCAGGCAACGGTGGTCGATGACTTTACCTCGCTGGGTACTCTGGTCGATGTCACCAATTACGATCCGAATGTGTCAATTTCCCTGTCCGGCGCACCGGGAGGTAACCGGGACGCTTATGCCTATTATGGCGTAGGGATTACGGACAACTCCGATGCCGGGTTATGGGTACGCCCGACATCGGGCAACATGTCGTTCAGTTTCCAGGGGGAGGTAACGGACCTGTCGTTTGACGTGAACTGGCAAGGCGCCAATCCGGTGACGGGCTATGGTGTTACCTACGCGGACAACTTTTCTCAGTGGATAAGCAATACTTCAGGCGGTGTCATCAACGTGAATTCCGACCCTGTTCACGGCGCGATTGCGGATCTGCTGGTATCAAATGGCTGTAATGGCGCGAACGTCGGTGCCTGTTACACAGCCTTCGAGGATGGCAGTGCGGGCAACTGGAACTATAACGTGACTGAACTGAGCTACGATGGTTTTACTGGCAGTAGTGTGCCCGAACCCGGATCGCTGGCACTCATTGCAATCGCGTTGACCGCTGCGGGCCTGGCTCGCCGCAACAGCCAAAGCCGGTAATTTCAGCGCAGGCCGTGTTGTTTCGCGGCGTTGAGTGATAGATGCCACCCGGTTGGGTGGCATTTTTTTCTTCGAGCCGCGATTGGTATGGCTGAAGATGGCCGCTTTGCTGTGCGAGAGCAAAACTTGCACCCAAATGCGACGCAATAATGTGCGGTTCAATCAAGGCGAAAGCGCACGCCGGTCAATTTCTCGCTCAGTATCCAAAGCTTTTCTGCCTGTTCAGGGTCGATTGCCCACGGACGTACCCCGGCATAGTCCTTCGAATCGGCAGGAACTGCGGGAGAAATGTCGCAATCGGCGCAATACACGCCGCCCATGCTCTCCAATTGCGCACTTGCGGCGCACCACACGATGGTTGCGGCTCCCTGTTCGATGTTCTTTCCGTTGACGTCCCTGACTTCATTTCCATTTTCATCAAGCACGCCCGCGGCTCTCAACATGGCTACGCGCTCGCCTGGCGTCAGATGGCGAATGAGATCCGTGCTCAAAATGCGGCCGGGATGCACGGCAAAGGCCCGGATTCCATGCGACTCGCCACGTCTATCGAGCGCAACAGCGAATAGCGTGTTCGCAGTCTTTGATTGACCATAGGCCAGCATTTTGTCGTAGGGGCGATGCTCGAAATTCGGGTCGTCGAAGTCGACGGCGCTGAAACTGTGTCCACGAGACGACGTATTGACGACCCGGGCGCCGCCTGCTTTGAGTAGCGCGGGCAGAAGCTGGGCTGTCAGCTGAAAGTGGCCGAGGTGATTCGCCGAAAATTGCGATTCGTAGCCACGCGCATCGCGCGTCAGAGGGTTTGTCGCGATACCCGCATTGTTCACGAGAATGTGAAGTGGCCTGTTGCTTGCAATAAAGCTTCGGGCAAATGAGGCAATCGAGTCGGGCTCAAGCAGATCCATCGTTGCGCATTCAACGCGCGGAATTCCGGCCAGCGCGGCCCGTGCCTTGGCCGGATCGCGGGCAGGAACGACTACCAATGCACCGGCGCCGGCCAGTACGCGCGTGGTTTCAAGACCAAGGCCGGAATAGCCGCCAGTCACGACGGCGATCTTTCCGGTCAGGTTGGTGCCGCCTATTGCCTCGCGTGCGATGGTGCGCGGTCCGAATCCTGAATGTATGGGGGTTTGTGGGCTGGGCATGATGATTTCTCTTTCCCTTGCAAAAATTGTGGGCGAATCTTTTGTTCCGTACGGGGGAGGTTTTTCCACCGCTGCGTGCATTATCGAGTCGACCAGCAGTAATATCCATACTTGTTATTCCAGGAAACTTGCTCGATATTATTGATATGGACCCTCTATCCGATGTCCTATCCCTTCTCGATGCGCGGAGCGTCATTTCGGCGCGCTTGGTAGCCGGTGGTAATTGGTGCATCCAGTCGCCGCGCTACGAAGGCGTTCGGTTCGGGGTCGTCGCTACGGGAAGTTGTGATTTGTCGCTCCATGGCGGTCACGGTCCGACCCGCCTCGAGGCCGGCGATAGTTACCTTCTCACAGGAGGTCTTTCATACCGGATTGGCAGCGATGTCGGCCTTCAAGCGGTCGAGATGGATGACGTGCTCGCAAAGATCGCCAACGGCGTCGCGTATTGCGGCGATGGCGCCGATACGGTCCTGCTTGGCGGGCGGTTTGAAATGGACGCTGCGAATTCCGCCTTTCTGCTTGATGAGCTTCCGCCGCTCATACATATCGCGGCGGGATCGAAGGCATCGGAAATTCAGCGCTGGATATTGGAGCGGCTGGCCGATGAGCTGGTTGAGCAGCATCCCGGTACGTCTGCCATGATCGATCAGCTTGCGCACATCATGGTGGTGCACATCTTGCGCCAATACCTGGCATCGGGCGCTTTGCCAAGAGGATGGCTAGCGGCGACGGCCGATCCGAAAATCGGCAAGGTCCTGGCGCGCATTCATGGAGCGCCGCTGCAAACCTGGAATCTCGACGCGCTTGCCGATATCGCGGGCATGTCCCGCTCTGCATTTTCGGCGCGCTTTAGCCGGCTGGTTGGAACCAGCCCCCTGGATTACGTGCTGCGGTGGAAAATGCGTCTTGCCGCCCGTTCCTTGCGTCAGACAGTTGCCCCAATCAGTACGATTGCGTATGCCCATGGCTATGAATCGGAAGCCGCATTCAGCAACGCGTTCAAGAGGGTGGTGGGCCGCGCGCCTCGCGATTTTCGCAGAAGCGCTGCGAGCAATTCCAGCGCATAGCGCCTCGTGGGATCATGATCTTTCGTGGAAGGTTCCATGAAAGCAAATTGCGGGCATTTGTACAAAGTGCAATACTGTCAATACATAATAAATAATTGCCACCGCGCACTTGCGCATTGACGGGCAAATTTACCGATGAGCGAGCCAACATCTCCCCATGTCCTGGTGGTTGACGACGACGAATCCGTCCGTGAACTGATTTCAAGTTATTTGCTCGAGAATGATTTTCGTGTCACGACGGTTGCCAGCGGACGCGAAATGCTGGAAGCGCTCGAGGAGCACGTTGTCGATCTGATTGTTCTCGATTTACGTATGCCGAATGAAGACGGCATGCAGATAGCCAGGCGGCTGCGCGACCGTTCGTCCATTCCTATCGTCATCGTTTCGGGAAAACAAGAGGAGGTGGATCGCGTCATGGCGCTGGAGCTGGGGGCCGACGATTACGTGACGAAACCCTTCAGTCCACGCGAGTTGCTGGCCAGAATCAGGGCAGTTCTTCGTCGGTTCCAGGCAACGCGAATGGCGACCGGCAGGCAGGCCGGTGTCAGGGCATACCGGTTTTCCGGCTGGGAGCTGAATGTCGGTACGCGACGCCTCACCTCGCCGCAAGGAAAGCGCGTAGAACTTTCAAACGGCGAATTCAGTTTGCTTTCTGCTTTTCTCGCAACGCCGGGGACCATATTGTCCAGGGAAAAATTGCTGGAAAACAGTCGCTTGTACGACGATGTTTACGATCGTTCTATCGACGTTCAGATACTCAGGTTGCGGCGAAAGATAGAAGCGGATCCATCGAACCCATGCCTTATCGTCACCGAGCGAAAAGCCGGCTATATCTTCTCTGCGCCTGTCGAGCGCATCGATGCACAAGTTGAATGACCTCCGTTGTGTTACAAGTGTAATCGCGTCGAATCACGGCGGTAACCGAATCGCAACATTGAACTGTCAAATTGGCCTGACAGAAATCATTTGCTGTTTTGAATATGGAATTAGACGATCGCGCCAAGGGATTCGCACCACATGCCATGAGTGCCGCAGACCAGGCCATGCCGCTCGCTTACCGGCACTTCCGGATCATACTTATCGCCGGAATAGTCATCGTCTCCGTCGTTTGGACAGCCGTCCTTGCAGACATCTGGATGAGCAGGAAAAGCCGGCTTGAGGATGGCGATCGCACACTGCGCATCGTCGCGCATATCGTCGGGAATCAGGTAGACGCTTCGCTGGACCAGATGCAGAAAGACCTCAGGCGTAATGCGTTGGCAGCGGGAGGCGTGCCGGCCGCGGAGGGGCTTCTTCCCTTCTCCAATCGCCTTGTTCCCCAAGTGCCTGGAGCAGTCGGCGTAAGACTTGATCACTGTGCCGATGGCCGCCAAGGGGGCGTAATGGGTAGCGCTCAGCAAGAGTCTTGCCGGCAACCGGCCAGCAATGCCGAATCCGGGGCGCCGGTCCCCGCGAATTCGGAAGTCAGTTCTACCCCCAGAGAAATTCCCATCGATATGCTTCTTCCCTCGGCAAACAAATCGGAAGAAGTCGCGGTTAAAGTGGCATTCGACTGTCGTGCCTTGATTTCGATCTACTCCGGCCCAACCGCCGATAGCGAATTGCTGGTCGGGCTTGGCGACAAAAACGCAACTTTCCCCCGTTGCAGCGTACCGGAAAATACCTGGACGTCAATGGAAGGATACGAGCTCGCACGGATGGACTTTGACGACAGGCCGCTATCCGTATTTGTCGCTCGTCCAAGAAGCGACATTCTTCGTTCCTGGCGCTTCAGCGCCGCCTCTGCGCTGGTGCGGACGACGACAATATCCGTCTTCGTTTTTATCTTGATTTTCGTCGTGTTTCGCCAGGCAAAGAAGCAGGAGCGGGCGAACGTCGAACTTCGCGCGAGCGAGCAAAGGTGGCGGGCCGCGTTTGATCACGCGGAAGTCGGCATTTTTTTAATGTTGTCGCCGCTCAAAAGGATACTCATTGCAAACACAGCCTTCCAACGCATGCTCGGCTATTCGATGGACGAATTGCGTACGCTCGGATCGGCCGATATCACGTATCCGGAAGACATGGAAATCACGCGTTCGAAAATGGGAGAGCTGGACCGCGGGGAAAAATCCAGCGTGCAGTTCGAAAAGCGTTACGTGCACCGTGACGGCCATATTGTTTGCGCGGAAATCAGCGTCTCGCGCTTCACCGATTCCGAGGTGGTCGATGGTGTCTTCGTCGGCGTGGTTGCGGATGTGACCGTTCGCTGCACGGCACTGCAAGAGCGGCTGCGCCTGGAGGCCCAGCTTCGGCAATCGCAAAAGCTCGAGGCGTTGGGAACCTTTGCCAGCGGAATCGCGCATGATTTCAATAATATTTTGAGTGTGATACTTGGTTATGGCGAGCGCGCGTATCGCGCGATTGACGAAGAATCTCCCGTGCGGCGCCATATCGAACAGGTTTTGCACGCCGGCGCGCGCGCTCGCTCGCTGGTCGAGCGTATCTTGATGTTCAGCCGCAGCAGCATGGTAAAGCGCGAACCGGTTCACGTTGCCTCGATAGTCGACGAAACGGTCGGTTTGCTGAGAGCCGGATTGAGGCCTGGCATCTCATTGGATGTGGAAATGGATGCGCCCGACACCTACATCCTGGGGGACGCTACACACCTGCACCAAGTCATCATGAATCTTTGCAACAATGCGTTGCATGCAATCGAACTCAACGGCACGATCACGATCTCGGTTTTTCGGGAAAAAATAAGCGATGCCGTAGCAATGGCATCCGGAACCCTGCAGGCGGGTGAGTACGTGTGTATTAGCGTATCCGACACCGGAGTCGGTATCAGCGCCGAAGTGCAGGAACGCATGTTCGAACCGTTCTTCACCACCCGCAAAACCGGCGAAGGAACCGGACTTGGCCTCTCGCTCGTAGATGGGATAGTGAAGGAATGTGGAGGAGCGATTTCCGTAAAAAGTCAGCTTAAACATGGAACGCGCTTTGCGATCTATCTACCCGTCACCGACCAGCGCATGGGGGCTTCGGTGGCTACGTCGGTAGAAGAACTGCCTTTTGGGAATGGTGAATCGGTCCTGGTAGTCGATGACGAACGACCGCTGGTCGATTTGGGCGAGGAAGTGCTTGCGGAGCTGGGATACGAGCCTGTCGGCTTCGATTCGCCGGAAGATGCCTGGCTGGCGTTCGCGGCCGATCCGCAGCGCTTCGATCTGGTGTTAAGCGATCAAACCATGCCGGGCATGACTGGTCTGCACTTGCTTGAGCGTATTCGCGCACTGCGGCCCGACTTGCCGTTGCTGCTGATGAGCGGGTATAGCACGGCAGAACTGGACGAAGCCGCGCGTCGAATCGGCATAGTTTCCATCCTGAGAAAGCCGATCGGCCGTGCCAAACTGGCAAGACTGCTACATCACGCATTGCAGACGTAATATTCGGTCCTGATTCCTGCAATTAGGCAGAAACCGACGGCAAGCAAACTCCATCCTAACCCTGGTGTTGGATGGAGAACGCAATGCAAAACCCGTCTTTGCCGTTATCTCAAGCGCAATTCGTTGCAGATATGCGCTTACCTTCGAATGTTCCCCCACGTCCGGGCCGATTGGTTCGCTATTTGGGCCTGGCGAACTTGCGCAGACATCGCGCAAACATTCCGCCACCAAACAATATTCGCATCGGAAATACATCGAGTATTCCGGCCGAACTCTCGCGCCGGGATTGCCGGAATGCGCGCTCACCTGAAGATCGTGGGGTGTTCACATGTTCCTGAATCGTCTTTCTATCGGTGCGCGGCTCGCGGCAGTGCTTACCACCATCATGGTCGCTTGCCTTGTCGGCAACATCGTGGCGGCCCGCCAATTCCTCTCGGCTCGTGAGAGTGCCCGTGCCGTTCTCGAAAAGCGCGCGAAATCCGCCCGCCTCGTCACGGATTGGTATGCGTGCATCTATGCAAGCGGGATACGAGCTGCCCTTGTCGCCCGTACCGGCGACATGGAAGTTGTCCGACATCTCGAATCTTCGCGCCGCGAAACCACCAACTCGGTGTCTGAAATTCAGACAAAGGTTTCATCGCAAATCGACGGGTCGCGAGAAAAGGAAATGTTCGACGTTGTAACGCGGGATCGAAAAACCTATTTGGACCTGGTTGACAAAATCTATTTATTCAAGAAGAACGACGAATCCGCCAAAGCCATTGCTCTGTTCGAGAATCAGTTCGCGCGAGCCTCGGACCAGTACCTTCATGCCCTTCATGCCTTGATGAATGAGGAGCAGCGCGAATTGGATTCAAGCGCCTCGCAAAGCCAGGAAATGCAGGATCGCGCAATTTTTTATTTGGCGGTCAGCTCGACTTTGGCTTTGGCCCTGGGGATATTCCTTACAGTCTATTTGGTGAAAAGCATCACCAAGCCGCTCGCGCTGGTGCAACGCGTGGCACGCGAAATTGCAACCATGGATTTGCATGGAAAACCCCATGAGCGATATCAAACGGACGAAGCCGGCAGCCTGCTCAAGTCTTTGGATGAAATGCGCGAGTCCTTGACTGCGGTGCTCGAATCTTCCACCGACGGGATTCTTGTCACAGACCTGTCCGGACGCATTCGCTCATTCAATCGTCGCTTTGCATCAATTTGGGATATTCCCGAAGAAATAATGCTGAGCGAGCGCGACAAATCTATTCAGGAATGGATGGCAGGCATGGTGAGCGACCCGGCCGCCTATTTGAAAAACCTGGAGGCTTTACTGAGCACGCCAATAGTGCAAGGACAGGATTCCGTCAATCTTCAAAACGGTCGCACCATCGAATGCGTGTCGATTCCCCAGTGGCATCGCGGCATGGCAATTGGCCGTGTCTTCTATTTTCGCGACATCACGGAAAAAGTTCAGGCGAAATTGCGGATTGAAGAGCTTTCCTGCACAGACATGCTGACTGGCCTGCCCAATCGACGCGCACTGGTCAGGCATATTGAAAATATTTTAGGGAAAAGCGATCTCAATCGACCGGAATTTGCCTTGCTGCACGTCGATCTCGATCGATTTAAGCAAATCAATGAGACGCTTGGCCATGATTTCGGTGATCAGGTTCTTCAGGAAGTCGGCAAACGGCTGAGTGCCATATTGGATGGCTCCGCGATCCTTGCGCGAATTGGTTCGGACGGCTTCGCCATGCTGATAGGCGACGCCTGCCCACACGTTGCCGAGAGCATGGCGCAAAAAATTCAGGAAGAGATGGTGCGCCCCTTCAGTTTCGAGGCGTTGAATTTTACAGTCTGCTGCAGTATCGGTATCGCGCTATTTCCCAACGATGGTGAAAATGCCGATGAGATTTTGTCGAACGCAGAGCGAGCCATGCATTGGTGCAAGGAGAATGGCCGAGGATCGATACGCTTCCATAAGCCCTTCGAGCAAGTCGATATGCTTGCCCGCATGCGCCTTGACCACGATATGCGCATCGCTCTCGTGGAACGACAGTTCCGCCTGCACTATCAGCCGCAAATAGATCTTTCCACGGGAAATGTCATTGGCGCCGAGGCGTTGATACGGTGGAGAGACAAGCACGGCAAGGACGTGCTTCCCGGCGCATTCATTCCGGTCGCGGAAGAAACGGGCTTTATCGTGACAATCGGCGAGTGGGTGCTCCAGCAAGCGATTGAGCAAGCCTCGGAGTGGATGAGGAAGGGATTGCACATTCCGGTTGCAGTCAATGTTTCGGCACTCCAATTTCAACAGCCGCGCTTCGTCGAAAGGGTCGCGGAGTGTCTGCATGTGGCCGGTCTGCCGCCTCGGCTGGTGGAGTTGGAGCTGACAGAGGGGATCCTGTTGCAAGACGCAGAGGAAGCCTTGTCTCGCCTGCAGGATTTGGCCGATCTTGGAGTGCAGCTGTCAATCGACGATTTTGGAACCGGTTATTCGAGCCTGGCATACCTCAAGCGCTTCCCCATTCATCGCCTGAAAATAGACCGCGGCTTCATACGCGGTTTGCCGAGCGACACGAGCGACGCAAGCATTGTCAATGCAATTGTGCAAATGGGGCAGTCCCTGCAGCTGCGGGTTATCGCAGAGGGTGTCGAGAATGAGGCGCAGCGCGATTACCTAAAACATATCGGTTGCGACGAATTCCAAGGATATCTGTGCGCGCCGGCATTGGACTCCGCGCGATTTGAAGAGTTTATTCGTTTGGATGGAAGCGTGGCACGGTTGGCACGTGCGTGACGCCAAATGCATTTCGCGAATCCGTATTTTCATTTACCGTTAGAGAGGTCGTAACATGCTCCGATTAAGTAATCTTTCTCTTGCCAAGCGCCTTACCCTGTTGATTGTCAGCGCGTGCGCGGGTATTTTCGTTCTCTTGAGCATTTTCATTGTTTCTGAAAGAACTTTGCTCATGAACGAAAGGAAGCAAGCGGTTCAACAAGCGGTCGAAACGGCCTACGGCATATTCACCTACTATCACCAGCAATTCACAGAGGGCAAGTTATCTGAAGACGATGCGAAGAGATTGGCCTTGGCCAGCATTAAACCGCTTCGTTACGGAACTGAGGGGTATTTTTTCGTCATCAATATGGATCATGTCCTGATTATGTCCCCCTCCAGTCCGGACAGGGTAGGGAAGAACCAAATCGATTTCAGGGATGCGCGGGGGAATTATATGTACCGCGACTTCGTGAATGTCGTCAAAGCGCAGGATGCGGGCTTTTCGTTATATTACTTCCCCAGGCTTGGAAGCGACGAGGCGCTTCCCAAGGTAGGATTCGTTAAAGGGTTCCAGCCATGGGGCTTTATTCTCGGCTCCGGGCTATATGTGGATACGGTCGACACGGCAGTACGCGGACGTGCCATCGCGCTGGGACTCAGTGCGACGGCGTTGGCAGCCGCATTGCTGTGCATTGGCATCTTGATCAGCCGTAGTATCGTGCTGCAGCTTGGAGGAGAGCCGGTTTATGTCAATGCCGTCACACGTCGGATGGCAGACGGTGATTTGACCGTCGATATCACTCTGCGGAACGGCGACAAATCGAGCCTTCTGCACGGTATCGCGACCATGCGCGAAAATTTGACCCGTATTGTGTCCAATGTGCGTGTCGGCAGCACCACGGTCGCTACCGCTTCCGCGGAAATTGCCTCCGGAAACCAGGACCTGAGCGCGCGGACGGAGAGTCAGGCCGGTGCGTTGGAGGAAACCGCGTCATCGATGGAAGAGTTGGGGTCTACCGTCGACCAGAATGCCGACAATGCGCGTCAAGCCAATCAGTTGGCGCAAAGCGCCTCCGGCATCGCCATCAAAGGCGGCGAGATTGTATCGAAGGTGGTTGAAATGATGGAGGGCATCAACCATAGCTCGAAGAATATCGTGGACATCATCACGGTAATTGATGGCATCGCGTTTCAGACCAATATTCTTTCCCTCAATGCGGCGGTGGAGGCGGCGCGCGCAGGCGAACAGGGACGAGGTTTCGCCGTGGTGGCGGGGGAAGTGCGCAATTTGGCGGCACGCAGCTCGGAAGCGGCCAAGGAAATCAAGGCGCTTATTACCGATAGCGTAAGCCGTGTGCATCAGGGAAGCGAAATGGTGCAACAGGCAGGCACGACCATGAACGAGATTGTCGCTTCAATCGGGCGTGTGACCGATATCATGGGTGAAATCAGTGCTGCAAGTTCCGAGCAAAGTGCAGGCGTCTCCCAGGTATGTCAAGCTGTCATCCAAATGGAGCAGGGAACGCAGCAAAACGCTGCAATGGTCGAGCAGATCGCTGCCGCCGCCGCAAGCCTCAATGGCGAAGCTCAAGCACTGGTGGAAGTGGTTTCCGCTTTCAAGATCAACGAATCCTAGCGAGTCGATGAAATGCCTCTTCCGGGAAGAGGCATGAGCTTGGCAAAAGGCCTTGAAAGTGCGAAAGGAAATATAGAAAATCGGACACTGCCGCTTGTCGAATACGTCGCACATAGGTCCGCCGTCGCGGAAACGGGTGAGGTCAATAGATGTTGAGCGCAATAAGAAAAATACCCGCGTGGGCCATCAACGGCATCAGCGTCACGCTGGGGTTATGCCTGGCATATTTCTCGTGTGAAATTTATTTTGGAAACCAGGCGGCGCTGCCTTTATTGGGTGGAGCCATTTGCGTCAGCCTTTCCGACGTGGTGACGACGGTCGATCGTGTCGCTCGTCGTGTAGCTGCTGCATCGGCGGCAAGCATTGGCGTAACTTTGGCGTATGTGTTCTTTCGATCTGAATCTGCGCTAACGGTCCTGTTGGTGGCGTCGCTCATCTTCGGCGCGATGTTGATTCACTCGTGGGGCATCAAGGCGGGAACGGTTTCCTTTGCGGCCGTGTTGTCGCTGATTTTCATGATGTCTGCCCCTGCGCAAAAGCCGATACCGCCTTCAGTAGTTGCATGGAGCATCTGCGGCATGCTGCTGTATTGGCTCTGGGCGGTAGGCACGTCCTGGCTATTGCAATCGACCTGGCGGAGACTTGCCCTGGCGCAAGCGTTTGAAGAAGTCTCCTTGCTCATCGCAGCGCGGGGGAAGAGCCGTTTATCCGAAATTTCACTCAATTCAACAAGGGATTTGAATCAGCTTGAACTTGCCATTGCCGATCATTTGCAAAGTGCGCGCGACCTCATTTTTGGCAACGCGGATGGCAGCCTGGCACACCTTGAAACGACAATTTTGCTCAGGCTGATAGACCTGCGGGACCACACGATGAATGCGCAGTTGGAGGCGGCATTGTTGAAGCTGGGGAGCGAGGGACGAGCGGCGGCTGAGTTCCTGTGGGACTTTTCTTCCCAGGTTTCTTGCTGCGTCAGGGAAATTGCCGACCACGTCCGAATGAGGAAGACCTGTGAATTCAGGCTGAAAATAAATCGGCTGCCCGACGATGTCTTCAATCTGTTTGGCCATGATTTGAACGACGCCGAACGAGATTTCGTATTGATCGCAACCAGATTCATCAATCATCAAATTGAACAGTTGCAATTGATCGAATCAATACTTTCGCCCAATTGGTCTGCGGAACTCCCATGCCGGCGGTCTGACTTGCGCAGGTATATTTTCCCGGACGAATGGAGGCTCTCGGCGGTCGGAGCGAACCTTTCGCGAAATTCACCGATCCTGCGGCACGCGATTCGCACCGCGGTAGCTGCCGGCCTGGGATACGCGGCATCGAGAGCCCTGCCCTGGACACCGCACCCGCAATGGGTCGTGCTCAGTATTGCCGTTGTCATGCAAGTGAATTTGGCGCAGACGCTTGCAAGACGCGATGCGCGCGTTGCCGGCACGTTGATTGGGTGTCTTGTGGTGGGATTGATAGTGCAGGTCGAATCCCCTTTTTTTCACGTCGCCTGCATACTTTTTGCCGCGGGCATCGCGCATGCCTTTTTGGGTGTTCGCTATTGGGTGACGGCCGCGGCGGCGACGGTAATGGCAGTGTTGCAGGCGCACATCCTCTTCCCCTCCGGCGGCTTTAGCATCATGGAACGATTTGGCGATACGCTTTTTGGCGCCCTGGTCGGATGGATGGCGACATTCACCTTGCCGAACTGGGAAAAGAAGCACATGCCGCACGATGTTAAAACAGCGGTCGAGGCAATTCGCCTCTACGCCGCGGAAGTCATCCGTATTGGAGACGCCGGACCGGCGTTGCCGCGATTTGCTCGTCAGCGGGCATATGATGCCTTGCGCGTGATCGTGAGTTCCAAGTTTCGAAGCGCTTATGAGCCTACCCGCGTGCGCCCGCCGCATGTCGAAATATTCGGGATGGTCGATTCGGCGACCGAGGTAATGTCCCATCTTTCCAGCTGGCGGCTGTTATTGACATTGCGCGGCCAGGAATCTTTTTCGCCGGCTTTTGAAGGTGCCGTGCGCGCGCTCGCTCGTCGCCTCGACCGGCTGCTTCAATTCGAGCGATCCAAGGAAAGATCGAATTCCGAGATGAATGAATCAATTGAGTCGGAATTCGAAAATATGCCGGGGTTTTCTTCTCTTGCGCGACGCACGCTTGACGGAACCGTGACCTTCGTCGAACGGGCTCAAAACGTGATCGGAGCGCTCGAAAGGAATGCTTAGCAAGCGGCGCCGGCACATCGCTTTCCGGAATGGAATTGGCATCGCGTTGAGGTGATGAAAACCGACTGACCTGACCAGGCAGGCAAGACCAATGCATCTGTATTGCAGGCGTAATATTCAACGTTGATTCCTGCAATCGCGCGGAAACCGATAACGCGCAAACTCCATCCTCACCCAGATGTCGGATGGGGAACGTAGTGTGAATTTCAAAGCATCTGCATCGGTTTACTTGACGGAGAGGAATATCATGGATTTGCAAATCGGGAACAAGCTGGCGCTTGTCAGTGGCAGTACGGCGGGAATCGGCAAGGCTATCGCAGTGGCACTGGCACGCGAAGGCGCTCGCGTAATCATCAACGGCCGCACGCAGGCGGCTGTCGACCGGGCCATTGCTGAAATCAAGAAGGAAACCGGTGCCGACGCACTTGGTTTTGCGGGAGATCTCAGCAAGGCAGAAGGTGCCGATGAGGTGGCCCGCAAGTTCCCCAACGTTGAAATCCTGGTCAACAACCTGGGTATATTCGAGGCCACACCTTTCGAAGAGATTTCGGACGCCGACTGGCTGCGCTTTTTCGAAGTTAACGTATTGAGCGGCGTGCGCCTGGCGCGGCTATACCTGCCGGCGATGAAGAAGGCTGACTGGGGCCGCATCATCTTCATTTCAAGCGAAAGCGGCGTACAGATTCCGACGGAGATGATTCACTACGGTGTGACCAAAACGGCGCAAATTTCTGTATCGAGAGGTCTGGCAGAATCGGTGGCAGGCACTGGCATCACCGTAAACAGCGTCCTTCCGGGACCGACGAAATCGCGCGGTGTTGGCGATTTTGTCGATTCGCTTGCCAAATCCACA
>Ga0213872_10000432_pt1 | contig 34353 bp, 28 predicted proteins | sample VelepicomBERX_R2_FD_160071 | JGI IMG/M metagenome (GOLD analysis project Ga0213872, IMG submission 160071) | Rhizosphere microbial communities from Vellozia epidendroides in rupestrian grasslands, the National Park of Serra do Cipo, Brazil - RX_R2 | ecosystem: Host-associated > Plants > Roots >... | reverse complement strand
GCGGTGCGACTGGTTGATCCCGGTCGGCACATAGTACGGGCATAGAACCGAGGCGCCGATTGGCGCGCCGACCAGCCGCAGGTCGTGATACAACGTCTCCGACAGCGACACCACGGCGTGCTTGGACACGTTGTACGCGCCCATCACCGGCGCATTCAGCAAGCCGGCCATGGAAGCCGTATTCACGATATGGCCTTCAAATGCTGGATCCTTTGTTGCCTGTTCCAACATCAGCTTGGTGAAGATGCGCACGCCGTGGATCACGCCCCAAAGGTTCACGCCCAGCACCCACTCCCAGTCCGCCTCGGTGTTTTCCCACACCAGGCCTCCGGAGCCGACGCCGGCATTATTGAATACCAAGTGTACGCCGCCGAAACTCTGCGTGGCCGCATCGGCCAGCGCCTGCACCTGCTCGGCCTTGCGCACGTCGCAGATCACGCCGATTACGTCGGCGCCCAGCAACTTCAGTTCCTCGACGCTGCGGTCCAGCGCGTCGCGTTGCACGTCGCCCAGCACCAGCTTCATGCCCTGCTTGACTGCGACATTGGCAAACTCGCGGCCCAGGCCACTGGCCCCGCCGGTAATCACGACTACTTTGTCTTTGAATGATTTCATTTGATGAGCTTCACCACTTGTTTGCCAAAGTTTTTCCCCGCCAGCAGGCCGATAAAGGCCTCCGGCGCCGCCGCCAATCCTTGTGCCACCGATTCGCGGAATTTGAGTTTTCCACCGGCCAGCAGCGTCGCCAGTTCGGACAGGCCTTGCGGCCAGAGCTCCATGTGCTCGGTGACGATAAAGCCTTCCAGATGCACGCGATTGGTCAGCAGCATGCGCGCATTCTTGATCGGTACGTCTTCACCGTTATAGCCGGCGATCATGCCGCACAGCGCCACACGTGCGAAGGCATTGGTGCGGCCCAAAGCAGCGTCGAACACAGCGCCGCCAACGTTCTCGAAGATCGCATCCACACCGTTTGGCGTGGCAGCGGCGAGGTCCGCTTCCAGATTGCCGGCCTTGTAGTCGATACAGGCATCGAAGCCCAGTTCATCGACCACGTAATCGCATTTGTCCTTGCCACCGGCGATTCCGACCGCGCGGCAGCCTTTCAGCTTGGCCAGCTGGCCCACCACGCTGCCGACCGCGCCACTGGCCGCCGACACCACGATAGTCTCGCCAGCCTTGGCTTTCATGATCTGGTTAAAGCCGTACCAGGCGGTCATGCCCGGCATGCCCAGCACGCCCAGGTAGGCAGACAGCGGCACTTTCGAGCCACCTACCTTGCGCAGCAGCGCGCCATCGGACACCATCATTTCGGCCCAGCCGCCCATGCCGGCGACACCATCGCCAACGGCAAACTTGGGATTGCGCGAAGCGACCACCACGCCGGCGGTCCCGCCGATCATAGTCTCGTTCAACGGCTGCGGAGCGGCGTAGCTCTTGGCATCGCTCATGCGGCCGCGCATATACGGGTCTAGCGACAGGAAGTGGTTCTGGATCAGAACCTGGCCTTCGCTCAGTTCCGGCACCGGGACAGTCTCCAGCCGGAAGTTATCCGGCACGACGGCGCCGGCCGGCCGCGAAGCCAGCACAATACGCTGATAAGTCGACATTGCTCTCTCCTTGCTTAGACTGCGGTCACGCCACCATCCACGGCCAGAATCTGGCCAGTAATGTGCTTGCCCGCGTCCGACGCGAACAGTACGGCGGCGCCTTTCAAGTCTTCGTCATCGCCCAGGCGGCGCAGCGGAGCGGCGGCCGCCATCTTGTCGTGACCCAGCTTGTCGATCAGGCCTTGCGCCATCTTGGTCGGGAAGAAGCCCGGCGCCAGCGCGTTGACGGTGATGCCGTATGCGCCCCACTCAGCCGCCAAAGTACGGGTGAAGTTGACCACCGCGCCCTTGGACGTGTTGTAGGCGATGGTCTGCATGCCCGGCGGGTTGCCGCTGAAACCTGCTATCGACGCGATGTTGATGATGCGGCCGTACTTACGCGGGATCATCGAGCGCTTGCCCACCAGCTGCGACACGTGGAAGATGCTGCGGATGTTCAGGTTCATCACCTTGTCCCAGGCTTCCATCGGGTAGTCTTCCGCCGGAGCGCCCCAGGTGGCGCCCGCGTTGTTAATCAGGATATCGATGTGACCCAGATGTTCCAGCGCGCCGGCGACCATGGTTTCGGCGTCTGCTTCTTTCGACAGGTCGGCGGCGATGGCGTGCGCGCTGACGCCATGCTGGGCGAGGAAAGCAACCGCCTCGTCCAGGTCAGCCTTCTTGCGCGAGGAGAGCACCACCTTGGCGCCCTGCTCGCCCAGCGCCAGGGCCATCTGCAGGCCCAGGCCGCGCGAGCCGCCCGTTACCAGGGCCGTTTTACCTGCCAGCGAAAAGAGTTCTTGAGTCGTACGCATGTAAAGTCCTTAACGTCAGATTTGGTAGTCCATGCATTGGCGCGCCTCGCGTACGGCGCCAAAGAAAGGTTTGAGCGCCACGTGGTCCGGATGGTCCTGGTAGGCTTCCAGCGCGGCGCGGTCCTCGAACTCCGAGTACAGCACCACGTCGTAAGTCGCTTCCAGTCCTGGCTGGGCCACGACGGCTTCAAATTTCAGAATGCCGGGCACCAGATTGGCGCAGGCATCCAGCATGGTTTTCATTTTGGCGGCGTTGGTGACACGGTTGCCGCCCTCCGCGAATTCTTTCAGTTTCCAGAAGACGATGTGCTTGATCATGTTATTAAAGTCCTTGTCAGAACCACGCGTCCTGCATGTCCAGCGTGGTGGTGTCGATGCTTTCCAATAGCGCCAGTTGCGCCGAGATTTTCGGCAGCTCCCAGCGGAAGAAGTACTGACAGGCTTGTAGCTTGCCGCGATAGAAATCGGCATCCGTGGCAGATGCGTCACCCAGACGTGCCGCCGCAAGCCAGGCTTGCTGCAGCCAGATCCAGGCCACAACCACGTGACCGACCGCTTCCAGATAGATGCTGGCGTTAGCCAGGGTTTTATTCATGTCACCCGCGCCATACAGCGCCAGGGTGGTTTGTTCCACCCGCGTCCAAGCCGCTTCCAGTGCGTCGGCATGCGCCTGCAGCGCCTGGCCGTTGTCGGGATGGACGCTGCCGCGCACCTTGCGCACAGTCTTGCGGACCTCGGCGGCGAAGGACTTGAACAGTGCGCCGTCGTGCAGCGCCACCTTTCGTCCCAGCAGATCCAGACCGTGGATGCCGTGGGTGCCTTCATGGATGGGGTTCAGTCGATTGTCGCGATAGAACTGTTCGACATTATATTCGCGCGTGTAGCCATAGCCACCATGAACCTGAATTGCCAGGTTATTGGCCTCCGGGCCCCACTGCGATGGCCACGACTTGATGACAGGCGTGAGGAAATCCAGCAGGCGGCTGGCGTGCTCGCGCGCTTCCTGCGATTCGGCGCTGCGCTGCTCGTCGACCAGGCGGGCGCCATACAGCGCCAGTGCCAGCGCGCCCTCGGCGTAGGCCTTCTGCGCCAGCAGCATGCGCCGCACATCGGTATGTTCGATGATGGGCAGTTGCGGCGACAAGGGATCCTTCTGCGCCGGATGACGGCCCTGCGGACGGTTGCGTGCATAGTCGAGCGAATGCAGATAGCCGGTATAAGCGATCACCGCCGCGCCCAGGCCCACCGCGATGCGCGCCTCATTCATCATGTGGAACATATTGGCCAGGCCCTGGCCCGGCTGGCCCACCAGGTAGCCGATCGCACCGGCGCGGCCCTGCGGCTGGAAGGCGCCTTCGCCAAAGTTCAGCAGGCAGTTGGTGGTGCCGCGGCAGCCCATCTTGTGGTTCAGGCCCGCCAGCACGACGTCATTGCGTTCACCCAATGAGCCGTCTTCATTGACCAGCAGCTTGGGCACGATGAACAGCGAGATGCCCTTCACACCCGGAGTCAGTTTGCCGTCCGGGCCGGGAATCTTGGCCAGCACCAGGTGCACGATGTTTTCGGAGATGTCCTGCTCGCCGCCGGAGATCCACATCTTGTTGCCATTCAGGCGGAACTGGCCTGGATGCTCCGGATCAGGCTCGGCGCGCGAGGTGATGTCGGACAGGCTGGAACCCGCCTGCGGCTCCGACAGGCACATGGTGCCGAAGAAGCGCCCCGCCAGCATCGGCGTCACATAGCGCTCGATCTGCTCCGGGCTGCCGCACTTCAGCAGCGTATTGGAATTCCCCATGGTGAGGAATACGTAAGCGGCCGTGCCGAAATTGGCCGCCGTCAGGTAGGCCGACAGGCACTGCTCGACCACGGAAGGCAGCTGCATGCCGCCCCGTTCGAAGTCCTGGCCTGCCGCGAACAGGCCGGCCTCCGCGCAGGCTGCCAGCGCCGCCTTCACTTCCGGATTGACGCGCACTTCCAGGCAGCGCTCACCCGGCACGGCATGGGGCTCATGCTGGTCATTCTTCTTGTTATGCGGCGCGAACAGGTCCGTGGCGATCTGCTCCGCCGTATCCAGGGCGGCGTCGAAAGTCTCGCGGCTATGTTCGCGGAAACGGGGACGCTGGTTCAGCGCCTCCGCATCCAGCCACTCATACAGAAGGAACTCGATATCGCGGCGCGACAGGATCTTCGACTGCATGGGGCACCTGGCTTAAACGATTTCGAACAGGCCGGCAGCACCCTGGCCGCCACCGATACACATCGTCACCACCACGTATTTGACGCCACGGCGCTTGCCTTCCAGCAGAGCGTGGCCGGTCAGGCGCGCGCCCGAGACGCCGTAAGGGTGGCCGACCGCGATCGCGCCGCCGTTCACGTTCAGGCGATCCATCGGGATGCCCAGCTTGTCGGCGCAGTACAGCACCTGCACGGCAAAGGCTTCGTTCAATTCCCACAGGCCGATGTCTTCCACTTTCAGACCAGCTTTTTTCAGCAGCTTGGGAATGGCGAAGACGGGGCCGATGCCCATTTCATCCGGTTCGCAGCCCGCAACGGCGAAGCCGCGGAACACGCCCAGCGGCTGCAGGCCCTTGGCCGCAGCGGTGGCGGCATTCATCACGATCGCCATCGAGGCGCCGTCGGAAAACTGGCTGGCATTGCCGGCGCTGATTACGCCTCCGGGAACGGCGGTGCGGATCTTAGCCACGCCTTCATAGGTGGTGTCGGCGCGGATGCCTTCGTCGGCGGAGATGGTGACTTCCTTCGACAGCAGCATGCCGCTGGCCTTGTCAGCCACGCCCATGACGGTGGTCATCGGCACGATCTCGGCATCGAACAGGCCTGCTGCCTGGGCGGCGGCGGCACGCTGCTGGCTTTGCACGCCATAGTGGTCCTGGCGCTCGCGGCTGATGTTGTAGCGCTTGGCGACGGTTTCCGCCGTCTGCAGCATGGGCCAGTAGATTTCCGGCTTGTTCTGCGACAGCCAGACTTCCTTATACATATGCAGGTTCATTTCCTGCTGCACGCAGGAGATCGACTCGACGCCGCCCGCCGCGTAGATATCGCCCTCGCCCGCGATGATGCGCTGGGCGGCGGTAGCGATGGTTTGCAGGCCGGAAGAGCAGAAACGGTTGATGGTCATGCCGGCGGTGGTGACCGGGCAGCCGCCGCGCAGGGCGATCTGGCGGGCGATATTGCCGCCGGTGGCGCCTTCCGGATTGGCGCAGCCTACCAGCACGTCTTCCACCTCGCCCGCCTCGATATTGGCGCGCTGGATGGCCGCTTGCAGCACGTGGCCGCCCAGCGTGGCGCCATGGGTCATGTTGAACGCCCCTTTCCACGATTTAGCCAGGCCGGTACGGGCGGTCGATACGATGACGGCGTCAGTCATGTTGAGTCTCCTGATGAAAGAATGCGTTGTAGGTATTGACGCAGAATAGCACAGATTAGAACGACCGTTCGCAAAATATTTATGAGCTATTTTGTAAGTTTCACGTAAGTTTCAAGCAAGGGTGCCGTAAGGTTGCGCGTCCACACTGCGGTCATGCTGAAAGAGAAACAATCTCTTCTGCTGAAATAAACCATATAACTGGAGACAACCATGGCATCTACCTCGGGTACCTTTGATGCACGCAGCGCACCGAAAGGCGCGCCGATCACGGCGGAAGAGCGCAAAGTGATCTTTGCATCTTCGCTCGGCACCGTGTTCGAGTGGTACGACTTTTACCTTTACGGCTCGCTGGCGCCGATCATCGCCAAGCAGTTCTTTATCGGCGAACCCACCACCACCTTCATTTTCGCCCTGCTGGCGTTTGCCGCAGGCTTTATCGTCCGTCCGTTCGGCGCGCTGGTATTCGGCCGCCTGGGCGACATGATCGGGCGTAAGTACACCTTCCTGGTGACCATCCTGATCATGGGCGCCTCCACCTTCATTGTCGGCCTGTTGCCGGGGCATGAGCAGATCGGCATTGCAGCGCCGATCATCCTGGTCTCGCTGCGTATCCTCCAGGGCCTGGCGCTGGGCGGTGAATACGGCGGCGCTGCCACCTACGTGGCGGAACACGCACCGGACAGCAAGCGCGGTTCCTTTACCGCCTGGATCCAGACCACTGCGACCCTGGGCCTGTTCCTGTCGCTGCTGGTGATCCTGGGCACCCGTACCGCCATCGGTGAAAAAGGCTTCGCTGACTGGGGCTGGCGCGTGCCTTTCCTGGTATCCGTGCTGCTGCTGGGCGTCTCCGTCTGGATCCGCCTGTCGATGAACGAATCGCCAGCCTTCGCCAAAATGAAAGCTGAAGGCAAGACCTCCAAGGCGCCGCTGAGCGAAGCCTTTGGCCAGTGGCGTAACCTGAAGATCGTGATCCTGGCCCTGATCGGCCTGGCCATGGGCCAAGCCGTGGTGTGGTACACCGGCCAGTTCTACGCTCTGTTCTTCATGACCCAGGTGCTGAAGATCGACGGCGCCACCGCCAACCTGATGACCGCCGTGTCGCTGGCCTTGGCCACGCCGTTCTTCATCGTGTTTGGTTCGCTGTCCGACAAGATCGGCCGCAAGTGGATCATCCTGGGCGGCTGCGTGCTGGCTGCGGCGACCTACTTCCCGCTGTTCGGCGCCCTGACCCACTACGGCAATCCGGCGCTGGAAACCGCGCTGAAAAACTCGCCGGTCGTGGTGGTGGCTGATCCTGCATCCTGCCACTTCCAGTTCAACCCGACCGGCACTAAGAAATTCCCGTCGTCCTGCGATATCGCTACCGGCATGCTGTCCAACGCCTCGGTGAACTACACCACCGTGGATGCGCCAGCAGGCAGCGTGGCCAAGATCAAGGTCGGCGACAAGGAAATCTCCTCGTTCACCGCAGTGATGACTGCCGACGGCCTGAACTTCGACAAAGCCAGCAAGGATTCGGAAGCGGCCCTGAAGAAGGAAGTGGGCGGCGCCATCAAGGCGGCCGGCTACCCAGCCAAGGCTGACGAAACCCAGATGAACAAGCCAATGGTGGTACTGGTGCTGTTCATCCTGGTGCTGTACGTAACCATGGTCTACGGCCCGATCGCGGCGATGCTGGTGGAACTGTTCCCGACCCGCATCCGCTACACCTCGATGTCCCTGCCCTACCACATCGGTAACGGCTGGTTCGGCGGCCTGCTGCCAACCATCTCCTTTGCCCTGGTGGCGGCAAAAGGCGACATCTACTACGGCCTGTGGTATCCGATCATCATCGCCCTGGTGACTGCGGTCATCGGTGGCCTGTTTGTTCGCGAAACCAAGGACAACAACATCTACGCCGCCGACTAAGCGCGTAGCGCAGCAAAAGGAAAGCCGCCAGCGATGGCGGCTTTTTTACGCCCATAAAAAAGGGCCGCTATCGCTAGCGGCCCAAGGCTGAACCCACCCAAAGATTCATGCAATGATTAGTTGCTCCGCTTCGGCTTGCGGCGGCGTTGCAAGGCCAGCACGGCCAGGCCGCTTGCCAGCGTAGCGAAAGTCGACGGCTCAGGTACGGCAGCAATCGACGACTGGCTGAACTCCACGCGCAGGCCGGTTGGATTGCCGCCGTTCTGCGCCCAGTTGGTGACCACGAAGTCCAGCGAATTCAAGCCCGCGTGGAAGCCGCTATTGGCCCCGAATGCATTCCAGCTGGTGAAGCCGCTGGCGTTGGCGATGGTGACACCGTTCAGCTTTACTTCCGCCGCATTATCGGCAGCGAAGCGGCCCACGAACGATGCCGTGCCAGCGTTGTAGCCGGTCAGGTCGAAGTCGAGGTGATAGGTATAGGTGCCGGCGGAATTGGCGTCAAAGCTTTGGCTCTGCGAAGCGGTCGGGGTAATCCAGCGCGACACGCTGTCATTGGCCAGCCAGGGATTGATCGGCCAGACATTGTCGAACGCGACGTAGCCGTAGTTATTGGCGATGGCCGTATCGCTGCTGGCGGCGGTCAGTTTGTAATTGGTGTCTTGCGCGCCTTGCGCTTCCAGGCCGGTATTGACCAGGCCCACGATGGTGCCGGCATTGGCCGACGCGAAGGAGAAAATCGATGCGGCCGCCAGCGCGGCAACCGGGAGAGTGCGTTTCATAATAGCCCTAAAGATTTATTCGAAGTCTCTGCGCCACGGACACGGGACAGCGGTGCCGGAGGGAAGACGTTAATCGACTAAACCGTTGTTTAGGGCTGGTCGGCAACTTTTGTTAACTCGAGGGAATTATCCCATGATTTCAGGGCATGAAGTCAATCGAATTTCAGTTCTGTTGAAAATTAGCGACTCCAAGCATTTCCTCGTAGCAATTAGCCAGCTCCATCGCAACGCGCTGCCAGGTAAAACGGGCCACCAAGGCTTGCACTTTGAAACGCTCCGGCGGCGTGGCTGCTAATTCGCACACCGCGCGGCAGATGGCGGCGGTGTCTTTCCAATGCAATTGCTTCAAGGCGAATTCGCTCGCAGGAATCCTTAACGCGCTGTCGTCCGTCATCACAGCCGGCGTGCCTGCTGCCAGCGCTTCCAGCACCGCCAGCGGAAAAACCTCACCCTGGCTGGGCAAGGCCAGCACCGACGCGGCCCGATAGGCGCTGGCGAGCAGCGGATCGTCATGTTCCAATTGCCCCAGCCAGGTTACCTGGGGAGTCCTCAGCAGCTCCTGCAGATACGACTGGTGCTGGCTTTGCGCCTGGCCGATCAGGACAATACCCAGGCCGCTCCCGGCCAGCTCTCTGGCCAATGCCAACTGGTTTTTGTAGGGCGAGATCGCCCCCACCATCAGCACAAAGGCGTCCTCTATCGCGGTGTGCCGACGGAACAATGCCTCATCAGCGGCAAAAAACTGCGCGCTGATCCCATTGGGCAGCAGTCGGATTTTATTTGGCGCGACGCGAAAGCCTTCAACGATGGCCTTCTTCTCCGCCTCGCCCAGCGCCACAATGCGATCCGCCAGCTGGAGCGCACGCTTGGTCTGGGCGTAGGTAGTCTGTGCGTTCCAGGACGTCAGCCGGCCGGCCAGCCGTTCCGCCATATGGGCACGCACACCGGCGGCGCGGTCCCATCCCGGCGCCAGCAGCGGCGACAGCACCACCGGCACGCCCATCTCGCTGGCTGTCTCCATGATGCGGTGATTGCCGTTGATGGCTGAATACACATGCACCAGCTCAAAGCTGTCCAGCCGCTCGCGCTGCGGGTCGATCAGCCCCGCCTGAACGCGACCGCCGGGTAAGGCATTGAGCGCCGCAATCGTCTCGCGGATCTGCACTTGCAGGCCGCCGTCGCGCTGAAACAGCATGGGGTAGGACAGGATACCAACTCGCATCGCCACTCTCCTCTATCGTTTCCGCCAAATCTGGACGGCCAGTTCGTGCCGCAGGGTCACCATCGCCGCCAGCCAAAGCAACGCCGCCAGGGAGCCGGCGGATAGCAGATGCCAGATAGCCGCCTGGGTGCCGAACCATTGCGCCGACAAAGGGCCAAGCAGGCAAACCAGCGTCACCAGAGCGCTGCGGCGCAGCGCTATCAGCAGGTGCATCAAGCGCAGGCCGATCAGCACGCGCAGCCACCGATAAGTGATCGCACAGCGGAACAAGGCGCCTGCGACAATCGCCCACGCCACCCAGTGCAGACCGAATGGCGCCGCCGCCAGAACAGCCCCCACCCGCACCAGCGTTGCCTGCGTATCGACGACGGCCTGCGGCTTGACCTGCCCGAGCGCCACCATCAGATAGCGCGCCATATTGAACACGCAGTACAGCGCCGACGACGCGCACATGATGCGCACCAGCGGCACTGCCGCATCCCATTGATCGCCGTACAGTACGCGGATCACCGACGGCGCCATCACGCCCAGGAAAACGAAGAACGGCCAGGCCACTGCCGCCATGCCGCTGGCTGTCACAAGGTAAGCCTGCCGGATATCGCCCCCCTCCCGGGCGCATGCGGAAAACGCGGGAAACAGTACGGGAGAGATCGCGCTTGTCATCAGCTGGTTGAACATATTGATCACGCCCATGGCCTTGCCGAGTATCCCCACCTGCACGACGCCGACTAGCTTCCCGACGATCAGATCCGGCGCGGCTACGCCAAGTTCGTCCACCACTCCGCCTGCGGTCGCATACACACCGAAACGCAGAATCCCGCCGATGCCGCGCCACGCAGGCAGCCATGGCAGCTCACGCGGCCGCACCAGCAGGGCGATGGTCAGTGCTCCCGTCGTTCCCGCGACGGCGCCCCACGCAAGGCTCACACTGCCCCATCCGGCCAGCGCAAGCGCAATCTCGCAAACCAGCTGCGCAACACAATGCGCCGCGTTGATGGCGTAGATCGCTCCAAAGCGCATCTGCCGCCTCAGATAGGGCAAGGTCACGGAACTGAATGGAATCAGCACAAAATTCAGCGCCTGCACATGCAGCACCTGCGCCAGTTCGGGCTGCCGGTAGAAGGCGGCGAGCGGTCCCGCCGCCAGCGCCACGACAATCGCCAGCAGCCAGGCCATCAGCGCGCTGGTGCTGAAGGCGGCGCGCAGCTTTGCCGGCGTCAGCTCGCGCTCCTGCACCACATACTGGCTGACACCAAAGTCGCGCAGCGATTGCGCCACGCCTGCCAGAACAGCGCCGATGGCATAGGTGCCGATCTCGCCCGGCGTAAGAACGCGGGCGATGACCATGGCGCCGCCGGTATTCAGCAGCAGCAGCGTGTACTTTTCCGCGAAGGACAGCAGCAGGGATTTACGCAGGATGTTCACGCGGGTGTCTCACAGCAGCCCGTCGTAAAAGTCCCGCACCTGCTGGCCGACCACGGTGTGGCTGTAGCAGGCTTCTGCCTTCGCGCGGGCTGCTGCGGCCATCCGGCTGCGCTTTTGTGGATCGCGCAGCAGCCCTGCGACAATCGCCGCCGCCACCGGCAGATCATTTGCCGGAATCAGTTGCCCGCCATCGCAGCCGCGCAAAATATCCAGGCTGCCGGGCACCTCGGTCGCCACAGCGGGCACGCCGCAAGCCATCGCTTCAATCGTGGCGATGCCAAAGCCCTCGTTGCGGCTCATGAGCAGGTGCAGGTCGAAAGCGGGCAGCAGCCGCTCAACGGCGGGCACGAAACCCGCAAAGATGACCCGCTCGGCCAGGCCATGGCGTTGCGCCCGTTCGCGCAACTGGCGCTCCAAAGGGCCGCCGCCAGCCAGCACCAGTACCAGTTGCGGAAACTGCTTGCTCAGCAAAGCGTGCAAATCGATCAGCAATTCCGGCCGCTTTTGCGGCGACAGGCGGCCAACACTACCGACAACCAGCGCGTCGGGCGCTATCCCGAGCGCCGTACGTGTCGCAGCGCGCCAGGCTGGCGAAGGTAGAAAGCGCTCCGTATCGACCGCATTGGGAATCACGGAGAGCCGCACCGATGGCGGCAAATAGGTCTGGAAGATTTGAAAGAAGCGCTGCATGGCCGATTCAGACACTGCATAGATCCCGCGCACTCCATTGAAGGCCTGCCGCAGCAGAGGCTCATGCCAACGGCTCATCCTCTCGTATGGAAAACTGTTGTGCACACTGACGACGGCCGGCAAGCCGCAGCGCGCAGCCAGCCAAAGGTGAGTCAGGCCGTAACTGGTCCAGCACATGGCTACATGGACCAGGCTGGCCTGATAGGCGCGCATCCGGCGTTCCGCCCCCAGGCGTACCAGCAGCCGGTTGATGCGCCGCCAGCGCCATTGCTCGAATACTGGCGGAACCTCCAGTTGCGAGACCACGACATTGTCTGTCGCCAGTCGCTCAGACCACGCCTCCAGCCCGGGAAAGCGCGGCACGGCAAGCACGCTGCGATACCCGGCCGAAGCCAGGAACCGCGCCTCTTGCGCCATGCGCAGTTCCATGCCGCCCAACTCGCCGGAGTAGCTGGTGATCAGCACCGACTTGCGATCCTGACGGGCAAACTGCCGCGCTTCATGGAAGTAGCCCCGCAGCTGCGCCATTTCCCATTGATGCAGAAAGCGCTGCTCTGGCTCATTGCGCAGCCATGCAGCCGCGTAGCGGGTCAACTCCAGCAGATAGCGCGCCAGCATCCAGCGTGGAATACCGAACCACTCGGGAAAGACGCCGGGGTGCTCCTGGCGGTGCTTGCCACGGCCGAAGCGCCAGGCACGCCCCAGCACAAATTGCGGAGTAAGCTGATGCGCACGAATGTGATGCCGGATCCGGGCCGCAGAACAAAACCACGACAGATGGCCCAGGCCATGCAGCTTGCGGGTCAGCTCAATCTCACTGCCCATCGCATAGTCGCCGCCATTGGGGCCGACAGTTTCATTGAACCGATGACCGGCCTCGAAGACGGCACGGCGGATCGCCATGTTCGCGCCCCACACCAGGCCGGGATGCACCGGGCCATCGGGCTGGCTGCTGGACGTGAGCCCAAAACTCAGCCCAAGCGGAACAAGGCGTAGTAGCCACTCCGGCGGTGGCGCGGCCCAATCGGGCAGAATGGAACCGCCAAACACCGCATAGTCCTGCTGCTTCGCCGCGCACTCGCTGAAGCGTACCAGCCAGTCCGGATCGGGCGCCGCGTCATCATCGCTGAACAGCAGCAGGTCGGAGCTGAAATTCTGCAGGACGAAGGCCAGGCCCGAATTCAAGGCCACGTTCTTGCCGCGTCTCGGTTCGTACAGGTAGTGAAGCGGTAGACAATCCAGGTAGCGTTGAAGCACAGCATAGGTGCCGTCCGTGCTGCCGTTATCGATCACCACCAGGTTCCAGTCGTCGGGCGGTGCTACCAGTGCGGCATAGGCATCCAGCACTTTGGGCAGGGTCGAAGCGCCATTCAAGGTCGCTATGAGGACGGTCAACAAGGTGCGCTCTCCTCTGCCCTAAGATGGCCTGACAAAAAAGTCCAGTGTACTGGCCACCTTCTCCCCATCTTTGAGCCGCATCAACGCCATGCGCGACATCCTCGTCACCCTGATTGTCTTTGCCAGCCTGCCGCTGATCCTCCGGAATCCGGCAACCGGGGTGTTGATGTGGGTCTGGATCAGCGTCATGAATCCCCATACGCAGGGCTGGGGATTCGCCACCACGTTCCCGTTTGCTTTCATCATCGCCGTGACCACCATGCTCAGTCTCGTTGCCGCACCTGGCCGAAAAAAACTGCCGATGACCGGCTTTACCTGGCTGCTGCTGTGTTTTGTGGCGTGGATGAACGTGACCACCCTGTTCGCCATTTTTCCGGATGCCGCCGCCAGCCAGTGGAGCAAGGTCATGAAGATCATGATCATGACGCTGGTGACCTTGATGGTGATCCGTGAGCCAGGCGAGATCCACAAGATGATCTGGGTGCTGGTGATCTCGGTCGGCTTTTACGGCGTCAAGGGCGGCATCTTCACCCTGCGCAGCGGCGGCGCGGATCGCGTCTGGGGTCCGGAAGGCACCTTCATCGGCGGGAACAATGAAATTGCGCTCGCACTGATCATGACCATCCCGCTCATGCTGTACCTGCGCCGGGCCAGCGGCAAGCGCTGGATCAGGCACGGCATGGTGGCCGCCATGCTGCTGTCGGGACTTGCGGCCCTCGGCTCCTATTCGCGTGGCGCGCTGCTGGCCATCTGCGCCATGCTCGGCTTCCTGTGGTTCAAGAGCCGCAACAAGCTGGTGGCCGGAACGTTGCTGGCTGTGACAGCGCCGCTGTTCCTGCTGTTTATGCCCGACCAGTGGAGCAGCCGCATGGACACCATCGGCGACTACCAGGAAGACGAATCGGCCATGGGCCGGATCAACGCCTGGAACATGGCCTGGAACCTTGCCAAAGACCGCTTCTTTGGCGGCGGCTACGAGATCGCCGAACCTTATACCTTCATGATGTATGCACCCAATCCGGTGGACGTCCATGCGGCGCATAGCATCTATTTTCAGGTACTGGGCGAACACGGCTTCATCGGGCTGGGGCTCTATCTTCTGCTAGGCCTGTCGACCTGGCGCTCGGCTGGATGGATCGTACGCCGTTGCCGAAGCCAGCCGGCATTGGCCTGGGCTGCCGACCTGTCGGCCATGATCCAGTGCAGCATGATCGGCTTTGCTGTGGGCGGCGCCTTTCTCAGCCTGGCCTACTACGACGTGCCCTACTACCTCATGGCTGTCATTGTGGCGCTGCGGCTTTATGTGAAAAACAAGGGGAGCGCGGCGTGAGACGGCTTTCGATTCTCATCTATCACCGGGTTCTGCTTCAGCGCGATCCGCTGCTGCCCGGCGTTCCCGATCAGCGCCAGTTCGCCCGCCATATGTCGCTGTTGAAGCGCTGCTTCCGTGTCCTGCCCTTATCAAAGGCGGTTGATATGCTCAAGCGCGACGCGCTGCCGCCGCGCGCCGCCTGCATCACTTTTGATGATGGCTATGCCGATAACGTTGAAGTCGCACTGCCCGTGCTCCGGTCACTGGGGCTCAGCGCATGCTTTTTTATCGCCAGCGGCTACCTCGATGGCGGCAGCATGTGGAATGATGAAGTTATCGAAGCCGTTCGCGCCGCGCAGGGGCCCTTGCTGGATCTGGCCCACCTGGATTTTGGCATCCACAGCATACGGACATGCCAGGAGCGGCTTGCCGCCATTGACCGCCTTCTGGCCCGGCTCAAATATCTGCCTTTCGCCCAGCGCCAGTCCTTGACGGCCCGTATGGCACCGCGACTGCAGCCCGCTCTCATGATGACAGGCGCGCAGCTAATTCGCCTGCATCGCAGTGGCATGGAAATCGGCGCACACACGGTCAGCCACCCGATCCTGCGCATGCAAGAGGAACAGGCAGCCATGGCCAACATTGCCGGCAGCAAGGCCGCACTGGAGCAAATTCTTGGCGCGCCGGTGACGCTGTTTGCCTACCCGAACGGCAAAGCGGGCATCGACTTCGATCAGCGGCATGTCGACATGGTCAGGGCCTGCGGATTTGCCGCCGCGCTGACGACGTTTCCCCGTGCCGCCAGCGCAGATATGGACATCTATCAGCTGCCCCGCTTCACACCGTGGGAGGCGGACCGGCCGCGTTTTCTGCTACGGTTGCTGGAGAATCGCTACCGGCCGCGAACCTGATGCCATTGTTCGAGCATCATCAGCACCCACACCATCGTGCCGTGATACGAAGCGTGTTCCGGCAGATACCGTTCGAACAGCACATCGATGAACTGTGCCTGCACAATGCCCCGGCGTTTCAGGCTTTGAAGGCTGTCTCCCGCCAGCTCGCGCAATCCGGCATGATGCTGCAGCCAATGGCCAAACGGCAGCCCGAATCCGTGCTTTTTCTTCTGCAAGATAGCCTTTGGCAAGCGCGATCGGAGCGCGCGCTTGAAGAACGGCCGCAGCTGCGTGCCCCTCAGCTTGTAATGCGGCGCCAGCGAGGCCGAAAAGTCGATCAGCGCGTCGCACAAAAATGGATATGCCACTTCCACGCCGGCCAGTTCACAGGCGGAACCGACCTTGCGCAAATCATTGTCGGCCAGCGTCAATTGCAGGTCCAGCGCCTGCATCCGGTTGATCTGGCTGGCGCCATTGCTGCGCCAATATAGCCGCTCCAGCAGATTTCCCGGCTCGCCCGTATCGATCTGCGCCAGGAAATCCGGTTCCAGCACCTGCTGTGGACCATAGTGCTGCAGGAGGTTGTAGGTATCGAGGCGGCCCGGCATCGAAGTCAGCGCCTGCCGAACATAGCTGCGCGCCTTGCGGAATAAGGCCTGCTCCTGCTTTGCCACCAGCCCGAACAGGATCGGCTCAATCGCCAACTGCCGCAGCGCCGAAGGCAGCACTTCATATCGGCCAAAAACGGCTTGCTGCGCGTAGCGCTCATTCCCGCCAAAGAGTTCATCCCCGCCATCTCCGCCAAGCAGGCGGGTCACGCCATCTTCGCGCGCCATGCGTGCGCAGTAGTAGGCCGGCAGCGCAGAGGCATTGCCGAAGGGCTGGTCGAATGCCTGCGCCAGTTGCGGAACCGCTGCGGCCACATGATCGGCCGTCACGTACATCTCGTGATGTGACGTGCCAAAATGGCGCGCCGCGAGCCGCGCGTATTTTGTCTCATCGTAGCCCGGCGCGTCGAAGCCGATCGAATAGGTGCGCGCGGGTGCGCAGCTCGCCTGCCCGAGGAAGCCCGCCAGCGTGGAGCTGTCGGTTCCTCCGCTGAGAAACGCCCCCAGCCGGTACGAGTCCAGTGTCGAACGCACCGAGTCGCCCAGCAGGCTCAAAAAACGGCTCCGCAGCTGCTCATAAGGCTGCGCATCGCTCTCATCGAACCGCAGTTGCCAATAACTTCCCCGCGTCGCCTTGCCCGCGCGCAGATGCAGGAACTCTCCCGGACGGAGACGCTGCTGCTGCAGATAGATGGTGCGCGGCGCGGGCACGATATGAAAGTGAAGATAGTGATACAGCGATTGAGGATCCAGTGCCTTGCTGCCCATCGGGTGCGCCAGCAAGGCGTCGGCGGACGAGGCAAACAGCAATCCTGGCCCAGAACGCTGATAGCACAGGCAATGGATGCCCGCCCGGTCGACCGCCAGCAGGGCTTCTCCGGATCGGCTATCGAGTATGCAAAGCGCAAAGGCGCCGCCCAGCTGCACGCAGGCTTGCGGGCCGCAATCGCGCCAGATGCGCAGAAAGGTCGCCGCAACGCCAGCCGCTCTGCCACGCAGCGTTGGCCGCCCCCATATGCCGATCAGAACCCCGTCTTCCTCGTGCAGCTGGGCGCTCCCCGCGCCTGCGGCGATGCCAAGCGCACCGGCCCCGCCGCTCAGAGCAGCGCCCGGCGCGCCATCAAAGCGCGCCAGCATCTGCTGCAGGCTGTCCTCGTGCGGCCCAATCCCGATGTATCCGCATAAGCCGCTCATACCAATACCTCCAGCGGCGGCGGATGGCCCAGAAAAGCCATAGGGCTGGCACTGAGGCCGTATGCGCCGGACTGGAACACCACGATCAGATCGCCCACCTCGGCGCGCGGCAGCTGCACTCGGTCCGCCAGCACATCCAGCGGCGTGCATAGCGGCCCAACCACTGAGACATGTTCCATTGCTTCCGCCAGCATCCGCGTTCCCACCGCGACGGGATAGTTCTTGCGTATCACCTGCCCAAAATTTCCGGATGCCGCGAGGTGATGGTGCAAGCCACCATCCGTCACGAGGAAGGTTTCGCCCCTGGAGACTTTCCGTTCCAGCACGCGGCATACGTAGATACCCGCTTCCGCTATCAGATAACGTCCCAGCTCGATCACCAGCCGGGTGCGCGGCGAAACGCGCTGCAACAGCTGCACCGCGCGCTCCATCCCGCCCGCAAGCTGCGGCAGGTCCAGCGGCCGCTCGCCGGGGAAGTACGGCACGCCAAAACCGCCGCCAATGTTCAATACCTGCATGGGTTCCTGTGCGTGAACCGCCATGCGCAGGGCCAGCTGCACGCTCTGCATCTGGGCATCGCAGATGGCCGAAGCGGACAGATTCTGCGCGCCGCAAAAGATGTGAAAGCCTTCAAAGGCCAGCCCCAGCTGATTCGCCCTCCTCAGCATCGCCGGAACGTGCTCCGCGTCGACACCGAATTGCTGGGCGCCCCCGCCCATCTTCATGCCAGCCTGCTTCAGCTCGAAATCGGGATTGATGCGGATTGCCACGCGCGGAGTGATTCCCAGCGCCGCCCCCACGGCGGCCGCCCGTTCCATCTCCGTCGCCGATTCCAGGTGCAGCAGCACACCCGCCGCCAGGGCGCAACGCAGCTCGGCATCGGTCTTTCCCGGACCCGCAAAGCTGATCTGCGCCGGCGCCATGCCGCTATCCAGGGCAAGGCGCATTTCACCTGCTGAGGCGACATCCAGCCCATCGCTCAGGCCGGACATCAGCTGCACCACGGCTGGCATGGGATTGGCTTTGATGGCATAGTGAATATGCACCACGCGCGGCAACAGGCGGCGCAGCGACTCGACGCGTTCTGTGACCGCGCGGCGCTCGTAAGCATAAAAGGGCGTCTGGCCAACGCGCTCGGCCAGCCGCCGCAAAGGCATGCCGCCGAAATGCAGGCTGCCGTCCACGATCGGAAATTGCTGCATGGGCGCGTGCACGGGACGCGGAGCCGCTTGTCCCATCAGGCCGCTCCTTCCACGCGCTGCGCCAATTCCATGGCCAGTGTCTTGCGGTCGATTTTCCCGTTGGGGTTGCGCGGCAAAGGTTCCTGGCGCAACTCGATCCAGGCCGGCACCATATAGGCTGGCAGCCGCGCGCGCAAGGCGGCCAGCACCTGGATCTTTTCGGGCACCACGTGCTGCTGGGCGCAGGCCACCAGCACGATCGCCTGTCCCAGCACGGGATGCGGCACGCCTACCGCAGCCGCCTCCGCCAGCAGGCCGCAGGCATAGGCCGCCTCTTCCACCTTGGCGGGGCTGACCCGGTAGCCGGACGTCTTGATCATTTCGTCCGTTCGTCCGACAAAGTACAGAAAGCCCTCGCCATCCGCCCACACAGTATCGCCCGACCAGACCGCGTTTTCCGCCAGCGGCAAGCCGCTCTGCCTCGCGGACAGTGGGCGGAAGCGCTCCTCGGTGCGCTGGACGTCATTCCAGTAGCCCAGTGCGACCAGGGCGCCGCGATGAACCAGCTCCCCCGGCTCCTTTGGCGCGCAAGGCGTGCCGTCCGGCCGCAGCACCAGCACCTCGGCGTTGGGAATGGCTTTGCCAATGGACTCCGGCCGCAGGTCCAGCTGTTCCGGCGCCAGATAGGTCGAGCGAAACGCTTCCGTCAAGCCGTACATCAGGTAGACCCGCGTATGCGGCAGCGCCTTGCGCAGCGCGTCCAGCGTCGGCCGCTGCATCACGCCGCCCGAGTTGGTGATGTAGCGCAGCCTGCCCGCATTGTGCCAACTGAGCTGGGACAGCTGGATCCACAGCGGCGGCACCGCCGCCAATCCGGTGATCCGTTCCTGCTCGACCGCATCGATCACGTCGCGCAGCAGCAGATAGTTCATCAGCACCGCACACGCTCCAACGTGGAAAGCGGTGGTCAGCTGGCTTAGCCCGTAGTCGAAACTGAGCGGAAGAACGCACAGAATGCGGTCCTCCGGCCGATTCTCCAGGTACTGCGCCACGCTCACGGCGCCGGCCACCAGGTTACGGTGCGACAGCACCACGCCTTTCGGCTTGCCCGTGCTGCCGGATGTGTACAGAATCGCCGCCATGTCCGCGTCGATGCAGCGGTGCGCCGATAGGCCCTTCCCGGCCTGCATGCACTCGCGCCAGGAAAGCTGCTGCAATCCCGCGCGCGCCGCCAGTTCCGCAGTCGCACCCAGGATCACAACCGTACGCAAGTCCGGGCAGGCCGGCAGCACGGCAGACAGTTGTTCCAGCCGGTCGCGCGACGTCACCAGGATCCGTACATTGCAGTCGGCCAGGATATGCGCCACCTGGTCCGGCTTGAGCAGCGGATTCACCGGCACGAACACGCCGCCGGCAGCGGCCGCGCTGAACATGGCGATCACCGTCTCTTCTCGCTTTTCCAGAAACACCGCGAGACGTTCCCCGCGTCGCAGGCCCTGCGCCAGCCAGGCTCCAGCCGCCACCTCGACCATCGAGGCAAGCGCCGCGTAACTCAGGCTGACGCCCATGTACGACAATGCCGGCGCATCGGGTGTCCGCAGCGCCGCCTGCGTGATGAAGTCCTGGATCAGCTGTGTCATGGCCTGCTTTCGTCGAAGGGAAGTCCTCCATGATCGGGACAAATTCGGCCAGCGGCTTTGAGCATAATCAAGCCGAACTGAGGCTTGAGAAAAGTCAAACGCCCCGTGATGGCTGCGGTGTCTAATCGGAGCCTTGTCCGCCCGCCGTCCTCCATCACTAGACATGAACCGAATTCTCCGCACAATCCGCCAGCTGGGCTGCTTTAACGCGCTCCTTCTTGCAATCGCGCGCCTGACCGAGTGGTGCAGCAAGGGACATTGGCGCCTGCAGCGCTACCTGTTCCTGGCGCAGGTGCTGCCCGCAGCCCCCTTATGCGCGGGACGAGGGCGCGATATCCAGATCCGCCTTCTGACTGAATCGGCTGGAGTCCCGCAAGGATGCCCCCGCCCCGCCGCTGTGGTACAGGACCGCTATCGCCAGGGTGCACAGGGTCTGGCGGCCTTTCGTGACAACAGGCTGGCGGGATTTTTGTGGTTCGTCTTCGGCGCCTACCAGGAAGATGAGGTGCGTGCCCAGTTCGTCCTGCCCGATTCCGGCTGCGTGTGGGATTTCGATGTCTGGGTGCACCCGGAAGAACGTTTGGGCTGGACCTTCCGGCGCCTGTGGGAGGCTGCCCGTCTGCTGCTGCGCGCACGCGGCGCGCGCTGGTCGTGCAGCCGGGTTTCGGCGTTCAACGCCGCGTCCCTGCGTGCCCATGCGGCGATCGGCACCACGCCCCTGGGCAGTGCGATCTTCCTGAATTGCGGCGGCTGGCAGTGGATGTTGGCCAGCATGCCGCCGTATCTCCATTTGTCCCGCAGCGCAGATACCGTTCCCCGATTGCACATCACGGTCAAGGAGCCTGTATGCCCCATCTCGACGAAGTCCGCATCATCCTGAGCGATACGCTGGGCCTTGGCAAGCTGCGTCTGGAGCGCGAGACCGCCTTGCTGGGCAATCTGCCGGAACTGGATTCGATGGCTGTAGCGAGCCTCATCACCGCGCTGGAAGAGCACTTTGGCATCGCCGTCCGCGATGACGAGATAAGTGCGCGCCACTTTTCGACCCTTGGCACGCTGAGCGACTTTGTGGAATCCAAATTGCCATGAACGCCGGCCCGAAGCCGTTCTTCCTCGAGGCCGACCCGGGGCAGCGTTTCTGCCTGTTCCATGAGCCGGCGAATGGCGCGGCCCGGCGCGGATGCGTCGTCTACGTCCATCCTTTCGCCGAGGAGCTCAATAAAACCCGGCGCATGGCCGCCCTGCAGGCGCGCGCCATGTGCGAACAGGGATTCGCCGTGCTGCAGATCGACCTGCATGGATGCGGCGACAGCAGCGGTGATTTTGCCGACGCACGCTGGAGCGGCTGGCGCCAGGATCTGGCCTGCGCCTGCAGCCATGTTCTTGCGCATGCGCCCCGGCCGCTGATCCTGTGGGGCCTGCGCCTTGGCGCCTTGCTGGCGCTCGATTATGCCGCTTCGGCGTCCCCTCCGGACGCACTTCTTCTATGGCAGCCGGTACTCAGTGGCGATACCCACCTGCGCCAGTTCATGCGCCTGCAAAGCGCGGCGCGGCTGCTGGCAGCGGACCCCGATCGGTCAAGCGACGGCGAAGCCGCCACTGAGGTTGGCGGATACGTGCTGTCCCGAGGCCTGCGGTGCGATATCCGCGCCATCGACGCGCATGCCCTGACCCCGGCCTGCCCGGTATTCTGGATCGAGCAACCCGGTCCCTCGTCCGACGACTTTCCGCAGGCTTCCGCCGCGCTGATCAAGCGCTGGAACCAGGCCGCCGTTCGTATCGACAGCGCAGTGAGTCCGGGACCACAGTTCTGGGCCACCAGCGAGATCAGCGAATGCCCTTCATTCCTCGCCGCCACCCGCAATTTTTTTCTGCAAAGGTTCAGTGAATGAGCCAGGAACTCGCCATCAGCTTTGGCTGTGCCGGCGCGCGCATGGTCGGGATACTGCATTTGCCTGAATGCCCGGCCAAGCGCGCGATCCTCATCGTCACTGGCGGGCCGCAATACCGGGTCGGCAGCCACCGCCAGTTTGTTTTACTGGCCAGGCAGCTGGCCCGGCGCGATATCGCCGTGATGCGCTTCGACTATCGCGGCATGGGCGACAGCGGCGGCAACCCACAGAGCTTCCGCAGCATTGGGCTGGACATTCACGCCGCCATCAAGCAGATCATTGCCGCTGCACCTCAGGTGGAACAGGTGGTGCTGTGCGGCCTCTGTGATGGCGCGACCGCGGCGGCTTTCTACGCGCCCCAGGATGCGCGTGTCGCCGGTCTGATACTGCTGAACCCCTGGACGCGAACCGAGGCCGGTGAAGCGCGCGTCATGCTGCGGCACTACTACACCGCCCGGCTCGGCCAGATGGCGTTCTGGCGTAAACTCGCCGGAAGAGGTATTCGGTTGCGCGACGTGGCCGGATCGCTGGTCCGCACCTGCCTGTCGGCGTTTTGCCCGGGGACGCCAGAGGCGGAAGACACGGACGAAGATTTGCCCGCCCAGCTGCATCGGGCGCTGACCTCGTTCCAGGGGAAGATATTGGTCGTCCTCAGCGGAGACGACTTCACCGCGCGGGAATTCGCGTCCCTGCAAAGCCAGCATGTGCACTGGGCACAGCTGATGCACGAAGACCGCGTGCGGCAGGCAGCACTGCCGCTGGCGAACCATACCTTCTCCCGCACTGTCTGGAGGGATGAAGTGGCCACCCTGTGTGCGGAGTGGATCGCCTCATGGTGAGCCGGCTGCTGATGGTCGCGTTTCACTATCCGCCGCAGCGAGGCAGTAGTGGAATCCAGCGAACCCTGTCGTTCTCGCGCCAGCTTCCGCAATACGGCTGGGAGCCCATCATCCTGACAGCCAGCCGCTGCGCCTATCCCGAGATCAGCCAGGACCACGCGGATGATGCCGGATACGTGCATCGCAGCCTGGCACTGGACGCGGCACGGCACCTGGCGCTGCGTGGCAGATATCCCGCCTGGCTGGCGCGCCCTGACCGCTGGGCCTCCTGGTGGTTCAGCGCAGTGCCGCGTGGCCTGGCGCTGATACGGCGATACCGCCCCCGCGCGATCTGGTCCACCTATCCGATCGCCACGGCGCACATGATCGCCCTCACCTTGCACCGCCTGACAGGCCTGCCGTGGATTGCCGATCAACGCGATCCTTTGACTGATACCGGCTATCCGCCGGACCCGCATACACGTTCGATGCACTTGCGGCTGGAGCGTAGCGCGCTGCGTCACGCTGCGGCGCTGGTCTGCACCACGCCAGGCGCGATCAGGGACTGGACGGTGCGCTATCCCGACGCCGTTCCCCGCAATCTGGCGCTGATTGAAAACGGCTACGACGAACAGGCATTTACTGCCGCGATGCCCGTTAAGGCCGTAACCCGAACGGCTGGTGCGCCATTTCGGCTGCTCCATAGTGGCCTGGTCTACCCATCGGAACGCGATCCCACGCAGTTATTTGCCGCCCTGTCCACGCTCAGGCAAGCGGGCGTCATTGGAGCGGACAATTTCCGGCTTATGCTACGCGCGAGCGGGCACGAGCGCTTCCTGGCTGGCCTGATTCAGCAATACGGCATCGCCGGTGTGGTGGAGTTGGGCGCCGCCCTGCCGTACTCCGAGGCGCTGGCCGAGATGCTGTCGGCCGATGGGCTCCTGCTGCTGCAAGGCGCCAACTGCAACGCGCAGATTCCGGCCAAGCTTTATGAATACCTACGCGCAGGCCGCCCGATTCTTGCCCTGACCGATCCGTCCGGCGATACCGCCAAGGCACTTCGCCTGGCCGGCATCCACACCATTGGCAGGCTCGATTGCAGTGAAAGCGCCAACAGGACGATAAGGGAATTCCTGCATCTGTGCGGAGAAGGAAATGCGCCGCTATCCAGTCCGGCCCACGTCCTGGCGCAAGAAAGGAACGCCCGCAGCCGTCAGCTGGCCGCCTTGCTGGAGCAGATAACAGGCCCGCAGCAAGGAGCACACCAATGAGGAATGCCTTCTGTCTTATGCTGATTGGCGCGCTGGCAGCAACCAGTGTCCGCACGGTGCATGCAAGCGATGCCTGCGGCCCGGCCCCGCGTCTTGAATCAGGCGGCGACTACGCCAATCCGGACGACCGCCAGAACCTGATTGTGGTGGAACGCTACCACTTCACGCCCAATGTCGAACGCCTGGTGCGGGGTGAATCGGGCTCGCTGGGGGCGGACCTGGACTATACGCTGCAGCATTTCCCCAACCATGTCCGTGCGCTGGCATCGATGGCGCGTCTGGGCTTGCGCGACAAGACCGAAAAGCCGCAGGGCGCAAAGTTCAGCATCGCCTGCTATTTCGACCGCGCGATCCGCTTCCGGCCAGACGACGCCCAGGTACGCTCGGCCTTCGGCGGCTACCTGCTGGCACTGGGGCAGGACGACCACGCCCTGGAACAGCTGCAGGAGGCAGTGCGCATGGCGCCAGACAGCGCCGTGACACACTATAACCTCGGCCTGCTCTACTTTAAGCGGCATGACTACGCGCACGCGCGCGAAGCCGCCCAACAGGCCTATCGGCTGGGTTTTCCTTTGCCGGGCTTAAAGGATAAGCTGCAGGCGGCAGGCCAGTGGCAGGACGCCGAGTAGTCACTTTAAGCCATGATGGCTCATCAGGTCGTACAGGGTGGGCCGGCTGACGCCAAGGTGCTCCGCCGCCTTGAGGATATTCCCATCCGCCAGCGCCAGCGCCCTGATCATGGCCTGATATTCCGCCGCTTCACGTACCTTGCGCAGATTGACGGAAGCTTCAGGCATGCCGCCTTCCGCCAATCCCATATCGGCAGGGCCGATCTGCGGACCATCGGCCATGATCACCGCCCGCCGTACGCAGTTTTCCAGCTCACGCACATTGCCCGGCCAATTGTGCGATTCGATGGCGGCCAGCGCTTCCGGGCTGAAGGCCAATGCGCGCCGCCCCTCGCTTGCGCTGAAGCGGTTGCGGAAGTGATTCGCCAGCAGCACCGCATCGCCGGTACGTTCACGTAGTGCCGGCACCACCAGCACGATCTCACTCAGGCGGTAGTAAAGGTCTTCGCGGAACTGCCCTGCCTGCGCCAGCGATTGCAAATTACGGTGGGTGGCGCACACCACACGGACATCGACCGCGATCTCGCTGCGCCCGCCCACCCGCTCGATCACGCGCTCCTGCAGGAAGCGCAGCATCTTGGCCTGCAAGGCCAGCGGCATGTCCCCGATTTCGTCCAGGAAGAAGGTGCCGCCCTGCGCGAGCTCGATTTTCCCCGGCGTCTGCCGTTGTGCCCCGGTGAACGCGCCCTTTTCATAGCCAAACAATTCGCTCTCCAGCAGATGCTCGGGAATGGCCGCGCAATTGATGGCGACGAGGCGCTTGTCGCGCCGCCCGCTTAGCTGGTGCAGCCCGCGCGCCAGCAGCTCCTTGCCGCTGCCCGAATCGCCCAGCAGCAGCACGGTGGCCGACGATGGCGCGACCCGCTCGATGCTGCGGCAGATCTTCAGCATGGCGGGATCGCGGCTGATGACGGCGGCTAACGGGGAGTCCGCCTGCGTCTGGCGCATACGGCGGATCTCCTGCTGTATCCCGTGGAGGTAGTATGCCCGGTCAAGCGCCAGCGCAAGCAGCTCAGGCTCGGGCGGCTTCTGATGAAAATCGTAGGCTCCCATGCCGATCGCTTTCAGCGCATTGGCACGCTCCCGATTCCCCGACAATACAATCACCTTGGTGTCCGGCGCCAGCGACAGCATCTCCTGCAGCAGCGCCAGTCCCTCGCTGGCGCCATCCGGATCGGGCGGAAGCCCCAGGTCCATGGTCACGACGGCAGGCTGGTGGCGGCGCATCTGCTGCATGGCGGACGGACGGTCCTCCGCCAGTGTCACCTCATAGGAATCCAGGCTCCAGCGCAGCTGCTTTTGCACGCCCGGATCGTCTTCGATCACCAGGAGACGGGGCTTAGCCATGGCCTTCGCTTTCGTGCAAGGGCAGGCGGATAATGAAGGTGGTGCCCCGGCCTGGCGTGCTGCGTACTTCCAGCTGGCCGCCCAGCTCCTGGATGTAGGCGCGGCTTTCGAACATGCCGATGCCCATGCCATCAGTCTTGGTCGAAGCGAATGGTCTGAACAGCTGCTCGCGGATGAACTGCTCGCTCATTCCAGTGCCGCTGTCGCTGACGCTCAGCAGCGCAGCGTCGGCTTGCCGCACCAGCCGGACCTGTACGTCCCCATTTGGTGTGGCAGCTTCGATAGCGTTCTGAATAATGTGGCCAAGTATCCGTTCTAGCCGCTGGTCAGACGCCAGTACCATCATGCGCTCGCGGCACCCGCTCAGCACCGGTGCGGGCCGTAGCGCTGACAGGCGTTCCATGACACGTTCCAGCACAAAACCAAGCGGCGTAGCGACGGAAAAATCCTCCGCGCCTTGCTGCCGCAAGCGCAGTAGCAGCTGCTTCATCTTTGCCAGTGAGTGCGCAACAGTTTCCAGCATGTCGGCCTGAAAGCCCGGATCCGTTTGATGCTTTTCCGCGTTTATCAGGAGCAGAGACAGTTGAGAGATCAGATTTTTCAGGTCATGCACCACGAACGCCGAGCGCTGGTTGATCGCTTCGAATTGCCGTGCGATGGAAAGGCTGTCCGATGACTGGCGGAAGGCCAGATAGCTGGCGGCCTGGCTAGCGGCAATCTTGAGCAGATCAATTAACTCCCAGTTCAGCGATATCCGGGTGCGGGCCTGTGCCAGGCAGGCAACCCCGTACATCTGCCCATGCAGCATCAGCGGCACCAGCAGCCAGGCGTCTTTCAGCTCGCACAGCCACTGCGGCAGCACCAGACCGGCGTAGCGCTGCGGCTGGCGGCGGTACTCAGGGACATCGATGACCCACTGGCGCGAGGCCATGTAGCGGCACCAGTCATTTCCCATCGGGCCGATAATCGGCGGCGGCGCCATATTCAGACTTGCGGCAGGAATGAACGAGCCGCTCTCGCCTCGCGTCCACAAGGCGCCGGCGGGACTCTCCACCAGCGCCGCCAGTGCACGAATCGCTGTCATTGGCAGATCCGGCGCGTCGCTTGACAGCGCCCGTGTGAGCCGCATCCATTCGTCGCGGTAGTCGAACTGGCTGCGGAAGAAGTGTTTGTTGATGAATACCTTCATGCTCGCTCTCGCAGTGCCGGAGAACAGCACCACCGACAGAAGCAGAACTGCGCCGCCAAGGCAAACCAGCTGCATGGCCGGCCCCCAGGCGCCGCCGACAGATCGCACATACCAGGCGACGGCGGCCATCGCCAGCAGATACACGGCGGATCCCAGTACCGCCACGGAACCCAGCAGAAGACGGCGCGACAGCATCAAGGCGGGTGCCGCCACCGCGCTGCGCAAGGCCGCCAGCCCGATCAGGGGAGCGCTCAGGGCGTTGACCACACCGCGCGCAGCCCATAGCTCATTGCTTGGACGGGCCAGCAGCAGCGCATCGCTATACAGGTAGAAATCGAAAGCAAACAGCGCGCCTACGCCGATGCAGATGAATTTGATGCTCCAGCGCGCGCCGCTGGACGAGTCCCGGTACAAACGCTCAACCAGCAGCATTCCGCAGACCGCCAGAAGCAGCCGGACCAGCGGCAGATGCGTGGACAGTGGCGGCAGTGCGACGAGCACCACCAGCAGCATCCACCACTGGCGTCTGACTCCAAACATCTGCAGGAGATAGCCCAGCCAGAGCAAGGTGCGCAAGGTCTCCATCGCCTCGACCGCCACGGACGGAATGGAGCCGGGCTGGCAAGCCGCGGCGCCGGCCCACAGCGCGGTCATGGCGCAGCACATCGCAAGCTGCCATTGCGCGCGCAAGGACCATCGCCAGGCCAGCATCAGTGCCACGCAAAGGAAGGCCAGCGCGCATATCCCATAGCTCACCGCAGCGACGGAAACCATCAGCGGCTGCCTTTGCCAAACAGGACCACCTGCACGGTATCGATCAGAATCAACAGATCCAGAAACAGGCTGTTATTCTTGACGTAGTAAAGATCGTACTGCAGCTTGCGCACCGCATCGTCGACCGAGGCGCCGTACTGGTAGCGCACTTGCGCCAGCCCCGTGATGCCCGGCTTGATGCTGTGGCGGACGTTGTAATAGGCCACTTCCGCCGCCAACTGGTCGACAAAATAGGCCCGCTCAGGACGCGGCCCGACAAAACTCATCTCCCCTTTGACGACGTTCAGCACCTGTGGCAGCTCATCGATGCGCAGCTTGCGGATCCAGTGCCCTACCCGTGTCACACGCGGGTCGTTGTCGCTGGCCCAGCGCGGCTTGCCGTCATGCTCGGCATCCGCGCGCATGCTGCGGAACTTCATTACATGAAAGGTACGGCCATGACGGCCAACCCGCTCCTGCTGGTAGAACACCGGGCCGCCGTCCTCCAGCGATATCATCAAAGCGGTCAACGCCATCACTGGTAAAGTCGCCAGGCAGATCGTCCCGCTCGCAAGCAGATCGAATGCCCGTTTGACAGCGGCACGCATCCAACTCTGATCAAAGCCGCCGCCAAAAATCAGAAAGCTGGGCTGCAGCGAATCGATCCGGATCTGGCACGCCTCCCGCTCAAAGAAGCTGGCCGCGTCGGTGACACGCAAGCCGTTCAAAGCGCACTCCAGCAGTTGGCGCACCGGAAAAGCGCCGTTGCGGCGGTTGCTGACCGAGACCACGATTTCATCCACATCGTAGCGCCGCGCCATGGCCAGCAGGGACTGGTCGCCCGGCAGCAGGCAGGCTGGCGGTACGCAGCGCACCTCGCCTTCGACCGGAACGCAGCCTATCAGCTTAAATTGATGAAATCCCAGGCCGCTCTCCGCCAGCTCGAGGCATTCGCGCGCAATCGCGCCGTCGCCGATCAGCATCAGGCGCTGCTCCATCATATTCGACTGGAAGGATGTGAAAATGATCAGCCTTGCCAGCAGCACGCCGCCCGCACTGAGCGCAAAAACCACGGCGCCGGCGGGAGCTTGCACGGGGCCGGGAATCAGGGCGCGCAGGGCGTTCAGCAGCAGGAATCCCAGCAAAAACGCCGGAATGATGCGCAACAGGGTGTTTTTGATATCGTCGCGCGAAGTGTGCTGGTACATGCCCAGGGTGCTCATGCTGAAGATCTGGACCAGGGCAAAGGCCAGTGCAGGCAGAAAGGCGCCCGCAGTCGCCACGGCTGCCGCCAGCAGGATCAATAGCTCCAGCAACAGCAGCATGAATGCCATTTTGGACACATAATGGTGGAAAATCCTGATCATGGCGCTCTCCCCGCCCCCGAAGCATCCATGATGGCGAACCGCGTCCCGGCGCGCTTTGAGTCTGCACAACTACCCTGTTGGCGGCAGATCAAAACGGCGAAATTTGGCCTTAAATGACAGACTCGTGACAAATGGTCTATAGTCATGGTTCTTTACCGAATTACCGAATCACTTCACCATGAAATTCGATGTAGTCATTGTGGGCAGCGGGCTGGCTGGTTTGTCGGTAGCCCTGCACCTGGCCCAAACGCGCACCGTCGCGATTATCTCCAAGCGCGAACTGAAAGACGGCGCCTCCAACTGGGCCCAGGGCGGCATTGCCGCAGTCCTCGACTCGGGCGACAGCCACGACCAGCACATTGACGACACCCTGATCGCCGGCGGTGGCCTGTGCGACGAGTCGGCCACCCGCTTCATCGTGGAGCACGGCCGCGAAGCCATCGAATGGCTGATCGAACAGGGAGTTCCCTTTACCCGGGATGAAACGGCGGAACTGGGCTTCCACCTGACCCGCGAAGGTGGCCACAGCCAGCGCCGCATCATCCATGCCGCCGACGCCACCGGCCACGCCGTGCAGGTCACGCTGGAAGAAAAGGCGCGCGCCCATCCGAACATCACCCTGTTCGAGCACCATTGCGCGATCGACCTGATTACCTCGGACAAGCTGCACCCGGCCAAAAAAGGCTCGGCCCAGCCCAAATGCCACGGCCTGTACGTGCAGGACGAGAAAACCGGCCAGGTTCACACCTTCGCCGCAGAGCAAACCGTGCTGGCCACGGGCGGCGCGGGCAAGGTCTACCTCTACACCACCAATCCGGACACCGCCAGCGGCGACGGCATTGCCATGGCCTGGCGCGCGGGCTGCCGCGTGTCGAACATGGAGTTCATCCAGTTCCACCCGACCTGCCTGTACCACCCGTACGCCAAGTCCTTCCTGATCACGGAAGCGATCCGCGGTGAAGGTGGCCTGCTGAAACTGCCGCCGGAAGCCGGCGCCGCGGCTGGCACCCGCTTCATGCTGGCGCACGACGACCGCGCCGAACTGGCGCCGCGTGACGTGGTGGCCCGCGCCACCGACTTCGAGATCAAGAAGCGCGGCCTGGATTACGTCCACCTGGACATCAGCCACAAGCCAGCCGAATTCCTGATCGAGCACTTCCCGACCATCTATGCGCGCTGCCTGGAACTTGGCATCGACATCACCAAAGAGCCGATCCCGATCGTGCCGGCCGCGCACTATACCTGCGGCGGCGTCGTGACCGACCTGCTGGGCCGCACCGACCTGCCAGGCCTGTACGCCGTCGGCGAGACCGCCTGCACCGGCCTGCACGGCGCCAATCGTCTGGCCAGCAACTCGCTGCTGGAATGCGTGGTGATCGGCCGCGCCTGCGCCACCGACATCGCTTCCAAGGAAAAAGGCGAGATCCCGTATCTGCCGGACTGGGACGAAAGCCGCGTCACCGACGCCGACGAGGAAGTGGTCATCTCCCACAACTGGGACGAGCTGCGCCGCTTCATGTGGAACTACGTTGGCATCGTGCGCACCACCAAGCGCCTGGAGCGCGCCCAGCACCGCATCGCGCTGCTGAAGGAAGAAATCGACGAGTACTACCAGAACTTCCGCATCACCCACGACCTGCTGGAGCTGCGCAACCTGGTGGATGTCGCCTCGCTGATCGTCAACAGTGCCTTGCAGCGGCGTGAAAGCCGTGGCCTGCACTTCAGCCGCGACTATCCGGGGACCATGCCCAAAGCCTTGCCTTCTGTGCTGACGCCGTCGCGGCGCCGGCATTAAACCCACCCAGACGCCGCCATGACGCCAACGCCGGAAGATGTAGTCGACACTCAGTTCAAAGCCTACAACGCCAACGATGCCGAAGCGCTGGCGGCGACATTTGCGGAAGATGCCCAGCTGTTCCAGCATCCTTCCACCCTCATGATGAGCGGCCGCGCGCAGATCGCGGCCCGCTACAAAACCCTGTTCGAGATGGCCCGGCCACAGGCCAGGCTGGTAAACCGCATCGCCATGGGCGAGCTGGTGATCGATCACGAAGTGGTCATCACCCAAGGCGAACCGGGACCGGCCAAGGCGGAAGCGGTGGCGATCTATCAGGTTAAAAACGGCCTGGTGTCCAGGGCCTGGTTCAGCATGGCGAATATGGCGCAGCTACGGGTGGCGCAAGCGGCCGATATCCCCGCCATGGAAGCGCTGATCGCCCGTTCCGGCATCGAGTTAAGCAGAGGCTTTTACACCGACGAACAGGCCCAGGCCGTGACCCGGCACGTGTTTGGCGTCGATACCCAGCTGGTCACCGACCAGACCTACTTTGTGATTGAGCAGAACGGCCAGACGGTGGCCTGCGGCGGCTGGAGTAAACGCGCCACGCTGTTTGGCGCCGACCGCACCAAGGGCGATGCCGACCCGCTGCTGGATCCGGCCACGCAGCCAGCACGTATCCGCGCCTTCTTCGTATCGCCGGACGCGCCGCGCCAGGGATTGGGCCGCATGCTGCTGAATCACTGCGCCGCCAAAGCCGCTGACGCGGGCTTCACGGCGCTGGAACTGGCGGGCACCATGCCGGGCGTGCCGCTCTACCTGGCTTGCGGCTTCCATGTGGTCGAGGACTTTGAAATCACCCTGCCGGGCGAAGTCAAAGTACCTCTCTCTCGCATGCGCAAGGAAATTTAGCCGATGATGCGCATCGAGTAATCGGTTGCGCGGATATCCTTGGTCAGGCTGCCGATGGAAATGCGGTCCACGCCCGTTTCGGCGATGGCGCGCACGGTGTCGAAGTTGACGCCGCCGGAGGCTTCCAGCACGGCGCGGCCTGCATTCAGCTTTACCGCATCGCGCATCATCTCGTTGCTGAAGTTATCCAGCAGGATCGATACGGCACCTGCCGCCAGCGCTTCTTCCAGTTCGGCAAGCGACTCCACTTCCACCTGGATCGACACGTCCTTGTTCAGCGCCTTGGCAGCGATCATGGCGGCCGTCACGCCACCTGCGGCAGCGATATGGTTTTCCTTGATCAGGATGCCGTCGTACAGCGCCATCCGCTGGTTCTTGCCGCCGCCGACGCGCACCGCATACTTCTGCGCCAGGCGCATGCCAGGCAGCGTCTTGCGGGTATCGAGGATGCTGGCGCGGGTGCCGGCGATCACGTCAACATAGCGGCGGGTCACCGTCGCCACGCCAGACAACAGCTGCAGGAAGTTCAGCGCCCCGCGTTCCGCCGTCAGCAGAGCGCGCGCCGGGCCGCGCATCAGGCAGACCACCGAGTCGGCCTTCATCAGGTCACCCTCGGCATACTTCCACTCGACTTCGATACCGGCGTTCATGCAGTTCATGATGCCCTCGAACCAGGGCGCGCCGCACAGCACCGCATCCTCGCGCACGATCACGCGCGCGGTGGCGATGCCGTCTTCCGGCACCAGCAGGCCGGTCACGTCGCCGCTGCCGACATCCTCCAGCAGCGCGGCCAGCAGATTGGCTTCAAAAGCCGACTTCAGCGCCTCATCGAAGGGCGCAAATGCATTTACCAGAGTACTCATGCCGGACCAATCCCCGAGAACAGTTTGCCTTCCTGGGCCAGATCGGCGCTTGGCGCGACCTTGGCTTTCTTTGCCGCCGCGAAGTCCAGCATGCGTGTGATCGAGGTCACCGCCTTCTTGCCGATTTCCGCATCGACGTGGATCTCGTTGGCAGCCGAACCACCTTCCTTGTCCATGTTTTCCAGCAGCGTGGCCAGATTGCGCAGGCCGTTCATGGCCATCCATGGGCAGTGCGCGCAGCTCTTGCAGGTCGCGGCGTTGCCGGCGGTCGGCGCTTCGATAAAGCGCTTGTTCGGCGCGGCGGCGCGCATCTTGTGCAGGATGCCGTTGTCGGTGGCGACGATAAAGGTGTCGGCATCCGATTCAACAGCAGCGTTGATGATCTGGGTGGTCGAACCCACCACGTCGGCCAGCGCCACCACATTGGCGGGCGACTCGGGGTGCACCAGCACTTTCGCTTGCGGATACTGGGCCTTCAGCAGTTCCAGTTCCACGCCTTTGAATTCGTCGTGGACCAGGCAGGAGCCCTGCCACAGCAGCATGTCGGCGCCGGTCTGCTTTTGAATGTAGGAACCGAGGTGCTTGTCCGGCGCCCACAAGATCTTCTTGCCCTGCTCGTGCAGGTGCTTGACGATATCCAGGCCGATGGAGGAAGTCACCATCCAGTCGGCGCGCGCTTTCACAGCGGCGCTGGTGTTGGCATACACCACCACGGTGCGGTCAGGATGCGCATCGCAGAAGGCGGCGAATTCGTCGGCCGGGCAGCCCAGGTCCAGCGAGCAGGTCGCGTCCAGGTCAGGCATCAGGATGCGCTTTTCCGGGCTGAGGATCTTGGCGGTTTCGCCCATGAAGCGGACGCCCGCCACGATCAGGGTCTTGGCCGCGTGGTCGCGGCCGAAGCGCGCCATCTCCAGCGAATCGGAAACGCAGCCGCCGGTTTCTTCGGCCAGATCCTGCAGGTCGGCGTCGACGTAGTAGTGCGACACCAGCACGGCCTGTTTTTCCTTCAGCAGGCGCTTGATGCGTTGTTTCAGTTCGGTGCGCTCGTCGGCGCTTGGGGTTTCAGGGGCACGGGCCCATGCGCGGGCGACGCAGCTGCCGCCTTCTTGCGGATGTTCGTACTCGACTGGCTTGATCTCTAGGGTTTCCATGGAGTGTTCAGTGACGTAAAACGTGAAGTATTAACTATGGCACATTAAGAAAAATCCCGCTTGCGCGGGACTTTTTTAGGCGATGCCTTGGCTGGTCAGGTATTCCTCGTAATTACCGCGGAAGTCAACCACCTCGGTTTCCTTGATCTCGATGATGCGGTTGGCCAGCGACGACACGAATTCACGGTCGTGCGACACGAAGATCAGGGTGCCGGCGTATTTATCCAGCGCGATGTTCAGGGATTCGATCGATTCCATGTCCATGTGGTTGGTCGGTTCGTCCAGCATCAGCACGTTGTGACGGCCCAGCATCAGCTTACCGTACATCATGCGGCCCTTTTC
>Ga0213872_10000431_pt1 | contig 34362 bp, 27 predicted proteins | sample VelepicomBERX_R2_FD_160071 | JGI IMG/M metagenome (GOLD analysis project Ga0213872, IMG submission 160071) | Rhizosphere microbial communities from Vellozia epidendroides in rupestrian grasslands, the National Park of Serra do Cipo, Brazil - RX_R2 | ecosystem: Host-associated > Plants > Roots >... | reverse complement strand
ACCACTTCCACGACACGCCGCCCGCCGTCATGGCGTCGCCGATGTGCGGCATGGTCTGCGGCGGCAGGATGAACTTGTCGTCGCCCAGCGCCAGCGGCTTGCCCAGCGGCGCAAAGCCCGGCTCCAGGTTGTTGACCATGTAGTAGCTGCCCGGCGCGCAGTTGCCGTCGTTGAAGGCCTTGTAGGGCAGCGACGCCAGCAGCTTACGCACGCCCGCTACGCCGGGCTGCTGCGCATCGGCGCAATTCACGTAGGTGCCGCCGCGATAGCCGTCTTCTTTGAACCAGTTATTGCTGCCGGGCTGGGGATCGGGATTCTCGATCTGCTTCACGGCCGGCACGCCGGGCCGGCCATCGACGTTGAACACGCCGACGTCGGCGGTGGCCAGGGCGAAGTAGTTGACCGTGGTGCCGCCCATCACCGGCTGGTGGTAGTTGTCGGCCAGGGCGTACTGGTCGGCCAACTGCTTGAACAGCGGCGCGTCGCCCATGGCCATATTGTAGAAGCCCATCGCCACCCCGCCCTGCAAGGTCTTGCCGGGCGTGAGCGGTACGGGATAGGGATTGCTGGGACCGGGACCGGTCTGGTCGGCGACCCAGACAAACAGATCGTGCTTGCCGCCATTCACCTGCTGCCACATCTGGAAGAAGCGGTGAGTGGGGTCGCCCGTGTGCGCGCCGTAGCTGACGTGGCGCGTGATCTGGAAAGGGCCGTTGGGCAGGTTGGCCGGGAAGCGCGCATCCGGCACGTCCTGGCGCTGGCCAAAGGCGCCCTGCGCCCAGGGCTGGGGCAGGGCTCCGTACACGCCGTTGAACTCCGGCGTGGGGGTGTAGCTCTCCGTCACCAGGCCGAGACGCTGGGCCGCCAGCTTGAAGTTGGGGCCCGGCGTGCCGTCGCGGTTGACGATTTTCTTCGACAGCAGGTTCGCCACGCTTTGCCCCTTGCGCGGCTCGTACACGCCGTACAGGTTGTCAAAGGTGCGGTTCTCGCCGACCAGCACGATGACGTGCTCGATGGGAGTGACTGGCAAAGCGTCGATCGGCATTACAGCTTACCGTTGATGCTGACGAAGAACTGGCGTGGCGCGCCAGCCTGCAGGGTGGCAAAGGTGCCGGTCGGGTCGGTGGCCTGGAAGCCGTTCGAGCCAATGGTCGAGAAGTACTGCTTGTCGAACAGGTTGGTCACGTTCAGCTGCAGCGACAGATCCTTGACCATGCCGCCGGACGGCAGCTTGTAGCCGGCCGACAGGTTGCCCAGCCAGTAGGACTGCACGCTGGCGTCGTTGGTGTAGGTGTAGTAGCGCTTGCCGGTGTACTTGGCGCCCAGCTTGGTGAACCAGACACTGTTCTCGTAGCCGATCTCGGTGTCGTACATATTCTTCGGCGTATCGACCACGGTCTTGCCGCTCACCGCCACCAGCTGGCCGTTGTCGGTGTAGTTCGACTTGTACTTGGAGTCGTTGTAGGTGAAGGTGTTAAACCACGAGAATTCCTTGGTCAGCTTCCACACGGCGATGGCTTCCAGACCCTTGGTTTCCACCTTGCCGACGTTGACGAAGGTCGATGGGCAGCCGGCGATGCCGACGCAGGTCGCCACGCTCAACTGGCGGTCGTCGAAGTCGGTGTGGTACACCGCCACCGAACCGGAGATGTCAGCACGCTTGAAGCGGTAGCCCAGGTCGACGCTGGTCGAGGTTTCCGGCTTCAGGGTCGCCTGGCTCAGGGCGAAGGCGCTCTGGGTCTGCGAGAACGGACCGTTCACGCCCGGCTGGTAAGCACGCATATTCTTCGAGGCGGACGCGAAGATCTCGTCGTCGCGGGTCAGCGCGTAGGTCAGGCCGGCCTGCGGCAGGAAGGACTTGGAGGCGACGATCTGGCCGGCGGCACGGGTGCCCACCAGGCTGGTGGCGTCGATGGTCACCTTGGGCGACTTGAAGCCGCCGTTGATCTTCAGCTTGCCGTCCATGGCGGCGTAGGTGTCCTGCACATAGAACTGGGTGGTGACGGTGTTGAAGTCCTGCTTGAAGCCGGTGCTCATCGGGTTCGACAGGAAGTGGTTGTCGTCGATCGGGCCGTCGACCGCGTAGAAGTTACGGGTCAGGGTGTGGTTGCTGCGCTCGGCCCAGAAGCCGCCGACGATGTTGTTGCCGGCGATATCCCAGCTCAGGTCGGTGATCAGGCCGTCACGGCCGATCGAGTACTCGGTGGTACGGATCGAGATCGGCATGGTGGCCGAGGACGGGGTGTACGGGGTCCACCAGTGGCCCTGGCCCTCATTGTCGTGGTGGTAGACGGTCGACTTGAAGTCGGCGTTGGATGCCAGCTTGGCTTCCAGGGTGATGCCGCCCAGGTTGTCCTTGCGCAGGCCGCGGCCGGCGTAGTAGGCGTCGTCCATATTGTTCACGCCGCCGGTGTAGATGCCCTTGGCGGCGTTGACGGCGCGGTTCCAGTCCGGCGCGTAGTTGTCCCAGTTGTAGCCGAGGCGCTGCACCATCTCCAGCGACAGATCCTGGTAGTCGGTTTCCTTGCGGTCGGAGTGGTTGTAGAAGGCGGTCAGGACGTTGTCGCCAAAGTGGTGCTCAATGCGCGAGTTGAACTGGTCCTGGTCTTGCGGACCGTCGCCCTTCCACTTGTTGGCGCGCTGGCGGGTGCCGCTGATGAACAGCTTGGTGGCGTTGTTGTTCAGGTAGCCGGAGTCGAAACGCACGAAGGTGCGCGAAGTCTTGTCGCTGCCCAGGGTCTGGGCGAAGGTGACGCCCTGGGTATCGCTCGGGCCCAGGGTGTAGAACTGCACGGTGCCGCCCAGGTTGCTGGTGGAAGCGGTGCCCAGGTTGCCGGCGCCTTGCGACACCGACACGCGGCCGATGTTTTCCGAGGAGATGGCGCGGCTGATGTGCAGGCCGTTGTTGTTACCGTAGCTCATATCGCCCAGCGGGATATCGTCCAGGGTGAAGCCCAGCTGGCTCTGGTTGAAGCCGCGGATGCTGAAGCGGGTCGACCATTCATAGGCGCCGAACGGGTCGGACGACTGGAAGCTCACGCCTGGCAGTTTTTCCAGCACTTTCAGCGGGCTGGTGCCTGGCACTACCTTGGCCATGTCGGCGCGGGTGATGTTCTGCACCTGGCGCGAGGAGCCGGAGCCGAGGATTTCCACGGTCTGCACCGGGCCAATGATGGAGCCGGCGACGTTGGCGTCGACCGCAGCATCAGCGGCGGCGGCGCTGTCATCGGCGGCGTAGGCGGAGCAAGCCAGAGCCTGCAGCAACAGCAGGCACAGTGGTTTCAGGCGAAGTTGGGCGTTCATGTTATTTTCTTTCTTGCTAGTTGGCGGGAATCAAAACTCGCAAGATTGTAGGAATGGCATGTGACATGGAAGTTACATTTAGATGAATTTTTCATGACAAAAACGCCACACTAAAAGGCAACATTTCTCAACGACCAAGTAGCATGGTGGCCGCGAGCTGGGGTAAGCTAGGGGAATGAAAAGACTTCTCTGCTCCGCGCTGTTTCTGCTGACGCTGCCTGCGCTGGCCGATGTCGATGTGCGCCCCTTCCCCGCCAACGCCCTGCGCGGCAAGATGACGCCGGGTTACTTTCCCGACCTGACCATGGACGGCAAGGCGCGCCAGTTCGCGCCCAGCGCGCGCATCTTCAATCAAGACAATATGACCGAGGTGCCCGCCAGCCTGCGCGGCAGCGACATCGTGGTGAACTACACGGTGGATGCGATGGGCCAGATCAATCGCGTATGGATCCTGACCAAGGACGAGGCGGCGCTGACGCTGCCGACCGGGACGCCGGCGCCATCGACGCAGATCGTCATCACCAAGACAACGCAGTAATCTGGGCCAGTCCAAACTTGACCTGGCACTGGCTGTCAGATGAATTCGAGTTTCGTGAGGCCGCTTCTAGCCACTGATTCAACTGGCCACTCCAGCGCAGCGTGAGAATATGTGAATTTTGCAGATTGGCAAACTGTTATTCTGAGCGCCATTGACTGCCGCCGGCCAGCAGCGGCCATTGCCTAAATCAACGGAGTATTTTTTGAAATTGAACCAAAACATTAATGTGAGCTCCTCATCAAAAATTGATCGGATTCGTGCGTTGCAGCAGACGCCTGCAGACCGACGCCGTCGCATGTATTGCTTCGCTATCACAATAGTCATTACTGCACTATATGGAACGTTTATGGAAATTCCGCTTGCCACGGCCACGATCTTGGCGGGATTGACGGGCTTAGCGGTCTCTAGCGCTTTTGAATGCAGCGAGCTCAAGCGACGCCTTGACCGCGTAGTTGAAATTCTTGAAGAAGACGCCTCTGTGCATTAATCGGGCAAGCCGCTAGCGGCCATGACCGGACAGAGTCGCTTCACATTTAAAACAGGAATTACTAAAGAGTTGCTATGAGCGAAAGTGAAGTACGCGGTCGTCAGGGGTTTAAGCCAATAATTGGGTCAATGCTGGGGATGGGACTGGGGCAGGTTGCGGCTTGGTTAACCCATACAAATATAACCCTTTGGCTCGGTATGGGAATGCTGATAGGTGTGACCTGCGGCTACTGCATCGAGGAAAGCCAGCCAAAACGCAGCCGGATACTCTTGGGGCTATTTACTCTAGCCGTGATAAGTCCAATAATTTACTTATGCCTCCAATAAGAATGTTGGCGAAAATCGGCCAGTAGCCGACATTCAAAAATAAGGTGTGGAATTGACGGTTCGACTCGATTGCTCTGGCGTCACTTTCGGCTCCCAGCTCGATGAACGGCATTTGTTCGAGTGGGCAATGCAAATTTCAGGCGTCCTCCGGTGGGAGCAAGATACACTTGTGCTGAAGTCGCTAAATCTTAGCCAAGCATCGCTAAGGGAATTGCTAGCGCTTTTCTCTCGATACCAGATACCCATGAAGCAGCTGGCCCAATTTAGAAATGCCAAGAACGAAGTATGGTTTGCGGCGCCCCAGATGTATTGGCATACCAGGGTTTTCGAATAGACTCAAACCGGCCACAAGCTGTCAGAGGCCACCTTTGCCACAGAAATCTATGCAGCACACTTGAGAGAATATATGTTTAACTATCATCTGACAGGGGTTGTATTACCGGAGCGAGCGCAAATCAGTTTTGGACATCCTACAGATCATTCTTTTTCGCTTTCTGGGCCAAAAGGGGTTGTAACTGTAAATGTGTGTGTCGTATTCAACCAAGTTGCGGTATGGGTCAAAAGCCCATTTGAATGGGATATTTTCGATCTACGCAACGAGATATCAACATTGGTGCGGCATCAATTAGCTATCGCGGGCTTTTTACTTGGTCATTCCTACAATCTTGAAATCACCCGAGTGGCAACCCCGAATGGAGGTATCGACTGGGTATATGGTATAGATATACCTTGCATTGTTGAAAAGATGAAAGGAAAATTCTCCGCTGAGGCATTTACAGAGCTGATTGCAAAAGCATCGGGACCAAAAGGGTTCATTTTGCACCGCTGCTTCACGGACTTGAATTTGGCAATGCAGCATCCGGTGGATACGGCTTTTTATTGTTATCGAGCCATTGAGTCGCTACGTCAACATTGGGGGGCGGAAAACGATGTCGACGCAAAGGCAACTCAATGGGAGGGTTTCCGTGATTTCCTTGGAATCGGCAAAGAGCTGATCGATCCAGTTCGAATCGCCGCTGAAGGTGTTCGACATGGAGAGCTGGTTCCTATTTCGGATCAAGAACGTATTGATCTATTTACCCGAACTTGGGATCTTGTCGAGGTATATCTCGACAAGATCCCAGACCCACGTACAGTGAAATAATAAGATCAACCAGCAGCAAGATCAGATAGTCGAAAAATTTCATCGATTTCATCCAGCGGCTGGCTACAAAGCGAAGGTCCGAGATGGGGCGGTAGCTCCCGCTGGAAATGATGTCTGAGCCAATACAAGTAATCAGATCGCGAAGTTGTCGGCTGGCTGGCGCTCGGCTAGCGTGGCGGCATAGCGCAGCAATTCGTCCGGCGGAATCGGACGCGAGATGTGATAGCCCTGCAGGAACTGGCAACCCATGCCCTCCAGCAGGCGCGCCTGCCCTTCCGTCTCCACGCCCTCCGCCACCAGCTGCAGATGCAGGCTGTGGCCCATGGCGATAATCGCCTGCACCAAGTTATGGCTGCGGGTGCTGTGCTCGATATCCATCACGAAGGCGCGGTCGACCTTGAGGGTGTTGAGCTGGAACTGGGTCAGGTAGCTGAGCGAGGAATAGCCGGTGCCGAAGTCGTCCAGCGAAATGCTGACGCCCAGCGCACGCAGGCGCTCCAGCACCGCGCGCACATTGGCGCCGTCGTCGATCAGCACGCGCTCGGTCAGTTCCAGCTCCAGCTGGTGCGCCGCCAGTTCGTGCCGCGCCAGCGCCGCCTGCACCTGCGCCACAAAGCCGGGATCGGCCAGCTGCCAGGCCGAGACGTTGATGCTCATGATGACGTCGCCCAGCGCGCCATAGCGCCAGGCGGCCAGCTGGCTGCAGGCCGTCTCCAGTACCCAGCTGCCCAGCTCCACCACCATGCCGCTGTCTTCCGCCACCGGGATGAAGCGGTCTGGCGGCACAAAGCCCAGCAGCGGGCTATGCCAGCGCAGCAGCGCCTCCACCTTGCGCAGCTGGCGGCTGTGGGCGTCGGAGATGGGCTGGTACACCAGCTTGAATTCATTGTTGGCGATGGCGCCGCGCAGGGCGCCGTCGATCACCAGGGCGTCGCGCGCGGCGGCGTTCATGGCTTCGTCGAACACGCGCAGCTCGTTGCGGCCGGACTTCTTGGCTTCCTGCATGGCGATGGCGGCGTTGCGCAGCAAGGTGGCGCTGTCTTCGCCGTGGGCCGGGTAGCAGGCCGCGCCCACGCTGGCGGAAATGCCGATCACGTGGTGCGACACTTCAAAGGATTTGGCCAGCGCCCGCATCACCTGTTCGGCGCAGTCCTGCGCCATGCCGCCGCCGCTGCCGGCCGGCAGGTTGGGGATCAGGATGACGAATTCGTCGCCGCCGAAGCGGTGCAGATAATCGTCCGGCCGCAGCAGCCCATGCAGCCGCTGGGCCGCCATGCGCAGCAGCTCGTCGCCCGCCGCGTGGCCGAAGGAATCGTTGATGCGCTTGAACTTATCCAGGCCGATGAACAGCACCGCGCACTCCTTCTGCGCGGCGTGGGCCTGCTCCACCAGCTCGCCCAGGCGCAGGCCCAGCGCGTAGCGGTTGGCGTAGCCGGTCACCGGATCGATGCGCGCGGCCTTGTACAGCAAGGCGTCCTTCTTCTTGCGCTCGGAGATGTCGAGCAGCTGCACCAGGCAGTACAGGCGTCCGCGCTCCACATACGGCGAACCGATCAGCTCCACCGGCAGGCGGGTGCCGTTATGCAGCGGGAACACGGCTTCCTCGGTCAGCGGGAACTGCACGTCCGGCTGCAGGAAGCGGTTGAAGTAGCTGTCCGCCATCTCGCGCGTCATGCCCGGCACCAGCTCGCACACATGCTTGCCCACCAGCTCATCGGCGCTGGCATAGCCCAGCAGGCGCGCGCAGCGCTCGTTGGCGACGTGGATAAAGCCGCGCTGGTCGCGGATCAGGAAGCCGTTGCTGAGCGAATCGATGGTGCTGGCATAGCGCTGCTTGATCTCGGTGAGCACCGCGTACACCAGTCCCAGCAAGGACACCGCTTTGAGCACCGAGGACAGGATGAACCATGACAGATAAACCTCCGGCACCAGGGTCACCGTGCCGGCCAGGTCGAACACCCCGCGCAGCACCATGATGGCGCCCAGCAGGTGGTAGCGGCGCAGGCGGCTGCGCGCCAGCGCCAGGCCGGACCAGATCATCACCAGGCCAAGCGCCATGGCGCCCAGTGGCACCACCAGGTGTGGGCTGAAATTGAACACGCCCTCAAGCAGCAGCGCCAGCGCGGCGAGGGCATAGGCGCCATAGCGGCTGGCCGTGCGCGACAGGCGGCCGAGGAAGTACAGGGTACCGGCCCAGTAGCCGGCCAGCGCCAGCGGCAGCGCCAGCGCGCACAGGGGCGCGCGCCAGGGCGAGGACGGCGCCAGGAAGGCCAGGATGGTGCCGCCCATGATGGCCAGCTGGCCCGCGCCCCAGAACAGTGCATGCCGCTCCTTGCGCTGCATGAGCCAGAGCGAAATCAGGATGGTGCTGATGATGATGTCCGCCATCAGCGTGATGATGACGTACAGGCTAGGGTCGGGACTCATATGGCCCATTGTATGCCTAAAGGTAGAACAGGCAGAATCAAATTCACAACAGCTCTTGCCCCGGCGTAGCCAAACCTGCACAAAATGTTCATACTGGAACGCACCTTGGACGCACTCGCCGCGCCGCGGAATCCCTTCATGCCTATTGCCCAGACCTTGCTGACCTGGCTGCACAAGAGCGTGGGCGCCAGCCTGGGACGGCGGCTGGCGGCATCGATCCTGCTGTTCAGCGGCGCCGTGACGCTGCTGTCGGCGGCCATCCAGCTGGGGGTGGAATACCGCCGCGACCTCAGCGACATCGGCGCGCGCCTGCAGCAGGTGCGCAGCAGCTATGCCGACAGCCTGGCTGCCAGCGTATGGAGCGCCAACCCGGCCGACGTCGAGCTGCAGCTGACCGGCATCCTGCGCGTGCCCGACCTGCAATACGTGGAAGTGTTCGATGAGCAGGGCAATCTGCTGGCGCGCGCCGGCCGCAGCCTGGGCGAGGACCAGCTGAGCGACAGCTTCCCGCTCTACTACACCCAGCGCAAGCAGCCGGTCTACCTGGGCCGGGTGCGGGTCCAGGCCAATCCGGCCGGCGCCTGGCGCCGCCTGCAGAGCAAGGTGCCGGTGATCTTTGCCACCCAGTCGCTGCAGATTTTCCTGGTGTCGCTGTTCATGCTGCTGCTGTTCCAGCGCCGGGTGGGCCGTCATCTGAAGCAGATCGCCACCGACTCCGACCGCCTCTCGGCCGGCCGCATGGACCAGCCCTTGCAGCTGGACCGCCCGCCCGGCCGCCGCCAGGTGCAGGACGAACTGGCGCAGATGGTGACAGCCATGAACGCCATGCGCGAGCGCCTGCACCAGTCCTTCCAGCAGCTGCAGGAGAGCGAGTTCCGCTGGAAGTCGGCGCTGGAAGGCGCCGGCCATGGCGTGTGGGACTTCAACATCCAGACCGGCGTGGTGGTCTATTCCAAGCGCTGGAAGGAGATGCTGGGCTTTGCCGAGCACGAGCTGCCCGACCACCTCGACACCTACAAGCGCCTGGCCCACCCCGACGACCAGCGCGTCGCCTTCCGCCTGTTGGAGGCCAATTTCAACGGCAGCTCGAAGAACTACGCCATCGAGCAGCGCATGATGTGCAAGGACGGCAGCTGGAAGTGGGTAGTGGCGCGCGGCATGGTGGTGGAACAGGACGAGCATGGCCGCGCCATCCGCATGATCGGCACCCATACCGACTTTACCGAGCGCCGCAACGCCGAAGTGGAAATGGCGCGCCTGCTGGAAGCGGCCGAAGCAGCCCGCGGCGCCCTGCGCCACGCCAACGAGAACATGGAGTCGCAGGTGCGCGAGCGCACCGCCCAGCTGGAGCGCGCCAACAAGGAGCTGGAGGCGTTTTCCTACTCCGTCTCGCACGACTTGCGCAGTCCCCTGCGCGGCATCGACGGCTGGAGCCTGGCGCTGGAAGAAGACTACGGCGCCCAGCTGGACGCCACCGGGCGCGAATACCTGCAGCGCGTGCGCGCCGAGGCGGGCCGCATGGGCCTGCTGATCGACGGCATGCTGGAATTCGCCCGCCTCAGCCGCACCGCGCTGGCGCCGCGCCGGCTCGACCTGTCGGCGCTGGCCGCCACGGTGGCCGGGCGCATCCGCGAGGCGCATCCGCAACGGCAAATTGAATTCACCATCCAGCCCCATCTGCACGCCAGCGCCGACCCGCGCCTGCTGGAAGCGGTGCTGCACAACCTGCTGGAAAACGCCAGCAAGTTTTCCGCCATGCGCACGCCCGCGCGCATCGCCTTCGGGCGCGACTGGATCATCGAGCCAGCCAGCGGCAATACAGTGGAAGCCTTTTATGTGCGCGACAACGGCGCCGGCTTCGACATGCAGTATGCCGCCAAGCTGTTCGGCGTGTTCCAGCGCCTGCACCGCAGCAGCGAATTCCCCGGCACCGGCATCGGCCTGGCCACGGTGCAGCGCATCGTGCAGCGCCACGGCGGCGTGGTCTGGGCCGAAGCGGCGCCCGATGCCGGCGCCACCTTCTACTTCACCTTGGGAGAGACAAAGTGAGCGACAAAGCCATCCTGCTGATCGAGGACAACCCCAGCGACATCGCCCTGACCGAGCGCGCCCTCAAGCGCAACAACATCAGCAACCCGCTGGTGGTGGCGCAGGACGGCCAGGAGGGGATCGACTACCTGTTTGGCGAAGGGACGTTTGCCGGGCGCGATACGGCGCAGCATCCGGTGCTGATCCTGCTCGACCTCAAGCTGCCCAAGCTGGACGGGCTGGAAGTGCTGCGCCGCATCCGCGCCGACGCCCGCACCCGGCGCATTCCGGTGGTGATCCTGACCTCCTCGCGCGAGGAGCAGGATATTGCCGCCGGCTACGACCTGGGCGTGAACAGCTATATCCGCAAGCCTGTGGATTTTCAGCAATTTACCGAAACGGTACGCCAGCTCGGGCTATACTGGCTTGTCATTAACGAAGCCCCCTGAGATCGAACCGAGCGATGAGCGCCCTTGCCGTCCTGCTGGTGGAAGACTCCGACAGCGATGCCGCGCTGGTGCTGCGTTGCCTGCAAAAAACCGAATTTGAGCCGAGCTCGGCCCGGGTGGAGACGGCCGAGGCCATGCGCCAAGCGCTGACCCAGCAGTCCTGGGATCTGGTGATCGCCGACCACAACCTGCCCGGCTTTTCGGCCGAGGCCGCCCTGGCCATCCTGCATGAGCAGGGCCTGGACTTGCCCTTCATCATCGTTTCCAACAATATCGGCGAAGAAGCCGCCGTCGCCCTGATGCGGGCCGGCGCCCATGATTACATCATGAAAGGCAATCTGGCCCGGCTGGTCCCGGCGGTCAAGCGCGAGCTGCGCGAAGCGGAGCAGCGCCGCGGCCACCGCGCCGCCGACCAGGCCATGCGCGACCTCAACGAACAGCTGGAATCGCGGGTCGAGGAACGCACCCGCGAGCTGTGCCAGGCGATGGATCAGATCGTTGCATCAGAGAAACTCGCTTCGCTGGGTGTGCTGGTGGCGGGCGTCTCGCACGAGCTCAACACACCGATCGGCAACATGATGCTGGCGGCCACCGCGCTGACCGACAAGCTCAAGGAACTGGAGAAAGGTGCGCAGGAAAATAAACTCACCCGCTCGGGCTTATTACACGGCATTCAGGAATGCCTGGGGGCGGCGGAGATTATCGCCCGCAACGGCTACCGCTCCAACGAATTAATCGACAGCTTTAAACGGATATCGGTCGACCAGACCAGCCAGCGCCGCCGGGTATTTGATTTGCGCACCACCGTGCAGGATAGTTTAACGGCGCTGGGTTCGATGATCCGCCGCTCCAAATCGGTGATTGATCTGGATATTCCCGAAGGCATAGAAATGGATAGTTATCCCGGCCATCTGGAACAGATTATTAATAATATCGTGATGAATTCCATTATTCATGGATTCGAAGGAAAAGAAGACGGCCGTATCCGTATTTATGCGGCCCAGCATGGCGACAATATCGAACTGGCGTACAGCGATAATGGCCATGGTATTGCGCCGGAAGTCCAGCACAAGGTGTTTGAGCCGTTTTATACCACCAAGCTGGGGCAAGGCGGTTCCGGCCTGGGTTTATCGATCGTGCATAATCTGACCCAGGCCATCTTCAAAGGCGCGGTGCGCCTGGAAAGCACGCCCGGCGATGGCGTCCGGTTTTATTTCTGCTTCCCCGCATTAACGCCCGATACGGCTTCCCAGCCGCTGCACGGGCATCCCTTCCCCTCCTGCAAATAAGCCGCTTGCCCCGGCAATGCCCGTTTTCGCCCGCTGACTATGCTAAAAATTAGCATGTACACACCAAATTCCAGCTTGCAGGCCTAGAGGAACAGGGATGCCGCGATACTCCACATAATCAGCGCAATACAGCCATCCAATATGCGCCAGGCCATTGGCCGGGCGAATATTGGGGTTAAGTAGCGCGCCCCTATGCCCAGGCTGAAAAACCAGGCGACCGAGGCCATCATGGCGCCCCAGGCGAAATAGAATTTTCCACTACCGGGCTGCTGCCCACCAATCGATCCCAGCAGGATTACTGTATCCAGATAAACATGAGGATTAAGCAGGCTGAAGGCCAACATGGTGAATATCACGGCGCGGCGATCTGGTGCTGATTCACCTTCGCCCAATACCATGGTGTTCGGCCGCATGGCTGAGCGGGCTGCGCGAAAACCATACCAGCCGAGAAAGACCACGCCCGCCATTTTCAGCCAGAATAATAAAGCCGGCGCTTCGGTGATAACCTGTCCCATACCGGCGACACCGGCGGCGATTAATACCACGTCGCATAGAATGCAGATGGCAACGCAGGTCAGCACAAACTCCCGCTTTAATGCCTGGCGCAGTAAATAGGCATTCTGCGAGCCGATGGCCACAATCAGGCCGCCGCCTAATCCCATGCCTTTTAAGAAGGCTGCTGTTTCCATAAATCCTCCGTATTGAAGGCCGCAGCTTACCTTCCGGGAGAACATAAGTATAATTAATCTTATTTGCCAAATATTAGGAAATCTAATGAGCCGAGTCGACTACCGGGGACTGGCCGCGCTGGACGCGGTGATCGATTACGGCAGCTTTGACAAGGCCGCCGTGGCGCTTTCTATCACCCAATCAGCGGTGTCGCAGCGCATCCGCATCCTGGAAAACAGTGCCGGCGAGCTGCTGGTGGTGCGTAGCCAGCCGCCCCGCGCGACTGAGGCCGGGCAGCGTTTGATCGCCCATTATCGCCAGGTCAAGCTGCTGGAAGCGGCCCTGTCCGAGCGTCCAGGGCTGGGGGAGGCGCCGCCGGAAATCGCCGTCGCCGTCAACGCCGACAGCGCCGCGACGTGGTGGCAGGAGGCCGTTACGCCCCTGATGAGCACGGCCCAGTGCATGATCAACTGTCTGATCGACGACCAGGACCACACCCTCAGCATGTTGCGTGAAGGCCGGGTGTTTGCCTGCGTCACCAGCGAAAGCACCCTGGTGGCGGGCACCACCGCGACGCCGCTGGGTGTGATGCGCTACCGCTGCGTATCCAACCCCGGCTTTGCTGCCCGCTGGTTCCCGGACGGCATGAACGCTGCCGCCGTGCTGCGCGCGCCGGGCCTCAATTTCGACCGCAAGGATGCCCTGCTGACGCGATTTATCGCGCAACAGACGGGATTTTCTGGCAAATATCCTTATCACTCGCTATCCAGCTCGGACGGCTTCGTGCGTTTCATCGAGGCGGGACTAGGCTACGGCATGCTGCCGGACCAGCAATGCAGCGCCGCCATCGCCGCCGGCCGCATGACCGACCTGACACCCGGCGCCTGGCTGGACGTGCCGCTGATCTGGCATTGCTGGGACATCCAGACCCCGCACACCCGCGCCCTGTCGGAACAGGTAGTGGCAACAGCGCGGCGCTGGCTTATTTAGCCCGCTGCACCGAGCGGGCGATCAGGTAGAGTGCCAGGTAGTAGGTGCCGAGCACGATCAAGGGTGAGGCGGGAATTGGAGCATAGAATTTGTTGTACGCCAGACTGGTGTCGGAAATCAGGAAAAATACGCCGCCGATGGCCGCCAGGCGGCTGTCCACCGTGCGCAAAGCGATAAACCGCGAGGCCGCCTGGGCCGTCATGGCCACCAGGCACAGCATGTACGCCAGCACCGGCACATGCAGGGCCGCGCCGATGCCCGGCCACAGCACGCTCATATTCGCCACGCTGATCACCAGCAGCCCAACCAGCGGCCAGGGCTTGCCGAACAGGCGGGCGTCGCGCGTCAGGGCGCGCAGGAAGAACAGGTGAGCGATCAGGAAAGCGGCCAGTCCCAGCTCAAACCCCAGCCCCAATACGGACTTGGGCAGCATCAGGAACACATCCCCCAGCAGCGACATGAACAGGCCGGTCGCCACGGCGCGGCGGTAATCGGCCGAGACGGGCTGTGACGCGCGCCAGGCCAGATTCAGCATCAGCACGGTGGCCAGCGGCTTGCAGACATAGTGCAGCCAGACGGCATCGCCGCCCAAAGTGGAGCCCAGAATGGCCAGCGCAGCAACGACAGCAATGAGAATTGGATTTTGCATGGTGGGCCATCATACCCACAATGTTTTCATTCAAGCAATCAAGCAGTTTGCATTTGCTTACATCCCTTACAGAAACCTGGTCAGCGCAGCCGGACCCAGCGCCGTTTTTAGCTCATGGGCACTGTTGCTCACAACGATAAAAAGGAAACGAAAATGAAGATCAACAAACTGATTCTGGCTGCTACCTTCTCCGCCATCGTTGTTCCGGTGTTTGCCCAGACGGCGACGCCCACCATTGATGCCCGCGCACAACACCAGCAGCAGCGTATCGCCAACGGCGTCGCTTCCGGCCAGCTGACCGCCAAGGAAACCCAGCATCTGGAAGGCCGCGAAGCCAAGCTGCAAGGCGATATCGCCGCCGCCAAATCGGACGGCGTGGTGACCGGCAAGGAACGCCGCCAGCTGACCCGCGAAGAAAACCGCGACAGCCGCGCCATCGCCGCCAAGAAGCACAATGGCCGCGTGCAATAAGCGAGCTTGAACGCAAGATTTAGCAGCCCTCCGCCGGCCCGCCTCCAAAACGGGCCACGGATCCCAGGGCTGCTGTTTCAGGCAGCATCCGCGAGGATGTTGCGTTGTTTTCCTGCATCAGACAGGACACGCATAATGGTCGCGGCGGGAATATTGTGTGCGGTCAGGTAGACCCAGGCATGCGCCGCTCCGTGCTGAGCGTCGATCGCAATCCCTTCCTCAATAATGCGCGCAACGCGCAGTTCTTCCGAGGTTTTCATCCTCATCTCCCATAAGTTTCGCTATTTCGCTCACGGGATTAGGTGAGGCGTACGTGATTGCCGTACGCAAATAATGTGGCGTACAGAAATACTATAACAGCTTTGAAATCACTTGCCATTGGATATTGCAATCAGGCAAGCGTTTGCCATAAGCAAGCTTCACATCAGCTCCCGTACCAGGCGGCCCAGCGTGCGCAAAGCTTCCTCCGTGTCCTTGGACCAGGGATAGCTGTAGTTCAGGCGGATGAAATTGGGGAAGCTGCCGCGCGCCGAGAACATCTGCCCCGGCCCCACTGTGATCTTGCGCTCCAGCGCGCGCGCATACAGCTGCATGGCGTCCACGCCGCCCGGCAGCTCGACCCACAGCACATAGCCGCCCTGCGGCTCCGACACCTGCGTCCCCGGCGGGAAGAAGCGCTGCACCGCCGCGGCCATCATGCGCGCGCGCTGCGCATAGCCCTTGCGCACTTGCCGCAGATGGCGGTCGAAGCCATCGTGCTGCAGGTAGTCGGCAATCGCCAGCTGCGGCAGGGACGGCGTGGTCAGGGTGTTGAGGAACTTGAGCTTTTCCACCTGCGCCGTATAGCGTCCCGGCAGCGCCCAGCCGATGCGGAAGTTCGCCGTCAGACTCTTGGAGAAGGATGAACACTGCAGCACCAGCCCTTTGCGGTCATAGGTCTTGAGCGAAGTGGGATGATTGTCGCCGTAATACAGCTCGTTGTAGACGCCGTTCTCGATCACGGGAATGTCGTGCTCCGACAGCAGCGCCACCAGCTCCTGTTTGCGCGCGTCCGGCATGCAGAAGCCCAGCGGATTCTGGAAGTTGGGCATGACCATGCAGGCCGCCACGCGCTGGCGGCCAAGGATCCCGCGCAGCGCATCCACGTCCATGCCTTCGCGCGGATCGGTCGGCACTTCCAGCGCGCGCATGCCCATGCGCTCGATCGCGTGCAGCATGGCGTAGAAGGTGGGCGACTCCACCGCGATGGTGTCGCCCGGCCGCGCCACCGCCTGCAGGCACAGGTTGATGGCTTCCGTCGCACCCACCGTGACGATGATCTCCGACGGGTCGATGGCCAGGCCGTTTTCCATGTAGCGCCGGGCGATCTGGCGGATCAGCTGCGGATTCCCCGGCGGCAGATCGTCCATCACCGTCCATTGCTGCGTGCGGCGCGCGATGGCGTTGGCGTAGCGCGCAATGCGCGGCCAGGGAAAGGGCGCCGGGTCTGGGTACGGGGACCCCAGCGGCACCGCGCCCTGCGTGCGGATGGTGCGCAGGGTCGACAGCACCAGCCGGCTTACGTCCACTTCCGAGGACAGCACCAGCGCCGGCGCAGTAGGCACGGTAAGCGTGCTGGCGCGCGGCGCCGCCCTGGTCCTGGTCCGCACGAAGAAGCCCGACTGCGGCCGGCTTTCGATCACGCCTTTGCTCTCCAGCAGGGAGTAAGCCCGCAGCACCGTGCTGATACTCAGGCTGCGCTGCTGGCTGGTCTGGCGCACCGAGGGCAGGCGATCGCCTTCCAGCAGCACGCCGTGGGCGACCTGGCCTTCGATTTCCGCCGCAAGGGATTCGTAGAGGTTCATGCGGCCCAGTATAGCCCAGCGGTACAGCCGCGCCATCTCCAACCCGGCTGTACTCCTCGTGCCGCCGCCGATCTGTACACGCCGCCCGCACTGTCCTGCGCCGACACTGTCACTACCGATCAAAAGGAGTCCAATACCATGGCAAACAAAGACAACGCGGGCCACATTGCGCCTTACCATAACGCCGCCGGCGGCTGGGGCGCGCTGAAATATGTCGCCCTGAATCTGTACCGCGAGCGCGTCAGCGCCGGCAACCTCTCCACCCTGCTGTCGCAGAACCAGCCGGACGGCTTTGACTGTCCCGGCTGCGCCTGGCCCGACCGCACCCACACCTCCACCTTCGAGTTCTGCGAGAACGGCGTGAAGGCCGTGGCGGCGGAAGCCACCAGCAAGCGCGTGCTGCCGGAATTCTTCGAGCGCTATACCGTCACGGAGCTGATGCAGCAAAGCGACTACGAACTGGAACAGCATGGCCGCCTGACCGATCCCATGGTCTACGACAGCGCCAGCGACAAATATGTGCCGATCAGCTGGGACGGCGCCTTCGGCCTGATCGCCAAGCACCTCAAGGCGCTCGACCATCCCAACCAGGCCGCCTTCTACACCTCCGGCCGCGCCAGCAACGAAGCGGCCTTCCTCTACCAGCTGTTCGTGCGCATGTATGGCACCAACAACTTCCCCGACTGCTCGAACATGTGCCACGAAGCCACCAGCCGCGGCCTGCCGCAGACGGTCGGCATCGGCAAGGGGACGGTGACGCTGGATGACTTTGAACAGGCCGACACCATCCTGATCTTCGGCCAGAACCCGGCCACCAACCACCCGCGCATGATGGGCGAGCTGCGCGAGTGCGTGCGCCGCGGCGCCACCGTGGTGTCGATCAATCCGCTCAAGGAACGCGGCCTGGAACGCTTCCAGGATCCGCAGAGCCCCGGCGAGATGATGTTCAACTCCGCCACCCACATCAGCTCCATGTTCGTGCAGCCCCGTTTGAGCGGCGACTTCGCCCTGATCAAGGCGCTGGCCAAGCGCGTGGTGGAACTGGACGACGAAGCGCTGGCCGCCGGCAAGCCGCGCGTGCTGAACACCGACTTCATCGCCAGCCACACCATCGGCTTCCACGAATTCGCGCGCGACCTGCGCGACGAAAGCTGGCATGTGCTGATCGAGGAATCCGGCGTCGCCCGCGAACAGATCGAGCGCCTGGCGCGCCTGTACGTCAACAGCGAGCGCACCATCGTCACCTGGGGCATGGGCCTGACCCAGCACCAGAACTCGGTGCAGACCATCCAGATGCTGTCCAACCTGATGATGATGCGCGGCCAGATCGGCCGCCCCGGCGCCGGCCTGTGCCCCGTGCGCGGCCACTCCAACGTACAGGGCAACCGCACCGTCGGCATCGAAGAGCAGCCCTCGCAGGCCTTCCTCGACCGCCTCGGCGAAGTGTTCGACTTTGCGCCGCCGCGCCACCACGGCCTCGACGTGGTCAACTCGATCCAGGCCATGATCGACGGCCAGGTGCGCGTGTTCATTGGCCTGGGCGGCAACTTCGCCAGCGCCACGCCGGATACGCCGCTGACCTGGGACGGCCTGCGCCAGTGCGACCTCACCGCTCACATCACCACCAAGCTGAATCGCAGCCACCTGGTCCACGGCCGCAACGCGCTGATCCTGCCCACCCTGGGCCGCACCGAGATCGACCTGCAGCAGGGTATCCCGCAAGGCATCACGGTGGAAGACTCGATGAGCATGGTGCACATCTCCTTCGGCATCAACCAGCCCGCTTCACCGAACCTGATGTCGGAAGTGGCCATCGTGGCCCACATGGCGCACGCCACCCTCGGCAGCGGCAAGGTTGACTGGCTGGGCCGCGCCGCCAACTACGCCATCATCCGCGACGACATTGAAAAAGTGTTCGACGATTTTTACGACTACAACGAGCGCGTGGCGGTGCCTGGCGGCTTCCATCTCAAGGTCGCTTCGCGCGAACGCGAGTGGGTCACGCCCAGCGCCAAGGCACAGTTCATCGTGCATGGCGTCGACCGCGACACGCCGATCCACCGCGCCCGCCTCCAGTACGGCAACCGCCTGCTGACCATGATGACGACCCGCTCGCACGACCAGTACAACACCACCATCTACGGCCTGGACGACCGCTACCGCGGCATCTTCGGCCTGCGCCGCGTGGTCTTCATCAACAAGGAAGACATGCAGATGCTGGGCTTTAAGGAGGGCGACCATGTCGACATCACCAGCGTATGGGACGACGGGGTGGAGCGCCGCGCCAACGACTTCGTGCTGGCGCCTTACGACATCCCGCGCGGCTGCGTCGGCGCCTACTACCCGGAGACCAATCCCCTGGTGCCGCTGACCAGCGTGGCGATCGGCGCGGGCACGCCGACCTCGAAGTCGATCCCGGTGCTGCTGCATAAAGCCGCAGCCCGGAAAGCCTGATCAAGTACGGAAACGGGAGGCGAAATTGCAAGGCTTGTGGCGGCTATCCAGCTGTTCGGCGAGGATACCGTCCCAGGCCAGCGCGCAGGCGCCCGGGGAACCGGGCAGGCAGAAGATCAGGGTGTTGTTTGCAATGCCCGCCATGGTGCGGGCTTGCAGCGCGGAGCTGCCGATGTCGGCAAACGAGAGCTGGCGGAATAATTCGCCAAAGCCAGGCACTTCCTGGTCGAGCAGCGGCAGCACCGCTTCGGGCACGGCGTTTTTGGCGGCAAAGCCGGTGCCGCCGCTGGTCAGCACCACCTGCACTTCATCATCGGCGATGCAGTCGCTCAGCACGCGCCGCACCTGATACATATTCTCCGATACGATGGCGCGGCGCAGCAGCTGATGGCCCGCATCCTGCAGGCGCTGCACCAGCAGATCGCCGGCGTCGTCCTCGGCCGCCGTGCGGCGGTTATTGATGGTCAGGACCACACAGCGCAACGAAACAGCTTCAGACATGGCATCCTCCGGAATTTTTCAACAGTATTCTACAAAACCGTCCTCGCGGCAAAAGCTCACCAGCTTCAGGCCCGCCTGCCGGGCGATATCGATCGCCAGCGAAGTGGGCGCCGAGATGGTCGCCAGCAGCGGAATCTGCATGCGCGCCGCCTTGCGCGCCAGCTCGTAACTGGCGCGGCTGGACATGAATACAAAGCCGCCGCGCAAATCCACGCGCTGCGCTGCCAGGTGGCCGATCAGCTTATCCATCGCGTTGTGGCGGCCGACATCCTCGAACACCTGAAGAATGGTGCCATCAATGCCGCACCACGCCGCCGCATGGGCGCCGCCGGTCTTGCACATCAAGACCTGATGGCGCGACAGTTCGCGCGCCGCGCGCATGATGGCCGGCGCCAGCGGATCGGGCAGCACCCCGGGCGGCATCGGTTCCGGCTCCAGGTCCAGCAAGGCCAGGCTCTCGATGCCGCACACGCCGCAGCCGGTCCGTCCCGCCAATGAACGGCGCTTTTCCTTGAGCGCCATGAAAGCGCCCTGCCCGATGGTCAGCTGCACTTCCGCGGCCGCCGGCAGGATATGCGCCTCCAGCTCATACACTTCGGCTGCGCTGCCGACAATGCCCTCGGTGAGGGCAAAGCCCAGCGCCAGTTCTTCCAGGTCGCGCGGCGTGGCCATCATCACCGCGTGCGAGATGCCGTTGAAGACCAGCGCCACCGGCACTTCCTCCGCCACCTTGTCGGTGACGGTCTGGCTGTGCGTTCCGCGATGGCGAACGATAGCACGCTGCTCCCAGCCCGGGCGCAGCGTGGCGGCATGAATATCCATGTTTAAGCGGCTTTCTTGATGTCGTTGCAGGATTTGCGCCACTGGCGCCGGTCAAGCCGCCAGCCGGGCAATTGCGCTGCCGGCATGGGGCGTGCGATCAGATAGCCCTGGGCCAGGTCGCAGCCCAGGGAACGCATGAACAGCCAGTCGTCCCAGCATTCGATGCCTTCCGCCACCGAGACGATGCCCAGCTCGCGCGCCGAGCCGATGGCCTGGCGCAGCAGCGGGTCCAGATGCGGACGCTTCCAGGCGCCATGTACCAAGCGTTTGTCGATCTTCATTTCGCTGAAGGGAATGCGCGACAGCTGCAGCACCGACGCATGGCCCGCGCCATAGTCATCCAGCGACAGGCGGTGCCCCTGCAGGCGCAGCTTGAGCAAGGTATGCAGCGCCGTCGCCAGATCGTCGATCTCGCTGTACTCGGTGATCTCAAAGGCGATGCGGCTGGGCGGCACGCCGCTCTTGCCGACCGTGTCGATGATCTGCGCGGCCAGATGCACATTGGTCAGCGCCAGCGGCGACAGGTTGACCGATACCGGCACCCGCAATCCCTGCGCCGACCAGGCCTGGCAGTCGTCCAGCGCCATCTGCAGCACCGTCATGGTAAGCAGGTCGACCAGCCCGCCCTCTTCTGCCTGATGCAGGAAGCTGGCCGGCGACAGCAGGCCATGGCGCGGATGGTTCCAGCGCAGCAGCGCTTCCACCCCGCGCAGGCCACGGTCGGTCAGGGAAATCTTGGGCTGGTAATACAGTTCGAATTCGCCGCGCAGCAGGCCGCTGCGGATATCCACCGCATCCGGCTGCGGCAGCAGCAGATGCGGGCCGCGCCGCGCGGGCGCTTCCTGCGCCAGCTGGCGCGCCACCTCGGCCAGCGCTGCCTGCAGCGATTCCAACGTCGGCACGCCGGCGGCGACGCATACCGGCAGGCCAAGCGAAGAAGCCAGCAGCATCACTGTATCGCGCAGCCGCACACAGGCCAGGTCGCACACCACCACGGCGGCGCGGCATTCGCTCATCGACAGCGCCAGCAGCCAGTCGGCGATGTCCATGTCCGGCAGGCTGGCGCAGACCATGATCATGGCGGGCGCCTCCGCATAGGTTTCGATCAGTTCCAGTCCGGCCGCGCCGCTGCTGGCGGATCCGACGATGGACAAGTCCAGCTGCTGGCACAGCGTATGCACCTGTCCTTCGCTGCGGCCATGGCCGACAATGATGACTTCGCGCTTCATCGCATCCTCCCGGCTTGCCCTGTCAGGCGCTGTGTGTCAGCGCCAGTCTGGCGCGGGCGCCCGCTTTGGCGCTGGCGGCGGCGCGCTGCACCAGGGCGACGGCAGACGCGGCGGCCGATGCCGCGCCAACGCCAGGCGCCGCATGGTCCACGCCATCGATATGGAAGCGGCTGACGGCCTGCGCCAGCTGCTCCGACTGGTCCTGCAGCGATTGCGCGGCGGCGGCCACCTGCTCCACCAGGGCGGCGTTCTGCTGCGTGCCTTCGTCCATGCCCACCACGGCGCGGCTGCACGAGACGATGCCGGCGTGCTGCTCGGCGCTGGCGTGACGGATCTGCGCCATGATGTCTTCCACCTTGGCCGAGGTATCGACGATGTCGCGCATGGCGTCGCCGGTCTGCTGCACCAGGGCCGCGCCCGCATTGGCCTGCTCGGTCGCCGAGGCGATCAAAGCGCTGATCTGCTTGGCCGCATCGGCCGAGCGGTGCGCCAGCTGGCGTACTTCCTGCGCCACCACGGCAAAGCCGCGGCCCGCATCGCCCGCACGCGCCGCCTCCACCGCCGCATTCAGGGCCAGGATATTGGTCTGGAACGAGATGCCGTCGATCAGGCCGATGATGTCGGCCATCTGGCGCGTGGCGTCGGCGATATCGTGCATGCGCGTGGTCACCGCCGCAACGGCTACACCGCCACGTTCGGCCGCTGCCGAAGCCTGCATGGCCAGGCGGTTGGCCTGTTCGGCATTGCTGGTGTTCTGCTCCACGGTGGCGCTCAGCTGCTCCATGGCGGCGGCGGTTTCTTCCAGGCTGGCGGCCTGCTGCTCGGTACGTTGGGACAGGTCCAGGTTACCGGCCGCGATCTGCGCCGAGGCGGCCGCGATCTGGTCGGTGTCGCGCCGCACCTGGCCCACCAGACGGCCCAGTTCATCGCGCATGTGCTCCATCTCGTACATCATGCTGCTGCGGTCATTGCCGCGCAGGGCGATCGCGCCGGTGAGGTCGCCGTCGGCAATGCGCGCCGCCGTTTGCGCCGCCACTTCCGGCTCGCCGCCCAGCGAACGGCGCAGGCGGCCAATGATGGAGGCCGCCACGCCAGCCGATACCAGCAGGGCCAGGGCGCCCAGCGCCAGCATCTTGATTTGCGTGACGCTGTAAGCCTGGGCCGCCTCTTCGCGGGCGCCGTTCAGCTGCTCCACTTCGTACTGGATCTCGGCCGACAGCACCTCGCGGCAGGCTTGCAGCATCGGCTTGACGTCCTGATTCAGATAATCGCGTGCCTCGCTGTCGCGGCCCGCCTGCACCAGATCGATCAGCTGCTGCTGGCCTTCGCCATAGGTTTCCAGCACAGCGCGCATCTTGGCCAGCACCATTTGGCCGTGGCCGGAGTTCATGCGCAGGCTCAGCGCCTGCAGGGTGTCCTGCACTTCCTTGCGGCTGGCGGCAATGCTGGCTACCTGCTTGCTGCGCACCGCCGGGCTATCGCTCAGCATCACGTTGCGCAGCGAGACGGCGATGTCCGTCACGCGCAGGCGCACGCGCGTGAGCAGCTCGATCTTGGGCCAGCGGTCATCGGCAATGCTGGCGGTGGCGTGGTTCAACTTGGCCTGCTCGCTCAAGCCCAGCGCGATGGTCGCAGCCAGGAACAGACAGACAATGCCAAAACCAGCCATGAGCAGGGTCGCGACTGTAAAGCGGGAGGTTTTCATTTTGTTTCCTATCCGGGAAAGAGTCGAGCGACGCGGCGCGCCCAGCCGTGCAGCCGAAATCAGGAGGCACAGGCGCAGAATATCGTGCAGGCTTGCAGCACAGCCGCTACAGTTTTCCGGCTTTGGAGGGAGTACAGTCGGGGTGTCAGGTGAGCTGCCAGTCGCTAGCCGGTGCGGTATCCGGCGGCAGCGCGCGCCCGCACAGTTCGAGCACAGAACGCTCGGTGGTGCGGACGATGGCGTCCAGCGGCAAGGCATTGGGCGCCATGCCGAAAGGATCACCCACCTCGCTGGCAATGGCTTCCAGCGCGATCAGGGTGTAGGAAATGAACAGGCACATCAGCGGCGTGAGGAACTCGGTGGAATCAACCAGGCCGAACGGCAGCAGCAGGCAATAGCCGTACACGCTGCGATGCAGCAGCACGCTATAAGCAAAAGGAATCGGCGTGCCGAGGATGCGCTCGCAGCCGCCCACGCACTTTTCCAGTTCATTGAGCTGGGTGTCGAACATCAGGCGGGTGAACTCGCTGCCGCTGGCCGCCGCCAGCTGCTGGCGGATCTGATTCAGGATCATCACCGGCTTATAGCAGGCCGGCTGCAGCGCCTGCGCCTGTTCCACGCCCAGCAGGCGCGTCAGATCGGCGGAGGGATCGCTGCCGCGCAGCTGGTGTTTCAGCGCGTAGGTAAAGGCGATCAGCTGGTCGGCCAGGCGCTCCTGCGCGCCTAGCGGCAGATAGCTGAGCGCCTGCGAAGTGATGGTGCGCGCCGCCACCATGGCATTGCCCCACAGCTGGCGCCCCTCGGTAAAGCGGGCAAAGCTGGCATTGTTGCGGAACACCAGGAAGATCGCCAGGATAAAGCCGAACAGGGTAAAGGTGGTGGCGCTGAGGGGAATTTTTTCGCCGAAGATGACGCCGTGGGTCGCCACCGCCAGCACGCTGAACACGCCCACCACCGCCAGTTGCGGAATGATCGATTGCAGCACCGAGCCGTTCCAGACGAACAGCATCTTGAACCAGTGTTGGGCGGGCCGGACGATCATGCGATGAAAACGATATGAAGGTGGTGAGCCAGTATAGCGCAGGAAACATTCCCTCCGCGACATCATGAAGTGTTGTTTTTTGCCTATTTGCTAGCGCTAGCTTCCCAATCGCAAGCATACTGGCAAGGCACCAGGCCTTTCGGAGACCGCTTCATGCCAGCAACTGGTTCATCCGTAGAAATCGATACCCCCTCGGCAGAAGCCCAGCTGCAAACGCTGCGCGAGTGCCTGATGGCGCACGAGCTCACCCACGTCAACCAGCTCCTGGTACAGCTGGCCGGCCAGCGCCTGAACGCTTCACAACAGCTGGAGTTGCGCGCCTTCCAGCTGCTGGCCCAGGTGGCCGATATCAGCCAGCCATTTGAAGAGACGCTGATGCCGGCCAAGCAGCTGCAGCTGCAAGCCCAGACCGAGCAGCATCCGCTGGCCCAGGCCGCCGCCCTGCGCGCCCTGCACTGGGTACAGATGCGCATGCGCCTGCATCACGCCGCCTTGGACAGTCTGGCCAAGGCCGCAGTCCTGTATCAGCGCTGCGGCCAGCCGCGCCTGGTGGTGCAGATGGGCGCGGCGCGCTGCCGCGTCATGCTCAGCGCGGAAATGCACGACGAGCTGCGCAGCTTCTGCGCCGACCTGCTGTCCCGCCCGGACGAGCTGACACCGCCCATCCACGCCATGCTGCTGGACTGTTCGGCCTCATCCTATTTCTACCTGGCGCTGGAGCAGATCGACACCCCCGCTGCCGATCCCTTCTGGCGCGAATGCCTGAGCCGGCGTGAAGCCGTACTGCAGATGACCCGCGCGTACCAGCTGCCGCATCAGGAATGCGTGGCCCTGCTGAACTACGCCGTGGTGACCGCCATCTGCGAAATGCCCAAGGCCAGCCGCAGCTATATCGAACAGCTGCGCGAAAAGTTCGGCGTCAAGGGCTACTGGACGCCCTGGCTGCAACTGTGCGAACTGCTGATCCAGTGCGTGGAAGGCGACCGCACCACGGCCTGGCACGCCCTGCTCGCCTTTGACGCCTGGCTGGAAGCCGATGTCCTGAACAGCTCGCGCCTGCGCGAAGTCAGCCTGATCGCCATCCGCCGCTACGGCCGCCGCTGGGGCCACCTGGAACAGGCGCTGCAAGCCTGCGTCACCCAGATCGCGGTGGAGCGGGCCCACAAGCGCGAGCTGTCGACCTCGCTGGGCGATACGCTCAGCGCCGTCATGGAGCGGCCCCAGCTACTGCATCAGAACGCCCTGCTGGCCCAGCACGGCACGGTGCTGGAGAACTCCCTGATGCAGCGCAATCAGGAACTGAACCAGACCCTGGATACCTTGCGTCAGGAAGTGGAAGTGCGCCAGGCTGCGGAAGCCGCACTGCGCCAGGCCCATGACGGGCTGGAGCAAAAGGTGCGCGAACGCAGCGCCGAGCTGACCCAGGCCCTGCAATCGCTGATGCAGCAGGAAAAGCAGCTGGGCCTGTCGCGCCTGGTGGTCGGCATGGCGCACGAACTCAACACGCCGCTGGGCAATGCCCGCGTGGCCGCCAGCGCCATCACCGGCCATGCGGGCGAGCTGCAGCAGCACCTGCAGCTGGGCGCGTTGCGGCGCAGCCAGCTGTCTCTGCTGCTCAACAGCGTGACCGAAGGCGGCGCCCTGGTCGACCGCGCGCTCAAGCAGATCAGTGAACTGGTGGAACGCTTCAAGGGCCTGTCGGCCCACCACGCCCAGGAGCAGTGCGGCCATTTCGACCTGTGCGAGCGGCTGGTCTTCTTCCGTAGCCACTGGGAACGCAGCCTGCAGGAACGCGGCCTCACGCTGCATCTGGCGCTGCCGGAAACGCTCTGGCTGGACGGTTATCCCGGCGCCTGCCAGGTGGTGTTCCAGCACCTGCTGGACAACTGCCTGCAGCACGCCTTTGCCGGCCGCAAGCTGGGCAGCATCACCGTGCGCGCCCGGCGCGAAGGCGGCGAGATCGCCCTCAGCTGGGAAGACGATGGCTGCGGCGTGGCGCCGGAACAAGTCCCGCGCGTGTTCGATCCCTTCTACACCACCCAGCTAGGCCAGACCGGCATGGGCCTGGGGCTGGCCAGCGTGCACAGCATCGTGGTCAATCTGATGAAGGGCCAGGTCAGCCTGGAAAGCACGCCCGGCCAGGGCACCCGCGTGCTGCTGCGTCTGCCCACCAATCCAACTTGAGGAGAACCCCCATGCCCTTGAACGAAAACCTGAGCTGGGCGGAAGTGGGCAAGATCGTCACCGACTCGTCCACGGGCGCCACGGTGGCGGACGCCTTCCAGCTGATGTTTGGCGAGCCCAGCAAAGACCTGCTGCCGGCCGGGATGCGCCTGTACAAATTCAACAGCGAAGCCAGCGTGGTGCCCTCGCGCTTCGGCGGCGACGCCAAGCTGGGACCGGACTCGCCCATGAGTCCCTGGTGGACTTCCAGCCTGCCCTACAAGCACGATGGCGGCCTGGTGCAGCGCCTCAAGATCGCCGAAGCCAACGGCGTCAGCGCGCGCGAATGGGGCCGCCTGACCTCGGTGATCAAGGAAGACTGGAACTCGCTGGCATTCATTCTGGAGATCGAACTGAAGGAGCCGGTGTACGGCTGGTTCGGCGGCTTCAAGGGCATGGCGCGCAAGGGCAGCGGCGCTTCCATGCGCGACGCCAGCAAAGAAAAGTCCGGCGGCGGCAAGCTGCCCGGCGGCGGCACCCAGTTCTACATTCCCAACCTCAAATACGCCATGGTGCGCTCGCACAATCTGAAGCCGCTATGACCTTGCGCCCGTTGTTGCTTGCCACCGCGTTGACGCTGCTGCCTGTGGCGGCGTTGCCGTCCGAGCCGCTGCGTCTGGTAGTGGGCGAGATGCCGCCCTATGCCATGAGCGACGATCCCAGCGGTCCCGGCGCCCTGGTCGAACTAACCCAGGAACTGGGACGGCGCGTGGGCGAGCCGGTGCAGGTAGCCTTCTATCCCTGGACGCGCGCCCTGCTGGCCTCGCAGCAGCCGCGCACCCTGGTGCTGCCGCTGACCCGCACGCCCGAGCGCGAGCGCAACTACCGCTGGATGGTCAAGATCTACAAGCAGAAGTACCTGTTCATCGGCCGCCACGGCGACCGTCAATTAAGCGATCCCGCCCTGCTGCGCAATGCCCGCGTGGTGGTGGTGCGCGGCACCCCGCACAAGCGCACGCTGATCGATGCCCACTACGCCCACGTGTCCGAATGCACGACGGTCAAGGAATGCATGCGCATGGTAAAGAAAGGCATCGCCGACGCCACCTACGGCGCCGAAGATGTACACCGCTACACCGCCAAGTTGGACGGCAACAAGGAAAGCGAGTTCGAGTTCAGCCCCGTGTTCCAGTCCGGCGAAGTCTGGCTGGCCGGCTCGACCGACATCAGCGAAGAGGAAGCTCGCAAATGGCGCAGCGCGCTGGAGTCCGCACGCACAGACGGCGCCATCGCCCGCATCCTGCGCAAGTACGGCGCGTCAGGGAGCTGAAGGCTTGTTGATCCAGCCGGCGATCAAGTCCACCGCTTCCGCTTCCATGTTGATGTAGCCGTGCCAGTGTTCTGCTTCGCAGACACTGCCGCTTGGGTTGCTGCCGCCATTGACCATCATGAGCTTCTTGATCGGTGCATTCTTCAGTCCCGCCATAATGAGCGGCACCTCATGCGGCTGGCAGACGGGGCAAGCGTCTTTTTCGTGATGCATCACCAGCACCGGAATACGGATCTTTTCCAGATCCTGTCGCGGCACGGCGCCGCTTTTCTTAAAGCTGGTCACGCTGGAGGTCAGTACCAGTCCCGCCATCAATTGCGAGTCGCGCTCAGCAATGGCCAGTGCGGTAGCCGAGATAGAACCGCGACTGGTGCCCACCACCCAGATCGGCGCATCCGAGCGCGCCTTCAGCTGTGCGAGTACCGCATGCAAATCCTTGAGATGCTCGGCACTGGTACGGAATTCATAACTCAAGTCCGCCACATCGGAAGGATGCGACACCATCGCAATATTGAAACCATGCTGAGCAAACAGCTGCCCGCTGCGGATCAAAAAATTCCTACCACCCGGCCAGCCATCCTCCTTGCGCGCCCCGATCCCGCCCCCGCCACCAGGCAGCAGCACCAGCGTAGCCGTGGCATTCGCCTGCGGCCGCCAGTACACCGGCACCGTCACCCCCGGCCGCGAAGCAATCTGCAGCAGCTCGCCATCCGCCGCCGCAAAGGCCGGCAGCGCCAGCAGGCACAGCCAGATCAAAAGCCAATTTCGACACAGTGTCAAAACATCGGTGTCAGGTCTGTCATTTGGACACACAGGAGCACTCCTTGAGCTAGATCAAGCCATGATTATGGCGCATAAAAAAAGCCCCGACGATTTCTCGTAAGGGCTTGATTTCACAGCATAAAGAATTGGTAGGCCTCCCCGGAGTCGAACCGGGCACCAACGGATTATGAGTCCGCTGCTCTAACCAGGCATGAGCTAGAGGCCCTGAGTGCTACTTCGCGCTGGAACCGGCGCCAACCGGTCCTCTGACGCGCCCGCTTTGAAAGCGAACTCGCGAGGATACGGGCTGGCACCGCCTGCCGTCAAGTCTTAGTTGCCTTCGAGGAAACTCTTCAGCTTGTCGGAACGGCTCGGATGGCGCAGCTTGCGCAGGGCCTTGGCTTCGATCTGGCGGATACGCTCGCGGGTGACGTCGAACTGTTTGCCGACCTCTTCCAGCGTATGGTCGGTCGACATTTCGATGCCAAAACGCATGCGCAGCACCTTCGCTTCGCGCGGAGTCAGCGAGTCCAGCACATCCTTCACCACGCCGCGCATGGAGGCGTGCAGCGCCGCGTCGGACGGCGCCAGGGTGTTGTTGTCCTCGATGAAGTCGCCCAGATGGGAATCGTCGTCGTCGCCGATCGGCGTTTCCATCGAGATCGGCTCCTTGGCGATCTTCATGATCTTGCGGATCTTGTCCTCGGGCATCTCCATCTTGATGGCCAGCGTCGCCGGATCCGGCTCGGCGCCCGTCTCTTGCAGAATCTGGCGCGAGATACGGTTCATCTTGTTGATGGTTTCGATCATGTGCACCGGGATACGGATGGTGCGCGCCTGGTCGGCGATCGAACGGGTGATGGCTTGGCGGATCCACCACGTTGCATAGGTCGAGAACTTGTAGCCACGGCGGTATTCGAACTTGTCGACCGCCTTCATCAGGCCGATATTGCCTTCCTGAATCAGATCGAGGAATTGCAGGCCACGGTTGGTATACTTTTTCGCGATCGAAATCACCAGACGCAAGTTGGCTTCGGTCATTTCGCGCTTGGCCTTGCGCGCCTTCATTTCACCGGCCGCCATCTGGCGGTTGATGTTGCGCAGGTCCGGCAGCGGCAGCACCACGCGCGCCTGCAGGTCGATCAGACGCTGCTGCAGTTCTTTGATGGTCGGAATGTTACGGCCCAGGATGGCGCTGTAAGCATGGCCGGCGGCGACTTCGCCATCAACCCATTCCAGATTGGTTTCGTTGCCCGGGAATACCTTGATGAAGTGGGCGCGCGGCATGCCGCACTTGTTCACCGCCACGTCGAGAATCTGCTTCTCGATATGGCGCACTTCATCGACCTGGCCGCGCAGGGTGTCGCACAGCTTTTCTACCACCTTGGCGGTAAAGCGGATGCCCAGCAGCTCGCCGGAAATGGCTTCCTGCGCTTTGACGTAGGCTTTGGAGTTGTAGCCGTCTTTTTCGAAGGCCTTGCGCATCTTTTCGAATTGCGCGGCGATCACATCGAACTTATCCAGCGAAGCATTTTTCAGCGCTTCCAGCTGTTCGGCGGAATAGCCGGCCGCGCCCGATGGGCTGGCAGCCTCTTCTTCCTCTTCCTCTTCCTCGTCCTCTTCCTCGTCGTCCTCATCCTCGTCGTCCGAGGAAGCGGCTACGGGCGCGCCGACTGCGTCGTCATCGTCCACCAAACCATCGACAATTTCGTCGATCTTGATTTCATCGGCGCGGATACGGTCGGACGCGGCGATAATTTCCGCGATCGTCACGGGGCAGGCGGAAATCGCCTGGATCATGTCCTTCAAACCGTCTTCGATACGCTTGGCGATCTCGATCTCGCCTTCGCGAGTCAGCAGCTCGACCGAACCCATTTCGCGCATATACATACGCACCGGGTCGGTGGTACGGCCGAAATCGGAGTCAACGGTGGAAAGCGCGGCTTCTGCGGCGGCTTCCGCCTCGTCGTCACTGGTGACGGTGGCGACGTTGTCGGACAGCAGCAGGGTTTCGGCATCGGGCGCATGCTCGTAGACGGCAATGCCCATGTCGTTGAAGGTGCCGATAATGCCTTCGATCGCTTCAGGATCGACGATGTTATCGGGCAGATGGTCGTTGATCTCGGCGTAAGTGAGGAAACCGCGCTCCTTGCCGAACTTGATCAGCGTTTTCAGCTTCTGGCGGCGGCGCTCCAGCTCTTCCTCGGTTGCCTCGGTGTCGGAGGAGAAAGCATCCTTCAGCAGCGCCTTTTCCTTGGCCTTGCGGTCCTTGGCCTTGGCCTTGTCGACCGCTTTCAGCTCGGCGCGTTCCACCGCGTTCAGCGCGGCGACTTCGTCGTTCTCAGGCTGGAATTCTTTCGGCTTGCGACCACGGCGGCCTGGCACCTTGACGGTGGGCAGCACATAACCGGAAGTGTCGATCGCGGCCAATGCTGCAGCGTCGGTCGTCTGGCTGACGGCCGGCGGCTGCTTGCTGGCAACACGCGTCTCCGGTTTATCCGCCGCCTTGGCAGACTTGGCGGTCACTTTGGTCGGCTTTGCAGCCGCTTTGGATTCAGGTTTCTTGATTGGCACAGGCGCTTTCGATTACACAACGACTTGCTTACATTAGGATAAAGTTTCTTGCGGCTCTTGTGGAGCCTGTCTCCGCCCTGGCCAACAACGCCAGGCCGGCGATACTACGACTTACTTACACCTCGTTGGGCTCAATCGACCTCAACAGCTTCCCACCCGACGGCACACAGCCGTTCCTCGGCAGAAATTCTACTGCATAGACGTGCGTGGGGGCAAAGCCATGAGTGGTTTGAAGGTGGGCCCATGCCCACAACGGCAAGCGGACCTGAGCGCGCCGTTTCAACCAAAGCTGGCCCAAGCCGCCGGCGCCGCCTTTTCCGCGCCGATCAAGAGCCTAACTTACTGAAAACAAAAACAAATTCTATTTTGTAAAACGATGCCAAAAATAACAACACTTAGCGTTTTATTATAGCACGCCACTTTTCAATTTCCAGAGGGCAGAGACGGGGCTCTCCCCTTAGCGCTGCCCCAGGTCTGCCGCACCTTCGCGCAGCAGCGCATCTTGCATTGCCGTCAACTCGCGGTAGCGCGGACCGATCTGGTCTGCCGGCAAGTTGGCAGTCGTCAACTCTTCCAGCGCACGGCGAATCACGGCAATCTTCACATCGCGGATGGCGCTGCGCAGGAAGATCCGCGCGCCGTCCGCATCGGATTCCGGCTCCTTGACGATTTCGCCGATGATGCCGTCATATTCCTCGCTCTGCGACTTCAAATGCTGCGCAAATGCGGCAAAGCTGCCTTGCGGCCCCAGTGCCTGAGCCTGGGCCACCAGATGGCGCAGCCGCTCGGCCGGCTCCTGACCGAAATGCGCAAATGCGTCCAGCGCAGCCTGATCCAGTTCCAGCGCCAGCGCCGGATGGCCGACCAGGATGTGCACAATCTGCAGCTCCAGGCCAGTGGGAGCGCGGCGCCCTGCACGGGGCGGGGCCGCCTGACGCGCCACCGCTACCGGCTTGGCCAGCTCGAACAGCGCTTCGATCTCGGACGGCGTGCTCTGCGTCAGCTGCGCCAGCGCCCGCACAATCTGCAAGCGCAGTGCCGAGGGCGCCATCGCCTGCAGCAGCGGCTTGGCGTCGAACTGGGCGCGGGCGCGGCCTTCCGGACCGTTCAAATCATGCTCGCCGATCACTTCGCGGATCAGGAATTGCGACAGCGGCAAGGCTTCATGCACTTCCTGCTCGAAGGCTTCGGCGCCGTGTTCGCGCACATAGCTGTCCGGGTCGTGCTCGGTTGGCAGGAACAGGAAACGGATGGTCTTGTTGTCGGTCACATGCGGCAAACAGGCTTCCAGCGCGCGCCGGGCGGCACGGCGGCCAGCCTTGTCGCCGTCGAAACTGAAAATCACCGTGTCAGTTTGACGCAACAGTTTCTGTACGTGATGGGTGGTACAAGCCGTACCCAGGGTTGCCACCGCTTGCGGGAAACCCATCTGGGCCAGCGCCACCACATCCATATACCCTTCCGTCACCAGCACATAACCCGCATCGCGGATCGCCTGGCGCGCCTCGAACAAGCCATACAGCTCGAAGCCCTTTGAAAATAAAGGCGTTTCTGGAGAATTCAAGTACTTGGGTTCACCCTGATCCAGCACCCGGCCGCCAAAAGCAATCACCTGGCCCTTGGTATTCTTGATCGGGAACATGACCCGTTCGCGGAAACGGTCGTAGCGCTTGCGGTGGCTGCCTTCTTCGTCCGATTTGTCGATCACCAGGCCGGACTCGGCCAGGGCGGCGACTTCGTAATCAGGGAACACGCTGCGCAGATTGTCCCAGCCGGCCGGTGCATAGCCCAGGCCGAAGCGAGCCGCGATCTCGCCCGTCAGGCCGCGCCGCTTGAGGTAGGCGATGGCCTCGGTGGCGCCGCGCAGCTGGGCGCGGTAGTAATCGCAGGCCTTGCTCATGGCCTCGGTCAGGGCCATGCTCTGCGCCTGCATGGCGGCGCGCTGGGCCGGGGGAATCTTGTCGTCCTGATCCGGCACCACCATGCCGACGTTCTGCGCCAATTCCTTGACGGCATCGACAAAGCCCATGCCGGAGTATTCGATCATGAAACCGATCGCCGTACCGTGCGCACCGCAGCCAAAGCAGTGGTAGAACTGCTTGGTGGGGCTGACCGTAAAGCTGGGCGACTTTTCGTTATGGAAAGGACACAGGCCCATGAAATTGGCCCCGCCCTTTTTCAGCTGAACATAACGGCCAACCACATCGACCACGTCGACGCGATTGAGCAAATCGGAAATAAATGACTGTGGAATCACGGGCTAGGCGGTTTTGTTATAGATCAGACTATACCGCCGCAGCTGATGGGCTTTGACGCACATCAAACTGCGGCGGGGTTACAACTTAGGCTGGGCTCAGCGCCTTCTTGACCAGGGCCGAAACCACGGTCATGTCCGCGCGGCCAGCCAGCTTCGGCTTCAGCACGCCCATGACCTTGCCCATGTCCTGCGGACCGGCGGCGCCGGAGGCAGCCACGGCAGCGGCCACTTCCGCCGCCACTTCTTCGTCCGACAGGCCAGCCGGCATGTAGACGCTCAGCACGGCCAGTTCGGCTTTTTCAATGTCAGCCAGGTCGGCACGGCCGCCGGCTTCGAATTGCGAGATCGAATCCTTGCGCTGCTTGATCATTTTTTCCACCACGGCCACGGTCTGCTCGTCGCTCAGTTCGATCTGCTCGTCAACTTCCTTGCGCTTCACCTCGGCGATGATCAGGCGAATGGTGTTGAGCTTGGCCGTTTCCTTGGCACGCATGGCGTTTTTCATGTCTTCGGTGAGTTGTGCTTTCAAGCTCATGGTTTTCCTCTGGAAATTATTGGTGTAGAAATGCGAAAGCCCGCCGCGGCGAACCGGAGCGGGCATTCAGACAATATTGTGCGCAACCCGTGGCGAACATGCGCCGTACAACCGGGTCAGTGCGTCGACAACAGTCTTAGAAGAGTTTCTTAGGCAGCTGTTGGCTGCGGATGCGCTTGTAGTGACGCTTAACAGCAGCAGCCAGCTTGCGCTTGCGCTCTGCGGTTGGCTTCTCGTAGAACTCGCGTGCGCGCAGTTCGGTCAGCAGGCCGGTTTTTTCGATGGTGCGTTTGAAGCGACGCATTGCGACTTCGAACGGCTCGTTTTCTTTGAGGCGAATGGTGGTCATGTAAATTCAAACCGTTAGAGGTTAA
>Ga0213872_10000430_pt1 | contig 34377 bp, 37 predicted proteins | sample VelepicomBERX_R2_FD_160071 | JGI IMG/M metagenome (GOLD analysis project Ga0213872, IMG submission 160071) | Rhizosphere microbial communities from Vellozia epidendroides in rupestrian grasslands, the National Park of Serra do Cipo, Brazil - RX_R2 | ecosystem: Host-associated > Plants > Roots >... | reverse complement strand
TACGTTCCGATATTTTACTCACCCGTTCGCCACTCGCCGCCAGACCGAAGTCCGCGCTGCCGTTCGACTTGCATGTGTAAGGCATGCCGCCAGCGTTCAATCTGAGCCAGGATCAAACTCTTCAGTTTAATTCCTGTTTAACGTCCGTTAGGACGTGTCGCTCACTCAAAATACTGACTGTATTTCTTGCGAGCATTTGATATTTTAAGTTTCGCGAAACAAGTTCCGCGTGCACTTCCATCAAACGCCCACACTTATCGACTGTATATTTTTAAAGACTTTTGCTTATTTGCTGAAGCGTTTTGTTCAGCAGCACAGAAGCGAGATTATGCAGCACATCGTTTATCTCGTCAACCCCTCGTTTTTCTTAACGTTTAACGCCGTGAATCGCGAGGGGCCGAACTATATCAAAGACCTTCGAAGTTTGGCAAGCGCTTTTCGAGGAAGGCGTGCATGCCTTCGCGCTGGGCCGGTGTGCCAAACGCGGCGTGGAACAGGCGGCGCTCATAGTTCACGCCCTCCGTCAGCGTCGTTTCAAAGGCGCGGTTGACGGCGTCCTTGATCTGCATGGCCACCGACAGCGGCATGGAAGCGATCTGGGTTGCGATGGCCAGAACTTCTTCGATCAGCTTGTCAGCAGGGATCACGCGCGATACCAGGCCGATGCGTTCGGCTTCCACGGCGTCGATATTGCGGGCGGTCAGCAGCAGATCCATTGCTTTCGACTTGCCGATGGCGCGCGGCAGGCGCTGGGTACCACCCGCGCCCGGCGTCACGCCGACCTTGATTTCCGGCTGGCCGAACTTGGCGTTGTCGGCCGCGATCAGGAAATCGCACATCATGGCCAGTTCGCAGCCGCCGCCCAAGGCATAGCCCGCCACCGCGCCGATCACCGGCTTGCGCACGCGCAGGATGTGCTCCCAGTTGCGGGTGATGTAATTGTCGCGATAAGTGTCCTGATAAGTGTAGTCCGCCATGGCGGCGATGTCGGCGCCGGCGGCGAAGGCCTTTTCGCTGCCGGTCAGAATCATGCAGCCAATATTGGGATCGGCATCGAACCTGGCGAAGGCATCGCCCAGCTCGTTCATCATGCGGTCGTTCAGCGCGTTCAGCGATTTGGGACGGTTCAGGCGGATCAGGGCCACTTTGCCGTGGGTTTCTACGATCAGGTCTTCATATTGCATGGATATCTCCTCCGGTTGGAATGCTTATTGCCGATTGTAGCTGTTATTATTTCAGTTCAACACCATCACCCGCAGAGCAGACCATTTTTACCGCCGCCCGCCAATACCTGCGCGACAAGCTGAGCAACGACGCCCTGCTGCGCAAACCCGACTTCCGCCGTTATTGGTTCAGCAGTGTGTTGAACGGGTTTGGCGGCTATATCAGCGCACTTGCCCTGCCTTTGTGCGCAGTTCTGCTGCTGCACGCGACGCCATCCCAGATGGGCACGCTAGTGGCCTCGCAGGCGATTCCGTTCGCCCTGTTCGCCCTGCCGGCCGGCGTGCTGCTGGACCGCCGCCGCAAACTGCCCATCATGCTGATCAGCCAAACCATCCAGGGATTGACGCTGGCCAGCATCCCCACGGCGTACTGGCTGGGCCTGCTGTCCATACACTGGATGTACTGTACCGCCTTCATCCTCGGCTCCTGCTCCGTGATCGGCGGCGGCGCCGAACAGATCTTCCTCACTTTCCTGGTCGGACGGGAAGGCTTGATCGACGCCCAATCCAAGTTTGCGACGGTAGATTCCGCCTCGCGTCTGATCTCGCCCGGCCTGGCCGGCGTACTGATCCAGTGGCTGACGGCGCCGTTTGCCGTGATCGTCAACGCACTGGGCTTTGTCGTTTCCGTCTTCAACCTGCGCCGCATCAGCGTACGCGATCCTGAGCCCACACCGTCCGACAAGCACCCGTTGCGCGATATCCGCGACGGCCTGGCCTTTATCTGGAGCCGCCCGCTGCTGCGCTCCCTGGCCTGGGGCGCCGGTCTCTGGCATGTCGTGTTCTACGGTTACAGCGCGCTGGGCATTCTGTACGCCACGCGCGAGCTGGGCATGAATCCCGGCACACTGGGCATCACGCAGATGGTGGGCGCGGTCGGCGTATTCACCAGCTCCATGGTGCTGAAACCACTCAACCGCCGCTACGGCCCCGGCGTGACCATGCTGATCGGCGTGGGCTCGACCGCGCTGACCTATACGCTGATGCCCATGATTCCAGCCAACCTGTTCGGCAATCCGCACTTCAGCGCGGCGGCCTGCGCCGGCCTGTCCTTCTTCCTCGACTGCGGCGTGATGCTATTCTTCATGCCCTATATGGCCCTGCGGCAGAAGGTGACGCCGGATGAATTCCTGGGCCGCATGATCTCCACCATGCGCTTCCTGACCGTGGCGATGGCGCCGCTGGGCGCGATGGCGGCCGGCCAGGCTGCCGAGCATTTCGGCATTCGTACCGCCATGGCCGGCGTGGCGACCTGCGGCGTGCTGCTGACGCTGGCGATGGCGCTGTCGCCCTCGATCCGCGCCGTGGGGCCGTCGGCGCCCGAACCTGCCGCCGTGCCGGAACCCGCCGAAGCGTCTTAACTGTGCGCCGGTAGGCGGAGGAAGAGGCTAAGCTGGCTTCCGTGTACTTTGCCGGGAGAGAGCCATGTTCACGACCATTCTGTTGCCGACCGACGGTTCGCCGCAATCGGAAAAGGCGATCCCCACGGCCATCCAGTTTGCCCGCCTGAACCAGGCCAAGATCATCGGCATCTGCGTCATCCAGCCCCTGCCCTTCCCCTCCATGGGCGACAGCGGCGCCGTCATCGACGCCGGCAATTTTGAACATCAGATGGAAAGCGCGGCGCGCCGCAATGTGGAGAAGATCGCCATCGCCGCGCGCGAGGCGGGCATCCCGTTCGAGGGGCTGGTGACTTTATCGCCCAGCCCTTTTGAAGAAATCGTGGAAGCCGCCAGGAAGTTCAACTGCGACATCATCCTGATGGCTTCCCACGGCTACACGGGCCTGAAGAGCCTATTCCTGGGCAGCCAGACCCAGAAGGTGCTGGCCCACACCACTCTGCCCGTGCTGGTATTGCGCTAGTTACTGCTCATTGGCTGCGGCTGCCTGGGCAGCAGAACCCAGATGCTGCCGCGCTGCTTCATGCGGCCCGCATTGTCGGCCGCATCGCCACCGAAACCGAAGAAGTAGTCGACCCGGATCGCACCGCGAATGGCGCCGCCCGTGTCCTGCGCCATGACCAGGCGCTGCAGCGGCACATCGCTGGCCGGCTGGGTGGTGGAGAGGAAGATCGGCGCGCCCAGCGGCAGCTGGGAGGCATCGATAGCCACCGAGCGCTGCGGCGTCAACGGCACGCCCAGGGCGCCCTTCGGTCCCACCTTGGGATCAGGCAGGCGCTCCTCCTTGAAGAAGACATAGCTTGGGTTGACGTTGAACAGCTCCTGCATGCGCGTTGGATGGGCGGCGATCCAGGCCTTGATGCCCTGGGCCGAAGCTTGTTCCAAGGTCAGCTCTCCCGTATCGACCAGATAGCGGCCAATGGACTTGTAAGGATGGCCGTTCTGGTCCGCGTACGCCACGCGCACGGTTTCCTGCGTATCGGTCAGCTGCACGCGGCCCGAACCCTGCACTTGCAGGAAGAAGGACTCCACCGGATCGTCCACCCACAGCAGCTCCTTGCCCGAGCCTTCGGCGCGCTCGATATCGGCGCGGGTGGCGTAGGGCACGACCTTCTTGCCCACCAGGCGGCCGCGCAGGCGCATGCCTTTCAATTCGGGATAGACGCTGGCCAGATCGACGGTGATCAGGTCATCCGGCACTTTATATAAAGGAGTTTGGAACGGGCCGCCCTTTTTGCGCGCGCCGCGCAGCAGGGGCTCGTAGTAGCCGGTGATCAGGCCATCGGCGGCGCCATCGGGCGCGATGACCTGGTTCGGCACCATGAAGGCCTCGAAGAAGGTGCGGATCGCCTGCTCGTCGCCCGCGTTGACGGTACGGGCCACGCCGCAAGGCTCCTTCCAGATAATCTGCTTGCCCAGGACGCCGCACGAGGCCATGAAAGCCGGCCAGACGGCGCGCAGGTCGTCCTTGTCCCAGCCCGGCAGGGCGGAGAAGCTGGCCGGGACCATCTGCATGGCGGCCGGCTTGGACGGCTGGGGCGGCTGCGTTGGCGTCGGCGGGACCGGCGGCGTGGGCTGAGCAGGCGGCACGGGAGGCAGCGGCTGGGCCGGCGGCAGCGGCGTGGAGGTACAGGCGGCCAGCGCCACCGCCACAAGCGTCAGCGGAACGAGTAGACTACGGCGTGTAAATAACATAAGAGGAGATAGGGATTGCTATGTGGGTCTTGATGATAGAAGCGATTGTCGCGTTTTTCCTGCTGGTGTTTATCGTCTGGTGGACTATGTACTCGGGCAAAAAGCCCACGACGCCACCGCAGGACAAGGATACGGCCGAATAAATCAGTGCAGAGTGCGCGGCAGCGACAGCACGAACTCCGGAATCTTCACTTCGAACTGATGGCCATCCTCGGCCACGCAGAAGTATTCGCCGACCATGGAGCCCTGCGGCGTTTGCAGCTGCGAGCCGCTGGTGTATTCAAACTGCTCGCCCGGCTGCAGCAAGGGCTGGTGTCCCACCACGCCCAGGCCGCGCACTTCCTCGACATGGTTATTGGCGTCGGTGATCACCCAGTGGCGCGAAATCAGCTGGGCCGCCACCGTGCCCGTGTTCTTGATCGTGATCGAATAGGTGAACACGAAGCTGGTGCGGTCCGGGTCCGACTGCTCGGGCAGATATTGGGTTCTGACCGACACAGTAAACTCATAAGTTGCCATTAAAATTCCTTAAAAATGCGCTTTTTTCAAGCTTGGCGCTTGAACATCGCGCCAGTCCCACATTGCACCGCAAATTGGCGCAAGGCGCAAGAAGTACACGACTTTGGCTTAAAATATCGGTCTTTACCAATAGCAAGCCTCGCGCCGCCTGACATCATGACCACTTTCCGCATCGCCCCCAGCATTCTCTCCGCCGACTTTGCCCGCCTGGGCGAGGAAGTGCGCAATGTGATTACGGCCGGCGCCGACATCATCCACTTCGACGTGATGGACAACCACTACGTGCCGAACCTGACCATCGGCCCGCTGGTGTGCCAGGCCATCCGTCCGCACGTGAAGGCGCCGATCGACGTGCACCTGATGGTCAAGCCAGTCGACCGCATCATCCCCGACTTCGCCAAGGCCGGCGCCGACATCATCACCTTCCACCCGGAAGCGTCGGAACACATCGACCGTACCCTGCAACTGATCAAGGATAACGGCTGCAAGGCAGGCCTGGTGTTCAATCCCGGCACGCCCATGCACTACCTGGACCACGTGATGGACAAGCTGGACATGATCCTGATCATGTCGGTGAACCCCGGCTTCGGCGGCCAGTCCTTCATCCCCGAAGCGCTGAACAAGATCGCCTACGCTCGCCGCAAGATCGACGAGTCGGGCCGCGACATCCTGCTGGAAGTGGACGGCGGCATCAAGGTTGAGAACATCGCCGCCGCCGCGCGTGCCGGCGCCGACACCTTCGTCGCCGGTTCCGCCATCTTCGGCCAGCCGGACTACAAGGCCGTGATCGACGCCATGCGCGCCCAGCTGGCGACGGTATAAGCATGACGATCAAGCTGGCGGGCGTCCAGGCCGCGATCATCGACCTCGATGGCACCATGCTCGACACGCTGCCTGATTTTCAGGTAGCGCTGAACGGCATGCGCGCCGGTTTCGGCCTCGCGCCCATCACGCAGAAGCAGATCGGCCTGATGGTGGGCAAAGGCTCCGAGCACCTGATCCGCAGCGTCCTGGCGCTCGATTGGGATAAGGACGCCATCGAACTGCGCTTCGACACGGCCATGGACGCCTACCAGCGGCACTACCTGAGCATCAACGGCAATCACAGCGCCCTTTATCCGGACGTGCTGGAAGGCCTGCGGGCGATGCAGGCGCAAGGCCTGCGCCTGGCCTGCGTCACCAACAAGCCGATCTCCTTTACCACACCCCTGCTCAAGCAAAAGGGTTTAGACGGTTTCTTCGAATTGGTCTACGGCGGCGACTCCCTGCCGCGCAAGAAGCCCGATCCCCTGCCCCTGCAAACGGTCTGCCGCGAATTCGGCCTGGCGCCGGCGCAGGTGGTGGCCATCGGCGACTCGTCGAATGACGCGCAGGCCGCGCGGGCGGCGGGCTGCCCGGTCCTGACTGTGCCTTATGGTTACAATCATGGGGAGGCTATACACAAAATCAATTCCGATGGTATAGTGAGCACGCTGCTCGATGCCGCAAACCTGATTCGTTCACAAAACTGAACCAACCTGACTAATGTCTCTGCACAAAAAACACAATGTCAACCAAGCCGGCTCGATTGAGGCCTGGCTGTGGCGACGCTGGCAATCCTGGCAAAACTAAGCCATATTGATTGCTGCCGTCGTGCGCCCTTGTTTAAGGTCCCCACCCGGCAGGTTTTTTGAAAAACTCACCGCCTGAACCTCCCACATTCCCCAGGCGGCATGGAGAGCAGAGATGACCGAACTCGAATTCAAATCGCTGGCCGCGGAAGGCTATAACCGTATCCCTCTGATCGCGGAAGCCTTCGCCGATCTAGAAACGCCGCTCACGCTTTACCTCAAGCTGGCCCAGTCCCAGAACGGCGGCAAGAACACCTTCCTGCTGGAGTCCGTCGTGGGCGGCGAGCGCTTCGGCCGCTTCTCCTTCATCGGCCTGCCCGCGACCACGCTGCTGCGCAATTCCGGCAAGCTGACCGAGATCGTCAAGAACGGCACGGTCATCGAAACGCACGAGGGCAATCCGCTGGAATTCATCGAAGCCTTCCAGGCGCGCTTTAAAGTGGCCGTGCGTCCGGGGATGCCGCGCTTCTGCGGCGGCTTGGCCGGCTACTTCGGCTACGACACCGTGCGCCACATCGAAAAGACGCTGGCAGGCACCCAGCCGAAAGACACTCTGGGCCTGCCCGATATCCAGCTGATGGTGACGGAAGAACTGGCCGTGATCGACAACCTGTCCGGCAAGCTGTATCTGATCGTCTACGCCGACACGACGCAGCCGGAAGCCTTCGCCAAGGCCCGTCAGCGCCTGAAGGACCTGCGCATGATGCTGCGCCGTGGCGTGGATACCCCCGTCACCAGCGCCTCGGTGCGCACGGAGGCGGTGCGCGAATTCGACAAGGCCGACTACCTGAAGGCCGTGGAGCGCGCCCACGAATACGTGATGGCGGGTGACCTGATGCAGGTGCAGATCGGCCAGCGTATCCGCAAGCCTTATGTGGATTCGCCGCTGTCACTGTATCGCGCGCTGCGTTCGCTGAATCCCTCGCCGTATATGTACTTCTACAATTTCGGCGACATGCAGATCGTCGGCGCCTCGCCCGAGATTTTGGTGCGCAACGAGACGCTGCCCGACGGCGAGAAAAAGGTCACGCTGCGCCCCATCGCCGGCACCCGCCCGCGCGGCGCCACGCCGGAACGCGACGCCGAGCTGGCGAAGGAGCTGCTGGCCGATCCTAAGGAGATCGCCGAACACGTGATGCTGATCGACCTGGCGCGCAATGACCTGGGCCGCATCTCCGATATCGGCAGCGTCAAAGTCACCGACCGCCTGGTGATCGAAAAGTACTCGCATGTGCAGCACATCGTCTCCAACGTGGAGGGCAAGCTGAAAAAAGGCATGTCCAACCTGGACGTGCTGCGCGCCACCTTCCCCGCCGGGACGCTGACGGGCGCGCCAAAGGTACGCGCCATGGAAGTGATCGACGAACTGGAGATCAGCAAGCGCGGCATCTACGGCGGCGCCTGCGGCTATCTCTCCTTCGGCGGCGAGATGGACGTGGCGATCGCGATCCGCACCGGCGTGATCAAGGACGGCATGCTCTATGTGCAGGCCGCCGCTGGCATCGTCGCCGACTCCATCCCCGAGATGGAATGGCAGGAAACCGAAAACAAGGCGCGCGCCGTGCTGCGCGCCGCCGAACAAGTGCAAGATGGCCTGGATGGGGAGTTCTGAAATGCTGCTGATGATCGACAATTACGACTCCTTCACCTACAACATCGTGCAGTACTTCGGCGAACTGGGTGAGGACGTGCGCGTGTTCCGCAACGATGAAATCACCATCGCCGAAATCGAAGCCCTGAACCCGGACCGCATCTGCATTTCACCGGGACCGAAGGATCCAGCGCAGGCGGGCATTTCCATCGAGGTGCTGAAGCACTTCGCCGGCAAAAAGCCCATCCTGGGCGTCTGCCTCGGCCACCAGGCCATTGGCGAAGCCTTCGGTGGCAAGGTCATTCGCGCCAAGCAGGTCATGCATGGCAAAACCTCTCTTATCGCGCATACGGGCGTGGGCGTCTTCAAGGACCTGCCCTCGCCCTTCACCGTGATCCGCTACCACTCGCTCGCCATCGAGCGCAGCACGCTGCCTTCCTGTCTGGAGGTGACGGCGTGGACCGACGACGGAGAAATCATGGGCGTGCGGCACAAGGAATACGACATCGAGGGCGTGCAGTTCCACCCCGAATCCATCCTGTCGGAACACGGCCACGCGCTGTTGAAGAACTTCCTCGTTCGCTAAAGAGAGAATCCCATGCCTATCACTCACCAAGAAGCCCTGCTGCGCTGCATCGAACACCGCGAAATCTTCCACGACGAGATGCTGCATCTGTTCCGCCAGATTATGTCCGGCGAAATGTCACCCGTGATGGTGGCCGCCCTGACCATGGGCCTGCGCGTGAAGAAGGAAACCATCGGCGAGATCACCGCCGCCGCGCAGGTGATGCGCGAATTCTCGACCAAGGTGCCGATGGCCGACACCACCGGCCTGCTCGACATCGTCGGCACGGGCGGCGACAACGCGCATACCTTCAATATCTCGACTGCGTCTATGTTCGTCGCTGCGGCGGGCGGCGCGCGCGTGGCCAAGCACGGCGGACGCAGCGTGTCCTCGTCTTCCGGCAGCGCCGATGTGATCGAATCGCTGGGCGCCAATATCAACCTGAAGCCGGAGCAGATCGCGCAGTCCATCGCGCAGACGGGCATCGGCTTCATGTTCGCGCCCAATCACCATGCGGCCATGAAGCACGTGGCGCCCGTACGCAAGGAGCTGGGCGTGCGCTCCATCTTCAACATCCTGGGACCGCTGACCAATCCCGCCGGCGCGCCGAATATCCTGATGGGCGTCTTCCACGCCGACCTGGTGGGTATTCAGGTGCGCGTGCTGCAGCGCCTGGGCGCACAGCATGCGCTGGTGGTCTATGGCCGCGACAATATGGACGAAGTGTCGCTGGGCGCAGGCACCATGGTGGGCGAATTGATCAACGGCGAAATCCGCGAGTACGAAATCCATCCGGAAGATTTCGGCATGCAGATGATCGCCAGCCGCAACCTGCGCGTCACCGGCGCCGCCGAATCCAAGGCGATGCTGATGGATGCGCTGCGCGGCGAACCCGGTCCGGCCTTCGACATCGTGTCGCTGAACGCAGGCACCGCCCTGTATGCGGCGGGTGTGGCCTCCTCTATCGAGGACGGCTTGCAGCGCGCGCGCAAGACCATTACTTCCGGCGACGCCCTGCGCAAGGTCGAGCAATTCGTGCAGGTGACGCAGCAGCTGGGCGCCGCCAATTAAGGAATACCATGTCCGATATCCTGAACAAGATCCTGGCGGTGAAGGCCGATGAAGTGGCCGCCGCAAAAAAACACCGCAGCCTGGAAAGCCTGCGCGCCGAAGTGGAAAGCAACGCCGAGCTGCGCGCAGGCCTGCGCGGCTTCGAGGCCAATCTGCGCAAGAACATCGCCGCCGGCTCGGCAGGAGTGATCGCGGAAGTGAAGAGGGCCTCGCCGTCCAAAGGCGTACTGCGGGCCGACTTCCGCCCGGCGGAGATCGCGGCCAGCTATGCGGCCAACGGCGCCTCCTGCCTGTCCGTGCTGACGGATGTGCAGTTCTTCCAGGGCTCCGTTGAATATCTCCAGCAGGCGCGCGCCGCCTGCGCGCTGCCGGTGCTGCGCAAGGATTTCATGATCGACTTCTACCAGGTTTACGAAGCGCGCGCCATGGGCGCCGACTGCATCCTGCTGATCGTCTCTGCGCTGGACCACGGCCTGATGGCGGAGCTGGAAGCCTGTGCTCATGAACTGGGCATGAACGTGCTGGTGGAAGTCCACGACGGCGATGAACTGACCGCCGCCCTGCGCCTGAAGACCAATCTGGTCGGCATCAACAACCGCAATCTGCGCACCTTCGAGACGTCGCTCGACACCACGCTTGGCCTGCTGTCGCGGATTCCAACAGAAAAACTCGTTGTCACGGAATCTGGCATCATGGTTACTGATGACGTAAAGCGCATGCGCGAGGCTCATGTTCATGCCTTCCTGGTGGGAGAAGCGTTCATGCGCGCGCCGGACCCTGGCGCCGAACTACGCCGCTTGTTCACATAAACTGAAGAGGTAACACCATGGCAGCGACAGCGATTCAATTCTTGAAACGCAGCGTTGCCGGGAGTGCGGCGCTGGCATCCGGCGCCGCTTTGGTGTCCGCGTCCTTGCTGCTGGCGTCCTGCTCGCGGCAGCAGCCAACCGTCCTGCCGCCGCCCGTGGTGGTGGCGCATCCTCCACTACCCGCAGAAGCTCCGCCGGCCCCTCCGCGTCCCGCAGCCAATCTGGAAGAATACAAGGCGCAGATCGCGCAGCAGATCATGTCCGCCAATCCCGGCATGATCTTCAGCGGGCGGCTACCGGAAATGCTGGAAGCGATCGTGGTGCTGGATATCGGCATCGGCCGCGACGGCGAGCTGGAGTCCGTGCATGTACACCGCGCGCCCAGCGACCGCTCGTCGGATATCGCGCTGAATGCGGTGAAGCTGGCGGCGCCCTACCCCAAGCCGGGACACCTGCTCGGGTGGATGCACCACTCGCTGAATTTTTCCGAGACTTTTTTGTTCAACCGCGACTACCGCTTCCAGCTGCGGACGCTGGCCGGGCCGCAGTAGGCCTCAGGCGTAGAGCGCGCGTAGCGGCACAGTGGCCGGTTCCGCGATCTCGATCCGGTCGCGGCCATTTTCTTTTGCGCGGTAGAGGGCGCGGTCGGCGCGCAACAGCAGGCCGTCCAGATCCTCGTTTGGATCGAGCTGGGAAGCGATGCCGATGCTGACCGTGTAAGGCGGCAGCGGCGCCTCGTCGCCGACATCGGCACGGGGCAGGCGCAGCACGGCCTGAATGCGCTCCGCCACCGCGCGGGCCCGCTCCAGCCCCGTGTCCGGCAGCAGCACGATGAATTCTTCGCCGCCGAAGCGGGCCAGGTGGTCCGTCAGGCGCAGCGCCTTGCCGATCACGCCCGCCACGTCGACCAGCACGCGGTCGCCCATGGCATGGCCGTGGCAATCGTTGATCTTCTTGAAGAAGTCGATGTCGATGCTGAGCAGCGCCATCACGCCGGGCTCGCGCCGCAACAGCGCCCGTTCGCGCACATAGATGTCGCCAAAGCCGCGCCGGTTCAGCACCTGGGTCAGCGGGTCCAGCGTCGAACGCTTTTCCAGGATGGATTGCAGGCGGCGCGTGGCCACCGTCATGAAGGTCACGGTCAGCACCAGCGCCATGAAATTGGCCGCCGCCAGATACAGGCTCTGGAACGGGCCTGAGCGCAGCAGGTCGAAATCGCCGCCATTGCCGCCGCCCGCCAGTATCACGACCCCGCGCGTGAGCACGATCAAAGACTGCACCAGCACCAGCACGCCAAAGAACCAGGTGGAGAAGTGGCGCGAGCCGTGACGCACGATCAACTCCAGCTGGCGCGCATAGAAAACCAGCGCCAGGAAGGAGAAGAAGGCGATCCGCATGGCGATATCGGGCTGTATCAGCAGGAAGTAGCCTATGCCGGCCATGCCCACGCACCACAGCAGATGGAATAAGCGCCAGCTGGGCGCGCGGCCGTAGAACAGCTGGGTGCCGACCATGATCAAGCCCAGGCCCCACAGCAGCAGCGCGTTGGCGCTCATGAGCGGGATCGCGTCCGGCATCAGTGCGGCGTTACGCAGCATATAGGACAGCGCCGCGATCACCAGCAGCAGCAAGCCAGCCGCCCAGTGATCCAGTCCCTTGATCTCCTCCGGAAAACTGCGATGGGCCGAATACAGGACCACGCTCATGGCGCCGCCCATGACGGCGGACATCAGGATGACGGTGGAGGGATCGAGGTTGGTCACGGTTTAACGCGCCGCGCTGGGACGCAGTGGGCCGGTCTTCTTGCGCGCGGCGTCCAGCGCCAGCGTGATGCCGGGCACGCGGTCGCCCTGCAGCTTGACCTTGAAGGTCATCAGCTCGTCGCGGCGGAAGGCGTGCACTTCAACCGAGTCACCGACGGCGTAGCGCGACAGCAGGTTATCAAGGTTGGTGGCATTCACGCGCAGGCCGTCGACGGCCACCAGCACGTCGCCCGCCGACAGGCCGCCCTTGTGCGCCGCGCCGCCTTCGTGGACGGCGGACAGCTTGCAGTCGTTGCCGTCGCGCCCCACGTTCGCGTCGAAGCTGGGCTTGGACGATTTGCGCTCGTCGCTGTACTTGATGCCGAATGGCGCCAGCAGCTTGGCCAGCGGCAGATCTTCCGTGCCACGGATGTATTTCTCGAAGAAGGACTTGAGGCGCATGCCGCTGATTTCATCGAACAGCGCTTCCACCTCGGCCGGCGTGACGCCGCGTCCAACACCCTTGTAGAAATCGCGGCCATAACGGTCCCACAGCGCCAGCATGACATCGTCCAGCGATTTTTTACCGGCCGTCTTGGCCCGGATGGTCAGGTCGAAGGCCAGCCCGATCAGCGAGCCCTTGGTGTAGTAGCTGATGATGGCGTTGGGCGCGTTCTCGTCCTGGCGGTAGTACTTGCCCCAGGCGTCAAAGCTGGAATCGGCCACGCTTTGCTTGGTGCGCCCGCTGCCGCGCAGGACGCTGGCTATGGTTTTACCCAGCAGCTTGAAGTAAGCCGGTTCCGCGATCACGCCGGAACGCACCAGTATCAGATCGTCGTAGTAGCTGGTGAAGCCTTCGAACAGCCAAAGCAACGGCGAGTAGTTTTCCACCTGCAGGTCGTAGGGCGCGAAAACGGCGGGCTTGATGCGCTTGACGTTCCAGGTGTGGAAGTACTCGTGGCTGCACAGGCCCAGGAACTGCATATAGCCGTCGCTGACGTCCTTGTCTTTGGCCTTGGCCAGCGTCGGCAGGTCGGCACGGGAGCAGATCAGCGCCGTCGAGGCGCGGTGTTCCAGGCCGCCGTAGCCATCGCCTACGGCCAGCGTGAGGAAGACGTAGCGGTCCATCGGCGCTTTCTTCGCTTTCGGCTCGAAGAAGGCGATCTGCGTTTCGCAGATGGATTTCAGGTCGGCGCACAGGCGAGCCATGTCCAGATTGGGCACACGGCCGCTGATGACAATGTCGTGCGGGATGCCGTGGGCCTTGAAAGTAGCCAGCGCAAAGTCGCCCAGCTCCACCGGGTGGTCGATCAGCTCATCGTAATTGGCAGCCGCGTAGGTGCCGAAGCCATAGCGCTTGGCCTTCAGTTCCGGCAGCGCGGTGGCGACGCGCCAGGTGGCGGCGGCCGGATCGGCCGGACGCTGGATATCCACTACATGCTGCGCATCCTCCTGTCCCAGTACGCGCAGGAAGACACTGGTACCGTTGAAGAAGGCGTGGGTCTGGTCCAGGTGAGCGGCGCGCACCGACAGGTCCCAGGCATAGACTTCGTAGTGCAGGGTCAGGGCGCCCTGCTTCACCGGCGCGGCTTGCCAGCTGTGCTTATCGAGCTTGATCAACGCCACCGGCTGGCCATTGGACTCGGCACGGATACGCACGATATTGCGCGAGAATTCGCGGATCATATAACTGCCGGGAATCCAGGCTGGCAGCGCGAACACCTGGCCTTCCGCTGCGGGATCGGCCACGGTCAGCGTCACCTCGAACAGGTGCGCGGCGAGGTCCTTGCCGACGATGGTGTAGTTGATGGCTGGGGTGTTTCGGGTTGGCTTCTTCATCTTGAATCTCTTGCTTTACAAATCGGCTGGCGTGTCGATATCGCGCAGTATGCCATGATCGTTCACGATTAGTTCAGTTACCGAATGATTTTTTAATATCGAACGCGCGCCCTGGTCGCCTTCCAGCGCCAGCAGCAGCGGCAAATGGCGGGGACTGAAGGCGACGGGATTGCCGCGCCGGCCATCATGCACAGGCGCGGCGATGTCGGCGCCGTCCGCAATGGCCTGCGCCAGCGCGCGCATGGTGGAGGGCTGCACATAGGGCATGTCGCCCAGTGCGATCAGCCAGCCTTCGGCCTCTCTCGTTTGGGAGATGGCGTGGGTAAGGGATGCGGCCATGCCGCTATCGGCATCGGGACAGATATCGACTTCGCAGCCCAGGGCCGCCAGCAGGGAGGCCACTTGGTCGTCGCCGGGACGCACCACCGCAACCACGCGCGGCAGCACGGCCAGCAGATTTTTGGCGCTGGCGGCGACGACGGAATCGCCGGCGCCATCACCCAGCGCCTGCAGCAGCTTGTTTTGCAGGCCGGACGGGTCGAACCGCTTGCCCCGTCCAGCCGCCAGCAGGATGCCGGTCAGCGCCATGCGCCCGCCTGTCAGGCGGTGACGCTGGACAGGTCGAACGGCAGCTTGCGCAGACGCTTGCCCGTCAGCTGGAACACGGCATTGGCCAGCGCAGGCGCCAGCGGCGGCAGGCCCGGCTCGCCCATGCCGGTCGGCGGGTCGTTGGACGGCACGATATTCACATCGACCTTGGGCATGTCCGGCATGCGCGCCACCGTGTACTCGCTGAAGTTCTGCTGCTCCACCACACCGTCCTTGAGCGTGATGGCGGCGCCGGGCAGGGTCATGCCGAGGCCCATCAAGGCCGCGCCCTGGATCTGGGCCTCGATGGTCATCGGATTGACCGGCTGGTTGCAGTGCACGCCCGCCGTCACCGTGTGCAGATGCGGCGCGCCGTCCTTGATGGAGGCCGTCACCACATAGGCGATCACGGTGTTGAAGGATTCGTGCACGGCCACGCCCCAGGCCTGGCCTTTCGGCAGATGCTTCTTGCCGTAGCCCGACTTGGCCACCGCCAGGTCCAGCGCGGCGATGTGGCGCGGGTGCTTGTCGCCGATGAGTTTTTTGCGGTAGGCCACCGGGTCCATCTTGGCGGCATGCGCGGCTTCGTCGATCAGCGTTTCCATGACGAAGGCGGTGTGGGTCGAGCCGACGGAGCGCCACCACAGCACCGGCACATTGGCCTTGGCGATGTGGGCGCTCAGGTTCAGCGGCACTTCATACGGCTCGCCCATGCCTTCCACCATGGTGGCATCGACGCCGTCCTTGACCATCATCGGCTCGAACGGCGTGCCGGAGATGATGGACTGGCCGACGATGACGTGGTTCCAGGCGACGATCTCGCCCTTGTCGTCCAGGCCCAGCTCCGCGCGGTGGACGTGCGATGGACGGTAGTAGCCGCCCTTGATGTCGTCCTCGCGGCTCCAGATCACCTTGACCGGATCGGTCTTGCCGCTGGCGCGCCAGGCTTTGGCGACGTTGACCGCCTCCACCAGATAGTCCGAGGTCGGCACGGCGCGGCGGCCGAAACCACCGCCCGCCATCATCGTATTCAGCGTCACCTGCTCCGGCTTCAGGCCGGCGGTGCGGGCGATCGCGCCCTGGTCGATGGTCTGGAACTGGGTGCCGGCCCACACGGTGCAGCCGTCAGCGCGCAGATCGACCACGCAGTTGAGCGGCTCCATGGGCGCGTGCGCCAGGTAAGGGAATTCGTAGACAGCGGTGATCTTCTTCGGCGCGGAAGCCAGCTTGGACGTGTCGGCCTTCTTCACCGGCGCGCCGGGCGTTTGCGCCAGCGCCTTGTAGTCAGCCAGCTGCTTCTCGCTGCTGACTTTTTCAACGCCGCTGGTGTCCCATTCAATTTGCAGCGCTTCGCGGCCCTGCTTGGCGGGCCAGTAGCCTTCCGCGATCACGGCCACGCCGCTGCCGCCACGGTCGGTCGGCACTTGCAGCACGTCGATCACGCCCTTGATGGCCTTGGCTTTGCTGGCGTCGAACGACGCCACCTTGGCGCCAAATACGGGCGGACGCGCCACCACGGCCACCTTGCTGCCCGGCTCCTTGAAGTCCATGCCGAATTGCTGCTTGCCGCTGGACTTCAGGCGCGCATCGAGGCGGCGCATCGGTTTGCCGATGATGCGGAAGTCCTTGGCGTCCTTCAGCTTCACGGTCGCAGGGACGGGCTGCTTCATGGCCGCATCGGCCATCGCACCGTAGGTGGCCTTCTTGCCACCAGGGCCAATCAGCATGCCCTTGGAGGTCGTGACCTGGTCCGGCGACACCTTCCATTCCTCGGCCGCCGCCGCGATCAGCATGGCGCGCGCCCTGGCGCCGATTTCGCGGTACTGCGTGAACGAGTGCGCCACCGAGCCAGAGCCGCCCGTCATCTGGATGCCGAAAGCCGGGTCCTTGTACTGGTCGCCCGCAGGCGCCAGCGCGCTGCGGATCTGCGACCAGTCGGCGTCCAGCTCTTCGCAGATCATCATCGGCAGCGCCGTATGCACGCCCTGGCCGAATTCCAGACGGTTGACCTGCACCGTGACGCTGTTGTCCGGCGCGATATGCAGGAAGGCGTTCGGCTCATACACCTTGGCCGGCGGCTGCTGCGCATTGGCGAAGCGTCCGCCGGTGGGCAGGAAGAAGCCCAGCACCAGGCCGCCGCCAGCGACGGCGCCCGCCTTGAGGAAGCTGCGGCGCGATACGCCGCCGCCCTGTGCACCCGCCGCCGGAGCGGCCACGTTTTCCTGATTCAGCCATTCGATCCGCATGACGTCTCCTTAGGCGATGGCCTTGGCCGCGTCCTTGATGGCTGCGCGGATACGTTGATAGGTGCCGCAGCGGCAGATACTCCCGCTCATGGCGTTGTCGATGTCGGCGTCGCTGGGCGATTTGTTCGTCCGCAGCAGGGCCGTCGCGCTCATGATCTGGCCGCTCTGGCAGTAGCCGCATTGCGGCACGTCGATCTTGACCCAGGCTTCCTGCACGGCCTTGCCCACCTTGTCGTGCTCCATCGCTTCGATGGTGGTGATCTTCTGTCCCACCGCCGCGGAGATGGGCGTGATGCAGGAGCGGATCGCCTGGCCGTTCAGGTGCACGGTGCAGGCGCCGCACAGGGCCGCGCCGCAACCGAACTTGGTGCCGGTCATATTCAGGTTATCGCGCAGCGTCCACAGGATGGGGGTGGACGGATCGGCATCCACCTGCGTGTCTTTGCCATTGATATTCAGGGTAATCATCAGGTCTCCTCTGAGGAACTACGTGAATTACTGCTTGATCGAAGCCAGTTTCGCTTCCAGCGCCGGGGCGTCGATGGCGCCTGGGACGCGGCTGCCGTCGGCGAAGAAGATCGATGGCGTGCCGGTGATGTGCAGCTTGTGGCCCAGGGCCAGCACGTCGTCGTTCGGCGTGGCGCAGGAGGCTGGCGCGGCTGGCGCGGCTTTGCCCGCCACCATCCAGTCGTCCCAGGCCTTGTTGCGGTCCGGCGCGCACCAGATGTTCTTCGACTTGACGGCCGAATCGTCGGCCAGGATGTTGTACATGAAGGTGTAGACGGTGATGTTGTCCATCGCCTTCAGGGTATTCTGGCGGAAGCGCTTGCAGTAGCCGCAGTTCGGGTCCTCGAACACGGCGATCACACGCTTGCCGTCGCCCTTCACCAGCTTGACGGCTTTATCCAGCGGCAGGTCGGAGAACTTGATCTTGTTCAGTTCATCAATGCGCTCGCGGGTCAGGTCGGTCGACGTCTTGACGTTGTAGATATGGCCGGAGAACAGATAGGTCGCCGTCTTGTCGGTGTAGAGGATTTCGCCGCCGACGTGGATCTCATACAGGCCGCTGTATGGCGTCTCGCGCACGGATTCGATCTTGGCGCCCTCACCCAGGCGCGGCTCGATCAGCTTCTTGATGGTGTCTTCAACCTTGGGCGTTTCGGCGTTCACACAGGACGCCATCAGCGCCGACAACGACAGCAAAACCAGCTTACTACTCTTTCTCATAATTACTCCGGTGTGTTCCCATCGCGTGGGAGATCAGGCGGCGCTTCAGCGCGGGCAGTTTATCCAGCAAGTTTAATCCGAAATTGCGCACCACGCGCAGCGGCTCCAGATTGGCGCCGAACAGGCGCGCCAGGCCATCGGTGGTGAACTGCATCAGCAGCACGTCCTCTTTGCGCGCGCGGGCATAGCGGGCCAGCACGCGCTCGTCGCCGATGCTGCGATGGGCTTCGCGTTCGCTCAGCGTTCGCGCCAGCTGGGCGACGTCGGCAAAGCCCAGATTCATGCCGTGGCCGGCCAGCGGGTGCACCACGTGGGCCGCGTCGCCCACCAGCGCCACGCGCGGCGCGATCATGGCATGGGGGCGCATCAGCGTCAGCGGGAAATCGCGCACCAGCTCCGGCTGCAGCGGCGTCAGCGCACCCAGCTTCTCCTGCGCATAGACGGCCAGGCGCTTGGCCAGCGCGTCGGCGGATTCGCGCCGCAGCACGTCGGCCAGCGCTTCAGGCGCCGACCACACGAGCGACACCTGCTTGCCCGGCAGCGGCAGCAGCGCGACGATGCCCTCCGCTCCCGTGAACCACTGGAAGGCGGCGCCATGATGCGGCAGCTCGCAGGCAAAGTTGGCCACCACGGCACGCTGGCCGTAAGAACGGTAATCGAGGCCGATGTCGCACTGGCCGCGCACCCAGGACTGGGAGCCGTCCGCGCCCACCACCAGTTCGGCGCGCAGATGGCCGCCGTCGTCCAGGTGGATGGTGATGCTGTCGTCGTCGCGCGCCATGCCGATGGCGCGGCCGGTCACGAAGTGCACGTCCGGCGCGAACTTGAGGGCGGCGTCCAGCGCCTGGTTGAGATTACGGTCTTCCACGATCCAGGCCAGGGTGCCCGTGTGAGCGCCATAGGCGTCGAAGGCCAGGCCGCCGGCCTGGGCGCCGTCGCCGCTGATGACCATGGCGTCCACGGGCGCCACGCGTTCGGCGTCCAGCGCGCCCCACACCTTCAGCGACGAAAGGAGGTCGCGCGCCGTATGATTGAGCGCGTAGACCCGCGCATCCCACCCCTGCCCGGCTGCCGCGACGGCCGTTGGTCCAGGCGGGCTGAGCAGCGTCACGCGCTGCCCGGCCTGGGCCAGCGCCAGCGCGGCGGTCTTGGCGATGGCGCCATTGCCAACGATACAAATATCACTCTGGGAGTTGCGACTTGCCGGGGCTGGGGAGGATGGAATATTCATCCGGGCATTATAGCCTTTAAGGCAAAAAGAATTCCCCGCTTGCATTTTCGCCGCCACATGCTATAATTCTGCTCCTTGGCCTGGTAGCTCAGTTGGTAGAGCAGAGGATTGAAAATCCTTGTGTCGGTGGTTCGATTCCGCCCCGGGCCACCAAGAATAAAAAGTGAAAACGCCGGTCTTTGCAGGTCGGCGTTTTTCGTTTACCTCCCGTCAATTGCCATCATCACGATGATGCGTCCAGGCTGAAGCAGAGGCCCGCGCACTGTCATAAATCCTGTGACAAATCGTGTATTTCCCGGCGTTTTAATATCCTATATTGCATTGACAAATCTCAAACTCTTGCGAGGTTTGCATTCCCTTGGGGCGTGTTTTGTCCACGGGGCCTGACGTGAAACAGGTACGCATTTGGAGTCTACGATGGCACATCAACTGGCGAAGATTAAGCACGTAGTGCAACTGATGTTAGAAAATCGCTCATTCGATCAGATGCTCGGCTTCCTGTACGAAAAGAGCGGCAACAAATCGCCGCTCGGCCACAAATTCGCTGGTCTGACCGGCGACGAGAGCAATCCGGACGGCACCGGCCGCACCATTCCAGTTTTCAAAATCACCGACGCCGCCGATCATCCCTACCTGATGCCGGGCGCGGACCCGGGCGAAGGCTTCTACAACACCAATCTGCAGCTGTTCGGCACTCAGCATCCCGCAGCGGGAAGCAAGCCGAACAACAAAGGTTTCGTGACCAATTTTAAAACCGCCATCCTCGCCGATCGCGCCAAGCACTACAGCGACACGCTGCCGACGACGCAGGCGAACGAGATCATGGGGATGTATGCGCCTGAAGCGCTGCCGGTGATGTCAGCGCTGGCGCGCGGCTATGCGGTCTGCGACTGCTGGTTTGCCTCCGTACCGACTCAGACTATCCCCAACCGCGCGTTTGCGGCCGCCGCGACTTCACAGGGGCACCTCGACAATCACGTCAAGCTCTTCACCTGCCCCAGCATCTTTGGCCGCCTCAACGACAAGAAGCTGGACTGGGGCATCTACGGCTTCAACCGCGCGCCGCTGACCCGGATGGATTTCCCCGACACCATCCATGCCGACCCCAGCCACTTCGGGCATTTTTCTGATTTCAAGAAACGGGCGGAAGCGGGAACCCTGCCTGCCTATTCCTTCCTCGAACCCAGTTTCGGCGCCAGCGGCAACAGCCAGCACCCGAACTACAATGTGGCCCTGGGCGAACAACTGTTATACGACTTGTACTGCGTACTCAGAACCAGCCCGGCCTGGGCCGAAACGCTGCTGATCATCAGCTACGATGAGCACGGCGGCAATTATGACCATATCGCGCCGCCCCAGAACGCCACCCCACCCGACGACACCGTTGGCGAATTCGACAACTTCGACTTCAAGCGCTTTGGCGTGCGCGTTCCGGCCCTGCTGATTTCCCCTCTGATCGAGGCAGGCACGGTGTTTCATCCGGACCACGGCACGGTCGACCACACCTCCGTCCTGAAAACGCTGGAACTGCGCTTCGATTTGCCGCCCTTGACCAAGCGCGACGCGGCGGCGCCTGATCTTGGCGACGTTTTGACGCTGGCTAAAGCGCGCACTGACGACGTGCTGGCCGGCGTGCTGGTGCCGCAATCGGAGCAGAAGCATCCCAACCCGTCTGTGCCATCGGAACTGGAGAAAGTCCACGCGATGAAGGTGGCAAGCTTGCCCTTGCCTGACGAGCATGGTCATTTCAAACATCAACCGCCGGAGTTGCTGACCAGCGGCGCTTTGCATGACTATGTGGAAGGCCGGACCGCGGCCTGGAACGAACATTTGCGCCGCCATCAATGAGTGAACACGCCACCTTCGGGTGGCGTTTTTTTTGCCCGGCTAAATCCAGTGTCCCTCGAGCATAGTCTCGCACAGCTCGACCCAGGCGCGGGCGGCGTGGGACAGGTAGCGGCCGTTCCAGACATGGGCCAGCCGCCAATGGATTTCAGGCTCGACGACGCGCACCGCCGCCACTTCTATCGCGCTGAGCCGGTGAATGAAAGGCTCCGGCAGCAAGGCCACGCCGACGCCGGCGGACGCCATCGACACCAGCCAATCCCACTGCCCGCTTTGCGCGGCGACCGTCGGCTCCAGCCCATGCCGCTGGAATACCTGGCGCAGGGCGCGCGTCAGCGCAAACTCATCCTTTAGCAGCACCAGGGGCAGCGATTCCAGCTCGGCCAGCTTTATGGTCGTTTTATTGGGGCGAAAGGTATTGAGCTTGGCCACCGCCCAGATGGGAAACTTGGCCACCTCCGTCGCCTGCAGATCCAGCTCGGGATCGACGGGCAGGATGGTCATGCCCACTTCCAGTTCCCCCGTCGCCACCAGCCGCTCGATGCCCTGGCCAGTGTCTTCCCGCAGGATCAGCTCGATGTCGGGATGGCGCTCGCGGAAGGCCTTGAGCACGGGCGTGAACAAGAGGTTGATCATGGGCGGAATGCCGACCGCCAGACTGCCGCGCTGCAAGGCCCGCGTGTCCTGCAGCTCCGTGGTCAGCAGGCGCATGGAATTCAGCATCTCCTGTCCGCGTTCAAACACGATGCGGCCCGCATCGGTCAGCACCAGCTTGCGGCCCTGGCGGATCAGCAGCGCCTCCCCTACCTCATCTTCCAGCTGGCGCACCATCTTGCTGATGGTGGACTGGGTGACGTGCATCGTCTCCGCTGCCTGGGTAAAGCTGTTGAGCTGCACAGTGGTGACGAAATAGCGCAAAGAGCGAATGTCCAAAATATTCTCCACCCATGAATTTTCCGACTCACATGGTGGATTTTAAGTCATAAGCCCCATGATTGGCGTGACTATACTTTTCTTACCCCCACCGAAATGGAGTTTGAAATGAAAGTCTTTGTCACCACCGCCATGCTGCTGTCATTCGCTATCGCCAATGCCCAAGCCATCGCCGCGCCAGCCGCACACAAGCTGCCACTCGACCACGGTCCCCGCGCCACGTCCACGCCCTGGCTGAACAAGCTGGCCCGCGAACGCCAGGCCGCGCAGCGTGTGCAGCCCTCCATCGCGGACAAGCAGCACTGAATTTTTCAGGCGTCCAGGAATCCCGACGGCTTTGCATCGAACATCTTCTTGTGCGCGTCCATGCAGAAGTAGTAGGTGCGGCCCCGGTAGACGGAGGACAGCGCAGCCACCTTGGCCACGTCCATGTCGCACACGGGACATAGCGGGTGCTGGTCGGTCGAGCGTGGCCGCGTGGCATAGGCCAGGTTGGATTCCGGATTCAGCCAGCCCTGTCCCTGGTATTCCAGCGTATAGGCCGTACTACGCGCCACTTCGCGCCCGAAATAGCGCTCCACCACCCGCAGCGCCAGGTCGATCCCGGACGAGAGCCCGCCCGAGCTGGCGAACTTGCCCGCTTCGACATAGCGCGCTCCCCGCTTGAGCGTAATGTCGGGGAAGGTCATCGCGAATTCGCTGAAGGCGCCGTGGTAGGTGGTGGCGGCCTTGCCGGACAACAGTCCCGTTTTCGCCAGCAGGAAGGCGCCGGTGCAGACCGACATGGTCAGGTCCGCATCCTGCGATGCTTTCCTCACCCACGCCAGCGCCGCCTCGCCATGGTCGTGCTGCGCGGGGATGACGATCACCTTGGGCGCGGGCGCATTGGCGAAGGTGTAGTCGGGGACGATGGTCATGCCGCCGCTGGCCTTGATCGGCCGGGTTGTCGCGGCCACCGTGTAGAGCTGGAACACCGGGTCCGCAGCCCGCCCCGGAACGTTGACGTTTTCGAAGACTTCCCACGGTCCGGCAAAGTCGATCACGGTGGCATCGTCCGACAGAAGAAAAGCCACGGGGATGCTGCCCTCGGCCGGCGGGTGCAGCGGATCGGCCGCGATTTGCATAGGCTGTGATGCGGCTTTGCTCAGCGCTGGCAGCGCCGCAGTCAACCCCATTGCGGTCGATAAGCGAAAAAGGTCACGTCTGTTCATGATTAAATCCCTGGAAAGTTGAGGCATCCAGTCTCCCACCGCGCCGGCGGCGGCGCGATGCACCTGGCTGCAGGCCGCCGTGAGTTCGCTGCAAAACGTCACCCTGGCCCAGGTTTTCCCCTATGATGGCGCCATGACGGCAACTGCTCACTCCTCAACCAAAACTTGGCGCTATATGCTTGGCCCCTGGCTGGCCCTGCCCCTGTTCGATGCGACGCAGACCGTGGTCTCGATGCGCGCCATGGGCATGCAGCACAATTGGCCGATGCTGTTTGCGGTGACGATGGCCTCCTGGCTGATCTGGGCGGCGTTCACGCCTGTCGTGCTGGCTTTGCTGCGGCGCTTACCCATTCCATCAAGGCAGGTGCTGCCTTGGGCTGTGCATGGTGCGGCCTGTCTGGCGATTGCCGCAGCATGGGCCACCTGGTCCGCGCTGCTGGAACATCAGACCAATCCCTTTGCCTGGCCCACAGGTCCCGGCTCTTTTCCGCTGCTTTGGCAATCCAAATTTCTGGGTAATCTGATCGGCGATGTGATCCTGTATGGCGCGATTGTGGCGCTCAGCATCACCTTCGATGCTCACCAACGCCTGCTGCATCAGCGCGAGGCCAGCGCGCGCCTGTCGGAGCTGCTGGCGCAGGCCCAGTTGGCCGCACTCCGCCTGCAGATCGAACCGCATTTCATCTTCAATGCACTCAATGCCGTCACGGGACTGATCCGAGAAAAAAAGGATAACGAGGCAATTGCCGCCATCGCGGCCCTGGGCGATCTGCTGCGGCGTGTGACGGACCGTTCGGAACGCCAGTTCGTAACGCTGGAGGACGAAGCTGACTTCCTGCGCAAATACCTCGACATCCAGCAGATGCGCTTTGGCGAGCGGCTGAACTATCGGATCGACATTCCCGGCGCGCTGATGAAGGCGCAGGTGCCGGATTTTGTCGTGCAGCCGCTGGTGGAAAACGCCATCAAGCACGGCATCGCCAAGCGCGCCAAAGGCGGCGGCTTGAACGTGTCCGCGATATGCGACGGCGCCGTTCTGACGCTGAGCGTCTTTAACGATGGCCCTGCGCTGCCCGATCAGGTGCAGGATGGCGTGGGGCTGTCCAACACGCGCCGGCGGCTGCACGCGCTCTACGGGAATGCGCAGGCACTGATGCTGAACAACCAGGCTAGCGGCGTGCTGGCGACGATTACCCTGCCCTATCGCGAGGCATGATGGAGCACAGCCAGGCGCCCTTGCGCGCGGTGATCATCGACGACGAACCGCTCGCTCGCAGCAATCTGGCCGTGCTGCTGGCGCGCGATCCCGCGATCTCCATCGCCGGCCAATACGGATCGGCGGAAGACGCTTTGGCGGCGCTGCCTGACGCCAGGCCGGACATCGTCTTTCTCGATGTCGAAATGCCGGAATGCGACGGCTTTGAACTGCTGGAGCGCATAGGCCCTTCTCCAGCCTTTGCCATCGTCTTCGTCACCGCGCATCACCAGTTTGCCTTACGAGCCTTTGAAGTGGGCGCGCTGGACTATCTGCTCAAGCCCTTCGATGATCAGCGCTTCGAGCGCGTGCTGGTGCGCGCAAAAGAACGGCTGCAGACTCCCGGCGAAACGCGCCGCTTCATCATCAAGAACGGCAATACGCTGGAAGTGGTGAAGTTCGCGGACATCGACTGGATCGAGGCCAGCGATTATTACTCAACGCTTCATGCAGACGGCCGGACACATATGCTGCGCCGCAGCCTGGCGGAGCTGGAAAGCCTGTTGACGGTGCACGGTTTTCACCGCATCCACCGTTCCGCCATTGTCAATCTCGACCGCGTGCGAACGCTGGAAATCCGCGAAGACGGCGAATACGAAGTGGTGCTGGAATCCGCGCAGCGCCTGCGCATGAGCCGGCGCTACCGCAAGGCCGTGCTGGAGCGGCTCGCTTGATCACGGTTATTTCTGCGTTTTGAGATAGGCGATCAGGTCGGCGCGGTCCTGGGCGTTCGGCACGGAGTAGGCCATCTTCTGGCCCGGGATAAGTTTTTCCGGATTGGCCAGCCACTGCTCCAGCGTCTTGTCGCCCCAGACCACTTTGCTCTTCCGCAGAGCAGGACTGTAGGCGTAATCCGCCACGCTGCCCGCTTTGCGGCCGAATACGCCACGGTGGGCGGGGCCGACGCGGTTGGCGTCGATCGAGTGGCAGCCAATGCAGCGCGACGCATACAGCGTCGCGCCGTTCGCGGCATCGCCGCCGGCAAAGGCGGGCGTGCACGCGAACAGGATCAGCAGAGAAAAAGGAATACGCATCAGGCGCCGAACAGCATGGCTTTCGGCAGCGGCTGGCCGAGCGCCTGGTTCAGCACAGCGTAGTGCGCCACTTCGTCGGCGGCCAGGCGGGCGGCAACGTGCGCCAGCGAACGCTCCTTGAAGGATGGGATCACGCCCAGATAGGCATTGGTCGCGCCCAGCTCCAGGGACAAGGCGAACTTCAGCACGTCCGTCTGCGACTTGAGCGAGCCTGCGTTCAGGGCCTTGGCGTATTCATCCAGGCTCTTTTCCTGGACTGGCTTGCCGCCCATTTTCTGGATCGCACCGATCAGCAGGTCGCGGTGCACCTTGTGGTCGTCCTGGAATTTCAGCGCGATGTCCAGCACGGGCTTTTGCAGCAGGCCGCTTTTGGCGCTCAGGGTGTAGGCGTTGATACCTTCATGCTCCAGCGCCAGCGCCACGTTGAGGATGGCGACGTCGCCGGCAGGATCGGCGGAGCTGGCCGCAGCCAGCGCTTCCTTGCCACCCAGGAGCAGCAGGCCGCCAAGGGACAGGGTGCCCAGGGTTGCGCCTTGCAGGAAGCTGCGGCGTGGCGATTGGATGGCGTTGCTTTTGTCTTCGTTCATGTGATTCTCCGTGAGGTACGCCTGAAAGGAAAAGTATGGCGTTCGTGCAGCATTAGATGAGCGCGCTGCACGCGGCGTTCCCGAGTTCCGAAAAATATTTCGGCTCATCACGGAAGAATCTTGAGGGGCTTGCCTTTTTCAACAATATAGTGGGCGAGCGCCTTGAAGCGCACGCTGCCGTGATTGCAGACGTTGTGCATTTCGTTCGGCGCGAATTGCAGCGGCTGCCCGGCTTTGAGGTGCAAGTCCGGCTTGTTGTCGAATTGCGCCACCGCCTCCCCTTCCAGCACATAGGCGCTTTCGAAGCCGGGATGCGCATGGCGGCTCGTGCACTGGCCGGGCTCGAGCTCGGCAATGACCATCAGGATCTGGTGGTCTGCCGGATAGTCGATGGTCTGCAGCACCGTACGCTGCTGGGCCGACGCGCCGCCGGCAATGATGGCAAACAGGATGGCGGACGACAGCATCGCCGCTGGACGTTTGATGAAAGACATTCTATTTCCCCCTGTGTTTGTTTATGTCTTAGTGATGGCGAGGATCATCCTCGTCGTGGACGTACTTGATGCCCAATGGACCGAAACCGGCCACCTGGGTCGTGTAGTCGCCCGATTTCGCCCAATGGAAGTGCGGCGTATTGGCCGGCAAAACAACAACGGCGCCCGGCGGATAGGCTTGCAGCTTGTCGGGGTCGAAGGTGGTGCCGAGGCCGATATAGAACACGCCGGACACCACGGTGTAGATGCGGTCTTCCGGATGCGTATGGGGCATCAGCTTCACTCCGGCAGGCAGCTTCACCCGCACCACATAAGGCCCCGGCTTGGACGGTTCGCCCACCACGACCGACAGCCGCGCCTCCGGCGGGAAGGCCGGGAAGGCCTGCCACTTGAGGTTTTCCGAGAGGACGGAACCGAACTGTTTGACGGGCAGGCTCTGTCCGCCTTTACCCGCCGCCGCGTCCGCCGCGCCGGGCGCCGCGATGCCGAGTTCCTGGGCGCCGGCGGCACCGGCGATGGCGGCCGCAGCCGCGATTGGAACAAGCTTTTTGAGGAATTGCATTTCTAATACTCCCTTGGTTATCGGTATCTTCATCATAGGAAACATCCTGTTGTACTTCAAGGGAACAATTTGTACTTTTTTGAAAAAACCGCCGCCACTACTGGCAATTCAAGGCCGAAGCATTATCCTGATGTAGAATAAGGTGATGGCTAAAAGGAAAGATAAGCATGAGCGAAATGAAAGTCCGGCGGGTTGAGCGCAGGCCCCACCTGGCCGAGCACATCGTCACCGCCCTGAGCAATGAAATCAGCTCGGGCCGCCTGCGGCATGGCGACCGGCTGCCGACGGAACAATTCCTGGCGGAGAATTTCGGCGTCAGCCGCAATGTCGTGCGCGAAGCCATTGCCAGCCTGCGCAGCCAGGGCCTGGTGCAGTCGCGCCAGGGGATAGGCGCCTTCGTTTCCGTTGCGCGGGATACGGCCGAGCCTCTGCAGCCCGTCAGCGCGCAAATGCTGGAAGGCGACGACAGTATCCGCAATATGTTCGAGGTGCGGGCGGCACTGGAGAGCCAGGCCGCCGCGCTGGCCGCCGCCGGCATGACGCCGCATAAGCTGAAAATCATCCGTGACGCCGTCGAGCGCATGCGCTTCGAAGGCGCGCCCACCGCCGCCACCGTCAACGCCGACCTGGACTTCCACCGGGCGGTGGCCGCCGCCTCGGGCAACGACTATCTGGAAGCGATGATCCGCACGGTGCTGGAGCCCATGCGGCCGCTCATCGCCGCCAACTTCTCGCGCCACGGTCCCATGTTCGGCAATATTCCCCACGCGGCGAGGGACGAACACGAAGCGCTGGTGCAAGCCTTCATCGACAAGGACGCCCCGCTGGCGCGCAAGCTGATGGGTGAGCATATCGTCAGCGCGGCTTCCCGCTTCGGCTACGAGATCGCGCACTACTGATCAGGTAGAATCGGAGGCGAGAGGAGAAAACGCATGCCACGCCCTCAGCTTCGCCTCGTGAAGAAGATCGCGGCAGCCGCGCTGCTGCTACCTTGCCTGTCCATTCCCGCATGGGCGCAAAAGAACGCGCCTGTCGCCTGCCCCGCGCGGCCCATCGTGCTGGGGCTCTATGAATTCGGCCACTATTATCACGCCGGCGTGGGCCTGGACAAGGATGTCGCCGAGCAGCTGATCAAGCGCAGCGGCTGCGCCTTCGAGCTGCGCGTCATGCCGCGCCGGGTCATCTGGCAGGGCATGCAAAGCGGGACCGTGGACATGACCCTGTCCGCCGCCGCCACGCCGGAACGCACAATGTTCTCCTACGCCGAGCCCTATTTGTGGATCAAGAATATGATCATCCTGCGCAAGGAGGTCGATCCGCGCATCCGTTCCACGGCGGACTTCATGGCGGAGCCCAACCTGCGGCTGGGCATAGGCCGCGGCTTCGTGCCCGGCGCGGCCTACGAGGAGTTCGTCGCCCAGCTGCGCAATATCGGCCGGGTGGAAGATGTGGACGACGCTGACCGCATGTACGCCATGTTCAAGGCCGGACGCTTCCAGGCGGTGCTGGGTTCGCAGCTGGTCTACTCCAGCTATCTGCGCGACGAAATCCAGGCCAACCAGGTCCGCATCGAGGACTGGAATCCCGGCAAACCACGGGGCACCATCAATCTGCTGGTCGCCAAGAAGAGCTTCAGCGCGGAAGAGGCGCGGCGCTGGGGCGATCTGATGAAGGGCATCACGGCCGACGGCACCATGCTGCGCCTGGTGTCGCGCTACATCGACCAGGAAAGCGCAGCCAGGATGCTACTGCCCTGAGCGGCCCTAGCCCCACACCTCGCCCGCCACGCGCAGGAAGTTAGCGCCGAGGATTTTCTCGATGCGGCTGCTGCTGTGGCCACGTGCAGCCAGCAGGTCCGCCAGCTTGTGGAATTTGTTCTGCCCCGTCAGATCGGGCAGGAAGGGCACGATGTCGGCCCGTTCGCCGGTGGCGCCCACGCCGCTGACGCGGCGCAGCCTGACCTCTTCCTCCAGCCCTTTCATATAGGCCGGCATGTCATCGATCTGCACCACGGTGCCATCTGTGCCGATGCCGACATGGTCTTCGCCGCAGACCTGCAGCGCGTGCTCGATATGCACGATCAGGTCCGCCGCCATCGGCTGCCGTCCCACAGCGAGGAAGGGCATGAAGTAGATGCCGACAAAGCCGCCCTTCTCCGCCACCAGCCGCAGCTCACGGTCGCTCTTGTTGCGCGGCAGGTCGGCCACGGCGCGGCAGCCGGTATGGGTGATGGCAACAGGCTGCCGCGAGGCGGCCGCCGCGTCGAGACAAATCTGCTCGCCGCTGTGGCTCAGGTCCACCAGTACGCGGTTGCGGTTCAGCTCCTGCACCACCTCGCGCCCGAACGGGGTCAGGCCCCGGTTGGCCGGCGCCATCGAGCCATCGCCCAGTTGATTGGGGCCGTTGTAGGTCAGCTGGATCACGCGCACGCCCTCGTAGGCGAAAGTGGCGACGCGCTGCGCATCGCCCTCCATCATGGCCGCGTTCTGGAAGCCGAGGATGACGCCGAGCAGGCCTTCGTCGCGGGCGCGCCGGATATCGCCCGCGCCGCGCACGAGCAACAGCGCATCTGGCCTTTTGTGGATCAGCGTATTCCAGGCGCGCACGTCATCCAGGCTTTTCTGGTAAGGGTCTTCGGGACCGAACACATAGCCGGTGGTCATATTGAAGGCCACCAGGCCGGAGGCGCGCGCATCGGCCAGCGAGCGCGCGTCGATGCCGAAGGTGAGCGGATCTTCACGCTCTGCCAGCGTCAGATTGGGATCGTCGATCCCGCCCAGCGCGTCGATGACCATGGGACGGGAAGATGCGGCGGCAAAGGCGGGCCAGCCCAGCGAGGCCAGCCCCAGTGCTGCCGATTGATGCAGGAAGCGGCGGCGGCTCACGCCAGCCTTAGTGCGGCACGTAAGCGATGCACTCCACTTCCACGTCGGCGCCCAGCGCCAGGCCGTTGGCGCCAAGCGCGCTGCGCGCCGGCATGCGGCCCGGCTTGAAATAGCCCGCGTAGACCTTGTTGAAATCGCCCCACTTGGACATATCGGCCAGCATGACCGTGCATTTGACGACGTTGTCCAGGCTCAGGTCCATGCCTTTGAGGACGGCGGCGATATTGTCCATCGCCTGGCGCGACTGCGCCTCCATCCCCTGCGGCAGCTTGCCGTCCGCGCCCAGGCCAAGCTGGCCCGCCAGATACACCGTGTCGCCCGCGCGCACAGCCAGCGAAAACGGACGCGATGGGTCATTGCCTTTGTTGTAGTACGAGACTTGCGCACCGGCGGTGGATGCGGTCAAGGCAATGGCCAGCGCACCGGCCAGTTTTTGAAGCTGTGTACGAGTCATCACGATCTCCCCCTTCAAATGGCCGGAATTGGCAATGCATTATAGGCTAGCTTAGCGATTTGCCATTCATCGCGATGATCTGGTCGAGGCGAAAAGTGGGGCCATCGCGCAACACCAGGTATTCCGCCCCTTCGCGCGTGTAGACGTCGGCGATCACGCCGCTGACGGTGGCCGTCTGGCCGTCGGCCTGCCTCACGGTCAGCTCGCACTGGCGGCGCAGGCTGGCCTGGGCCAGGAACTCGTCGTGGATCTCGCAGGCGATGGGTTGGTAGGGCTGGTCCATGATGGGCGCTCCTCAAGGTAGAGCTCCTATTCTATCGCGCTGAAGAAATAGGAAATAGTGATAATGTGTGAACCTTTCTCGGTTCCAACCTTCTATACTGCAAAGCCACATCCACTACCCGGCGCCAAAACAATGCGCCGGCCGAGAGGCTGCAATGGATTCCTATACCCTGGTCGTCGTGTCCGCGCTGGCGGGCACCATCATGGCGGCGACGATGTTCCTGCTGTACCGCGCCAGTCCGCGCGCCACCTGCCTGCTCGACTGGTCGCTGGCGGGCGTGTTCTTTGTCTCCTCCAACGCCATGGCCTTGCTGGCGATGAGCACCCGGTTGCCCTACTTCCTCGTACCGGGACTGGGCAACGCCTTCTATGTGGCCGGCCACTTCATGATCTTCATCGGCGTGCGGCGCAATCTGGGGCTGCGCCCCCGCTTCGACTGGCTGCTGGCCCTGATGCTGCTGGTGCTGGCGATGCACGCCTTCCCCTTCGCCCACAGCTCCGTCTTCAACCGGCTGATGATGCTGACGCCCATCGTGGCCGCCATCAATGCCGGCATCATCTGGCTGCTGGGACATCAGCCGGACAGCGAGGCCCGTTCGTCCTACCTGCCGCTGATCCTGGTGGAGACGGCGTTCATGCTGCAGCTCTCGCTGCGCGCCGCCTTCCTCTCCCTGGGACAGCAAGTGGAGCTCACCATGCTGGGCAACCAGATCCTGCAGACGGCGGGATCGCTGGCGGTGCTGGCCTTCCTCTCGCTGGCCACCATGGGTTGCGCGCTGATCGTGATCCGCCAGCAGGAACTGGCCCTGCGCCGCGCCTCGCTGACCGACGCGCTGACGGGCTGGAAGAACCGCCGCGCCCTGCTCGACGCGGCCGAATGCGCCTTTCAACGCAGCCGCCGCAGCACGGACGCGCTGCACTTCCTGACCTTCGACGTCGACCACTTCAAGTCCATCAACGACCAGCACGGCCACGCCGTGGGCGATGCGGCGATCTGCCATGTGACCAAGGTCTCGGCCCAGGCCCTGCGCGGCTACGACGCCCTGTTCCGCATCGGCGGCGAGGAATTCGCCGTGCTGATCGCGGGCAGCAGCAGCTTCGAGGCGCGCATGATCGGCGAGCGCGTGCGCGAGCTGGTGGAAAGGACGCCGCTGCTCATTGAAGGCCGCAGCATCGCCCTCACCGTCAGCATCGGCATCGCCGCCTGCGAGAAGGACGATATGCACTGGGACGAGGCACTGCGCCGCGCCGACCAGGCCCTGTACCAGGCCAAGCGCACGGGGCGCAACCGCGTCAGCGTGTGGGGCGCCGATCTGCTGTCGAACACCGCCGCTTGCATGGCCTGAATCCGCGCCGGCCTTGCTCCGGCCTGCAAGACGTGGCAGCATGCCCCAAACAATTCTGCAAAGGGGACACGATGCACAAGCGCGGCACACTGTGGTTCATGGCTTCCATCATCTGCGGCGGCGCGCTGGCGCAGACGCCGGGACCGGAGGTAAAGAAATTCATCAGCTTCGGCCAGCCGCTGATCGCGCTGTCCCATGTGCGCGTGATCGACGGCACCGGCGCACCGGCGCTGGAAGACCGCACCGTCATCCTGCGCAACGGCCGCATCGAGGCCATCAACGACGGCGCCGCGCCGCTGCCGCAAGGGGCGCAAGTGATCGAGCTGGCGGGACGCAGCGTCATGCCCGGCATCGTCGGCATGCACAACCACCTGATGTACACCGCCTCCATCAACCTCGACGAGGACGACAGGATTCCTCCACCCGGATTCTTTGTCACGGAAACCGCCTTCAGCTCGCCGCGCATGTACCTGGCCGCGGGCGTGACCACCATGCGCACCACGGGCAGCGTGGAGCCGTACACGGACCTCAACGTGCGGCGCCAGATCGACGCCATGCAGATTCCCGGCCCCCACCTCGACGTCACCGGCCCCTACCTGGAAGGCAGGGACAGCTTCTTCCCGCAGATGGCCGTACTGGACGAGCGCGAACACGCGCGCAAGACGGTGGCCTTCTGGGCCGGCGAAGGCGCCACTTCGTTCAAGGCCTATATGCAGATATCCGCACCCGTGCTGGGCGCGGCCATCGACGAGGCGCACAAGCACGGCGCCAAGCTCACCGGCCACTTGTGCGCCGTCGACTACCGCCAGGCCGCCGCGCTGGGCATCGACAACCTGGAGCACGGTCCCGTCTTCACCGACAGCGAATTCGTCCCCAACCGCAAGCCGGACAGCTGCCCTTCCGGCTCGGCCATCGCCGCCTCGTGGGAAAAGCTGGAGATCGACAGCCCGCAGGTCAAGGCGCTGATCGCCGACCTGGTGGCGCATAAGGTGGCCATCACCTCCACCCTGCCCGTGTTCGAGTCCTTTGTCGCCACCCGCCCGCTGCTGTCGAAGAAGCAGATGGCGATGATGTCGGCCGAATCGCTGCGCAGCCACCTGGCGGCGCGCGCGGCAGCGGCCACCAACCCGGTACGCGCCGCGCAGACGGAAGCGGCGCTGAAAAAGGAGATGGCTTTCGAGCGCGCCTTCGTCCAGGCGGGCGGCCTGCTGCTGGCCGGCCCCGACCCCACGGGCAACGGCGGCGTGCTGCCCGGTTTCGGCGACCAGCGCGAGATGGAGCTGCTGGTGGAAGCGGGCTTCTCGCCGCTGGAGGCAATCCACATCGCCACCGCCAACGGTGCGCGCTTCATGGGCAAGCTCGATCGCATCGGCACCATCGAGGCGGGCAAGCAGGCCGACCTGGTGGTGCTGAACGGCGATCCGTCGAAGCGCATCAGCGACGTGGAAAACGTGGAAATCGTCTTCAAGGACGGCTATGGCTACGATCCCGTCAAGCTGAACAACTCGGTCAAGGGCATGCTGGGCATACGCTGACCAGTCAGGCACCAATTGGCCTTTTCACTCAAGAAATGTTTCCCTACAATATATTTATCAGTGGAAAACTATCCAAATGTCACAAATAAAATAAAAACTAAAAGTAAAATAAACTAATTGTCATAGACAGAAATAGTGCGCTAATATTTGAAGATTGCAATTTGGAAATTAGCAAGTTCAATGCGTTATCTTCATTGGTTTTGTTTTTCATTATCTTCTGTTTTGCTTTGTGCCTGCGCCACGCCGCCGGCACCAGATCTCAATCCCCAGCGTTTGAACAACGCTCCCGATTTATCAGCTTTCCGCAACGCCGAATTGAGCACCAACGGCAAACGCAAAGTTATCCCCGCGCGATTTGTGGCAGACGGCGCCTATCTTGAACTGCTATTCCCCGGCGCTGGCAGCGAGTACCTCTATGTACAAGTGGAAGAATGCCGTAATGACGGCGACGCATTCTGCTCCCGACGCTATGTAGTCCGGTCTGAATAATTGAACGGAGCCTGAACCTAAAGGCGAAACGAGAAAAAACCTCCCCTTGGATTTGCAAGGTTTCGCTAAAATAGGGGCAATTCCTTGCAAATTTCCGAGGGTTGAATGG